>Ga0315279_10000937_pt1 | contig 51867 bp, 44 predicted proteins | sample YL17G06_20_MG_FD_203694 | JGI IMG/M metagenome (GOLD analysis project Ga0315279, IMG submission 203694) | Sediment microbial communities from Yellowstone Lake, YNP, Wyoming, USA - YL17G06_20 | ecosystem: Environmental > Aquatic > Freshwater > Lake > Sediment | place: USA: Wyoming | collected... | reverse complement strand
ATAGTTGTCTTCTTCCGATAGCTAATTTATTGCTATCGGAAATATAGTACAAAAAAAAGGCCCTGTCAATACTTATTTTGAAAAAAGTGGCCCCAAATCGGGAATGCGCCCATTCGACAGGAAAGCGAGCGGGTATATACATGGTTGCTTCAACAGTTATAGAATCGGTGCGATTGTATCTGCGCGTTGTGCGCGAAAACGGCATTCCGGTATCATTTGGCGTTCTTTTCGGCTCGCAGGCTCGGGGGGCCGCCAATGAGAGCAGTGATATCGATCTTGTTGTCGTCTCATCGCATTTCGATGGCAAGAAAGACTTTGAAGAAGTCAATAAGCTCTGGGAACTGACCGTCGACACAGACACCCGCGTTGAGCCGATCCCCGTGGGCGAACGCGAATGGAAAGAAGACGACTCACGGGCGATCGTGGAGATTGCACGGCGAGAAGGCCAAATTATAGAAGTATAAAGCGGCGGCTCCGCCGGAATCCCGAAAGCTCCTGGCTTGTGCTCCGCTTCCCCGATCAAGCGGCACTTCCCTCACCTCACAATAATCAACTTCCCCTTTATCAACACCTTGTCTTTCGTGTCCCGGATGACATAGAAATACAGCCCCGAGGCCACGGGATCGCCGCGGGTATTCTCCGTGTTCCAGAGCCATGCCGGCCGGGCGCCGCTTCCTTCGGCAAAGGAGATCGTGGTCCCCGCCTTTTGGGATTCATAGACCGGAAAGCCCTTCATGTCCAGGATTTCGATGCGCACTTCAGTGATTCCCAGCCTGAGGGCATGGAGGTTTTTAAACCAGATGCCGCACGGCGCGCCGGGATTGCCGCAGTGCCGCGGATCCTTGCCGGGCTTGTATGGGTCCGGGAAAATATAAAAGCCCACGTCGCCGGTCTGAAAATACCAGGTGCTGTCGGCAATCACGCCCGCGTTCGGGTCCGGCAAGTTGCGCGTGCTGTCATAATGGATACGGCGCGGGAAGCCGAGGAACGCGCAGGAGACGCTGTCGTATCCGTAAAATGCGCTGTCGGGAATGAAGGTCGCCGATTGACTGTCGGCGGAGACGGTAATGGACCTGAATGGCACGGCATGTCCCTCGCTATAGCGCGTAGCGATGAACAGACTGCGGTTGGCCGCAAGGGACCCGGCATCTAGCGTTCCGGGAAAAATGCGGTCGCTGAAACGCAGCGTAATGGCCGGCCGCAGGTTGGCGACCGCCGTCCGGGGCGCCGGGACCATTGACGCCAGGCGGATATTCCGTATTGAAAAACTGAACCGGGCCGTATCGGCATTGGACGTCAGGGTATCGCCCGCCGGTTCGACGGCCCATTGCGCCGTGTCGCCGGTGAGCAGGCCGTTGAACACGCAGCGCACCGTGTCGTTGAAATAGAACCGGCCGCGCGGGTAAAAGCACGCGGCGGATCCGCTCATGCGCACGGAGTCGAAACCGAAGGTATCGCCTTCCGCCATTGCCGCGGTGACGTACAGAGAACGGTTCCCCTCATGCGCCGTATCGACGGTGCCGGCCGTGACCGGGGCGGAAAAGCGCACGGTGATTGCCGTATCGGGCGTCACGCCGGCCGCCCGGTCCGGCGGCGATACGCTGCTTGTGTGGGGTGATGCGATGGCAAACCACCACGATTTGTCTTCGGCGGCCGACAGCGAATCGAAAAGACTCATGGGAATGCCGTCGCTTGTCAGGTCGATGGGATAGCCCAGCGTATCGCGGCCCGTAACGCCGCGATAGCGGCAGCGGACCGTATCACCGTAGAAAAAGCGCTTTGCCGGATAAAAACGCGCCGTGGAACCGGTCACGCGCACCGAATCGATGCGCACGAGCGACGGATGATAGCGCGTGCGGAGTTGCAGCGACTGCGTGGTGATGGTGCCGGGATACACAGGCGCCGTAAAGACCACGGTCACGGGAGTATCGGGCGCGGTTTCGGATACGCTGTCCGGCCGCACCGTGGCGATGGTAAAGGTGATGCTGTCCACGCGCATGTAGAGCATGGTATCGCCGGCCGCAAGGTCGCGATGGAAATCCTGGTTTACATCCAGCGCATTGGGCCCGGAGGGCGTCTGCGCGCGGTCGGTAAATCCCGCCAGCACGACAAGCGCCACCGAGTCGGTGGGTATGAAAAAGCCGGCCGGCGGCTTCAAGCCGCTGAAATGGACGCTTGCCTGTTCGTATACCGGCGAAAGAAAAAGCCGGGTGAAGTCCGACGACCAGGTGCGATCAAGACGAATGGGCACGGCGCGGTTGAGGTCCAGGGAATCCAGCACCGAAAAGCACGCCAGGCTGTTGCGCGCCGATGACGTGTCCATGGGCTCCGAAAATGTCAACTGCAGCCGCGCATGCGGCGGAAAGCGGTACGCTGCCGAGGCTTTCTTTGCGAGCCAGTACGGTTGGTGCGCCGCGAAATCGAAGCTGAACGCGGTGATCCGCGGCAGATCGTTGTATTCGAGGCGCAGGGGTATCGTGTCCAACGGATGCGCCGGGTCATCGGTTGCGATAATCAGCGTATCGTAGACTATCCCGTCGCCGCGCAGACTGTCGGCGAACAAACGGACGCAGAGCGTCTCTCGCGCCTGCGGGCGGATGACCACGGGCGCAAAGGTCTGCGCCGTATCGGACCAGCTTACCCGGGCCGGAAGCGCTACGCCCGCCTGCCTCCAGTTCTTTTTTCCTTCCGTAAATCGAACGCCGGTGATGGATACGGACGCGTTGCCGGTGTTGCGCAGCGGCAATGCGATCGTATCGGCCGCACCCGCGCCGGTGATGATCGACATATGATCGGCCAGCGTGTCCAGCGCGGGGCCGAGCGCCGGATTGTCGGCCGGGTCCACGCTCAGCCAGGAGTACCGGAACCAGACGGTCTGCGTATCGGCTTTGCCGAAATAATCGCGCACAATCACGCGCAGGAGCGTGTCGCGGCGGTTGGGCACGAACACGAAAACGGAATCGCGCCGCTGCGTGGAATCGAACTGTCGCGTTGTAAATCGAAACGTAAGCACCGAGTCCCAGTAGGCGCGGTCGTCGTCCCTCGGCGCCACGCGCACGGTGCATGGCGCGCCCATACGCAGGTTGGCCGAGTCGCTGACCGCGGCGCCGTTGAAATCCACCGAGACGATCGACGGCGCATGGTTGACACCAAGAACAATCGTAACGTCGGTGGAATCATCGCCGTCATAGGCGTGCAGGCGGAACGTGGTGTAGGACGACGTGGGTATGGCGCCCGTGCGATAGGTATAGACGCGCCGCACGCCCTGATTCGCGGAATCGATTTTCGCGCTATTGCGATACACGTAGGTGCGCACGGAAGCATCATTAGCATCGGTCGTGCGGTAGATGAAGGAAATGGAATCGTTCTGCGCAATGGCGAAGGCCGCGTTCCCCGTGACTGCGGTGGTATCGATGCGCCGGTCCTGCGCGCTGTCCCACGCGACGGAGATGGCCATCTGCGGCGCTGCGTTGGAGGTCCGGAAGTACATGGTTTTCCGCACGGCCGGCCAGCCGGCGCTGTCCATAGCCGACAGGGTGCAGGCATAGATCGTATCCGAACGCACGAGCGGTACGAACCGCGGCCGCGCATAAAAATCGTGGACGGCGCGGAACGCCGTGTCTTTCTGCTGCACCAGGACCGATGAGATGCGCAACGAGTCGTACGGATCGGCGTCGCGGCAGGTAAACCAGACGCGCACCGAATCCGAGCGCGACAGGAGATCAAGGGTGTCGCCGTCGGCCACCGAGCGGTCCATAGCGCCGCCGGCCCTTGCCGAATCGATGGAGGCGATGACCGGCTTGACGTCCCAGAACATGGCGTATCGCCGGACCGCCGGACCGCGCAGCGAATCGACGCCGCGCGAGAGATCGAATTTATAGCGGAAATACCGGCGGGTGGTGCGCGCCGCGGACAACGCGGCCGCATCGCGGGCCGGCGCCCACGCGCTCCACGCGCCGGCGTTGGTGGTGTCAACCGAGGTCCCCATTTGCAAAGAATCGGCCACGGCGCCGTACGAGGCGTTGGATAGCTGGATCGCGGAAGGAAGATACCGGACCGAATCGCCGGGCTGCAGGCCATCCGGCGAATCCACGGCCGAAACGAAACGGCCGGCGGGGAACAGCACTTGCCGCAGGGCCCAGATGCAGCCCCAGGCGTTGTGCGCATCGGGCCAGGCAAGTCCGATGTTGCCCGCCGAATCCATGACGCAGGCCAGCGGCGCATAGAAATTCGATGCGGGGATGCTCTGCACCGGATACAGCACCCCCCGCAACGGATCGGAGAACCCGAACGTGTCCAGCGGTGTGGTGTTGAGCGTTCCGCCGGCGACGGGGAATCGCATTCCGTCAATCTCCGCGCGGCTGTCGGCATTGAAGTCACCCTTCCAGGCGACAACGACATAGCGCCCGTTGGCGCAGATGGCGGGCGAACGGCTGGGCGTGCCGCGCGCGATGATGCTTGACTGCCGCTGCAGGACCGCGCCGTCCCATACGAATGTATAGAGAAATACCGTGTCCATGTTCCAGCACGCGGCGGCGAATTTATTGCGCGCATAGGAAACGACCGGCGCGTCGTCGAAATAGGTCAGGCTGGCGCTGCTCTCCCCCACGCCGGTGCGCACGGCGCCGCTGTCGAGTATTACCATGGCGGCGGAAAGCAGTTTGTATTCGAGGACCTTGGTGGAGGTTGCGCCCGCGACGATCTTGCGCGTCCAGAGCGCCAGGCGCATGCCGTTGCTGTCCGCGGCCACGGAGGGGTTGATGAGCGCTTCACTATGCCCGACGATTGACGTTGCGCGAGCAATCGTGTCGCGGCGCGCCGTGGTGATCGTAGCGCCCACGGCACGGATTTTGCGGACCACAATGAAATTGTTGTCGATTTTATAGATTACCAGAAACGTATCGTTGTTTAAGGCGCATTGCGACGAGAAGGCGTTGCCGCCGCTGAGCAGATTGGATTGCGCGGAACCGGTGGCCCCGAAAAGCGCCGCGAACCCGCCGCTCAGATAGGATGCGAAATATCCGGATTTGCCCCGGTCGGCATGCAGGTAGGTGATTTCCGAATAGATATTGTTTGTAAACGCCGCGGCCGCAAGGCGGCCGGCGTCTAACGCCCTCAGGACGATATCGCGCCGGTAAACACGCTGGGAATCGGCGCTGGTCAGGGTTGATTCGGCCCAGAAGAACCGGAGCGTGTCCCTGCCCGCGATGGTCACGCCCGGCGCGCAGGATCGTCCGTGGCTGTCGTTGAGGATGGAATCGCCGAAGAGCTTGACAAGAGCGGCTTTCTCCATGGAAAGATAGACGCTGTCGACCGCGTTGGCGCGGCCGGCAATGCCCGCGCCCGTAAAATCCGAAAGCGACCGCGTTGACCCGGCCGCCAAGGCGGCCAGAACGGCCAGAACAAGCGCCCACATCCGCGCGCGGGGCTCAGGCCGGCGCCATCCCGGCCCGCCGCGCGCGCAGGAACTGCTGCTGGGATAGGTCATCGGTGAATTTCTGATAGCTGGCATTGTATTCTTTCCGCCACTGTGCCTGGCGTTTTTCCCTGAGCAGCTCCACCGCCCGCGTCTTCTGCTTCGCGGCCACCAGCGCCCGGCGGATCTCCTCCGCCTCGTTGCGCAGGTTGTCAATTTCGCCGTTTTTAGCGGCGATATCGGCCTTCAGGCGATGGCGATAGACCACGGCCTGGCGCAGCGCAAACGCCTGCAGGGCACGCGTCCGCGATTCCCGGTCCGCCTTCTGCGCCCGCTCCATTTCTGTGTGCAGTTGGCCCAGATCTTCCTGCGCCTTGATAATCTGGGAATTCTTTGCCGCCAGCCGCAGCTTGATCTCCTCCTCCCTGCGGCGGCGCATCTGCAAAAGCGTTTCGAGCCTGAATCGGAAGCGGCGCATGGGTGTATTCCGTTTTGTCGGTCCGCCGCGGGCCGGACGCATCCGGCGTCCGCGCCTGGAAATTACGGCTTCTTTTTCACGTCAACCGTGCCGAGGATCTGCCGGATACGTTCGACCCCTTCGGCGAAATTGCATTTTTCCTCCCGTGTCTGGCGCAAAAACGCCTGCATCGGCGCATAGACGCGGATCGCCTTGTCCACGCGTTCGCTGCTCCCGGCCGCATACGCGCCGATCTGGATCAGGTCTTCGCTCTCGCGATAGGCGGCCAGGTAATCCTTGATGCGGCCGGCGGTATCGAGATGTTCGCGCGTTATCACGTCGGGCATGCACCGCGAGATGCTTCCTAAAACGTCGATGGCGGGGTAATGGTTGCGTTGCGCTAATTGACGGGAAAGAACGATGTGGCCGTCCAGGATGCTGCGCGCCGCATCGGCAATGGGCTCGTCCATGTCGTCGGCGTCCACCAGCACCGTAAACATGCCGGTGATGGTGCCGGTGTCCGAGGTGCCTGCGCGCTCCAGGAGCTTTGGCAGCATGGCAAAAACCGACGGTGTATAGCCCTTGGTGGCCGGAGGCTCGCCGATGGCAAGACCTATTTCACGCTGGGCCGTCGCCAGACGCGTCACCGAATCGATGAGGAACAACACGTCTTTACCCTGATCGCGAAAATATTCGGCGATGGTAGCGGCGATCATGGCTCCCTTGATTCGGATCAGGGCCGGCTGATCGGATGTCGCCACGATAACCACGGAACGGCGCAAACCCTCTTCGCCCAGATCGCGCTCCAGAAATTCGCGTACCTCTCTGCCGCGTTCGCCGATGAGCGCGATCACGTTGATATCGGACCGGCAATTGCGCGCCATCATTCCGAGCAGCACGCTTTTTCCCACGCCCGAACCGGAAAAGATGCCGATGCGTTGCCCCCTGCCGATGGTAAGAAAACCGTCAATGGCCTTGATGCCGGTTTCAAATGCCCGGCTGATGCGCTGACGCTTGAGGGGATTCGGGACCGTGGCAAAAACCGGCCTCTGGCTTTCGCCGGCAGGCAATGTTTTTCCGTCAAGCGGCTGACCAAGTCCGTTGAGGACCCTTCCCAGAAGCCTGGGGCCCACGTCCACCGTGAGCGGCTGCTTGGTGCCCACTACCGACAGGCCGGGATGGATGCCTTCGATGGCGCCCAGGGGCATGAGAAGCGTGCGGCCTTTGCGGAAGCCCACCACTTCGGCGCGGCCGATCGTCCGGCCGTTCTTTTCAAGAAGGCAGACGTCACCAACCGATGCGGCCGGTCCGGTTGACTCAATAAGAAGGCCGATCACTTCCACGACCTTGCCGTGCACACGTATCGGTTCGGCGGAACCCACAAGGTCCAGTATCGGCGCACAATCGGTTTCGAGGTCCAGGGATGTCATACGATCATTCCGACGCGGCCGGTGCGGGACCGGGGGTGTCGGGTCCTCTCGCTCCGAGGCCGCCGGATGGCGCGGGTTCATCGGCGCTCAGGGAGCGCCAAGCTTTTTCCACGAGCTCCGCCAGTTCTTCGAACTGCACGCCCAGACGCGCATCGGCGTTCCCGGTATTGGACTCGATAACGCAGCCGCCCGGTTGGATGAGCGGATCTTCCACGATCTGGATATCGCGCACGCGTTCGCCGGCGGGCAGCCAGAGGTTTTGCCGCTCCTTGACAATATTTATTTCCTGCGGCGCAACGCGTATGATCAATCTGTCATGGTCGGCAATGAACGAAAGCGCCTTTTTAGCGACGCCGGCCACGATTTCGGGGTTGAGAGAAAGCTCGGTGTTGATGATCTTGCGCGCGATCTCAATTGCCAGCTTGAGGACCAGATGCTCGGAATTACGAAACACGTTGCGCTTCCACTGCTCCAATGCCGCAAAGACATCGGCGATCTGTTGTTCAAGCGCCGCGAGTTTCGGCGCGCATTCCGCGTACCCGCGCGCATAGCCGGTCGCATCACCTTCGACCTTTCCCGCCGCAATGCCCCGCGCATACGCCGTCTGCAGCGCCTGCTCGGCCTTCATACGCTGCACGGCAAGTTCGTTCTGCAGCCGGAGCGCCTGGCGTTCAAGGTCCACGATGGAGCGTTCTCTATCGTCAAGAACCAGGTTCGATTTCCCTTCCGCGTAGAATTCTTCATAGCCCGGCTCGCGAAGCGGAAATCCGCCGGCATTCTCCTTTTTACGCTTGAGAATGCGGCGAAGACCCACCACGGACGGGTCCTTGCTCTCGATCAGGCGATCGACAAGGTGGGAAATTTCATCGGGAGAGAAGGTATGCGGCTCCATGGCCTATGCCTCTGGTTATACGATAATCTCTTCTTCTCCGCCGCGGCCCGAGATGATGATCTCGCCGTCCTCTTCGAGCCGGCGGACCACGTCGACGATGCGCTGCTGCACGTCTTCCACGTCTTTCAGGCGCACCGGGCCCATGTAGTCCATTTCTTCCTTGATCATTTCCGATGCGCGCGACGACATGTTGCGGAAGAACTTTTCCTGCAGCTCCTGCGACGCGCCCTTGAGCGCCATGGAGAGTTCCTTGGTGTCGATTTCCTTGAGCACGCGCTGCATGGAGCGGTCGTCGAGCAGCATGACGTCTTCGAACACGAACATGAGGTTTTTGATTTCGGTGGCCAGTTCGGGGTTTTCGCGTTCCAGGTTCCCCAGGATGTTCTTTTCCGCGCCGCGGTCCACATTGTTAAGCATTTCCGCCACGGCCTTGACGCCGCCCACGCGCGACACGTCGCCGCCGAACAGCGACCGCACCTGCCCCGACAGGACCTCTTCCACCTGGCCGAGCGTATCGGGGGAGATGCTTTCCATGGTGGCAATACGGGTCGCCACGTCCACCTGCAGTTCCTGCGGCAGGGCCGATACGATGGCCGCGGCGTTCTGCGGCGCCATATGCGCAAGAAGCAGGGCGATGGTCTGCGGGTGCTCCTTCTGGATAAAATTGACAAGCTGCTTGGGGTCCACGTTTTCGAGGAGATTGAAGCCCGTGGTGCGGATCGACTGGGCGATTTTGTCAAGAATTTCCTTGGCTTTGCGAGGACCGAGCGCCTGTTCGAGGATTTCCCGGGCGTAGTCGATGCCGCCCTGCGAAATGTATTGTTGGGCCAGCGCCAGGTTATGGAATTCTTCGAGCACCGATTCGCGTTCTTCGTTGGAGATGTTATCGAGCCGGGCGATTTCGGTGGAGAGCTGCTCTACTTCGTGTTCGTCAAGATTTTTAAAGATCTGCGACGATGCTTCGCTGCCCAGCGCCACCATGACGATGGCCGCCTTTTTGGGGCCCGACATCCTGGCCGCAAGGGCCGGCGACGCCTGGGCGGTCTGTTCCTTCTTTTCGCCTTCTTTGTATTTATCTTTGTAAAACCCCTGCGCCATGCATGACCTTCCCTGTGATCGTGTGTGCTTTGCCGGCGTTGCGCGGCCGTTGTTTGCCGCCGTGCTTCCCCGCACCGCGGCCGTCCGTGCTCCGGCTTGACCGGACGGCTATCCGTTCCGTCCGGCCCTTCCCTTCCCCTTCGATTATACCCTCGCGATCCGGCGTTTTCAAGCACGCTGGCATCCGCCCGCTGCGCGCTATTTTCCTTTTGCCTTGACCTGCACACCCGGCTCGCGCAGCCACTGCCGGATGATCAACGCGATATTGACCGGCGATTCGCGCGTGAGCATCTCCACGCGTTCCAGAATTTCGGAGCTTTTCTTCATCTCGGCAGGAACTTCCCGGGGCACTTCCTCGGGCACGCCCAGGATTTCGACCTTCGGCACCGGCGGGTTCATCGCGTCCGCCACGGTTTTCGCCAGATATCGCAGGAACAGAATGAAGAAGAACGCGATGAATCCTATGAGGACGTATTTACCGATGGTAAAATAGAGCTCCATCTGTTCCTGCCGGCGCATGGCCTCCTGCTGTTCGCGCAGGAATTCGTTGGCGAACTGAAGGTTGGTGACCACGATCTGGTCCCCGCGCGCCACATCGTATCCCGCGGCGCTTTTCACCAGGTCTTCGATGCTCTGCAGCTCCTCCGGAGTGCGCGCGGAATACGTATCTTTGCCGTCTTTTCCTCTGGTGTATTTGCCGTCCACCGCAACGGAGATCGTCATCCGCTTGATATTGCCCACTTCGCGCACCAGATGCTCCACGGTTTTGTCAATTTCATAATTGGTGACCGACCGTTCCTTCTGCGCATCGCCGTCCGGGGCGTTTTTGACGTTTTCGTCGCTGCGCTCCTCGGAACGCACCACTTTGCTTTCGGGGTCGAATTTCTCGAGCGTTCGCTCGACCTGGTCGAAATCAAGGTCGACCGAGACCTTGGCTTTGGCTTTTTCGGGCCCAAGCACACCGGAGAGGATCTGATCGGTCTTGCCTTCGATATACTTCTCCACCTGCTGCTGCAACTCGAGATTGCGCGATGAGGCCATGGCGGTTTCGTCGGCGCCAAAGGGACTGGAGAGCAACTTGCCGGCATAGTCGATGATGGAGATGTTATCGGGTTTCAGGCCCTGGACACTTGACGATATCAGATAGGTGATCCCGCGTACCTGGTCTTTGGAAAGCTCCCGGCCCGCCACCATCTTGACCACAACCGACGCCTTGGGGTCCTGCTGCTTTTCAAGGAATATGGACGGTTCGGGCACCACGAGGTGTACGCGCGCGTCTTTCACCTCTTCGAGCCCTTCGATGGTGCGCTGGAGCTCGCCTTCCAGGGCCCGCTGCGCGTTGATTTTCTGCACAAAATCGGTCATGGCCAGATTGGTCTTGTCAAAAAGTTCATACCCCACGCCGTGCGTTTTCGGCAGTCCGCTGCGCGCCAGGGCCATGCGGACTTCATAGACCCTTTTTCCTTCCACCAGGATCGTGCGGCCGTCGTTTTCGATTTTGTATTTGTATTTTCCTTCATCCAGTTTCTGCGTTATCTGGCCTGCCTCCTGCATGTCAAGATCGGAATACAGGGTCTTATAGCCCGACACCGCGGGCGTCCCGCGTCCCCAGGAGAGGAGCGCCATCATGCCGAAAAGAGTAAAGGCCACCAGCGCCGTCGTGATGATTTTCTGCTGCAGCGACAGACGCTGCCAGATGGCCACCAGCTGGGCGATCAGTTGTTTAAAAAACTCCGACATGGGTTTCTCCTTTTCTCATGAAAAGCGCCCTCGGTCTTCAAGGGCGCGCGACGATCCGCGTTCTCCAGGCACCTTTACAGACGGATGCGCATGACTTCCTGATACGCGTCCATCACCTTGTTGCGGATCTCCATCATCAGGTTGAAGGCCACATTCGCCTCTTCCGCGGCCATCATCACCTGGTGCACGTCGGTGACTTCGCCGGCGGCCATGCGTTCGATCGACTCGCTCGCTTTGTTCTGCATTTCATTGACGTCTTTAAGGAACCCGTTGAGCGTCTCCTTGAACGAGGGAACATCCTTGGCGTTCGGCTGGACATTGACGGTTTTTCCCGTTGCCTGCGGCTGGCCGATCGGGCCGATTGGATTGATCTGGTTCATCGGGTATTCCCCACTTTCCGGATTTTCTATGCATAGGAATCAAATCGCGTGCCCAGGATCCTAGTATACTGTATCGGTTGCGGATTGTCAGCCATTGAAACGGGATGCATGGCAGCCGGGGCGGTATTGGTTCCCGCGGGCTGCGCAAACGCCGGTTTCCGCGCGGGCCCCGCTTCCGCCGTCCTGTGCAGCACGGGATTGCGGCTTCGCGCGGTATGCGCCAGCTTCATGAACTCCGCCCACGCCCGATCATTCTGTAATGGACTGACGTTCATAGAGTATCCTACCTTACAGGCCCGAAGCCTGCTGGAGCATGGCTTTCGTGGCATTAAACGCCGTCACGTTCGCTTCATACGCGCGCGTGGCCGCGATCATATCGGTCATTTCTTCGATCACATTGACATTAGGCATTGCAACGTAGCCGTTCGAGTCGGCGTCCGGATGACTGGGATTATACACCATGCGCGGCGGCCGCGAATCCTGCCGGATCTCCGCCACGTCCACGCCGTTGCCGAAAAACCGTTCGTCGCGCGGAAAACGCTCCGGCGGAATGGGCATATGCTGCCGGTTGGTGGCCGTGCCGCTCAAGCCGGGCTGTTCGTTGATAAGGCGAACATCATGCTTGTCCGACGCCGCGGAAAAAACCACGAACTGGCGGCGATACGGGCCGCCTTCCTGCGTGCGCGATGTCTCAACATTCGCAAGGTTCGAAGAAATGCAATTCTGCCGCACGCGCTGCGCGCGCATGCCCGATGCGCTGATGGAAAGACCCGAATAGACTCCTTCAAGCGGCATATATCATCCTTTATTGCAGTTGCACGCTTCTGGCCTGGATCGCCGAATTGATTTTGTTCAATACGCCCTTAGCAAGCCGGGCGCTGAAATTATAGGCGATCTGCGCCTCGGCAAGTTTGGCCATTTCGGTATCGATATCAACGTTATTTACCCCGCTGGGCAGCGTGGGATCGGAAGGCCGCACGGTTTCGGGATTAACTTTGGAAATATCTTTGCGGCCGATGGACATGTGATTTTCATTAGTCTCAACGCCTTTCAGCTTGATGCGGTCCAGCGCGTCGCGAAGATGGTTTTCAAACGAGACATCCAGGCGCCGAAATCCGGGCGTATTGACATTGGCAATATTGTTGGAAATGACCCGTGACCGCAGCATGTTGGCGTCCATGGATTTCATCAAGGTCGGCAGCGCCGTCTGGCGGAAAACGATCTCACCCAGCATAGGTTTTTCCCCGGTGGAGGCAGTATTTGCCCTTTCAGTCCAGCCCAATATCAAGCAATCCCAGTGCCAGCAAAAGGGCAAAAGCCAGGGGAAATCCATCGGAGAATCCCAGGGAGCTCTAACAATCGATATTTCAATCGGTTACGGCAATCCAGACGCAGGCTGTCGGGAAATTCTGCATTTCCGGATTAAAGTCCGGGGCCATTTCTGCCGATATGCGCGTGAACCTATTTGCCGGGAGGGGGGAAGAAAATGCTTTATGCCTTCTTCCCGCTGTGCCGCGCAATCACGATCCCCCCGAATATGATCAGATTGGAAAAGATCTGCAGCCAGAACAGGAGCAGCACCGCGCCGGCAAGCACCCCGTACATCATTTCGCGCTGGCCCGATTGCACGATCAACGCTTTTCCCGCATAGCCGAAGAGCTTCCAGAGAAGCGACAGCGAAAAACAGACGCCCAGCGCCACCGGCTTGTTCAATGTCTGCCGATAGACAAGACGATAGAGCCCGTATAAAATAGCGCCAAGCACCACGACCGATACGCCCTTGAATGCCACTTCGGATAGAAGCGACGGAACATGCAAAGCGCGCAGCGTTTCGGTGAGAAGCAGGTCCCCCAGCGCGGCCACGACAAAAAGCACCACGGAAAGCAGCGTAAGCAACAGCGTGAAAAGCTGGTGCCGGATGGTCGACCGCCGTCGCGTCATGTCCATGACCCACGACAGGCCCGATTCCAGGTCGTCGAACATACCGCGCGCCGTATAGAGCATGATGGCAAGACCGATCAATCCCAGACCGGCCCAATCCCGGGCAACGCCTTCGATGCGCGCGATCAGCAGATTGCCTATGGAGGACGGCATGAATACTTCGATGCGCGCATGCACCGCTTCCTGCATCGACGGGAGCAGATTGTAGATAGCGCTTGACACTGCAATAGTAATGAAAATGATCGGCAGGGAGCCTATCAGAAGCGAATAGCTGATGCCCCTGGCCAGCAGCGGCCCGCGTTTGGACCAGTAGGTTTCGAGGATCTCCCGCAAATATTTCACGATCGGCTTCATGGAATTCCCTGCCCTCCGTTGTGCGTGCATTTCAAGGAAAATACTCGGCGGCACACCGAATGCGCAGCGCCGTTGTTTTCCGGCTGCATGAGGGGGATTGTTTGTTGTATTTTCCGTTCATCACCGCGCAACCCGGAGAAGCCTATGATCGCCACCACCGTCAGCGTGCAGGTCAGGCCCGAAAGCCGCGAAGCCTTCATTCGCGCAACGATCGCGAACCATGAAGCCTCGGTACGGGAGCCGGGCAATCGAAGGTTCGATGTATTGCAGAGCAATCAGGATCCGAACCGTTTCCTGCTCTACGAAGCCTATGATTCCGAGGAAGCGGCCGCGGCGCATAAAAAAACCGCCCATTATATCACCTGGCGCTCGATCGTGGAACCCATGATGGCGCAACCCCGTTCGGCCGCTCCGTATACGGCCATACGGCCGTGACCATGGAACCGCGGTCATTTACTTTCGCGCGTACGCCGCACATACTCTTCGGCGCGGGCTCCTTCGACAGGATCGGCGACCTCATCTGCCGCTACGGCCGCACGGTCGCCATCGTCTCGGGCGAAACCGCCCTGCGCAAAAGCGGCCGATGGATACCCCTGGTCAAACAATTGGCCGCCAAGGCGCTCTGCTTTTCGCAATTTACCATCAGCGGCGAACCGTCGCCCCGGGCCATTGACGCCGCCGTGGCCCAGTGCCGGATGAAGGGCGTATGCGCCGTGTGCGCCATCGGCGGCGGCAGTGTGATCGATGCGGGCAAGGCCATTGCGGCCATGCTGCCCAGCGGGGAACCGGTGCGCGAATTCCTGGAAGGGGTCGGTACGCGGCAGCACGACGGCGCGACCGTGCCGCTCATCGCGGTCCCCACCACCGCAGGCACCGGGTCCGAAGCCACGAAAAACGCGGTGATTTCAGAAATCGGTCCGAGTGGATTCAAGAAATCCCTGCGCCATGATAATTTTGTCCCTGCCTGCGCCGTGATCGATCCCGAATTGTCGCGCTCCTGCCCGCCCGGGGTGACCGCGGCATGCGGCATGGACGCGTTCACCCAATTGCTCGAAGCCTATTGCTCCCCGGCGGCATCCGTCATGACCGACGCTCTGACCTATACAGGGTTGCAGCGTGTCAAGGAAAGCCTTCTGCCTGCAGCCACGCGTGGCGCCGATGATATCGGCGCCCGTTCGGGCATGGCCTATGCCGCGCTCATGTCGGGGATCTGTCTTGCCAATGCGGGACTGGGTATTGTCCATGGACTGGCCGCCCCCATCGGCGCGCGGCATGTCATTCCCCATGGGGTGGTCTGCGGCACGCTCGTTGGGGCGGCCACGCGCGCGAACATCGAGGTGTTGCGCCGACAATCGCCAAACCATCCGCTGCTTTCAAAATTCGCCTGCGCGGGCATGCTGCTTTCGGGCGATTACGCGGCATCCACGGATGCCGCTTGTGATACGCTGGTCGCGACCATCGAATCCTGGACGCGGGAGCTGAGCATCCCGCGATTGGGGGATTTCGGCATTACCGAATCGGAGGTTCCGAAGATCGTCGACGACGTCGTATGCAAAACGAACGCCGTTGAGCTTTCCAAAAGCGAGATGACGGAGATTGTGAAATCGCGCCTGTGAAGCAACCTGGAGAACCCGAATGTCATCCTATACCCAGATCTTTTACCATATCGTCTTTACGCCGAAAAACCGGCGTCCGATCATGCTCAAGCCCGGTCGGATACGGCTTTTCCAATATCTCTGGGGCATCCTCAAGAACAAACAATGCCATCTGTATCGCATCAACGGCGTGGATGATCATCTTCATATCTTCACCAGTCTTCATCCCTCAATCGCGCTTTCCGATCTTATAAAGGACATGAAAATAAGCTCCGGCAAATGGATCAAAGAAAACGGCATCTTCCCAAAATTCCAGAGCTGGCAGGTGGGTTACGGCGCGTTTACGTGCGGTCACAGGGACAAAGACCGCGTCATCGAATATATCAAGTGCCAGGAGCGGCATCACCATAAGGAAGAATATATCGATGAGCTGAAGCGGCTCTTGACGGAAGCAGGTATCGCCTTTAAGCCCGAGTTCCTGGAGTAGGGCCGTTCGACCCCTCCGGGGTCTAAAAAGCCTGCTGATCGCAAGTATCCGCGGGTTACACCCGCGGATACTTGCGTTATGACCCCTTCGGGGTCGTGGGGTGCCGATCGTACAGGACGCGATCTATGATGGTGAAGCCGGCGCTGATAACGATGCGCATCCCGATGCAGTCTCAGGCGCAGGTCTCAGCAGCAGCATACGCGCAAGCTTGTGTGGCCCCCTCCGAGGTCGGATGTCTTGATGATCCTCGACCCCCACGGGTTGCAACCAGTAAAAGCAAGCCCCTGGAAGGGGCTTTGACTTTGAGTAACCAGGGATCGTGATCCCTGGGGTGCGGGCGGCTGACGCAGCCGCAGGACCAGCATGTGTGCCGGCGCCGGTGCTGATGCCTGAGCCGCCCACCAGTGCCGGCGCCGGCACAGAGAGGAACGCCCCATGACCACCCCATCACGCACGATCATCATAACCGGCGCGGGCCAGGGAATCGGCCGCGCGACCGCCCATGCCTGCGTCAAAGCGGGGATGAACGTCATCATCGCGGAGATCGACGAAGAGGCAGGCCGCGAAGCGGAACAGGAGCTGGTCGCCAGCGGTAGGGCTGCCGCCTGCATCCGCACCGACGTGGCGGATGAAGCCTCTGTCGCGTCAATGGTCGCGGCAACCGTCTCCCGGTTCGGAGCCGTCCACGCGCTTGTCAACAACGCCGCAATCAGCGCGGGCAAGCCGGTGTCCGCCCTGACGCTTGACGAGTGGGACCGCGTCATAGGCGTCAACCTCACCGGGCCCTTCCTGTGCGCAAAGCATTGCGCGCCGCATCTCAGGAAGGCCCGGGGATCTATCGTCAACATCGCTTCCACGCGCGCGCTCATGTCCGAGGCCGATACCGAGGCCTACTCCGCGTCCAAGGGCGGGATCGTGGCATTGACGCATGCGCTTTCGGTCAGTCTTGGGCCGGAGGTGCGGGTGAACTGCATCTGTCCCGGATGGATCGAAACGCGCGACTGGCGGAAGCAATCGAAACGCGAGGCGCCGGTCCACTCGGACCGCGACAGGCTTCAGCATCCCGCCGGCCGCGTGGGTGTGCCGGACGACATCGCGAACATGGTGTTGTTCCTGCTGTCGCCGGAAAACGGGTTCATCACGGGACAGAACTTCGTGGTTGACGGAGGGATGACGAAGAAGATGGTATATGCGTAGCGCCTAGAGCGCTGTTGGAAGAATCGAATATCTATCAATGTCGGAAACTCTGTTCTTCAGCCTTTTTCCTTCCTTCCACAAGGCTTGTATACCTCATTCCCCCATGTCGCACGATATATCCTTCCGTCATATACAGCACATCTTCCGCGATGTTCGTGGCATGATCGGCGATCCGTTCGAGATGGCGCGATATTGACAACAGATGGATCAGGTATTCCGCGCTATCCGGTCGGGTCTTGAGGGCCGCGATCGTTTTTGTGAACATGTCCCGGTTCATGGCGTCAATCTCATCGTCGGAGGCGCACACGCTCTGCGCCAGGGCGGGATCGAGGCTGATCAGCGAATCAAGGCTTTTTTTCAGCATCAGGCGGACTTTCTCGACCATGGCATGCCAGTCGAAGAATGCCGTTTCCGGCTTGTCCTGCCGGCACAATTCCTGGGCCCGTTCGGCGATATTCACCGCCATGTCGCCAATGCGTTCGAGATCATTGTTGATTTTCAGGACCGCCACGATGAACCGCAGATCGGCCGCCACCGGCTGGTTGAGCGCCAGGGTCTTGAGGCAGGCGTCCTCGACGACAATTTCCTGCTTGTCTATATCCGCATCGAGTTCGATTGCTTGTGCGGCCAGAGAAGCGTCGCGGCTATCGGCCGACTTGACGGCGCGCGCCACATTTTCCTCGACCAGCGTGCTGAGCGCGATGATCTTCTTTTTGATTTCCTCGATGTCCCGCTGGAGATGGACCGGCATGATGGTTCCTTTCTTATCCGAAACGCCCGGTGATGTAGTCTTCGGTCTGCTTTTCACGAGGTTTGGTGAATATGACCGATGTCGTGTCGTATTCGATGATCCGCCCTTCATAAAAAAAGGCGGTATAATCGGACACACGCGACGCCTGCTGCATATTGTGGGTCACGATGACGATCGTGTAATTCGTACGCAGCTCCTGGATCAGGTCTTCGATGCGCGCGGTGGCGCGCGGGTCCAAAGCCGACGCGGGCTCGTCCATCAGCAGGATCTCCGGGTCGACGGCCAGGGCGCGGGCGATGCACAGCCGCTGCTGCTGTCCGCCCGAAAGGCCGAAAGCGTTTTTGTCAAGACGGTCCTTGACTTCATTCCATAAACCGGCCCTGTTCAGGCTCTTCTCCACGATCTCCGCGAGCCTCGACCGGTCGCGCTCGCCGTGGATCCTGGGGCCGAACGCGACATTCTCGAAAATCGACTTGGGAAACGGGTTGGATTTCTGGAACACCATGCCCACGCGCTTTCGCAGCATCACGACGTCGGTTCCCGGCTGGTAAATCTGCTGGTCGTCGATTAAAACCGTGCCGCTCAGCCGCGTCCCTTCGATGGTGTCATTCATCCGGTTGAGCGTGCGGAGGAACGTCGATTTTCCGCAGCCGGAAGGCCCGATGAAGGCGGTCACGCTGTTGGGACGGATGTCCAGCGTAATACCGAAAAGAGCCTGCACCTGGCCGTAATAGAAATTCAGGTCGATGGCGCGGATTTTGGGCGGCGCGGACGCCGTCCCGCTCGTTGAGTGCGAATTCATGAAACGGAGTTCTCCTTGCCTTTGGGAAGATGCAGCGTAAAGGTGCTGCCTTCGCCGAGTGTGCTCTCCACCGAAACCGTGCCTCCATGCGCCCGCATGATATGTTTGACAATAGATAACCCGAGCCCCGTGCCGCCCATTTTACGGCTGCGCGCCTTGTCGACCCGATAGAACCGCTCAAACAGGCGCGGCAGGTGTTCGGAAGCAATGCCCATGCCGTGGTCGGCAACGGAAATATCGATGGCCTTTTCTCCGGCGGCCGCGGAGATCTCAATGGCGCCCTTTTCATCCGAATATTTTACGGCATTATCTATCAGGTTGATCAGGGCCTGTTCTATAAGAGAAAGATTGACATCCGCCCGTATGCCGGCGTCGCAGTGGACGGAAACGCTCATTTTTTTCGCGTCAATCGTCCGCGCGCAAGCCGTTACCGCCGATTCCACGATACCGGCAATGTGCGCGCTTTCCAGGGATAGGTCCTGCTGTTCAGCGTTCTGTTCGATGCGTGACAGGTTCAGCAGATCGTCCACGATCGCATTAAGCCGGTCGATCTGCGTTTTGGCGATCTCGAGGAACCGTTGCGTTTCACCGCGGTCATTGATCGCGCCGTCAAGGATTGTCTCCACGAACCCTTTAATGGACGTCAAGGGCGTCTTCAATTCATGCGATACGTTGGACACAAAATCGCGGCGGATATTTTCAAGCTTTTTGAGCCGCGTCACATCATTAAGAACAGCAAGTGCACCGAACGGCTGGTTCTGCGCATCCCGCAATGATGCGCCGTGGGCTTGCAGATAGAGATCGTCGCCGCCGGCGCCGGGGAGAACGATGTCCCGCTCCAGCGGCAGTTCGCTTTCCGCGGCGTCGGCAATGAACCGGCAGATATCGGAGCTACGAATGACCTCGTTGACCCATTTTCCGGCGATGCCGCCGGCACGCAAGTCAAGAATATGGGCCGCCGCATCGTTGACGGAAAGGATTTTTCCGCCACGGTCAACGGCAATCACACCCTCGATCATGCTTGACAATATGGCCTGCTGCTCGTTGCGCTGCCGGGTGACGGTTTCTATGCGGTCATGCAGCTGCGAGGCCATGTCGTTCATGGCCGACGACAGTTCCCCGATTTCTCCGCCGCCCAATGCCGGAAGCCGGGATTGCAGATCGCCGTTTGCGAATTTCCGGACGCCATCTTTCAGCTGAAGGATCGGGCCGCTTATGCGCCGCGACGTCCAGTAGCTGGCAATGGCCGCGATCACCGCCACCAGCAGGCCCATGAGCGCGATCGTACCGTACAAGCGGGACAACGCTTTTGAAACTGCGGTCAGAGGCACTGCCGCCCGGATTACCGCAACGGGAGTCCCGCTCCGGACATGCAGAACCGCAACGTACATCATTCGTTCCCGAAGGGTTGAGCTGAAACGGATGGACTGACCATTTCTGCCGCCCAGAGCCGCGCGCACCTCCTGCCGGTCGGCATGGTTTTCCATGGAATCGGGATTTCTTTCCGAATCGCCGATCACCTTGCCGGACGGCAGGACCACCGTAAACCGGGTAGCGGTCTTCCGGTAAATCCGTTTGCAAAGAGAATCAATAGCCGGTTGGTCTCCGGCGCTCAATGACGGGGGAAGGAGATCTTCCATTATGCATGCTTTGCTGCGCAATTCGGATTCCTGGTGCTGGAAATAAAAAGCGGTAAACGCATGCGAGGAATACCAGATCACCGCGCCGACGAAAACCAGCGTTACCGCAAGAAATGAGGCGTAGAGCTGCCCGAATAATCGTTGCCTGGGCATGTGATCACTCCTCTTCCCTGAAGCGATAGCCCACGCCGCGCACGGTCTCGATATACTCGCCGCAAACGCCCATCTTTTTGCGCAGCCCCACGATGATCACGTCAACCGACCGGTCGGTGACCGGATAATTATCGCCGCGCACGTTATCGACGATTTGCGCGCGCGTAAACACCCAGCCCGGACGGGATGCAAGGAAATGCAGGATCCTGAATTCCATGTTTGTCAACTGTATCTTCCGGCCTTGCGCCAGAAACTCGTGCCTGCCGGGATGGATCGACATATCGCGAAAGGCTATGCTCGCGTCGTCATCGGCGACGGCCTTCGATTTTCTGCGCATGACCGCGCGCACGCGCGCGACCAGTACCCGCGGACTGAACGGCTTGACGATGTAATCATCCGCGCCGATTTCAAGCCCGGCCACGATATCGGTCTCTTCGCCCTTCGCGGTGACCATGATGACGGGAATGTTTTGCGTAGCGGTATCGTTCTTGAGAGCGCGGCACAGGTCAAGGCCGTCCACGCCGGGCAGCATGAGATCGAGGAGAATCAGCCCCGGCTGCTCCCGATGAATGATCCGCCTGCCTTCTTCGCCGCTTGCCGCGATGAGCACGCGATAACCATCTTTAGTCAAGTTATACGAGATAAGCTCGGCGATGTTTTCTTCGTCTTCGATGATGAGGATCGTCGGTTTGGGCATTGGATTCTCCGGTTCCTTTTTCCGATCCGCGCGCGCCGGATGGTGCGGCGTCATGATTAAATATACGCGCCGTCCGGATTGCGTGCCATCAATTTCATGCGATCGCCGGCGCCGTTGCCTTGTCCGCGGCCATCACATCGCTTTGCGCATGGTGCTTGACAATCTGGCCCTGCAGGCAGAATATCGCCTGCTCGGCGATGTTGGTCGACAAATCGGCGACCCGCTCCAGGTTCCGGCTGATGCGCACCAGCTCAAGCGCGGATTCGAAATGCTCGTCGCCGGCCAGCACTTTTTCCTTGACCGATGCCAGTACGGCGGCGTTCAAAGCGTCAATCGCATCATCCCGTTCAAGGATTTCCTGCGCGCGTCCGGCATCACCGGCAAAAAAGCATTCGGTCACGTCATGATACATGGCATTGGTCAACTTTGCCATCTCCGGAAGCTCATAAAACGATTTCGGGTCCGGCGAGGACGAGAGCATAATAACTGATTCCGCGATATTCACCGCGTGATCGCCAATACGCTCAAGGCATATATTGATTTTCTGGATTGATAGAAGCAGCCGCAGGTCGTTTTCATTCGGCCGTTCCAACGCAAGGCGGCGATACACGGCCGCGTCGATGTCGATTTCAAATGAGTTGATCGCCTTGTCATCGTCGATCACGCGCTGGGCCATCACCGGATCGGGCCCGAACAGCGAATCGATCGACCGTCCCAGTGAAAGCCCTGCAAGATCGGCCATGCACTGAAGCATGTTTTTTATCTGATCGATATTATACTGAAGATGACTGACCATGGTGTTCTCCTTACCGGTTAAGCGCCATCCGCTTTCGCATGCGATACCGCAGAAACAGCGCCGAAAAATTGAGCGTGAACGTCAGCGCTAAAAGCACGAAGGTCGTGGCATACTGGATCCCTTTCGTTGCGTCGACATTCGTCGATTGCGTTGACATAATGTATACATGGTAACCGAGTTCCATGAATTGATCGCTGAGAGATGTGGGCAGCTGCGGCAGAAAATAGGCCGCCCCCGTAAAGAGGATCGGCGCCACCTCCCCCGCCCCGCGGCTCACGGCAAGGATGCCGCCGGTCATGATCCCGGTCATCGAATGCGGGATCACGATGCGCCAGATGGTCTCCCACTTCGTGGCCCCCAGGGCCAGGCTTGCGTCCCGCAATTCGCGGGGAACGGTCTTGATGGCCTCTTCCACCGACACGATCACCACCGGCAGGGTTAAAAGCGCCATGGTCATGCTCGCCCATAAAATGTTCGGCTGTCCCCACTTGAGCTGGCCGGGCCCTAAGAATGCCTGGTCCACGCCGCGCCCTACGAACTGGATGAAAAAGCCAAGACCGAACAATCCGAATACGATCGAGGGGATCCCCGCCAGCGTGTTGACCGCGAACCGTATGATGCGCGGAAGCACCGATCGCTGGCTCACGTATTCCGTCAGATAAATGGCGGTGATGGTCCCCACGGGAATGACGGCGATTGACATTAATAGAACCAGAAGAAACGTCCCGAAAATTGCGGGAAAAATCCCGCCCGCGGTCATTCCCTCGGTCGGTGATCCCGTAATGAATTTCCACGACAGCATATGCCATCCGCCGGCGGTGATGTTGACCAGAATAAGAACGACGATCAGGATGACGAGGAACGCCGAGGTCCCCGCAAGTCCGGTAATTCCTGCGCCGAAAATCCGCTTTGACGATTTCACTTACATTCCCTTGAAACGTTTCATCAAACGGTCCCGAATGAAAAGCTCCGCGATTGCATTGATCCCAAAGGAAAACAGAAACAGAACAACGCCGATGAAATAGAGCACGGAGTAATGCGCATCACCAAACACCACTTCGGCCATTTCCGCCCCGATGGTCGCCGACATCGTTCGCACCGGCTCAAAGATATTCAGGCTCATGAGCGCCGCATTGCCGGTTGCCATGAGCACGATCATGGTTTCGCCGAACGCCCTGCCGATCCCCAGAAGAATCGCTGCGAGCACGCCGGGAGTCGCTGCCGGCAGAACCACCAGCAACCCGGTTTCCCATTTCTGGGCTCCAAGCGAAAATGCGGCCTCTGTCAATGACCTGGGCACAGCGGTCAATGCGTCCTCGGTGATTGTAAAAATGATCGGGATCACTGCCAGCGACAGGGCGATACCGCCCACGAACGCATTCAGCCGGTATTGCAGCCCGAATGTTTTCTGTATGACCGTCGCCAGAACGATCAGCCCGAAAAATCCGATGACCACCGATGGAAATCCGGCAAGGATTTCGATGGCGGGCTTAATGATTTCGCGCGCCCATTTTGGGGCGAATACCGCCGTGTATAGAGCCGACAAGATAGCAGCCGGCGCAGCGATGCCGACGGCAATGAATGCCATTTTCAGGCTGCCGAGAATCAGCGGCGCGATTCCGTAGGCGGGAAAATTGGAGACCGGCATCCAGGATGCTGTCTTGAATAGATCAAGAATCGACACCGTGCCGACATCATCAACCGCTTTGCCCATAACCAGGGGAAACGCCTCTCGAAAAACGAATATGAATATAAGGACAATGAAGGCCAGTGACATCAGCGCCACGAGTGCAATGGATTTTTCAATGGCGAACTCGCCGATACGAAACCGGGCCTGCGGCCTTTTTGCGGTTTCTGTATTGAAGGACGAATTCATGGCTACTATTTCCCCTCATGTTCATCGGACAAAAAGCGATACGATCCAATAGCAGACCGCGGCGCAGCCCGCCGTCAACGGGATCGTCAACAGCCACGCCCAGATGATTTTGCGCGCCGTTACCCAGCGCACGCTGCCGCTGTGTTCAATGGCGCCAACGCCCATGATCGATCCCGCGATCACATGGGTCGTGCTGACCGGGATGCCGAAATGGGCCGTTCCAAGTAACACAAGCGATGATGCCGTTTCCGCGCAGAACCCTTCCATGCAACGGATTTTCGTGATCTGCGTGCCCATGGTCTTGACAATGCGCCATCCGCCGAAAGCGGTCCCCAGGGCGATGGCCGCATAGCAGGAGAAAACCACCCATCCATCAAGTTGGAAGGACTTTGTTATCCCTCCGGTAAATAAGGCCAGCGCGATGATGCCCATGGTTTTTTGCGCGTCATTGGTGCCATGGCCGATGCTGTAAATCGCTGAAGAAACAAGCTGTAATCGCTTAAAAATCCTGGCGGCGGTCGCCGGTCTCGATTTTCTGAATAGCCACAAAATCATGGCTGTAAAAATGCCGGAGCTGATCATGCCAATTAAGGGAGCAAGCACGATGAACATGACGATCTTCAAAACGCCACCAAGGATAACAATCTTCGGCCCTAATGCGGCAATGCCGCTGCCAATCAATCCGCCGATAAGCGCATGGCTGCTCGATGTCGGCAACCCCAGCAGCCAGGTGACGATGTTCCAGACAATAGCGCCAAGTAAAGCAGCAAGAACGATCGGGAGGGTCACATGATCGATATGGATGATACCTTTGCCAATCGTTTTCGCGATTGCCACGCCAAAGGTGAAATACCCGATGAAATTGGCCGCGCCGGCAAGCAGTACCGCTTGTCCCGGGGTCAATGTCCTGGTCACGACGACCGTGGCAATGGCATTCGCGGAATCGTGGAAACCGTTGAGAAAATCGAATAGCAATGCCATTGCTATGACAATGACCACCATTACCAGGGATGCTTCCATGTGCTATCCTTTTTCTATCGGGATGCAGGCCGGTTCCGCCGTCGGAACCGGCCCATGTTCAGTCGACCGGGAAATAGCCGACTTTAGTGACGATATCCTGACCCTCCGCGCTCAGGATCCAATCGATGTACTTCTGCACATCGCCCATGGGCTTGCTGCGCAGATACATATACAGATAGCGCGTGATCGGATAGGTCCCGTCTTTGACGCTCTGCGCATTGGGCTCATACGCCGGTGAGCCCGCGTCTTTCTTGACGCCGCAGAATTTCACGCCCTTCGCGTACGCAGCGCCGCCATACCCGATGCCGTACTGGTCTTTTGAGACGGCATTGACCACCGCCGCCGTGCCAGGAAGCGTCTGCACCGACGGCGAGTAGTCTTTTCCGGAAAGCACGAAATCGCGGAAGTACACATAGGTCCCCGAGCTGTTCTCGCGGCCGTACATGATGATTTTGGCATCGGCCCCGCCGACATCTTTCCAATTGGTGATGTCGCCCGTATAGATCGCCTTGATCTGCGCAAGGGTGAGATCCTTGACCGGATTGGCTTCGTTGAGATACAACGTGACCCCGTCTTTGGCGCATTTGACCTCATATCCCAGCGTGTTGAACCGCTGTTTGAGCTTGTCCCGTTCGCTGTTTTTCATGGGCCGCGACGCGTCGCAGATGTCGGTGGTGCCGTTGATAAGCGCGGAAATACCCACGCCCGAGCCGCCGCCGGTCACCTGGACGGTGACGTCCGGGTTCTTCGACATGTAAATTTCCGCCCACCGCTGGGCCAGGATGACCATGGTGTCGGAACCCTTGACGGTGATGATTTTCCTGGCGCCGGCGTAGGCGAGCATGCCGCAGACCAGAAGGCCGCCGGCAATCAAGAGCGCTTTGTTTTGTTTCATGATTTTTCTCCCTTATTGATAGGTTTATTGAAAATCCGTCCGCGCATGCGGCTGCTAGAATTTGTACTGGATCCGAAGCGTAAACACATTGTCGTTCACATCCTTATTAAACGGAGCGGCAACGCCGGTCTTTTCCTCATTTTTAACCTGGTCATAATAGGCGATGAGTTTGACGTTTTCGTCCCAATGGTATATCAGGCCGCCGCCAAGGGTGGCATACGACATTTCGGTTGTGCTCTTGACATCCGCGCCAGTAACATCGGTATTGGGATCATATGCGTCATATTTACCCACCAGCTGACAATTGATCGGATCGATGTTCAGAACAGCCATTGCATAGTAGCCCGAAAAATTGCGAAGGTAAACGGCACTGCTGGTTGTCAGGTCGGACTTGTTGGACTGGCTGCTGCTTTTCCCGGCCGGCTGCTGCCCCTGGATGTATTCACCTCGCACGGTAATTCCTCCCATAACCGGGATATTTCCATAGTAAAGCTGCACATCGCCACCCATATATTGGCGATCGATGTCTTTCCATTTATTGCCGGCTTCACCGGTCCATACTTTGTTTTTAATTGAATAAAGGCTGTCGCTCCGGTCACGGACCGCGCCAAAATAGCCCGATGCGCCTCCGTCAATCGCAAGGTTGATGTCGTTCAAAGGCACCGAGAAGCCAAGTCTGCCGATAAAATCCCGGACATCATCGAATTCGATATTGATTCCATTGCCGGCGAATAAGCCGCCTTTGAAATTGAGATAGCCGGCCCACGAAGGCAGATTATCTCCGGCGAGATATTCGAGCGACACGCCAAGATCGCGTTCTCCGGGGAAAAGCGTCTGGAAAAGACGGGATCGTTCAGGCGATTCGCGCGAGCTTGAAGAATAGGAAATTTCGAAACCGAAAGGACGATCGAAAACGCCGGCTTTCAGGGCGATGCTTCTAAGCCAAGGCTCCGAGAACCGCAGAAACGCATCCTTAATCGACACGCCGCCGCCGGAGAGCATGGCCTTATTATTTGCGTTGTTTTTAACCACGATATGGCGCACGCCGAGAGTATCATATATTGTATCCGGAGTGAATTTCTCAATCACATTAGCAGTAGTAAACGGCAGGCAGTCGAGTTGAACTACCATCTGCGTCAGCGGCGTCTCATACATCGTTTTTATGCGCGCGCGCCGGACCTGAAAAACGCTCTGAGTAGCCGCGGGCAGATTTCCGCCCTGAAATTCGCCAATGTTATAAATATTCGAGTAATCGGATTTAAGCGACCCGGTAGTATCGGTCGCATATCTAAACTGTGCCTGCAGATATCCCGAAACCTTAATCTTCGCCAGCTTATCAACCGTGCTCTTCGTCGCCAGATAATCCTCATTGATCCCGTCGGCCTGTCCTTTTACATTGGCTATCTGTTCCTGTAGCGCCGCAAGCTTAGCGGAATCCCCCGATGTCATGGCAGGGGCTGGGGCGGAATCCTGCGCGCTGCTTTTGGCGGATAGAAGCAAGCAAGCCGCGAAGAATAGCATTGCTGATCTCATAGTGTTCCTCATAATCACTCCTAAAAATGGGTGTAAATTGTTAGTGCTTTGCAAGCCGATTGTTAGGATTGCGTTAGATTTACGTTCATTTCAGGATTTTCAGTTATTGGATTTTAGGCATTGGGCTTTTCCTCCTTTTCGGATGGCTGTGTTCTCGCCGAATGGATTTCCGGGATCTGAGAATTCACGGATGGATAAAATCCCCAATGCCTGTTATGGTTTCGTTGGCTGAGCATTAGGTTTCTGTTTGCCGAAGATAAGAGCTATTTTCTGGATTAGCGCCCATGAAAACCTGGTCCCGCCGAAAATTCGCCCTTTCACTCGCCGCATTTTCCGGCTTGATAAAAAGCCATGCGCAGGAATTGGCGTCTCAAGCCCGGCGCTCGTTGACGGGGTTTGTATATGATGAACGCTATCTGCGGCACGATGTGGTGCGCCTGCATCCGGAATCACCGCGGCGGCTTGAGGCCATCCTGCGCGAGATGGACCGAACCGGGCTTTCGGCACGGGTTTCCCGCCTTCCGATAGACCTTGATCCCATGCCATGGATCGGCGAAATCCATGCGCCCGAGCATATCGCCGCGATCCGCACAATCCCCGTCACGGGCGACGTGGCCGCGCTTGCGGTCGCGGGCGCGCTATCGGGTGTCAAGGCAGTGTGCGAGGGCACGATGCGCAACGCCTTCTGCGCGATCAGACCGCCGGGGCATCATGCGCGCAATACCCGGCAGGAGGAGGGGTTCTGCTATTACAACAACATCGCGATCGCCGCGCGCTATGCGCAGAAGCGATTCGGCCTCAAGCGCGTGCTGATCATCGACTGGGATTATCATCACGGCAATGGGACCGAAGAGGCGTTTTATGAGGACCCGTCTGTGCTGTATTTCTCAATGCATAACTGGCATGCCTACCCGTTTACCGGGGACCCCCGGAGGACCGGCAAAGGAGCAAAGGCCGGCCTGAACATCAACGTTCATCTCCGATGCGGCGCGAATGAATACGCGATGTTCGCTGCGTGGAACGACCGGCTGATGCCGGCGGTGGAAAAATTCAAGCCTGAACTGGTGCTGATCTCCGCCGGCTTCGATGCGCGCAAAGACGATCCGCTGGGTTGCTTTGCCGTGAGCGATATCGGTTTCGGGGAGTTGACCAAAAGGGCAATGGCCATTGCGCGCGCTCATGCCGGCGGAAGGCTTGTCTCCCTGCTTGAGGGGGGATATGACTGCGAAGGCCTGGGGAAAGCCGTGTGCGCGCACGTCACGGCGTTGCTGTCGTCCAGCTGATCACCGTCTGCCCAGCACCATGGCCAGGATGATCAGCGTTCCCTCACCCATCATGAAGATATACGTGAAATAGAGTCCCAGCCTCGGCGATGGCCGCATCACGAACCATACCGCGCATAGCATGCCGAGTGTGATGAAGGCATAATCCAGATACAGGTAGATCCGCGTGAATTCACCCGTGAGCCAGGCGGCATAGCTCAGGCAAAACGCAATCAATAGATTGACGAACGTGAACCAGGCCGCGCCGCGCATACCGAGCAGCATGGGAAGGGTCCGGACGCGGGTGGCCTTGTCCTGGGCGAAATCGCGAATATCGGTGACCCCGCGGCCGCCGAACATGGCGAAGAAGAACATGCCCGACAGAATCCACAGGGCCGGCGTGAGCCGCGCGGCGGATCCGCCCATGAGCACATACAGCATTTGCAGCAGACCGAGGGTCAATGCGCGGGCGATCGGCGATTCGAAAAGATGGAGCGCCAAGCCGCCGAGGACTATCAGGATGATCAGCCATAGAAGCAGCGATCGCGGAGAAACGATGGCCAGTGCTATGAAGCTGAGGCCTATGAATGCGAGGGAAAAAAGGAGTCCGATGCGCGGCGCGATCGTCCCGTCCGCAAGAGGGTTCAGTCGGTGGAACGCGCGCGGGCCTTGCGCATCCAGATCGCGGTCGGCGAAAAAATCGAGCGAAAATCCGCCGACCGCCAATAACCATCCGACAAGCGTCATGAGCAGCGCGCGGGAAGCTGACGCGCCGCCCGTCCACGCGCCCGCGCCCGTGATGAGAGCGACCATGATGGTGCGGTTGGGACGGAAAAGTCGAAGAACCGGCAGGTTTGTTCGCATGAGCTACGCATAAAATAGCATGTTCCCACAATCCATTTCCGATTGTATTTTGCTTCGGTCCCCAAAACCCGCGAACCATCCAGGGAGTGACCCATGAAATACAGCCAGGCCCGTCAGGGCCGCATTTTCATCATCCGTCTGGAAGACGGCGACATTGTCCACGAATGCATCGAGGACCTTGCCCGCGCCGAATCCGTCTCCGCGGCCATGTGCATCATCCTCGGCGGCGCCGACAAGGGCAGCCGGCTGGTGGTGGGCCCGGAAGACGGCCGCGCAACGCCCGTGCATCCCATGGAGCTGGTGCTTGACAATGTGCATGAAGTCGCGGGTGTGGGCACCATCTTTCCGGATGAAAAAGGCCGTCCTGTGCTGCATCTGCATATCGCCGGCGGCAGGAACGATACAGCGGTGGCCGGATGCGTGCGCAAAGGGGTGAAAACCTGGCAGATACTGGAAGCGGTGATGATCGAACTTCTTGACACTCCGGCCCTGCGCGTTGCGGACCCGGCAACCGGGTTCAGCCTGCTTAAGCCCTGATATCGCAGCCGGTGAGAATTTCGGCTACCGGGTCAGATTGATTCTTCTCGTCTCCGCGAAATTCTCGCCTTTCAGATTGATCGCCATGATCCCGCTGCCGAACCGCTTGGCGGGGAGCGAAAAGGCATAGGTGCCCGCCGCAAAGAAGCGGCGTGTGGAAAGATTGACGCCGCGCTTGCCGTCCAGGAGATAGGCCTCGATGGCGACATTCTGGTCCTTGTCGAAACGGAAATAGAGCATCCGCTCGCGCGGATCGTAGGAGATCCGGTCCAACGAAGGCCACATGGACGGCGCGCCGGAACGGCCCGCGCGCACCTGCTGATTATTGCTTACGGTAAATTGCGTGACCGTGTCGCCCGTTGCGCTGTCGATGACGATATAGGTCCCAGCAGCGAGCTTGCCGAACTGAAAGCGCGGACCATAGGGCGTGACGGTATTGCCGCAGGCGATCTTCAAGCGCGGATCAGGGGGAATCTCGGTATATATCAACCGGATGATGTTCAACTGGGGACACGGCGCTCTAAAACATTCAACCTGTTGGCCCGTGATGATCCTGAAAGTATCGTCGAATGTGGGGGTGCAGGTTGTCGGATAGGCGCCCAGAACCAGCCAGAGCGACACTGCATCGCCCGCGCCCGGCTGCACAGGAGTCAGCTGGGGCTGGGGATAGCCGATGCGTACCGGCGGCTGGCTTGAGGATTCGGAGACAAGCGCGGCCATCCATACCAGCGTGCCGATAAGAACCAGCAAGGAACCGCGCATTTCATCCTCCGCGGATATTGCCCAATCATGGGTGCAATGACCGATTCGCGACTGCCATTTATCAAATTATATCACGCTCAGCGGCCGATGTAAAGGGCGCCGGATCGCATGGCGCCGTTGCCGCCCGCAATCCGGAATACATAACTTCCCTGCGACAGTGCGCCGGCAATCGCGACGGTTTGGTGCTGCGGAACCGTTGCTTGCGTGATGAGCCGGCCGGAAGCGTCGAAGAGCCGGATGACAATTTCCGACGCTAACGGATTTCCCAGGGTCACGAGTCCGCCATCCGATACGAAGACCGCGGGCTGCATGCGCGCCGCCGCTATGATCCAAGGCTGCGCGGCCGTATTGCTGCATGAATAACCATAGCCGTTGGGAAAATCGCCCGTTGCCGAATTTCCGGACCCCGGACCGACCGCGCACCCTTCATTCAACTGCACGGAAACGAGCTGCAGCGGAGCCGATATGATGCGCGGCTGAAACTTGATCGTCACGGTGGCAAGGTCGGCGTCCTGCAGACTTGCCGCATCGCTGGTCATGATAGTGATGCTGTAGCGTTTCTGGGCCGGATTTCCGGCCGTGGCCACGATGGCGCCCGGCAGGCTGCTGCGCACTTCACGCACGCTGTAAATGACTGCCGTATCATAAACAAAGGTGATTTCCGCCGCAATCAATCCCTGGACGAACCTGCCCCGGATGGTATACCGGTAGATCCCCTGGGCCACGAATTCCGGGGCGCTTACCCAGATGCGCGCAGCGGCAAGCGCGGCAAGCGGAACGGCCTGCAGGCGCCAGGCGAAGTTCGGCATCAGGCCATAGCTGTACCGCAGTACCAGGGCCGCATCGAATGCCGTGACCATGGCATTGGCGCTGAGGTCCGCGACTTCGGCCGTTGCCAGCGTACAAGCGTCGGCTATCGCAAGCTGCGCACGCTGATTGGCCGCGCATTTCAGGATCAGACCCGCATCTTCCGCATCGACCTTGCCGTCGCGATTGATATCGCCTTTAAATTGCGCGGGACCTTCGATGATCGTCACTTCCGATTGCACGGTATCGATGGCGATAATACCGCTTTCCGTTGAAACGGCCGCGTTGATCAGGCTGATGACAGCGACCGAACCGGGCGCAGCCCCGGGCTGTACCTTGAAAACGAGCTGCGCGATCGAAGCGTCGGAATAATGGACCGGACCGCCCATGGTGGAAAGCGTGCACGCCATGGTCCCGTTGAGGTTGATTTTCTGGCTGCCGATCCAGTTGCGCTCCGGAATGAGCCGGCTGAATGCGAGGGATACGCTTTTGTCAAGCACTATGGTGAACCGGCACGCGCTTATCGAAAGGCCGGAATGGTTGGAAAGGAACACCGGGACCGCCACCGTGTCGCCGGCACGGGCAAAAACCTGCGTCATGCCCAGCTGAATGTTCCAGCCCACGGCGCCCGGCTGGGCCGCAACAAGCCCGCACGCGAAGGTCAATAGCGCGACGACGGCAATCATCCGGTTTTTCATAATTGAGGAGACTTTCATGGTTCTCCTCCCCCTCTTAAAATTATCATATGGGTTTCGTTTTGACAATAGTATTCCAAGCAAGCCGAATGCCATCAGGCGATTGCGAAAAGTTCCGGTCCGCGATACCGCCGATTCCCCCATCTCTTTTAACATCAGCATGTTAGGATTATTGGAAATTCAAGAGGATGTTCCGGATAGCCCGGCAGGATGGCCATGCCGTCCCGCCCATGAGATCAACCGTCCCGTTTCATGGACGATTTCTTGACGCAATCGGAATATCCGGCTGGTCGCTTCGGAATCTATTTTGATAAGGTTTGGTGACCGGTTGTCCCAGTTCCCAATGAAGAAACAATCGCCTATGTCAACCTGCCTTTCCGTACAAGACCTGCATGTCTCATTCGCCGTCGATGCCGGTATGGCGCCGGCGGTGCGCGGCGTTTCTTTAAACGTCGAAACGCGGCAGACCCTGGGCCTGGTGGGCGAATCGGGCTGCGGAAAAAGCGTGTCGGCGCTGGCGATCATGCGCTTGATCTCGCAGCCCCCGGGCCATGTTGAAGCGCGCACCATCATGCTCGGCAAACGCGACCTTATGAAGCTTGACGAAGCTGCGATGCAATCGGTGCGCGGCGGGAAGATCGCCATGATCTTTCAGGACCCTATGACGTCGCTCAACCCGGTGTTCACCTGCGGCGCGCAGGTCCGCGAGGCCATTGAGCTGCACCGTCCGCACGAGGCGGACCACGCCGACGACATCGTGCTCGATACGCTCGGCCGCGTGGGCATTCCCGATCCGTTGCGCACCGCGCGCGCGTATCCGCACCAGCTCTCCGGCGGCATGCGCCAGCGCGTGATGATCGCCATGGCCCTCTCGTGCCGCCCGGACCTGCTGATCGCCGACGAACCCACCACGGCACTTGACGTGACCGTACAGGCGAAGATCCTCGACCTCTTGCTTGACCTGCAGGAATCCCTGCATATGAGCATGATCGTCATTACCCACGATCTGGGGATCGTCTCCGATATCTCGCACCAGGTGCTCGTGATGTATGCCGGACTTGCCGCGGAATTCGCGCCCACGCGCGCGCTGTTCGCCTCGCCGCTCCATCCATATACGCAGAGCCTGCTCGCAACCATCCCGTATATGCACCGTAAGCAGAAACGCCTGGCGGTCATCCCCGGCGAAGTTCCCAACCCGCTGCACCTGCCGGCCGGCTGCCCGTTTCATCCGCGTTGCCCAAAGGCATTCGACCGGTGCCGCAGCGAAGTCCCGCAGATATTCAATCCGAAACCCGATCATCAGGTGAGGTGCTTTTTATATGCCTGACCGCGCCGCATCCGCCGTTTCAGTCGGGGACCTGCGCGTCCACTTTCCCATACGCAAAGGCGTCATGGGCGCGGTGGCGGGGCAGGTGCGCGCCGTGGACGGGGTATCGTTCGACATCGCGAAAAACGAGACCTTCGCCCTCGTGGGCGAATCGGGATGCGGCAAAACCACGGTGGCGCACGCGGTGCTGCATCTGCTGCGCCCCACCACCGGGACCATCACGATCGCGGCCGGCCCCTGGAGCGAACACGGCACCGCCTGGGACGCGCTGTCGCCGGAGCAGCGGCGCTCGCTGCGAAAACATATTCAGGTGATATTCCAGGATCCCTATTCTTCTCTCAGCCCTCGCCTGACGGTCCGCAAGCTGCTCGAAGAGCCGCTCATCGTGCATCATCTGGGAAGCGCCGCGGAGCGGCACGACCGGGTCATCGAACTTCTCCAGCAGGTCGGCCTGTCGGCCGATTTCCTCAACCGCTATCCGCACGAATTTTCGGGCGGCCAGCGCCAGCGCATCGGCATCGCCCGCGCGCTGGCGACCCGGCCGTCCATCGTCATCGCGGACGAGCCGGTGAGTGCGCTTGACGTTTCGATACAGGCGCAGATCATCAACCTGCTCCAGGACCTCAAGGAGCAGTACCGGCAGACGCTGCTGTTCATTTCGCACGACCTGGCGCTGGTGCGCCACATCGCCGACCGCGTGGCGGTCATGTATCTGGGCCGCATCATGGAAATGGGCGCCGCCGACAACCTTTTTGCGTCACCGCTGCACCCGTATACGCAGCTCCTGCTGGACAGCGTGCCCAGGCCCGGCGAAGGCCGCAAGCGCGGCGCGCTGCCGACCGAGGAGAAAAGCACGGCCGACGCGCGGGCGGGATGCCCGTTTTACCCGCGGTGCCAAAAGCATACGCCGGAATGCCTGCGGGGGCCGGTTGATTTGCGGGAAGTCGGCGGCCGCTTGGTCGCCTGCGTCAACGCTTGAAATCGAGCGCCGGCCGCCCACGGCTCATGCGCTCGAGCGCGAACAGGGCGCCCGCCTTGTCCGGTATCCTTCCGCGCACCGACGAATCGAGGTCCATCATGAGCGTGGGAACGATGGGCGATCCCACGCACGAAGGGCAGCCGTCCGGGCAGGAACAGTTTTTTATCACGTCAAGTGCGGTGCGGATCATGGCGTCGAACTGATCGAGGCACCGCCGCGCAAAGCCCATGCCGCCGGGATACTTATCGTGCACGAACAGCGCGTCGGCGCCCAGATTGCGGCTGTCCACCACCACGCCGATATCCTGGGTGTCACACATCACATACATGGCCGCAATTTCAAGAAGGACATTGGCAATACCCGAAAGCGCGTCGCCGATGATCAGCCGCCGTTGCTGCATTTCCGCGACAACCGCGGGCGACGGCGCGAACCAGAGCGCCACGGTTTCCAGGGTCTGCGGCGGCAGCTCCAGTTTTTCGTAGCCCAGACTGTCGCGCGAATGGAATTTGATTTTCTTGAACATGGGGATCACCGTGGTCACGGTCACGTCGCCAAAACCGAGCAGGCCGCCGTGGAAGTCCCGTTCCTCCTCTTTTTCGTCAATGGCGATCTGCGAGCTCTGCACCGCCTGCGTATAATAATCCAGGTCTTTGCGTTCCACGAACGCGACCTTCCGCTCCGTATCGAGTTTATTGACAAAGTAGGTTTCGGCGCCGTGCAGGTACACGGCATGGTCATGCAGTTGCGAAAGGGCCGAAATTTCATCCATGGTGCCGATCACCTTTTCCGCCGCGGCCTCATCCTGGATGGTGTACACCGGACCGGCGATATTGCGCAGGTTCACGTCCGCGGCCGGATAGCTGGTGCTGGACCAGTACCAGCTTGTGTCAATATGCTTGACCGACTGGTCTTCTTCCAGAAGCTCCATGATGGCCGGCGAATATTCGCCGAATCCGGCAAGCGCGTCGTCGCCCAGGGGAAGCTCATGAGAAGCGCACTTGAGATGGCCTACCACGATATGCGGATTGTCCGGGTCCACCACGGCGTTTTCGGGCGGCCGCGCAAAGATATAGTCCGGGTGCGCCATCAGATACTGGTCCATGGGCGCGTTCTGGCCCACGAGAAACACCACCGACTCGTCGTGGCCGCGGCCGGCGCGGCCCGCGCGCTGCCACAGGCTGGCCACACTCCCCGGATAGCCCACGAGTATGCATGCGTCAAGCGATCCGATGTCGATGCCCAGTTCGAGCGCGCTGGTGCTGGCCACGCCCAGTATTTCCCTGTTCGCAAGCCGGCGTTCTATTTCACGCCGTTCTTCGGGCAGATAGCCGCCGCGATACGCATGCACGGCGTCGGCCAGTTTGCGTGATACGGCAAGCAGCCTCTCGCGGCATCCCCGGAAGATGAGTTCGGCCGCAAGCCGCGTCTGCACGAACGAAATGGTCTGGATGCCCTCCTGCACAAAGGCAGTCATCAGCTCGATGGCTTCGCCCAGCGGGCTCTTTCGGTCGCCGCCGATCCGCCATTGCGCGGAATTCCCGCTTGCCAATCCCTTTATGGGCGGCGGGTTCCACAGCACAAACGACTTGGCGCCGCGGGGCGATCCGTCGTTGTCCACCAGCTCCATGGGCACGCCGCAGACACGCTCCGCGTGTTCCCGGGGATTGGCGATGGTTGCCGACGAGCAGATGAACTGCGGGGTCGAGCCGTAATGGCGGCACACGCGCGCGAGCCGGCGCAACACATTGGCAAGATGCGAACCGAACACGCCGCGGTAGGCGTGCACTTCGTCGATCACCACATAACGAAGGTGCGTAAAGACACGGTTCCAGCGCGCGTGCTGCGGCAGTATGCCCTGGTGCAGCATGTCGGGATTGGTCAAAATGATATTTCCATTGTCGCGCAGCTTGCGGCGCAGATTGGCCGGCGTGTCGCCGTCATAGGTGCCGCACATGAACGAGATGCCGGTATCGCCTTCGGTAAACTTCGCGAGCCCCCGGAGCTGGTCCTGCGCCAGGGCCTTGGTTGGATAGAGATACAGCATCGTGGCCGCGGGGTCGGCCAGGATCGCCTCGATTGACGGAATGTTATAGCACAGCGTCTTGCCGCTGGCCGTGCCGGTCACGATGACCGTGCTTTTGCCCGCGCGGATCAGATCAATGGCCGAAGCCTGGTGCGAATAAAGGCGTTGGATCCCGGATTTTTCGAGTACCGCGCCGACCAGGGGATTCAGCCCGGCCGCGACATCCGCATGCACGGCCTCGCGCTGATTGAGCTGCCGCACATCCACGATCTGATCGGAGAAGAAACGGTTATGCTCAAGGCGTTTTAAGAGTTTATCGACGTTCATAGGGTATTAAAATACACAATCCGGAATACAAAAAAGATTTGCCCACGGATCACCGGATGGACACGGATATGAAAATGCAAACGATTCTGTGTTTTGTTTGATCATCCGCGTGAATCCGCACTACTATCCATCAGAATTTTGTTTTTTTGCTCGATGTTATTGGTTTTATTTAAGGGCACCTCTAAAAATTCAAAAAACGCGTCTGTCATTGCGAGCGGAGCGAAGCAATCCCGCGTTTTTCGTATAGAATAAGAAGATTGCTTCGTCGCTACGCTTCTCGCAATGACATCATCAGCAATTTTTAGAGGTGCCTTTAAGATTTTAGTCATTCGAATTTGTTTCGACTTTCCTGGCTGCGGCTTCGCAGCGCCAGGTGATCCGTGGGCAAACTGACTTTTCTCTTTGTCATCTTCCGCGCCCGTGCCGCCAGCGCATTGCCGACCGATATAGCCGGCTGTTGTCTCATGGATTCCATGCCCTGCGCGCCGGGACCTTCCTTCCGGCTCTTCTCCTCGTCTCGTGCGCTCGTATGCTCGTGCGTCCGTACGCTCGTGCCGTCGTACGCTCGTGCGTTCGTTTCAGCCGGGACGGCAAAATCCCCCGGCCGCGCAACCCCGTGCCGCGTGCGCATCCCCGCCGGAATCCCGGGCATCGGCGTATCGGGCGGCAGACCGTTTGCATCCAGCTTTTTGGCTATGCGTTTTCTCAGTTCCTTATCAAAGGCGCGGCGGCGCCCGGCACGCCGGGCGACGTCGGCTTGAGCGAGCGCGTGCGCGGGTTCGGGCGCCGGGACGGCTGTCCGCACCTGGGGCGCCGGCACGATCGGGTGCGCAACTTCGGGTTCGCGCGCTCGCTCAAGCCGGCGGCGCAGCTCGTTTTCGAGCTGCCGCCGCCGCGATTCAGCGGAGGCCGCAAGGGTCGCGCTGTCCGGCGCGCAAAGACCGGACCCGTCGGCGATAAGCCCTTTAAGAATCATGAGCGCGGCCTGCTTGCTGGGGATGCTCGCTTCGCCGCGCTCCACGTTCCAGGTGCTGAATTGACGCAATGGTTTTCCCACACAGCAAGGGCAACCGGTATCGCACGGGCAGCTCTTTACATTATCGTAGACCGCGGGGATGATCCGGTGGAGCTGGTCGTAGGCCTTTTCGGTGAATCCCAGGCCCAGGGGATAGCGCTCATAGATGAACACCGCGTTCCACGGTGAATTGACGCTGCCCACGGAATGCGAAAAATCAAGAGTATCGCAGGTAAAGAAGAGCGGCAGCAGCATGCGCGCGGCATACCCCATGGCGCGCAGGCCCGCATGCGCATCCAGGCCGGCGTCGCGCACGCGCGCCATCAGCTCCTCCGGCGGCACGATCCAGAGCGCCATGGTCTCCAGCACCAGTCTGGGCAGATCCAGGCCATGCACGGAAATCGCATCGATTTCGTAGAAATGGATCTTCTCATAGGCATAGGTACGGAAATGGGTCGTCACTTCGCCCCAATACGCCCGGCCCGTGCCGAAGGGCTTGTCACGAAGCTGATGGTCGATATGATGCACATCAGTGCCGCCGAGCGGCTGCGTGTAATAATCGGTCTGCTCCTTTTTGACTGTTGCGATCCGGCGCTCCATGTCAAGTTCAAGCACGCGATAGGTCTCTCCCAGATGCATGTAGATCGCCCCGGGATGGACGATAGGCTGCGCGTCAAAGACATTCACTTCGCCCAGGACCGCGCTGCTCTCCGTGTCCTGGATCATGACATTCGCGCCGCCATAGTTGCGCAACGATACTTCGTAGTGCGGGATCTCGGTTGACGCATAATACCAGAGATCGCCGATGCGGCGGACCTTGGCGCCGTCGGCGAGCACGGAAAGCACCATGGCCGCATGCGGGCCGAAGAGTTCGAGCTCGCGCTCGGGCAGGGGCAGCTCGAAACAGGCGCACCGCAGGTGTCCCATGATAACATAGGGGTTGTGCTGGTCTACCACGGCCTGTTCCACGGGCGTATCAAAGATATACGCGGGATGACCCATCACATACTGGTTTACGCTTGTGTCAAGTCCGATGAGGATGCAGAGCGTGTTTTCGTGCATGCGGCCGGCGCGGCCGGCCTGCTGAAAAAACGACGCGCGCCGTCCCGGATATCCTACGATGATGGAGGCGTCGAGCGAGCCCACGTCAATGCCGAGTTCCAGCGCCGGTGTGGTGCTCACGCCCAGGAGCTCGCCGGAAAACAGCTTTTCCTCGATGGCGCGGCGTTCCCGCGGAAGATACCCGCCGCGATAGGGCGTTATGCTGGTTGACAATTGCGGCGCCAGGGAGCGGAGCGTTTCAACGGCATACCGGTGGATAAGCTCCGCGGTCATCTTGGCTTTTGAGAAGGTGATGACCGGCACGCGGCGCGCGATGAGCCGCGCCATGATCTCGTGCGCCTCCACATTGGCGCTGCGCCGCGAGCGCAGCGCGCGTTCGCGGATGCGCGGCGGGTTCCAGAAAACGAAGGTCTTGCGCGCCTGGGGACTGCCGTCATCATCCACCACCGTCATTTCGCGGTCGAACAGCCGCCGGCACAACTCGCCGGGATTGGCGATCGTTGCCGATGACGCGATGATGGCGGGATCGGAGCCGTAATGACGGCACAGACGCATCATCCTTCGCACGACCATGGCCATGTTTGCGCCCAGGATGCCGGCATAGACATGCAGTTCGTCAACCACGATGACGCGCAGACCGCCAAAAAATCGCGCCCAGCGGCCATGCTGGGGCATGATGCCGGCATGGAGCATGTCGGGATTGGTGAACACCACCGACGCCGCATCACGCAACCTGCGGCGCAGCGTATCGGGTGTATCACCGTCGAACACTCCGCAGAGCCGATCCGATAGTTCCGCGCACGCCAGCATTTCGGAAAAATGGCCGAACTGGTCCTGGCACAACGCCTTGGTAGGAAAGAGCAGAAGTGCGCGCGCATCCCGGTCTTTTGCCAGCGTCTCCAGCAGCGGGACCTGGTAGCAGAGGCTTTTGCCGGACGCCGTGCCCGTGGCGATCACCACGCTTTTTCCGGCATTGACATTCGAAATTGCCGCGGACTGGTGGGTATAGAGCCTGGCTATCCCCATGGTGTCCAGCATTCGCCGGGTCCGCAAAGTCAGGCCGGTAGGCGGATCGGCATACCGTGCTTCTCGGGCGGGAATGGTGCGCGTATAGACGATCTGGTCCGCGTAGCCGGGGGAATTCCTGATATCGCGGAGAAAGGCATCAACGTCCATATACCGAAAATACCATCGCACCAGCGGTATTCGCGCCTATAAGCCGTGCGCTTGTTGCTGTAACCTGCTTGGAGCGGAAAATATCGAACCGCAGAATATCGAATCTCGAATTTCGAAGTCCGGATCGTTCAGCGTAGCATCCGTATCTTCCTCTGCACTTCGAAATTCTGCGGTTCGGCATTCGATATTCGATATTCAGAATTTGCTTGCTACGCCGGAAACCGCGCCATCAGTTCCGCCAGCGTGACGAGGTCGAGCATATTATGGGTCAGAATATCGGCGATCTGTACCGCATCGCCCGTGCGCACGAAGTCGTGGTAGGCCTGGGGTATACAATGGCCGGGGATGTCGCCGGTGCGGCCGCGGCCACAGATGTGGTATTCGAGCGTCTGCAATTTACAATCAGCGAATTTGCCGCGCCAGAGACGGCGGCTTTCGTGAAGGAGGTCGAAGTGCCGCGGCGCCAGGGAAAACGGCACGCCCGTTGCCGCCGCGCGCAATCGTATATAGGGATAATCGAAGGTTTTCCCATTAAAGCTGACCAGCATTTTGCGGCCGGCGCACTGGTCGATGAAAAAAGCGATAACCGCCGCCTCTTCGGCGTAATTACGGGCCAGATACTGGCGCACCTGCAGCCCGTCACTTCGCCAATCCATGACGCCGATGAGAAAGAGCGGCGATCCGCCCAATCCGGTTGTCTCAATGTCCGTGAACAGGAAATCCCCGGGAGAAAAGGCCGCGGGCGCGGAATCGCGTGCGGCTTTTTCATCGTCAACCGCGGACGCGCGCCGGTTATTTTTCCCCGGCAACGGAGCGAGGAAACCGGCTTGCAGGCGGTCATGAAGATGTCCGGCGCCGCGCGCGATCGCCTGACAAAAGAGCGCATCCACATGGTGGCCTTCCTCCAGGTCCCGGACAGCGGTGAAAACGCCGAATGCCGGACCGCGCTGCGGATGTGCCAACTCTTGTCCGTCAATTGCTTCTTCGAGCGGGACTTTCCACTTTTCGGCAAGAGAGACGGCCTCATCAACAGCCCGGGTATGCACGAACGGCATATCGCGGCGATAGAACAGCGGGGCCGGCTTTTCCGACGTTTGTGGATCAGGCTTCCGGACCGCGGTTTTGCGGCGATCCATATGCCGGCGCAGGTCGCGCATGGGATCGCGGGATGCCGGCGGCGGTATCTCAACCCCCCTTTTGATCGGCGCGCGATTGAGCGATTCCAGGCGCTTTTTAAGCTCCCGGATTTTCTCGGATTGAGCAAGGGAATCGAGGGACATGGTGCACTGTAAAATAGATGAAGTCATGCCTTCATCAAGCCCCAATTTCCATTTCACAAACCTAAAATGGATGCAATCTCGTGACCATTACCTTCGTATATGGGATATATAGTATTTTCGCTATACAAGAATGGAATCGCGGCATCCGATGGAAATCGACCCTTTACTCACCAGCTATTACCGGTATCAATTCCGGGAAATCCTGCAGGACCGGGCTGCGCAAGTGCCGCCCGAACGCCCGACCAAGCCTCCCATGCTCTTTGCCGACCTGATTACCGCCGGTTTGCGGCAGCCGCCCGCAAATGTCCAGCCATCCGAGGCAATTCATGAGGTGGATGAGCGACCATTACCTGATGTCAACCGTGACGCCGGGCTCATCAAGCCGGTGGATCCGCGCGGGGATTCCTGGACCGCCAGCACGGCGATCAATGCGCCGCACGTGGCTGCCTTTAATCCCTCGCCCGAGCTGCGCCGCAGTCAGGAAAACGAAATCCGGAGGGCGAAGAAGGCCGGTTTGCCATGCCCTCACTGCACACCGGAAGGTTTCTGCGGCGCGGTCTATGTACGATGCGGCAACCGGCGGCAATATGCGATTCCCGAGACGCCCGAGCAGCGCCGTCAGCCGCATCGATGCCGCTATGTGCCGGATACTCCCGGCAGCTGCGTGCTGATTGTGGATGACGATCGGACCATTCGCGATTTTTGCCGTTCGTCGCTGGAAATCTTCTTTTCATGGCCGGCTTCTTCCATTTTCGCTGCCCCTTCGGGAAAAGAGGCGATAGAGGTCATCAACCAGTTCAAGGTAGAAGACCGCCAGTGCAGGATGTGCATCATCGATATCGATATGACCGGTTTGTCCGGGTGGGAGTTGGTCAACCAGCTTTATGTGCGCAACTGCGACATTGAGATCGTCGTCCTCCGAAACCGGATTATTCGAACCCCCAGGCCGGCGCTGTATGCCGGCGATATTGAGATCCTCCCCGGACACCCCTTTGTGAGCGCGGTGCTGGAAAAGCCGTTCAGTTCCGATGATTTTATCAAGGCGCTTGAAATTGCGGGAATGCAGCGGGAAGGAAGGAGCGAGCGTACGGCGGCACGAGCATACGAGCGTACGTGACAGTCACGGACTTGTCTGGGATCTCCCCGGCTGATCTTCTCCCCTGCCTTGCCCGATATACAGGAATGGAATTATTTTAGCACAGCAAATTCGGATTGCGGATTCGTTTCGTATTTTGGATTGTGTCTTTATTTTCCGCTTTGTTTCGGATTTCGGATTTCGGATTTTCTATAGTTGGGGTGTCGTCCAATTGGTAGGACAACAGACTCTGGATCTGTCCGTTCGGGGTTCGAGTCCCTGCACCCCAGCCATTTTAATCTCAATCCTATCGGATTGTTTTCGGATTTCGAATTTCGGATTTCGAGTTTGATGTTTTTTTCCGGCCCCATCGTCTAGTGGCCCAGGACGTGTGGTTCTCAGCCATAAAACCGGGGTTCGATTCCCCGTGGGGCTACCAGTAGCGAAACCCTTGGAATCATTGGGAAACCAATGGATTTTGGGGGTTTTTCTTTATTTTTACTTGCATACCGACAGAAATGTAGTGACATTCTTTTCCATGAAAATGCTGCGATTCCATTTTCCAATGCCCAATTGTATTTAATCGCTTAAATATCATATTATAAACCACTTCAATAAACAAGATTTATAATAATAATTGCAGATATATTTTATAATCAATGTAATAAATATATTGACAACGATTAAAATTAGCTGTATAATATAATCGATTAACTAACGAGGTTTCTATGAAAAAGATCATTTTTCTGTATGACGTGGATCAACTGATGTTCGCGTGATGCGCTTGCGGGCCGCGCCCTTGTCCCCCGCTCCGCTGGAGGGGGGCGGAGTGCGGGGACAGCCGCGGCGGCTCCTTGTACAAAGCGCGTAGCGTCGGTCTCTACGCCGCGTGGTGTTCGTCCAGGGCCGTGCTCCGCACGGCCCTTTGTATTTCCGTCCTGCGCTCGCAACGGATCATCAATCCTCCGTCCTCTCATGGCCCGGCGCCATGCGAACAATCTTGGGATCAAACCTTGCCAATACCTCCACAAGATCGGCTTGGGCGGCCATCACTTCGCCAATATTCTTATAAGCCGCGGGAGATTCGTCCAGACCGGCGGAGATCAACTCAATCCCCCGCTCGGTCAGAAAGGCATTCAGATCATTCCACCGAAGCTGCTCTTTTGCCTGATGCCGGCTCATCCTGCGACCCGCGCCGTGGGATGCTGAATTCAGCGATGCTTCGTTTCCTCTCCCCCGGACAACATAGCCCGGCGTACCCATGGAACCCGGAATGATGCCCAGCACACCCGCATGCGCCGGCGTGGCGCCTTTGCGATGCACCACCACCTCCTGCCCATCATACCTTTCGCGCCAGGCAAAGTTATGATAGTTCTCAATGTCAAGCAGCACTTGTGCGCCCAGGTTGCGCGCGACGCCGGCGTGCACCAGCTCGTGATTGGCGGCCGCGTACGCGCCCATGAGCTCCATGGCCGCCCAGTATTCCCGCCCTTCGTTGCGGTCCAGGTCCAACCATGCAAGATACGACAGCTCTTTTGACAATTCGCGATGCAGCGATTTCGCCAGCGCGCTGTAATAACGGCAGACCTCGGCCCCGGTGCCCCGGCTTCCCGAATGAGAAAGCAGCGCCAGGTAGATGCCCGGGGCAAGGTCCCCCAACGCATGCGCAACCGTCAACGTTCCGAATTCCACGAAATGATTGCCGCTGCCGCTGGTCCCCAGCTGCGCCCATGCCTTGTCTTTGCATTTTTCCGTGACCGGCGAACATCCCCAGCCGGCATCCATGACCGCATGGTTCCTGCGGCGCTTGAATTCCGCTCCCACGCCGAAAAGTGTCTCGCGTAAAAGGGCCTCCTTCAGCCGCGGCCGACGATCGTCCAGCGCCGATGCCGGCAAGTCAAGGACCGTCAGCTTCATGCGGCAGGCGATGTCCACGCCCACGGCATACGGTACGACCGCATTGCGGGTCGCCAGCACTCCCCCGATGGGCAGACCATAACCCACATGCGCATCCGGCATGAGCGCCGCGCGCAGCGCAACCGGCAGTGAACAGGCGTTTTCGAGCTGCGCCAACGCCTTGGGATCGATATCGCTCCCCCACACCCGATACGGGGCGGATTTGCCGGGACGGCCGGCGTTGGCGATTGCCATCCGTGAATCAAGCATCGCCTGCGCGACCGGGCCGAATGAAGGATCGTCGCGGAAATCAGCGGGGTTCTCAACCATTGCGGAGATCAGAGACCGGATTTCGCGCGTGCCCAGGCCCAGGTGCGATGCATCGCCCACGGCGCGCAGGGCCATGGCCATGATCTCCCCGCGGGGAATACCGAGGACTTCGAGTTGACGGGCTTTCATGGGTCCTGATTTTGGGTTACGGATTGCAGTCTTCAAGCAATGGGGATGAATCAGCCTTCCTTATCAATCACCAAACCTTCCGCCTGCGACACGTCGTTGATCCACAGGGCAAAGTCATCGTCGGTGATCTCCTTCGTCACCTTAAGCGCGGCTTTGCCCTCCGCATTCAGTTCGACAATATCGATAAACACCTTGCCGTCTTTCTGATATACGCAAAACCGCATGGGCCGGCGCAGGCGCACCAGGTTTTCATTGGCCATGGCCGCTGCGCGCGCCAGGGTGGGGAAATAATCCTTCATGCTCTGAAAACGGTGGTGCTGACGGTTGTGATGGCGTCGTGCATCGGCATCCGCATGCCCCGCAATAACGCTCAGCAGATGCGGAATTGCCTCTACATGCTTTACTGTCAGCGGATCATACTCATCATTCATGGGCGCCTCTCTGTACCTTCATACCTAGTATCGGCACAACCAACCGCCCTATTGACAAATTACATCACCCCTCGGCGGGTCCGCATAGTATCTGCGCCCGGGGCCATTTATATATTTTGAAGTACCGGAAAGGTCGTTCTATGGGCAAAAAAAACGCCTCCTATGCGCTTGCGCCTCAGGCGCGAATCCAGATTAAAAATATGCGCCTGCGCGCCATCATCGGCGCCAATGACTGGGAGCGCGAACAGAAGCAGGACGTCGCCGTCTCAATCACCGCGGATTTCGATCCAACAGCCGTCATCGCATCAGATAATCTCGCGGACACGGTGAATTATAAAACGATGAAAAAGCGGGTCATGACGCTCGTAGAGAATTCAGCTTTCTTCATGATAGAAAAAATGGCCGCGGCGATCATCGATGCCGTCATGCAGGACCCGCTGGTAGCATCAACCACTGTCCGCGTGGCCAAGCCCGGGGCGCTGCGTTTTACGGACAACGTATGGGTCGAACTTTCAGCGCAAAGGCCGCGGACGATCTGACCCCTTGTTTCCCATTCGAAAAGGAATGCCATCATGCTGATGTTCCAGGCGATAATTCTCGGAATAGTCCAGGGGGTCACGGAATTCGTCCCCATCTCCAGCTCAGCCCACCTGATCATCGTGCCCTGGCTGTTCGGCTGGGACCATCCGGCATTGACCAGCCTGCCGTTTGACGTTGCGCTGCACCTGGGAACCCTTGTTGCCGTGCTCTGGTTCTTTGCCGGCGATTGGGCTCGGTTGGTCCGCGCAGGATTCAGGAGTTTTGTCGAGCGGAAAATCGGCGGCGATCATGACCGCCGCATGGCCTGGATGCTGCTTATCGGATGCATCCCCGGCGGAATCATCGGCGCGCTTGCCGAAAGCAGGATCGAAAGGCTGTTTCATGAACCCGCTGTCCCCATTTCAGCCCCGGCGATGATCGTCATGGGCATCATCATCGCCGCACTGGCGGCATTGCTCTATGCAGCGGAACGCATAACGAGCCACATACGCGACATGAAAGCCGTGGGATGGAAAGACGCTCTGCTCATCGGCACGGCGCAGGCGCTGGCGATCTTTCCCGGCGTATCGCGCTCCGGCGCCACCATCACCACGGGTCTGGCACTGGGGCTGGAACGGGCGACGGCGGCGCGATTCTCATTCTTGCTTGGGGGACCCATCATCGCAGGCGCCGGGCTTAAAAGCCTGTGGGATGTGCATAAAGAACTTCAGACCAGCACTCTTGCCGCATCGGACCTTCTGCTGTTCGTAGTCGGCGGCATTGCCGCGGCCCTCAGCGGCTATGCGTGCATAAAATTCCTGCTCCAATACCTGCAGAAAAATTCAACGGACCTGTTCGCCTGGTATCGATGGGCGCTGGCGGCGCTGGTGATCGGCGTGGCGATTATGCGGGGATGACATTGGGCCGCATTACAGGCTTTTCTTCACATACTCGCATGCATTGCGGAACAGGGCCACGCCGGCGCCCTCTTCGGGCAGGTTTTCGCGCGTCCAGCGGGGATGATTGGTGCGGTGCGTATAGGCTTCGGGATGCGGCATAAGCCCGAACAGCCGGCCGGTGGGATCGCAGATCCCGGCTACCGCCGACTGAGAGCCGTTGGGGTTGTCGGGATATTCCTGCGTGGGCTGCAGCGTCTGCTGGTTGAGATAAACCGCCACAACCTGGTGCGCGGCCTTTATTCTGTCAAGAACGCCCTTGTCCCTGGCGATGAACTTGCCTTCCCCGTGACGGACGGGCAGGTAGATGGTATCAATGCCTCTGGTAAAGACGCATGGGGACGCGGGATTCACCCGCAGCAGCGCCCACCGATCTTCGAATTTTCCGGAATCGTTTCCCGCGAGCGTCGCCTGCTGCACGGTGTATTTCCCCTCAAGCGCGGGAACAAGGCCGAGTTTGATCATGAGCTGAAACCCGTTGCAGATGCCCAGAAGGAGCTTGCCCGCGCGGATGAACCGGGTAAACTGTTCGATAAAGGGTTTGCCGCTTTTCGTGTCTGAACTATGGAGAATGCGGTTGGCCTGGGCCTTGCCCGAGCCCAGATCGTCGCCGTCTAAAAACCCGCCGGGAAGCGCCAGAAAGTCGTACGGGTCAAGCGTGGTGTCTCCGTTGAGAAGTTCCCAGATGGCCACGATATCCACGCGGTCGAATCCGCCGAGGCGGCAGGCGTGGGCGGTCTCCAATTCGCAATTGGTTCCATTGCCCGCCATGACTATTGCCGATGCCTGCTTTGCCATATAGATTCCCTAAAACAACAGAGGTCAGCCTGCCCTCCATAGCGCTTGGGCGACGGCGGGAAGCCAGCAAAAACAGAAAAAGCGAAAACAGAAATCAAAAACGCGAAAACGGAAAGCGGATCAGAATGCCAGCGTGCTTTTCCATGCCGCTTTGGCGTCAACCCGCGATACATCCAGGACCGTCCCCCCCGACAACCCGCGCGCCGCGATCCGGTCGCCGCGCACCGTTTCGCCGATGCGGGCGATGTCGAACGCCGCAAGCGCCTGCTCCACCGCGCCGGAATTCCCTTTTGTCACTTCCAGGAGAAAACGGCTTTGCGATTCGGAAAAGAGGAGTTCCGCGTCCGTCGTGCAGCCCGACTGCACCATGGCGCGCAGATCGATCGACGCGCCCATATCGCCGGAAAAGCACATTTCCGCCAGCGCTACGGCCAATCCGCCGTCGGACAGATCGTGACACGAGTGCACCGCGCCGTCCTTCATGAGCGCGTGCAGCGCCTTATACAGCTGATACGAACGCTTGGGCTTGTGGACAACGGGCACGGTCGATTCCTCGAGTCCCCGCATGAGCGCGTATTCCGAGGCGCCCAGCTCACGCTGCGTTTCTCCCACTAGGTAAATTGTATTTCCCGGCGCCTTGAAATCCATGGTCACTGCCATCCGCACATCGGGTATGCGCGCCACGACGCTGATGAGCAGCGTGGGCGGAATGGAAATCCGGGTGTCGCCGATATGGTAATCGTTCTTCATGCTGTCTTTGCCGGAAATGAGCGGCACCTGATAATTGACACACAGGTCATACAGGGCCTGGCACGCGCGGATGAGCTGCGCCAGCTTGTGCTCGCCGTCGGGATTGTCCCCGCTGGGTATCGGGTCGCACCAGCAGAAGTTATCGAGCGCGGCCATATGGTCTGGATCGGCGCCGGCGGCCACGGCATTGCGTACCGCTTCGTCAACCGCGCAGGAGGCCATGGCATAGGTATCGATGTCGCTGTAGCGCGGCACGATGCCGTTGCTGACCACAAGCCCCTGGAACGAATCGAGCCGCGGCCGCAGGACCGCCGCGTCGGACGGGCCGTCGTTTTTGGCGCCGCACAGCGGCTTGACCACGCTGCCGCCCTGCACCTCGTGATCGTATTGACGGACAACATATTCCTTGCTGCAGATATTCAGCCGTTTGAGCAGGCCGAGAAGGTCTTTTCCCGCGTCGTCGGTGCGCACCGGCACGGACGCTTTGGGCGCCGGGGTGCGCCACCGGGCCGTCAATCGCATCTGCGGCAGCCCGTCGTGCAGAAAATTCATGGAAATATCGGCAACCGTGGTGTCGCCATACTTGACCGTCAGAAAACCGGAATCCGTAAATTCGCCCAGATCGGTGGCTTCCACGTTCCATTCGCGCGCAAGCTCCATGAAGGCATGCACTTTGCCGGGCCGCACCGCGATGGTCATGCGTTCCTGCGCCTCGGAGAGGAAAATCTCCCACGGTTCCAAACCATGATATTTGAGCGGCGCTTTTCGCAGATCAACCAGTGCGCCGCCCGTGTCCTGCGCCATCTCGCCGATCGATGAGGAAAGGCCGCCGGCGCCGTCGTCGGTAATGGCGGTATATAAATCGGCGTCGCGGGCCTTGAGCAGAAAATCGGTCATGCGCTTCTGCGTGATCGGATCGCCGATCTGCACGGCCGTTGCCGGCGATCCTTCGTGGAGCGGCTCCGAAGAGAACGTGGCGCCGTGGATCCCATCTTTGCCAATGCGGCCGCCCGTCATGATGATACGGTCGCCCACCAGCGCTTTTTTCTCATAGCCGTTGCGGCCGTGTATCATCCGGGGCATGATGCCGAGTGTGCCGCAATAGACAAGCGGTTTGCCTAAAAACCGGTCGTCAAAAACGACGGCGCCATTGACCGTAGGTATTCCGCTCTTATTGCCGCCGTGCTCAACGCCTTCACGCACGCTTTCAAAGACCCGTTTGGGGTGCAGAATGCGCGGCGGCATTTTTTTGGCATAAAACGGCGAGGCGAAGCAGAAGACATCGGTATTGGCGATCAGCCTGCTGCCCAGGCCGGTACCGAAGGGGTCGCGGTTCACGCCCACGATGCCGGTAAGCGCGCCGCCATACGGATCGAGCGCCGATGGGCTGTTATGGGTTTCCACCTTGAAAACAATCGCATTGTCATCGTCAAAGGTAATGACGCCCGCATTATCGCGGAACACCGAAAGACAGATGTCCGATTCCCCGCGCGCGCGGCGCACCATATCGGTTGCCTGCCGGATGTAAACCTTAAAGACGCTCGATACGGTCTGCGGATGCCGGTCGTCTTCATAATAGGTGACATGGGCGTTGAAGATCTTGTGTTTGCAGTGCTCCGACCAGGTCTGCGCCAGGATTTCGAGCTCCGCATTGGTGGGGTTCGCGGGCATACCCGTGCGCGCGCGTGTTTCCCGCACCCGCGGGTCGCGGAAATGCGCCTGGATGGTTTTCATTTCATCCAGCGAAAGCGCCAGCATGCCCTGTTTGCTGATGCGCACCAGCTCCTCGTCGCCCGTTTCGAGATTGACTTCACGATAAAATTCCGTGATCTCATGGTCGAGCACCAGCGGCGCCGGAAACAAGGTCGTGTGCACATCGAGCCATTCGTCGCGTTTGTAAATGTGCACGGTCTGGATCAATTCATTGGCCAGCATCTGCCGTGCTATGCGCTCAACATGCTTGGCGGAAATGTTCCCCTCGATAAAATACTGGGACGCCGTATGCACCGTCTCGTTTTCGGCAAGGGTGCGGCGCAGCGTGACCGCCACCGCCTCACGCGCGGTGCGGCCCACATTATCGGTGACCCCGGGACGGAACCCAACTTCAATCAACCAGTCAAACGCGGGGATGAATGTGGAATTTATCGTAAAATCCTGGATGATCGGATCGCAGAACGGCCCTTGCGCCAGGGCCGTGAGTTCATGCACGGTAAATTGTCCGTTCAATATATAGACGCTGACCACGCGTATATTGCGTATGGTGCCGATGCCCAGATCGCCGGCAATGCGCTTGCGGATTTTTTCGCCCGCCACGTCGCGATGATGGGGCTTGGTGCCTACATAGATGCGTTCTGCCATTACGTTCCCCGGCCTGTTCGCATGAAAAACAAGCCCCATAAAATACGTTATTGGCGATAACTGCGGGGTATGGATCGGGCAGGTTTATCGAGGCTAATGCTCCGGCGCGATCATGCCCGGAGGGGACGGCGATCGGCCCGCGGCATCGCACAACCGCCCCCGGACATCGAAGACTTTCGCATTCGGGCATCCGATGGACGAATGCATCCTGCGAATGAATTTTCCGCGAATTCGCGCCGGCATGCCGGATTTCGGTCCGCCGGTTTTCATTATAGAAGACGGGAAGGTCCAGGTGACAATGACCGGCGAATTATCCGGCACGATATCAACGAGGATCCTGCCGGTTTTGATGCTTGCCGGCACGGCCTGATTGTTCGCCTGCCTGCGCGCCGTCACGCCGACGGCCCCGGCCGCGGGAATAATCACCGTCAACGGCTGGTCATACAGCGACGTATCCAGCGTGGCGCTCACGCGCACCGTTGCCTCATTCACGCCGGTGCGTTGCGCGAAGATGGTCGAAGAATCGCGCTCCTTGCTATAACGCGAAACAGCGCCGAAGGTCCCCACCCATAGTTGGGAGTCCTTTGATTTGACATACGCAAGATGGTCCCGGAATATGGAGATATTGGAAAACGAATCATAACCGACGGTTATGCCGTGGATCATCACCGCGGTCCAGCTTTTCGTGCTGATGGCGCTGTTGGCCACGGAATTGCAGCTGGTGAGCGTGGAGCTGGTCCCGAACTCGGCCTGGGTTTCGCGCGCGGCATGATGACGCTGAAACACCGCGGCGCGGACCTTGGCGTCCCATGTATTATACGGATACGCATAGGAAAAAGCCGGGGTGCCGATGCGCACGGCTATCAGACTGCACGCGGTCGTGGTTTCCAGATGGAGCCAGTTGTCGTCGATACCCACCAGGTTTACATGCGACCAACTGTGATTGCCGATCTCATGGCCTTCGGCCGCAATACGGACGAATGACTGCCAGCTGCCGCTGCCCCAGCTGCCCGCGGGCGTTGATGCCGCTTCCGCATCGGTTTGCGGGGCCAGACCCGCAATGACAAAAAAGGTGCCTTTAAATCCCTGCGCATCGAGTAAAGGGACCGCATTCTGGATCTGGTCGCGCATTCCATCATCAAAAGTATAGGAGGTGGCGCCGTCGCGCTCGCCCAGGAACTTCGCGATGCTCAGGGAATCGGAGAATGCGGCGAAGACCGCCGCCGGAAACAGGGCGATGCAGATGGGAAACGCGATGATCAGGCGATGGAGAACAGCCGGCAGAGGAAACCGCATGACAGCCTCCCGGGAGGAAAATGCCCCCTTGTTTATAAGATATCTCAGGGATTGGGGAAATGC
>Ga0315279_10000936_pt1 | contig 51973 bp, 45 predicted proteins | sample YL17G06_20_MG_FD_203694 | JGI IMG/M metagenome (GOLD analysis project Ga0315279, IMG submission 203694) | Sediment microbial communities from Yellowstone Lake, YNP, Wyoming, USA - YL17G06_20 | ecosystem: Environmental > Aquatic > Freshwater > Lake > Sediment | place: USA: Wyoming | collected... | reverse complement strand
CAGAGCCACCAGCAGCGGAAGCTTGGATACCATGGCGCGGCGCATGATAACCTCGATACACGTGGCCGGAGACGCCGCGAATACGACGCGCGGCTCCGCCGGTTGGCGGCGGGTCTCACGGAGGCGCTCCGGCCGAGCGGCCAACTCGTTCTACACCTAATGTATAAGTAGTCTCCCCCCGGCGTCCAACATGTGATCCAGCACACACGCAGAAAGATATATCGACCGGGGGAGAAGTGCACGAAAAACGCACTGCCTCGTCGGGCCGGCCCCGGAGGCGTCGCCGCCGCATCCGCTGCGAGGGGTCACGAGCCCTCGTGCCCATCGCACGGGGCATTGTCCTACGGCTGCATTTCGTCAGGCGGCCAGATATTCTTGTCCGGCTTCCGCTCCTGAAGACTGAGCCGGGCGACGGAATCCGCGAGCCAACGCCGCGCCTCCTCGGGCGTCTCGATCCGATCCTCGAGCCAATCCCGCTCCATGGCGGCGAGGATCGTCTGGAACCGCGGCCCCGGCGCGATCCCGGCAGCGACGAGATCGTCACCGGTGATCGGCGGCCGCTCCGGCCCAAGGACCATGCGTCCCCTTCGGAGGAGCCGCCGTCGGATGCGCGGGAGCGGCGCCGAGGCGTCCGGCCGGCCCGCCGCGGCTGCGTCCGCCTGCGAGAACATCGGCAGCCACCCGTCCTGGTCGCGCCGCAGATGCCGGGCGAGCTCGCCGACGCGCACGGCGTCCGCGCTCGACCAGAGCCACCGCCGGGAGAGGATCTCGTCCACCGCGCGCATCATCCTCCTCGGCGCGCGCAGCCGTTCGAGGATCGGCTCGATCTTTCCCGCGGCCTCCGGATCGACCGCCGTCTCGTCCGCGAGACGCGGCGCCTGGTCCGCGAGAGCGTGCGCCCGGCCCGCCGGACGAGGCGGTTCGCTCGGGCTCGCCACGTCGGCGAGGACCGCCGCCCAGACGACCTCGTTCGGCGCCGCGGGCGGGAGGCCCTCGACGCGCCGCAGCGTCCGTCGCCACGGCGAGAGGCGGCCCGATGACGCATCGGCGAGCGCGGCGACCTCCGGCAGGATGACGCGCAACAGCCCGACGTCGGCCAAGAGCGCGAGCGCGGCCGCCCGCGTCCGGTGCGCCCACATCGCCTCGAGCTCCTGCCAGACCCGCTCCGCGGCGATCTTCCGCACCTCCTCGCGCATCGCCACGAGCGCGCGCCGCGTCTCGGGCTCCAGGCGGAAGCCGTACCGGGCGGCGAACCGCACCGCGCGCACGATGCGGAGGGCGTCTTCCCGCAGCCGATCATCCGGCCGGCCGATCGTGCGGATGACGCCGCGGCGCAGGTCCGCCAGGCCACCCACCCAGTCGAGGACCTCCTCGCGCTCGGGGTCGAGCACGAGGCCGTTGATGGTGAAGTCCCTCCGTTCGAGATCGGCCTGAAGGTCCGCGAACGCAATCCAGCCGGGCCTGCGCGCGTCGTGGTAGTCGCCCTCCGCGCGGTACGTGGCGACTTCGTGCTGCCGGCCGCGATGGAGCACGGTCACGACGCCGAACTGCACGCCGATCGGGATCGTCCGCCGGAACAGGCGCTGAATCTCCTCGGGCTTCGCCGACGTCACGACGTCGAAGTCCTTCGGCGGCTCGCCCATCACCAGGTCCCGCACGCCGCCGCCGACGAGGTAGGCGCTGTGCCGGGCGCGGCGCAGCCTCGCCACCACCTCGGCCGCCGCGCGATACCCGGGCGGCCGATGCGGCGGGAGCGGGAGCCTCACAGGGGCGCGCTCGTCCACGCGGGCCTCCACCACGGCGGTACGACGGGACATCGATGCCGGCGCGGGCGCATTCCCGGCGACATGCCCTGCGGCGCCGGGCCGTGCGTCGCCCTATGAAGATACCCGTCTCGCGCGGGCTGGCAATACGGCGGTCACGCGAGCCCGCAGACGACCACCTCGTACGCCTCGATCCGCGGGACGCGGATGACGGTCGCGCCGCCCTCGACGCGAATCTCGTCGCCGCCGAGGTCGCGGTCGGCCCAGAGGAGCCGCGCGCCGGCGATCCGCTCGGGGATGCGAAGCGCGATCGTCTGCTCGCCGATCGGTACGATCGCCTCGGCCGGCGGCGCCCAGTTGTCCGGGTTCGTGCAGTTGACGAGATGGACGATGAGACGCCCCGGCGTGCGATAGACGAACGCGTCCACCAGCCCTTCGCCCGCGACCTCGACCGCGAGCGGCTCGCGCAGGACCCAGCGCACCGCGTTCAAGAGGATCGCACGGTGATCGGGGTTGTTGGTCGCCCCCAACGCGCCCGCAGGGCGCGCCGCGCACCACCGGTCGATGTCGCACGCGAAGTAGACGACGCGGCCCGCGCCGTGCTCGCGGCTCAGGGCGAGGACGGTATCCGTGCGCGGCACGTGGAAGTACGCCCGCTCCGGCGGCATGTGCGGGATCGGCGGGATGAACGTGAGATGCACGCGCGCGTCGGCGGCCGGCGCCACGGGGCAGTGCCACAGGCCCGCGCCGGAGGGGACGGCTTCCGTCCCTTCGAGGCCGCGGCCCAGCACGTCGTGGTGTTCGAGGCGTACGTAGGCGTTCTGGTACGGGCCGTGGGCCACGTCGGCGAGCGCACGCACGCCGAGGACGTCGCCGAGGGCGAAGCCCTCCTCCCGCCGCGCGCCAACCTCGGTACAGCGCGAGGTCTCGAACGTGGCGACGAGGCCGCCGCCGCGCGCGACGTACCGCCGGATCGCGTCGCACTGCGCGTCCGACAGCGCCGCCTGGTTCGGCAGCACGAGCGCCCGATAGCGGTCGATGCGGTCGGTCGTGAGGTCCTCGACGGCCAGGAGGTCGAAGGGCACGCGGCCCCGGACGAGCACGTGCGCCGCGCCGCGGTATGGGTCGCCGCAGAGGCGGGCCGCATCGTCGCGACCGTACGCGTCCGCGCCGCGCTGCGAGAAGACGATCGCCACCTGGGCGGCGCTCTCGGCGTCGACGAAGTGCTCGCGGTTGCGGTGGTAGAAGCCGAACATCCGCTCCACGGCATCGAACGGCCGCCGATCGGGCGTGTTCGCGCCGATGATGTGGTACCAGAGCCGCGAGCCGCTCGCGATCATCTCCGAGATCATGAGCGTGTGCTCCGCCGCCGGCTGCGCGGTGATGCGGCCCTGGCCGCCGTAGACGCCGAAGAGGTGGTAGTACGGCGTACCGGTCGGCAAGTGCCAACCGGTCTGGGCCGGCAAGTGCCAACCGGTCTGGGCCGGCGACTGCCGGCCGGTCTGCGCCGACACGCCGATGGTCGCGCGGAGGAGCCGGCCGGTCATGCCGATGCTCCAGATCGGTCCGTGGCGCGACTGATGATCGTGGTCGATCATGTCGTGCAGGCGGCCGAGGACGCGCCAGTGGCCGGAGTCGTTCATGCGCTCCAGGTCGCCGCCGATGTTCAGCACGCTCGTCGCGGTGGCTTTCAGCGCCTTCGCCGCCTTCTGGTACTGCTCGGCGAGGCTGTCCATGCAGTCGTTGTGCCACTCGAGCCACGCGAGCCAGACGGGGTCCGACCAGTCCGCCGTCTTCGGCACCTCGTAGCCGGTCGCAGCGCGGAAGCCCTTCCGGCAGTACGGACAATGGCAGGGGCCGAGCGTCACCAGCCCGCTCGCGCCGGTGTCGAGTACCTGGATCGTCCGCTCCGGCGTCTGCCAGGCGTTGAAGAAGAACCCGTCGACGTCGTACCGCTCGATGAGCTCGCGGAACATGACCTCCGGCACCCACCAGCGGTAGTGCGGCCCGTTCATGCACGTGTGGTACATGCGCCGGCTCTGCCCCGGGTCATGCCCCGGATCGACGCGCGGCTGGCCGTTCGCGTCGGTCATGAGCCAGTCCGGGTGCGAGAGGGCGAACTCCTCGTGGACGCGGCTCGGCGTGAAGCGGGCGAGGACGTAGAGGTCGAGTTCCCGCGCCGCGGCGACGAGCTCCCCGAAGAGGTCGCGGCCCTTCAGCCACGGGCTGACCCAGGCGTGCGGCTGGTCGGTCGGGTAGTAGTGGATGATGCCGCTCGCGTTGATCGTCACCCCATCGATGTGCGTGCGCCGCCAGTAGTCCTTCCACCGCTCGACGTCGATCGTCGCGGGATCGTGCTCCTGCACGTTCAGTTGGCCCCAGAGGGCGCATTTCCGCCACCAACCGTCCTGCGCTCCCATTGTCCGATCCTCCTGCGCTGGTGTTGAGAGAAGCGAGACCGCAGAGGCGCGAGAGAACATCGAGGCGACACGTTGCCGCCGCGTGCCCGCCGGCCGCCACCCTCTGTGCCAAGCGACCCGAAGGCTCTCATCCGAAGGCCCCCGGTCTGTATAGCGCTGTTGGGCAGCAGTGCACGCGGGAGCCAGCCTACTCGGAACCGGTACCGGAGCCTCCGCGGAGATGCGGACCGTCGAGATACGCGATAAGGAGGATGTCGAAGACCACCACCACGACCACTCCCCAAACGAGCTGGTTCGTGCTGTAGTTGTGGTCATACTTGGTGAGGAATCGCACGATTGGACTATGCAGGATCACCGTCAGGGCCACGAAGGCGCACAGGACGATGGCCACCAGCGAGAACCGGCCATGTGGTGTGACCTCCTTCGGGATTGCCCTCACGATCCTCCTGAGGGAAATGTCGAGCAGGAGCCCGGCGACCGCCATCGCCACCAACGTCAAGGCGACGTAAACGCCGACCACTGCGACATCGTGCCAGCTCATCGCCGGGTGGCCCTGTTGTGAGCGCGGGCCATTAGACCATAGCAGACGGAGGCTATAAGGCCCATCATCGCAAATGGGGGCGAGATGATGGCCGAACCTGTGACGAACGTAAGGATCAGCGACGCCGCACACGATGTCCCCACTGCGGCGCAGCCACCGAAGATGGTTGCGTGCGGGTTGGCGCGCACGATGTCGAGGAGAGACGCCTTCTTCATCACACTGAGCCCCAAAGCCGGTTCACGCCCAGCGCGTACCATCGCAACGCGCTTGCCTAGGCCGAAGGTTCCCAGCGGAGGCGCTGCCGCCGCGCCCATCTGGGGCTCCTCCGGCACGCCCGTTGGCAGGCCGCATACTGATGTAACACGGAACAGGGGATCATGTTGTTTCCCCCACAAGCCATAAACTATAAGATACTTCATCGAACCACGTACCTGGACCTGGTTGGGCCCCCACTCGAAGCACTGCGTCATACCGGCCAACTCGAGATCAGGTACCATAAGGTGCAACGAGGGCCCCTTCGGAGCATCCACACCAGGTATGCCTACGACGGGCACTTCCTGCTCCCACGAGCACTTACCTCCATACAGCTGTCGAAGAAGAAGGTTGCTCCCCTCCTCGCTGGGTAATTGCCCTATTGGGGCCTCGACCGCGCGAGACTCGCCCACATCAGTTGCCCGGTCCATTTCCCGTGTCCTCCGCGACGCTATCGAGCTGCTTTCTGGCCAGGCTCAGCCGCCGGATGAGGACGTCCAGTTCGTTCCTGTCCAATGCGACCGTGGTGCTCTCATCCTTGCCGAATCTGTCCACCCCTAGCGTGAGTACTGCGACCTGCCCCAGACGATGCTCCCCTGGTACGTAAGTGTCGGCCGAGTCACGCACTGGGTTGTACTCCCTGCTGAACGCGACCACGCATGATATCCTCGTGAATACCTGCTTGAGCGTTGGGAAGGCGAGTGCCACGGACGAGCGTATCTGTGCGCGCCAAGTGACTGCATCTTTGGCCAGGCGGGTGTACGTGGCGACATTCGCCGTAGCGTTCGCCAGTTCCGTATCGCTGATTTCCAAGAAGAGATCGTGCAGAAGATCCTCGACAGTGTCCTGTTTTCGGTCTGCGCACGCAGCTAGGAACGCTGAGACCGACAGGGCCTTGGCGAACTCCGCGGCGGGAACCCCGGTACTCTTGATGCAGTCTTCTACCTTCTCCTCCGGGATGGCTAGACCGCCGGAGACGAGCTGTATGACTTCGGGCTCGGCGGCGATTCTCCTGCAGACCGCCTCGAAGGCCTCCGGGGGAACGGCGGCCAGCGCCTTGGCATCCTCGCTCAAGGCTTTCGGCGCCGTGTCATCCGCGAAGAGATGGCTACGGAATTGCGGCATTACGAGGGCTCCCCTGGCGCGATACGCTGGAGGCGAGGACTCGTGCCACTCGGACCATGCCCATGTCCCCACCGTAAAGGGAGACGCGACACTCGGGAAGTGGCAATATAGCAGTACCGGATTGCGAGTGGCAACTGGGCCCAAGTATCCGAGACTCCCGCGCTGCGACCGGGAAAGACAGATAGCAGGCCTGGTCTGCGCTTGCTGGTGGTCCGGGCCGCTGGGCACAGCGCAACCGAATCCGTCGGTGCTGCCATTCGCGCCTGGCCTCTCTGTGTCGCCTCCCTTCTCTGCGTCTCTGCGGTAGATCCTCTCTCATGACCCCGCGTTGAAGCCGATCTGTGCGGCGTCGCCGATCTCGTTCACGGCGCGCCACGGGCCTTCGCACACGTTGCCGAACACGGTCGCCGCCTTTGCCCCGCGGCGGATCGCGACGTGCGGCGCGGTCAGGTCACGGTTCATCGACTTGTCGAAGTGGTTGCCCTGGATCGTCGCGATGCCGCCCGTGACCTCGATCGCCGGGGCGTTCCGCTTGTTCTTGTCCCACTGGATGAAGTTGCACGAGGAGATGTTCACGCGCCCGTCGCCGGCGATGGCCGCGATCTGGTCCGATGGCCCCCAGACGCCGCAGTTGACGAAGCTCGCGTAGCCCTTGTTCGTCTCCGTCACGACGATCGCGCGGCAATCGGGCGACATGAGCGGGACGAACTCGCCGTTGGTGATGAGGATGCCGCCGGTGTGCGTCTGCGCCGCCTCGATGACGACGCACTGCTCGGCCGCGTCGCCGCCGATGCCGAGGAAGTTGCCGTTGCACGAGCCGTGCGCCGTCTCGATGAAGTGATAGGCGATCTTGTATCCCCAGCAGAACGTGTTGTACACGTACTGCCAGTCGGTGCGGCCGAAGACGAACGCGGTCGCGACGTGCGGGAGGTACTCGAAGTAGAAGTCCTTGTTCTGCTCGGGCCCGTTGAACGGCCAGTAGTGGACGTTCTCGACGCGGCCGATGTCGTAGCACTGGTCGACGTAGAGGCCGACGTGGAGCGGGCTGCCGTGCACGTCGCGCACGAGGTGCTGCGCGGCGTGATCGAGGTTGATCCCGTCGTACGAGTTGCGGAGCGAGACGCCGATGACGTGGCACTCCTCGGCCTCCGCCTTGATCGTCCACGGATACGGCTTCACCTCGCCGGCCACGAGGCGCTGCTCGGGGTAGAAGATGTCCACGTACTGCACGCCGGCACCCTTCTCGAGCGCGATGAACGGCGCGTGCTCGTCGAAGGCGTGGAGCGTCGTCGGCTCGCCCCATCCGTCGATGGAGCCGCCGGCGCCGCGAAGGGTGACCTTCTTCCCGACCCGCAGCGTGCCATCGACGCGGTAGGTCCCCGTCGGCAGGAAGACGATGCCGCCGCCCGCCTCCGCGCACGCCGAGATGGCGGACTGGATCGCCGCCGTATCGTCCGCCCGGCCGTCGCCCTTCGCGCCGAACGCTCGCACGTTCCACTCAGAGCCGTTGCCGTTCATGTCGTCCTCGCTTTCGTGTCGGGCCACATTGAGCCGCACGGCCGGACACATGGGTCCACCGTTGCCAGCGGCACATCACGCGCGCTGAGCCCCCTCTGGCGCGGAGGGCGATCCCTCGTCGCCTGCTTCCCGCGTTCGCGCGAACGCCCGGGCGAGGCCGAACAGCGCGAGGTGCGGGTCCGCCTGGGCGCCGGGCAGGAATGGCAGGAGCCAGGTGCTGTGTCCGCCGGTGAGCCAGACGAACGGCTCGCCGCCGCCATGCTCGCGCGCGAGTTCGTCCCGCGTCGCCTCGACGAGCCGGAGCGCGCCGCCGAGCCAGGCGTAATAGATGCCGATCTCGGCGCACTCGGGCGTGCTGTGGCCGATGACGCGGCGCGGCTCGCGCGGCTCGACGCTGCGCACCTGGTCCGTGCCGCCGCCGAGCGCCGCGCTCATGAGCCGCAGGCCCGGCATGATCGCGCCGCCGAGGTACACGCCGTCGGCGGTGACCGCGTTCGTATGGAGCGCGGTGCCGGCGCCGACGAGGATCAGCGGCCCGCCGGATCGCGCGAATGCCTCCGCGCACGCCGCAACGCGGTCCACGCCGGGCTCGCCGTGCTCGTAGTCGATACGAAAGCCGAAGCCCTCGGAGGCCGTGAAGCCGAGCGAGGTAACGGGGTACACGGCGCAGCCGAGGTCCGTCATGAGCGCCGCGATCCGCGCGCCGGCCCAACTCACGACCGAGCCGAGCGCAACCGGCGGGAGCCCCGCCACGAGCGTGCCGAGACCCGCCGCCGCGACGAGATCGGCTCCGGATCTGAGCGTCCGGACGCGGTCCGTCGGCACGTGCGCCTCGGCGCGCAGGGTCGGCGCCGATGCGCCGCCCTGGACGTCAGAGCCCGAGATGCCGGCATCGACGAGGCCGAACTTCACCTCGCTGTTGCCAAGGTCGATCGCGAGCACGTCGCCCATCGCTTCGCAGGCCCTCCGGCGGCATCACAGCCGCCACGTGCCCCAAGATAGGCCGCTCCGGACGCGGGTCAAACACCTGTGGCTCGTGCTGCGGCGCTTCGCGCCGCCCGCTTCGCGCCGCCGGCGGGAGTGGGATCGTCGAGGTGACGAAGAGGCGGGATGCCCCGGTGATTTCGGCCCGTGCCGCGTGCGGCGGGGACCTCACTCGCCCCGCTGACCGCCATCCACCGGGACCCTCGGGATGCGGGGCATGAGCTGCGTGGTGATCTCGTAGTTGATCGTGCCCGCCCAACGCGCCCAATTCTCCGGGGTGAGCACCTCGCCGCCCTGCCTGCCGACCAGCACCGCCTCGTCGCCGATCTCGACCGCGGGGATGTCGGTGACGTCCACGGTGGTCTGGTCCATGCTGATGCGGCCGATGATGGGAGCTCGGCGTCCGCGGATGAGCATCCAGCCGACGTTCGCGACGCACCACGGCAGGCCGTCGCCATAGCCCACCGGCAGCGTCGCGACGATGGTCGGCCGAGCCGCGACGAACGTCCGCCCGTAGCCGATCGAGTCGCCCGGAGCATGGGCGTGCAACGCCGCAACCTGCGTCTGCCAGCGAAGGACCGGGCGCACCAGGTCCCGCGGCGTATCGGGCGCAGGCAACATGCCATAGAGCATGAGGCCCGGCCGGACCATGTCCGCGTGCGCCTCGGGCAGGGAGATGATGGCGGCGCTGTTGGCCGCGTGCCGCGTCGGCACGGCGATGCCGCGGCTCGCCCATTCGCTCGTCGCGCGGTCGAAACGCGCCCACTGTTCGCGCGTCCACCCCGGGTCGGTGTCCGCGACGGGGAAGTGGGTCATGACGCCTTCCCAGCGGAGGCCCTTCTCCCTCGCGAGCCGCTCGACGAGGGGCCATGCCTCCTCGGGCGTCGCCTCGAAGCGGCCCATGCCCGTATCGAGCGCCAGGTGCACGACGGCGCGCCGCTCCCACCGGCGGGCGGCGTCGAGGACGGCTTCCAGGCGCGGGATCGAGTCGACGAGGATTTCGACGTTCAGGGCGACGAGGTCGCTCGTCGCGCCCAGCGATTCCGGCCCCAGCAGCACGATGCGCTCGCGCACGCCGACGTCGCGGAGCGTCATCGCCTCGTCGAGCCGTGCGACGCCGACCGCGTTGACGCCGGCCTTGAGGAGGGTCCGGGCGCAGTCGACGAGGCCGTGGCCGTAGGCGTTGGCCTTCACGCAGGCGAGGATGGCTCGCTTCGGGCCGACAAGCCGACGGACGACGTCGAGGTTCGAGCGAAGAGCCGCCAGATCGATGGTGAGCACGTTCGTATGGGGCATGCGAAATCACCCACTTTGGGCTGGTACGGACGGAAGCGGCAGCCTTGGCGACGGATTGAGCGCGAGCCCGGCACGGCGCCCGCGCGCATACCAGAACGCCCCGGCGCACGCGACCATGGCCGCGTTGTCGGTGCAAAGGATCGGCGAGGGCTGATAGACGGTCACGCCGCGCCGAGCGCACGCCGCACGGGTCTCCGCACGGAGCGCGCGGTTCGACGCGACGCCGCCCGCCAGCACGAGCCGTCGCGCCCGCATCGCGCGAACCGCGCGCATCGCCGTGGCCACCAACGCTCCGACGGCGGCCGCCTGGAAACTCGCCGCGATGTCCGCCACGTGCGCGCGGATCTCCTCGTCGCTCATCCGCTCGAGCTGACGGAGCACCGCCGTCTTGAGGCCGCTGAAGCTGAACGCGAGAGGATCGCCCTTGATGAACGCGCGAGGGAGCCGCACGTACGTCGGGTCCGCATCCCTCGCGAGGCGGTCGATGAGCGGGCCGCCCGGGTAGCCGATCGCCAGGAGCTTGGCGACCTTGTCGAACGCCTCGCCGGCGGCATCGTCGCGCGTGGTGCCGAGCTGGCGGTAGACGCCCCAGTCGGCCACCCAGACGAGCTGGGTATGCCCGCCGGAGACGACGAGGGCGACGAACGGCGGCTCGAGGTCCGGATGCTCGATGCGGTTGGCGAAGATGTGCGCCTCGACGTGGTGGACGTCCACCAGAGGAAGGCCGCGGGCGAAGCCGAGCCCCTTGGCCGCGGAGACGCCCACGAGGAGCGATCCCACGAGGCCCGGGCCGATGGTCACGGCGATCGCGTCGATGCCGTCGAGGCCCATACCCGCGGTTTCGAGCGCCCGCCGCACCACGGGCAGGATGCGCTCCGTGTGCGCGCGCGACGCCATCTCCGGCACGACCCCGCCGAACGGGATATGCTCGTCCTGCGAGGCGATGACGTTGGAGAGAAGCCCGCGCTCGGGGCTGTAGACAGCCGCGGCGGTCTCATCGCACGAGGTCTCTATGCCAAGGATCGTCATCGTCGAGGGCGAGGGTCCTTGATGACCAAGCTGGCGGTTGACGGGGTGACGCGGACAAGGCGGACGTCGGCGGGGAGCTTCACGTCGAGCGGCAGATCGTCGAGCCCCTTCTCGAAGCGCTCGCGGTAGTCGAGTTGCACTCTCACGTCCCCGAGCGTCAGCCCGTCGACCAACTCCGCGCCCCCGATGAGGTCCACGGTGACGGCCTGGGGCACCGCCTGCACGTCGACTTCGGGCGGCTGGTGGGTGATCACGATGGGGACGTCCTTCAGCCGCCGTTCGAGGAGCGCCTGCACCTCGGCATGGACGGCCACCTCGTTCGGCGTCGCGGTGAGATGCCACTGGGGCGGGAGATCGAGGCCGACGCGCGTGGCGACGCTGGCCTGGACGTTCCCGAGAACGACGCTATCCGTCTCGACCGCCTGCATGTCCTGAACATAGCGGCGCGGGCCGGCGATCCGCACGGTGCGGGGAACGGTCTCGACGTGGCCGACGACGGCGTAGCCCGGCCGCAGGTCCAGCCCCACGCGCGGCGTCACGGGCACCTCGCGCGTATCGAGGTAGTCGAAGTCGAGGACGAGCGAGCGCGGCGACTCGATGTCGATCACCTGAACGTTCTCGCTCTCGTCCATCCCCTCGATGTTGTCGACGCTCAACTCGTACGTGATCGTCTCCGGCTGCGAGACTCGGGGCCGCAGCACGACCCGGCCGCGTGGCCGTTGGAACAACAGGTCCTTCCCCGACGCGGCGAGGCGGACGCTCACGTCGTCGGGGATCTCGTTGGCGACGACGAACCTCCCGCTCGCTTCATTGACGATAAGCGGGAAGGACACGACGCGCTGGTAGCGTTGGTCGGTCTTCACGTGCGCCCACAGCACGAGGCCGACGATCAGGGAACCCAGCTTGAGAGGCCAGTTCTTGCGAAGCGAAGTCCAGAGATTCATCGTACGGAAGACGCCGCAGCCCCGTAGTGGCACACTCCCATGCCCCACCCGGCGGGCCGCGGCGGCGGACTACCCCCGTGGAGACGGCCCGCAGGTGAGACGACGCATCGCCGGGGGCACTCCCACCATCGCGGCCCTGACGCTTCGATTCGCGGCAGTGTCAACGGTTGGACGGGCCGGCGGGACGCCCGATCGACACTTCGCCGTTGTCGATCCTCAAGATAAAGCCGCAGGATGGGTTGGTACACACCCAGGCCTTGAATGGAACGCTGGCGCCGTCCCGCCCGTAGTCCGACAGGGGAACCAACACTCCCTCTTTGCACTTCCGGCATTCGGGAAACGCGAAGGCCATGTCGAGCCATCCTCCCATCAAGCGATACGGATGCGAGACGACCGCGCATGCAAGCCACGGTCCGGGGTAGACCGAGGGGCGGCGACGGCGAGGCGGACATAGGAATGAGCAAGAACAGGCATCGGGTAGATGATAGGCAAGACGGCCCGGCAGGTCAAGATTTTCGGGCCTCCTTTCGGGGCCCGAGCCGGCCGATTTCATGCGCGATTTCGGTCCCGTTCCTTCGTTCGCCCGCCTGGGAACGGCAGCGCCGCGCACACGACCATCGGTGATCTCTCGCGGTGATTCTCCCGCAAGCTCACCGCGAGCCGCCTCCTCGGCCGCCGTCCCACGGCCCTCCGGCCGCGGCGGAGAGCCCCTTCACCTCGTCACCGACGACGATGCCTCGTTGAGCACTTCCGCGTCGTACCCCCTGCCGCCGGCGCTCTTCCGCTCCTTCTCGTGCGCGTAGATGCGCTGGCCGGCCTTCGAGGGGTATTCGGCGGTGACGCACGCGGTACACAGATGGCCGTACGGCTGCCCGAGGCATCGCGCGAGCTTCGACACCGGCAGGTAGCGAAGCGTGTCCGCGCCGAGGCAACGCGCCATCTCCCGGGTCATGAGCTCGAGATCGGCGGGCGAGTACCCCGGCGCGAGGTACTTCGGCGCATAGAGCTCGCCGAGCGTGGACATGTCGATGCCGTAGCAGCACGGCGCGATCACCGGCGGCGAACCGATGCGCACGTGAACCTCCTGGGCTCCGCCCTCGTGGCGCGTCCGCTCCACCAGGCCCCGGAGCGTCGTCGATCGGACGAGGCTGTCCTCGACGAGGAACACGCGCTTGCCGCGCAGCACGCTCGGCACGAGGGTGTACTTCCGCCGCACCTTCGCCGCGCGGTCCTCGCCCTCGATGAAGGTGCGGCCCACGTAACGGTTCCGCACGATCCCCTCGAGGGAGGGGATATGCTTCGAGAAGGCGAACGCGTCGCCGATGGGCTTGGCCGTGTCCGGCACCGGCACGACGATGCTGTCCGCGTCGACCCCGAGCGGCTCATCCGCCGCCAATGCCTCGCCGAGCCGCCAGCGCACGTCGTACACCGCCTGCTTGTCCATCACCGAGGCGACGTGGGCGAAGTAGACCCATTCGAAGAAGCAGTGCCGATGGACGTGGTGGCTCGCGTACCGCTCGACGCGGACGGTCCGCGTGGCATGATCCACCGAGACCATGCCGCCCGGCTCGACGTCCGTCACCGTCTCGATCCCCATGTTCGTGAGCGCCACGCTCTCCGAGGCGACGGCGAACATGCCGTCCTTCTCGCCGTAGCAGAGCGGGCGGATGCCGAGCGGATCGCGCGCGGCCACCAGATCGCCGTCGGCGTTGAGGAAGACGATGTTGTACGCGCCGTCGAGGTCCTGGCTGAGCTCGTGGAAGACCTGCACGAGCGGCGGCTTGCGGTCGCCGCGCAACGCGTAGGCCACGTGGTGCATAAGGATTTCGGTATCGACGTCGTAGACCATGTGGTAGCCGCGCACGGTGGTCAGGTGGTCGCGCAGCTCGGCGTAGTTGGCGAGGTTGCCGTTGAACCCGAGGGAGAACCACTTCCATCGGCGGCTGTGCGAGCGCTCGAACGGCTGGGCGTACTCGGCCTGGTCGCGGCCGCTCGTGGCATAGCGCACGTGCCCGATGACGGCGCAACCGGCGTACTCTTGCAGGAGCGCACGCGCGCGGTCCGAGTGGCCGAGCTGGAACACCTCGCGCACCGTGCCCACGTCCTTGTGGGTCATGAGCAGGTGCGAGCGGTCCGGGTCGTACGACGTGATGCCGGCGCCGAGCTGGCCGCGATGCTGGAGGTCGAGCAGGGCCGGCGGGGCGAGTACCGTCGCCGATCGGGTGCTCCTCGGATCGAGGTTGTAGATGCCGATGACGCCGCATTCCTCGTGGGGACGATCGTCATCGTCGACGAGCGGCAGCATCTTCATCGAACCGCTTCGTGGGTCACTCATCGGTGCAGTTCCCTCATGGACCCCGTAGGTGAATGGTACCCTAATGATACTCATGATAACGCCGGGGCGTGCGACGGGTTCGCTTCAGTCGGTGACGGCATGCTCCCGCGCCACGGCCACGAACGCACGGACGTTGTCGGGCGGCGTCCCGCGGCACAGCTCGGCCATGACCTCGCTCGCCCCTTCCTCGACCGCGCGGCGGTACGCCCTCCGGATGCTCTCCGGCGTACCCTGAAGCATGTCGCGCACGGTGAAGAGATTCCACGAGACCGGAATATCGATGGCGGACAGGATATCCCCCAGCGTCAGGTACTGGTCCTGCCCCGGATCGTAGTGGGTGATGCCCAATTCGACGAGGAAGGGCAGGTGCTCGCGCCGCAAGAGCTCGCTGTGATGGCCCCGCCCCGCGGTGTCGGCTCCGCCCTCCGGCGCCGCGAACGCCTCGTAGATGCGGCGGTAGTACGGCACGACGAACTCCGGCCACATGCGCGGCGAGATGAGCCCGGCGAAGTCGTCACATATGCCGATGCCGCCGTCGAGCGGGTCCCCGTTTCGCTCGCGCACCTCGCGCGAGAAGCGGATGATGCTCTCCGTGACGACGTCGAGGAGGTGGTGTGCGCGGGCCGGATCGTCGTAGAGGTCGAGGAAGAAGCCCTCGCCGCGCAGGAGCTTCGCCGTCGTGATCGGCCCTTCGGTCCCGGCTGCCATGCGGACGCGTCGCCCGGAGCCGACAAGGTCCTGCATGCGCTGGCGCAGACCGTCGTAGAACGCGCCCCAGGGAGTGCCGAAGTACGAGGTGGGAATGCCGAGGCGATCGATATCGCTCGGCTGCGCGAGGGGAAAGCCCCTCACCATCGGCGGGTGGTCGTCGGGGATGACGAGTTCCGCCCCGAGAGCGGCCGCTCCGACGTACGCCGGGGTATCGACGTGTCCGGCCGCCCCGATGTCCACCTGGTACCGGTCGAGGAACGCCTCACGCGCCCGCTTCTGCGTCTCGAGCATCGTGCACGCGTCGGTGTAGTACGCGCCGAGACACGTGCCCGCATATTCCGTCTTCACCTCCGGCGGGACGGCAAGTTGCCATCCGGCACGTCGCGCGGCGGGCATCCTCAACCCTCCGTCCAGAACATATAAATGTGCATCCACGGAAGCATCGAACGCCAGTCCCCGTGCTGCCGTGCCAGGGCGATTGCATGAGGCGCCATGTAGGCCGATTCGCAGAAGGAGCCTGCACGACGAGCGGTAGGGATTCCTCGACTTCGCGGCGGGCGCAGGCATCAACTGAACGGGTGCCGGTACCTCGCCGCTCCGCTCGGAATGACGGCGCATCTTCGGTGGTACTGCGCAACTGAACGCGCGCGGTCATCCCGCATGCCCTTCGGGCACGGGAGCGGCGTCGCCGCAGGCGACGTGAAGCGAACGCGAAGCGTTCGCCGGGGAATCCCTTTAGCTCGGGATGCCGCTCCACTTGAATGCGGGCGGCCGGTATCGCGAGCCTCCGCCGGGCGGCACAACCTCATGCGTGCCGGCACGTTCAGCAAAGGGATTCCTCGTCGCTTGGCGGCCCTGTTGGGCCGCCCCGCTCACTCGGAATGACGGCGCTTGCACGTGTGGCGGCACATCGTACTGCCACCGATGCGTCGTTACGTACTATGTGGACGGACCGGTCGGAACCCGCACAATGGGGATGCTGCGTCGTGCACCCTCACGCAGAAGGCGACGATGCGACCCCTTCATGCAATCGCCCTGGACTCCGGAGGCCTGCTCTTGACGGACCGGGGTCGGCGTGGCGATATTAACCAACCGGATGGTTGAGCCGCGCGGCCGCGCAGGACTGCCGCCAAGGGAGGGATCGGGCCGTGAGCACCCGGGAGCGCATCCTCGACGCCGCCACGGAGGTCTTCGTCGAGAGGGGCTTCGCCGGCGCGCGCATGCAGGAGATCGCCGACCGCGCCGAGGTCAACAAGGCGATGCTCCACTACTATTTCACCGACAAGGACCATCTCTACGAGACCGTCCTGGTCTCGATGGCTCGCAGCCTGTTCGAGGGCGTGCGGACGACGTTCTCCGACGAGGCGCTCGCGCCGGCGGAACGGCTGCGCCGGGCCATTGAGACGTACTTCGACTTCATCGCCGCGCACCCGGAGTTTCCGAAGCTCATCCTGCAGGATGTCGTCACCGGGGGCGCCACGACCGCCGAGGTGTTCTGCAAGGCGCAGGAGGCCGCGAACTTCCTCGGGGCAAAGCCCGCGCTCGACCGGATCGAGCGCGACGTAGCGGCGGGCAGGTTGCGGCCGGTGGACTCGAAGCAGAGCATCATCTCGCTCGTCGGCATGGTCGTCTTCTACTTCGCCGCACAGCCGCTGATGAGCCGCATCCTCGATCTCGACGACCGGGACCAAGAGCGTTTCCTCGCGGAGCGAAAGCGGAACGTCATCGACGTATTCCTGCACGGAGTGCTGCCGCCGGAGGCATCGACAGCGCGGAGGAACACCTGATGCGCATGCGAGACGTTGTACCGAACACCGCGAAGGCACTGTTGCTGCCCGCGCTCGTGGCGGTCGGGCTTGCGGCCTGCGACCGATCGGGCACGGACGGGCGGGTCGAGGCCTCGGGCACGATCGAGGCGACGGACGCGAACCTCGCGTCGCAGGTCGCGGGCGCGATCCTAGCGATCGTGCCGGAGGAGGGCACGTCGATGGACTCCGGCGAGGTGGTCGCCCAGATCGATCACGCCGACCTCGATTGGCAGCTCGGGCAGGCGCAGGCCGCGCTCGGCGTCGCTCGGGCGAACCTGGCGCTGGCGGTGAACGGTTCCCGCCGGGAGGACATCGAGCAGGCGGCGGCCTCGGTGCGCCAGGTCGCGGCGCAACGCGATGCCGCGCGCGACGACTTCGAGCGCATCCGTCCCCTCGCCGAGGCCGGGACCGCGACGCGGAAGCAACTCGACGACGCGAAGACCCGGTTCGACGCGGCGAATGCGGCCGTCGACGTGGCACAGGCGGCCCTCGACCGGCTGCGAGCTGGCACGCGACCCGAACAGATCGACGCCGCGCGGGCGCAGGTCAGCCAGGCCGAGGCCGCGGTGGGCTCCATCCGCCAACGCATCGCCGAGAGCACCGTGCGGGCGCCCTTCCGCGGCGTCGTCACGCAGCGCCTCATGGAGCCGGGTGAGATGGCCACGCCCGGCAGCGCGCTCGTGACGCTCACCGAGTTGAACCCGCTCCACCTGAGGGTGTACCTCAGCGAGGTGGAGGTCGGCAAGATACGTCTCGGCGAGCCGGTGCAGGTGTTCCTCGACGCACGGCCGACGCAGCCGTTCATCGGGCGCGTCAGCTACATCTCCCCGACGGCGGAGTTCACCCCGAAGAACGTGCAGACGAAGCAGGAACGGGTGAAGCTCGTCTTCGCCGTCAAGGTCGAGCTCGACAACGCGAGCGGCCTGCTCAAGCCGGGGCTGCCGGCCGACGCGGTCTTCACCCCGGAGGCGGGGAATGGACGCGGCGATTGAGACGCGCGGCCTGAAGAAGCACTTCGGCACCGTACGCGCCGTGGACGGCCTCGACCTCGTGGTGGGCACGGGCGAGATGCTCGGCCTCGTGGGCCCCGACGGCGCCGGTAAGACCACGACCATCCGCATGCTCACCGGCGTCATCGCACCTACCGCCGGTAGCGCCACCGTCCTCGGGCACGACCTTGAGCGCGAAGTGGACGCCATCAAGCCCCGGATCGGCTACCTCTCGCAGCAGTTCAGCCTCTACGGCGATCTCTCGGTGGACGAGAACATCGAGTTTTTCGCCTCAATCCACAACGTGCGGGATTTCCGGCGGCGGCGCGACGAGCTCCTCGCCTTCACGCGCCTCACGCCCTTCCGTCGGCGTCTTGCCGACCGGCTGAGCGGCGGCATGAAGCAGAAACTCGCCCTCGCGTGCACCCTCATCCACAAGCCGGAGCTCATCTTCCTCGACGAGCCTACCACCGGCGTCGACCCGGTGTCGCGGCGGGATTTCTGGCTGATCCTGGCGGACCTCCTCCGGCAGGACATCACGATCGTGATGACGACGCCGTACCTCGACGAGGCGGAGCGGTGCACGCACGTGGGGCTCATGTACCAGGGGCGGCTGATCCGCCTCGACGAGCCGCGGCGGATCATCGAGGGGCTGCATGGCACGCTCCTGCAGATTCGTTCCGCGGCTCCGCATGAGGCGTACCGCGCCGTCCGCGCGGAGGGGCGATGGGCGTCGGCGCATCTGTTCGGCGAGCGGCTCCACGTCCTCGCGGAGGACCCGGAGGCGGCGACGCGGGATCTGACGGGCCTCCTGGCCGCCGCGGGGATCGGCGACGTCGAGGTGCAGCCCGTCCCTCCGACCCTGGAAGATGTCTTCATCGAGCTCATCAGCCGTGCCGACACCAACCATGGCAACGGGGACAACCATGACTGATGCACTCCTCCGCGCGCTACCGCGGGCGACGACGCTGGCGACGGGTGCGTTGCTTCTCTGGACCTCGGCGGCGGCCGCGCAGACGGAAGCACGTCGGCTCACCCTCGCCGAAGCCCGGGACGTGGCGCTGAGCGGCAACCCGGCGATGCACATCGGCTCGGAGGCGGTCATCGCCGCCCAGGCGCGCCGCCGCCAGGCACGCGCCGCGAGGCTGCCGCAGATCGCCCTCTCCGCGCAGTACGCCCGGCTGAGCAACGTGCCGCCCTCGGACGTGACGTTGCCGTCGCCGCCGTTCCCTTCGCCGGTGGTAGTCCAGATCGCGCCGACCATCCTCAACAACTACCGAGCCGATGCGACGGCCGCCCAGCCGCTGTTCACCGGCTTCCGCCTCGCGAACAGCGAGCGAGCGGCCGCGTACCTCGCCACGGCGGCAACGGCCGATCTCCAGGCCACGGGCGCGGACCTGGTCTATTCGGTCGACAATGCCTACTGGAGCCTCTACGACGCCCGGGCAGCGCAGGGCGTCATCACCGAGTCGGTGCGGCTCACCGAGGCATACCTCGCCGACGTCCGTCGGATGCGGGAGGTCGGCCTCATGACGGAAGAGGACGTGCTCGGCGTGGAGGTGCGCCTTTCGGAGGCGCGGCTGCGGCTCGTGCAGGTCGACCAGGCGGCCGAGGTGGCCGAAGCAGCCCTCGCCAACCTGCTCTCGCTGCCGCCCGAGTCGCACATCGCCCTCGCGGATACGCCGCGTGTCCTCACGCAGGAGGCGCCTTCGCTCGATGAGCTCCGGCGCCTCGCGCTCGATCGCCGACCCGAGCTGCACGCGACCGTTCAGCGAACCCAGGCCGCGGAACGGCAAGTCGCGGTCGAACATGGCGGCCGCCTCCCCACCATCGCGCTCGTCGCGGACTATCAGGTCTCGCGGCCCAACCAGCGGTTCTTCCCTTCGGTGGACGAGTGGAAGAGCGCGTGGTCGCTCGCCATGGGAATGACGTGGACGGCGTGGGACTGGGGCATCGTCTCGGGCCGGGAGGCGCAAGCGGAGGCGCAGGCGCGGCAGGCGGACGAAGGCGAGCGGCAGCTCCGCCAGGCGATCGCGCTCCAGGTGGTCCAGAGCCGCGCGGTGCTCGTCGATGCTAGCCGGCGCATCGACCTCGCCAACGAGACCATCCGCCAAGCGGAGGAGCACTACCGCGGCCTGCGTGAGCGCTCCGTCGTCGGCATGGCGACGTCCACCGACGTGATGGACGCGGAGGTGTCGCTGGAGGGCGCGCGACTCAGCCTCGTCCAGGCGCTCACCGACCAGCAGGTGGCCTGGTCGGGCCTCGAACGGGCGACTGGGGGCACGCTGCCATGAACGACCCGATCATCCGGGCGCATGATCTGACGCGGCGGTTCGGCGATTTCGTCGCGGTGGATCATGTCTCCCTCGAGGTCGAGCGCGGGGAGATCTTCGGCTTCCTCGGACCGAACGGCGCGGGCAAGTCCACCACGATCCGCATGCTGTGCGGCATCCTCGAACCGACGTCCGGCACCGCGATCATCGACGGGTTCGACGTCGGCCGCGAGCCTGACCGGGTGAAGGAACGCATCGGCTACATGTCGCAACGGTTCTCCCTCTATCCCGATCTCACCGTGCGGGAGAACATCACGTTCTACGGCGGCATCTACGGCCTATCGGCGGAGCGCATCCGGGAGCGCGGTGCCTGGGCGGTCGAGATGGCCGGCCTGGTGGGCCGCGAGAACCAGCTCGCGCGCGAACTCGCCGGCGGATGGAAGCAGCGCCTGGCCCTCGGCTGCGCCATCCTCCACGAGCCGCCGATCCTCTTCCTCGACGAGCCCACCTCCGGCGTGGACCCGATCAGCCGCCGGCAGTTCTGGGACCTCATCTACCGCCTCGCCGAAGGGGGGACGACGGTATTCGTCACGACGCATTTCCTCGACGAGGCCGAGCACTGCCGCCGGCTCGTGCTGATCTACCGGGGCAGAGCGATCGCCCTCGACACCCCGGCGAGCTTGAAGCGCCGGATCGACGGGGTCATCCTCGACATCGCCGTGGACGAGGCGGACCACGCGACGGAAATCCTTCGGCGGACGCCATGGGCGCGGCAGGTGGCGCTGTTCGGCCGGTCGGTGCACGCGCTCGTGGCGGATGCCGACGAAGGGGGGGCGAAGGTGCGCGCCGAGCTTGGGCGGGCGGGGCTCGCCGTGCATTGCATCGACCCGATCCCGCCGAGCCTGGAGGACGTGTTCATTCACCTCATCGAGAAGGCGGACCGGCCGGAGGAAGGGTCGGTGACGTCCGGCGGCGAGGGCGAGATCGTCGCCACCAACCCCGGGCCGAGGCAGTAGGGGACGCCGCCATGCTCCATCGCATCTACGCCATCATGGTCAAAGAGGTGCGGCAGGTGCGGCGCGACACGCGTACGCTCGCCCAACTCATCTTCGTGCCGGCGCTCATGCTCACCCTGTACGGATACGCGCTCACCTTCGACGTCAAGCACATCGCGATCGTCGTGCTGGACTACGACAAGAGCGCGACAAGCCGCAACTTCATCGACGGGTTCCTCGGGTCCGAGTACTTCGATCTCGTCGGGACGATCTCCCGGGAGGAGGACGCGAACTGGTGGCTGGACTCCGGCAGGGCACGCGCGGTGATCATCATCCCGTGGGATTTCACCCGGAAGCTCGACCGGCATGAAGAGGTGCCGATCCAGGTGCTCGTGGACGGCTCGAACGCGAACTCGGCGAACATCACCCTCGGCTACGTGGAGGCCAAGGTGCGCGAGTACACCCTTGACCGGGTACGGCGGATGGCGGACGCGGCCGGCGTCTCGCTGCCGTCGCAGCCGGTCCAGCTCGAGCCGCGCATCTGGTACAACCCGACGCTGGAGAGCTCCCAGTTCCTCGTCCCCGGCCTCATCGCGTACCTCCTCATGCTCGTCGGCACGGTGAGCACGTCGCTGTCGGTGGTGCGGGAGAAGGAGCGTGGGACGCTCGAGCAGATCATCGTCAGCAGCACGCAGCCGTTCGAGTTCATCATCGGCAAGGCGGTGCCGTACCTCGTCATTTCGCTCCTCACCGAGGCCCTCATCATCGTCGCGGCGATGGTCCTGTTCGGGATGCCGTTGCGGGGCAGCGTCGCCTGGCTCTTCGTGGCGAGCTTCATCTACCTCCTCGGCGCGCTCGGCCTGGGCCTGTTCATCTCGTCCATCGCCACGACGCAGCAGGTGGCGTTCCAGATCGCAGGGCTCATCACGCTCCTGCCGTCGTTCATCCTTTCGGACATGGTCTTCCCCATCACGAGCATGCCACGCGCGCTCCAGTGGGTCTCGGAGGTCATCCCACCGCGCCATTTCGTCGCCATCTCCCGCGGCGTGGTCCTCAAGGGCACCGGCCCCGGCGCGTGGGGCGTTTCCCTCGGCGTGCTCGTCGTCTTCGCCGCAATCATGCTGACCATCGCGGCGAGGCGGCTGCACGCGAGCATGCGGAGGTCATGATGCGGCGCATACTCCACATCATGCGGAAGGAGTTCCTCCAACTGCGCAGGGACCGACGTCTCCTCCCGCTCGTGTTCATGTCGCCGGTCATCCAACTCGTCCTCCTCGGATACGCCGCCACGACCGACCTGAAGAACGTGCCGGTCGCCGTCTGCGACCTCGACCGGTCGTCGAGAAGCCGCGACCTCCTCGACTCGTTCACCGCGAGCGGCGACTTCGTCATCCGCTACCGCGTCGACACCACCGCCGAGCTCGACCGGTTCCTCGACGACAACAAGGCGGACGTGGCGCTCACCGTCCCGTGGCACTTCGCCCGGGAGATCGACGGGGGCAAGACCGCCACGGTGCAGGTCCTCGTGGATGGGTCGAAGGCGAACGCGACCGTGGCGCTCGGCCAACTTGCCAACGCGGTGGGTCTCTATGCGCAGGGGCTCGTCCTGGAGCGGATGGAGGCCCAAGGGCTCGTCGTGCGGCAGCCGGGGGTCGTCGCCGAGTCGCGCGTGTGGTACAACCCCGACTTGTCGAGCCGCGATTTCATGGTCCCCGGCGTCTTCGCCCTCGTGCTCATGGTGATCACGAGCATCCTCACGTCGATGGCGATCGTGAAGGAGAAGGAGAGCGGCACGATCGAGCAGATCATCGTGACTCCGGTCCGGTCGTGGCAGCTCATCCTCGGCAAGCTCATCCCCTTCGCCATCATCGGGTTCGTCGATCTGCTGATCGTCCTCGCGGTGGTCGTCCTGTGGTTCAAGGTGCCGATGCGGGGCAGCCCGGCGCTCCTCTTGGGGCTCTCGGTGCTCTTCATGCTGAACGCGCAGGGGATCGGCCTGTTCGTCTCCACGATCTCGCACACGCAGCAGCAGGCGATGATGACGGCGATGTTCTTCGTCATGATGCCGATGATGCTGCTCTCGGGCTTCGCGTTCCCCATCGAGAACATGCCCCACGCGATCCAGTACGTGACGTACCTCCTGCCGATGCGGTACTACCTCGTCATCCTGCGCGGCATCTTCCTGAAGGGGATCGGGATGAGCATCCTCTGGCCGCAGGCCCTCGCCCTCGCCGTCTTCGGCGTGACGATCCTCACGCTCGCCGTGCTGCGGTTCCAGAAGCGCGTGGGATGATGCGGATTCGCCTTGAACACGCTTCGCGGGCGAACGCGGAGGTTCGCCCGTACGTTTGGTGTGCCGCCGGGTCTCCGCGGCGTCTTCGACGCGAAGGGGCTTGGGTACGGATACGGGTCCCGGTCGGGCACGCCCTGCCGTGGCACGTAGGGGCGACGCATTGCGTCGCCCGCGGCCGCCCATGGGAAATGGTGCCGGTCGAGGCATGCCTCGACCCTACGAGCGGTGGCAGGATGCGGTCGCGTCGCCGCACCGCGTAACCCATTGTAGGGGCGATCCTCGTGATCGCCCACGCGGTGACGCCCCGCCTCCGGCCTGCGCCTACGTCTCGCTCGTGCGTTGGACGAACCGGTAGAGCTGCGCCGGCCGGTGCGGCCCCTCGCGGCGCACGCCCTCCGCGCGTTCGAGCCATTCCTTCCCGCGGACCCTCTTGCGGAAGTTGCGCTTGTCCATGCTGCGGCCCATGATGATCTCGTACACCCGCTGCATCTCCGACAGGGTGAACCGCTCGGGCAAGAGCTCGACGCCCACCGGGGTGTAGTCGAGCTTGTTCCGCAGGCGACGCAGCGCGTAGGCGACGACCCGTTCGTGATCGAAGGCGAGCGGTCTGGCCGATTCGGCGGCGCGCCAGCCGATGTCGGCCTCGGCGCCGCTCGCGCGGAGGATCGGCACGGCGCCCACCGGCACGAGGGCGTAGTAGCTCACCGTGATCACGCGCATCCGCGGGTCGCGGTCGGGGTCGCCGAACGTGTAGAGCTGCTCGAGGTACAGGTCCGATATGCCGGTCTTTTCAAGGAGGAGACGTCGGGCGGCGTCATCGAGGGATTCGTCGATGCGGACGAACCCGCCGGGAAGCGCCCACGTGCCGGCGAACGGCTCCTGTGGCCGCCGGACGAGGAGCACCTGTAGCTCGTCGTCGAGGATGGTCAGCACGACGAGGTCGACGCTCACGGCGGGGTGTCCGGACGCCGGCCTGCCGTCTCCTTCGGTCACGGGCGATCTCTGTCCCACCGTTCGAGGATCTCCTGTGTGCGGGCGAACGTCGCGCCGGCCGCGCGGGCTTCCTCCAGAGCCTTCGCGCCGCCCGCCTCCGTGACCGGCCGCGTCGCGTCGGTGACGAGCGTCGTCTTCAGACCTCGCTTTCGGAGGCCGAGCACCGCCGCGCGGACGCACACGTCCAGGGCCACGCCGTACACGACGTACTCGTCCGCGCCGATCTGATCGAGGATGGCCGGCGTGTTCGGGTTGTCGAAGAGCGAGTAGACGTGTTTCTCCACGAGCAGCGTCTCGCCCGGCCGCCACGCGACGCCGCGATCGTCCATGCCGACCCAACGGGAGTTCGGCACGGTCGTCTCGGGGACCTTCCGATGGCCGGAGGTGCCGCGGATGCAGTGCGGCGGGTACACCGTGAACTCCGGATCGTTCAGCACGTGCGTGTCCACCGACGACACGAGGGGGATGCCTCGCCGCTGCGAGAGCTCGGTGAGCGCCCGCAGGTTGTCCACGAGCCGCTCGGACCCGGGGACGTAGAGCCTGCCGTGCGCATACATGAAGTCCACCTGCGTATCGACGTCGATGAATGCGACGGGGCACGTCATCTCTGGTCACCTTCCTGCGCTGCCTGTTCGCGGTATGCGAGGTCCGTGAGCGCCCGCAACCGGGCGCTCACGGACACGGGGAACTCGTCGGGGTCGCGCAGACGACGGACGCCGGGCGGGAGCTTCGCCCGTTCGCGCGCCGCCCGCTCGCGCAGCTCGTCGAGCGGCGGAGCCGGACGGATGCGCCGCCCGCCGCGCATGACGGGCTCGAGGAGCGGCTTCGCGCCGCCGGGCACCGGCTCGTCGGCGCACATGATCTCGTCGCGCGCGTACCGGCTCTCGTCGGCGAGGAACCGCGCGACCTGTTTCGTGCCGGGCAGGTTGACCTTCCCCGCGGATCGCTTCGCCCGCGGGCGATCCTCGATGGCGACAAGCTTGTAGACGCCCGACAGCGCCGGGGCGTCGCGCGAGACGATCATCGACGTGCCGACGCCGAAGAGGTCGATCGGCGCGCCGGCGTCGAGGAGCTCCGCGATGCGGAACTCGTCGAGGTCGCCCGAGCCGACGATGCGGGCGGCGGAGCAGCCGGCCGCGTCGAGGACGGCGCGAACCTCCTTGCTGAGCGCGGCCAGATCGCCCGAGTCCAGCCGCACCCCGGCGAGCTTCGGGCCGAGCCGCGCCGCTCGCCGCGCGCCTTCGAGCGTGTCGTACGTGTCGATGAGGAGGATCGCCCGGTCGGGGAACGTGTCGGCGTAGGCTTCGAAGGCGGCCGTCTCGTCGCCGAAGGCGAGCGTAAAGGAGTGCGCCGCGGTGCCGACGGCGGGGATGCCGAATGCGCGGGCGGCGTCCACGTTGCTCGTGCCGACGCAGCCGCCGACGTAACAGGCGCGCGCCGCCCAGAACGCCGCGTCGGTGCCGTGTGCGCGGCGGAGGCCGAAGTCGACCACGTCCCTGCCTCGTGCCGCGTCCACCACGCGCGCCGCCTTCGTGGCGATGAGCGTCTGGTGGTTCACGACGGCGAGGAGGTAGCTCTCGAGGATCTGCGCCTCGATGAGCGGCGCCGTCACGCGCAGGAGGGGCTCGTTCGCCATGACGGGCGTGCCCTCGGCGATCGCCCAGACATCGCCCGTGAACCGCAACGCGGCAAGGTAATCCCAGAACCCATCGCGCACGCGGGCGAAGGCCGGGAGGCCCCGCAGGTAGCCGATGTCCTCCGCGGTGAAGCGCAGTTCCTCCAGGTACTCCAGCGCCGGCTCCAGCCCGCAGGTCACGAGGTACCCCCGGTTCTCCGGGAGGTCACGGGCGAAGAGCTCGAAGGTGGCGGACGCCGTCATCTCGTGCTTGAAGTAGGCCGCCGCCATCGTCAGCTCGTACAGGTCGGTCGTCAGGGCCGATGACCGGGGATACGCGCACATGTAGGCCTCCTGCAGGGACGCATCCGCCAGGAAAGTATAGCCGGCACGCAGTTAGTGTGTCAAGCACACGAAGCCGCGCGGATCGACTGGGGAGGATGGCGGCGCGGTGGACGCGAGCGCGCCGCCGGTCAGCGGTACTTGAGGATGCACCAGAGCGCGCGGATCGCGTCGCGGAGGCCGATCTTCTTGCCCTCCGCGTACGTGCGGCCGTGGTAGGAGATGCCCACCTCGTAGATGTGCAGGCCCGGGATCTTGGCGACCTTCGAGGTGACCTCCGGCTCGAAGCCGAACCGGTCCTCCGCGAGCGCGATGCCCTGGATAACCTCGCGGCGGAAGGCCTTGTAGCAGACCTCGATGTCGGTCAGGTTCAGGTTGGTGAACATGTCCGACAGGAGCGTGAGGCACCGATTCGCGACGGCATGCCAGAAGAAGAGCACCCGGTGCGCCTCGCCGCCGCCGAACCGCGTGCCGTACACGACGTCGGCGTCGCCATCGATGAAGGGGCGGAGGAGCTTCGCGTAGTCGTCGGGGTCGTACTCCAGGTCCGCATCCTGGACCAGGACGATGTCGCCGGTCGCGTTCTGGAACCCGGTCCGGAGCGCGGCGCCTTTGCCGCGGTTGCGCTCGTGGAGGATGACGCGGCAGGTGTCGCCGAGGGCGCCGAGGATGTCGCGCGTGCCGTCGGTGGAGCCGTCGTCGACGAGGATGATCTCGCGTTCGAGGCCGAGCGTCGGCGCATCCTGCACGCGACGAAGGATCTCCTCGACGGTCTGCCGTTCGTTGTAGACGGGTATGACGATGGTCAGCCGGGTCGGCGCCGGTCGCCGGTGCGGTCGTCGCGATCGGAGGGGCGTCTGGTCCATGCTGCTCCCGTGCGAATTGGGCCACCGCCCCGGCTTCGCCGCGTCGCTCTCTCCGTGCGGTCCCGGTCCGACGCCGGCGCGGCAGGCACGCGGGCGAACTCACGGCAGATAGGAGAATACCCAGTAGCGGTACTCGTTCCAACCCGTTTCGTTCGCCGCAGCGAGCCGGACGTGGACGCGATCCTTCCCGGCGGTGAAGGCGGCGGGGATCTCGAACTCGTCCTCCATCCACGTGCGCCGCGCATGGTGGCCCGGCAGGTACCACCGGCCGACCTCGCGGCCATCGACGGAGACGATCGCCTCCTGCGGCGCGACGACCCTCGTGCGCGCGCCGGCTTCCGGCTCTCCCGGCGGCCACTCGCCGTCGTAGCGGCGGCGGAGCTTCGCCCCGCGGTTGTCGGGCCGCAGGGCGACGGTGAACTCGCAGGACAGGCGCCATGCTCTGCCGTCGTCCGTGATCCCGGCCACGGCCTCCCACGACTCGCCCCGGGCGGATCGTGCGACGCGGTCGAGCACCTGGTCATTCCCCTCGTGGACGAGCGTCCGCCGTCCCTCCCAGAGGATGCCGCGCCGCGCCGCGCCCCCGGTCGCGTCGCCGCACGCGCCGTAGCGGTGCGCCCGCTCGCTCTCCCGATCGCTGACGTCGAGCGCGTCGGTGAGCACGAGGGCTGCGTCGTCGCGATGGTAGTGGAACGCGACGCTGCCATAGTCCGACGGGATCTCCCCCTCGGGGCCGTGCTCGATGTCGAAGCGGAACGAGCGGTAGTACGGCACGGGGTCGGCGACGTGGAAGCGGTACATCGTCGTGTGGTCGTGGATGTCGCGCGCGTGTTCGACGTAGCCGTGCGTCGGGAAGGCGAACGGCTCGTCCTTCGGCAGGACATCGTACCATCCCCAGTTGAAGTACTCCTCCGTGCCCGTGCTGCCAGAGAGGAACGCGCGGGCGTCGTCGACGTAGAGGCGCGCGTCGCCCTCGAGGTAGTGGCGCTGCACGAAGCCAACGGCGCGGTTGAGCATGCGCGACGACATCCGCATCACGCAGCCGACGTACGTGCCGTGGCCGCGCACGTCCAAGATCGTGTAGTCGCGATGGGGGATCGTGCCGTCCTCGTGCCGGTACCACGCGCGGAAGTAGCCCGAGTCGAGCGGCATCGTCGCCTCGTCGAGGCCGATCTCCCACTCGACCCCCTCGACGGAGGCGGCGGAGAAGTTCGCGAGCTCGATGTGCGCCGCCTTCCAGAACGGCATGGGGAAACGGCAGTAGTATGTCCCGTCGTCGAGCTCGCCGACCGGGATCGCACGGGGTCGCGTCCTGCCGAGACGGACATCCATGGGTTGCCCGCCGAAGACGACGCGGTACGGCTCGGTCCGGGCGATGCGCTGTTCGTCGGGGAGCCCGGCGGCGAAGAACAGGCCGATCGGTGCCTCCACGTCGGCGCAGGGGTGGTCGTCCCACCAGGCGCGGATACGGATGCCTTCGAGGACATCGGGGCGGCGCGATCCATCGCCTAAGCGCAGACGCAGCCAGCGGACCGTGCCGCCCGCGGCGCGGTCGAGGATCGGCGTCGCGCCGAACGCCGGGACGGCGCACGTCCCGTGCAGCGCGCGCACGCCCGGCCCGGCGGACGGCGGGCGGCCGGGGTCCTCCCAGAGCGTGCGGTCGAGGAGGCGTCCGTCCCGCCGTTCGGCCGTCTCCGGCGCATCGTAGACGTGCGCCCAGACGGTGAAGAAGTGGTACGACTCGAGCTTCTCCGGCGCGACGAGCCGGCAGCGCGTTCGGAAGGGGATCGGCACGAAGGACCACGCGCTTCCGTGGCCGCGCTCCTCGTCGCAGACAAGATGCGCGGGGAAGCCGTCCGCCCTGCCGGAGTAGAGGTCGGCGAACGGGACGGAGACGCGCGGCGTCGGCTCGTCGTCGATGAACGCCTTGAGCGTCGTCACGAAGCCGATCGTGCGGACGAGGAGGATGCAGCCGGGGCCCTTGTGATCGAAGAGCACCCAACCGTCATCGTCGCGGTAGAGGTACGAGTACAAGCTCTGGAACCCGTCGTTGTTGCCGCCCGTGACGTCGTGGCTGTCGGTGATCCGCAGCCAGACCCCGTGCGGCAGGCGGGCGAGCTCGTCGAGCGGCCATGCAGCCGGCTCGCTCATCTGCTTCCCTCCTCTGCGTCGTGCGGCGTGTCTCCGCATTCCCCTTGGTGGCCTACGGTACGGGAGAACCGGGCGCCCTTCCACGAAAACGCGCCGAGGACACCCCAGACGGTCGCGGCGACGACGTAGAACGGGTTGAGGAGGTTGGCGATCCAGAAGTACCGCATGAGGCCCTGCTGGCCGAAGGTGCGCGTGCCCGTCCGCATGACGGCGTAATCGACGCCCCACTTCACGGCGAGCATCGCCCAGAACGCCATCCAGCGCCGCGGCCGTGCGATGGCGAAGGGGAGCAGCAGCACGATGAGGAGGAAGAGGACGAACGTCGCCATGAGGAAGGGCAGCGTCTCCCGGTTGTACCGTGTCGTCTTCGATGCCCAGCGGGCGCGCTGCCCGAGGAACGCGCGCCAGCCGGCGACCGGCTCGGTGGTGACGAACGTCTCGGGCGAGCTCGCGACGGCGATCCGCCACGACGTGCGCGCCCGCACCCGGTGGAGGAACAGGTCGTCGTCGCCGGAGACGACCGCGCCGCCGTCGCCGAAGCCGCCGATCTCCTCGAAGACGCGCTTCCGGTACGCCAGGTTGCTCGCCGTGCCGGTGAGGACGCCGCCCGCGCCGATCGTGCCCGCGCCGATGATGCGGTGCGAGAGGTAGTCGATCGCCTGGAGCCCCTCGAACCACGTGCGCGGTTCGCGGTAGACCGTGTGCCCGACGACGACGCCGACGTCCGGCTCGAACATGCGCACGAGGCCGGCGATCCAGCCCGGCGGGTGCGTGCAATCGGCGTCGGTCGTGACGACGATGTCCCCGAGCGCGGAGGCGATGCCCGTGGCGATCGCGTGCTTCTTCGGCGCGATCCCCGGCGGCACCTCGTCGACCGTCACGAGCCGAATGCGCGGGTTTCGCGCCCGCATCGCGCGGACGATCTCCGCCGTGCCGTCGCTCGATCGGTCGTCCACGACGATGATCTCCATGAGGTACCTCGGATAGCTCTGTCGATCGAGCCCGTCGAGGCATGCCCCGACGTTCGTCCCCTCGTTCCGCGCGGGGACGATGACGCTGACGATCGTCTCTTCGCCGTTCGTGCCCGGTCGAAGCCGTCGCAGGCCGAGCAGCACGCGCGCGAGCTTCGCGACGTAGATCGCGAGCGCCACCGCCATGGCACCCCAGAGCCATGTCCGTCTCATGGTGTCCTCCGTCGATCGATGCAGGCGGCCACCGTCGCCATACGCCAACCACGTGCATCGGCGTGGCTCAGGTACTGCTCGACCGCCGTGAGCGTATGGCCGTACCCGTCGCCGGTCTCCGCGCGGCACTCGTGGAGAAGCACGAGCGTCCCTGGCCGCGCCCGCCGGACCAACCGCGCGGCGACGCGATCGCCGTCCGCCGTGCGCCAGTCGCGCCCGGTGACGTTCCACAGGACGCACGTGTAGCCGCGTTCCCGTGCCGCGCGGTACCATGACGGGCTGAGCAGGCCGTACGGTGGCCGGAAGAGCTTCGGCCCCGGCATGATGCCGCCGAGGATGTCCTCCGCCCGGTCGATGTCGCCGCCGAGCGTCGCCGCGGAACGCCACCAGTCGCCGCGGTGCGCGTACCCGTGCGAGCCGATCAGGTGCCCCGCCTCGGCGATCCTGGCGACGAGCCTCGGCCACCGGGCGGCGCGGCTCCCCACGAGGAAGAAGGTCGCCTGCGCGCCGTGCGCCTCGAGGATGTCGAGCAGCCGCGGCGTCACCTCGGGGTGCGGCCCATCGTCGAAGGTGAGCGCTACGGACCGGCCGTCGCCCGGGCCGCGCCAGATCAGGCGAGGTACGTTCGCGCGAGGCTCGGTCATGGCGCGGCCTCCTCGCCCTCGGCGGACTCGGCGCGCGCGGCGTTCCACGCGAGCCCGACGACGCCGGGCACGGCGACGTTGAGGAGGAAGAGCGAGAACGCCGCGTTGAACGCGACCGGCGCGGCGACGCCGAGCTGATGCCAGACGACCACGGCGGCCGACTCGCGCACTCCGACGCTGCCCAGCGTCACCGGCGGCAGGAGTGAGACGATGCCCGTCGCGACGGCTCCTGCGGCGATGCCTGGGAGCCACGCGACCTCAGCGCCGAACGCGCGGGCGAGCCAGACCAGTTGTGTCTGGAAGACGAGTTCGAGCGCGAGCGACCAGCCCATGAATCGCGCGCGGTCGCTCACGCGCACCGCCTTGACGCCCTCGAACGCCGGCGCGAGGCCAGGCACGCGCCGCACGAACCGCGCCACGAACGGCCGGTCCGGCGCGCGAAGGAACCACTCCCCGGCCGCGACGTACGCGATCATGCCCGCGAGGATCGCCGCTCCGGCCGCGCACGCCGTCTCGAACGAGACGCGGAGCAGCCACGGCAGGTAGATCCACATTCCGACGCCGATCGCCACGGCCACGAAGAACACGTAGAGCCGGCTGATCGCCAGCACGCCGAGCATCGGACGGCGGCCTCCCGGCGAGAGGAACATCACCTGGCCGAACTCGCCGACGCTCCCCGGCGTCACGGCCGCCATCGCCGTGCCGATGAGGAGCGCGCGGAACGCCTCCGTCGGCCGCGCTCGCGGGTGCGCGCGCCGCAGCCCGACGCGCCATCGGCCGTACTGGCAGGCGAGGTTCGGCGCGAGCAGCGCGATCGCCACGAGCGCCGGTCCGGGTCGCAGCCGCCCCCACAGCGCGAGCGTCCGTCCGGGATCGATCCGGCTCAGGAGGAGCACGAGGACCGCGGCCGTGGCCGCGATCTTCGCCGCCGTGATCCACGGCCGAGCGCGTCCGCCGGAGTTTGTCGCCACGGGTCCCTCGTGGAAAGTGGAGATGGGTGCTCGCGTACCGGAAAGATCACCACAATCTCTCTCAGAATGAACGGCACTGGCTGGGAATGAACGGCACTGGCTGGCCGTAAGACGTACCGTCTCACGTACAACGTGCCGTCATTCTGAGCGGTGTCGCCGCAGGCGACGTGAGCGAAGAATCTCGCGTTGGGAGTACTGCTCCATTCATGAGCACATCCCTGGCACGAGATTCTCCGGGGAACGCGTTGCATTCCAGCTCAGAATGACATTGCCTGTGAGGCGCCGGCCACGTGCTCATGTGCCCATTCTGAGGGATGTTCTTAGGAGCGCCTATCACAATGACTGGACCTGATGGACGTACGACGCGTCGGCTTACGTACAACGCGCCGTCATTCTGAAAGGCTTTCCAGGGCGTCGGCGAATGGAAAGCCTGCTGGGCTCCGGGCGCATGGCTCCTCCTTGACCGGCGGCACCAGGAAAGCCACCTTCTCACGAGATGCGCGGACGATTCATCGACGGGACGGACGAGCCATGACGGAACAGCGGTTACCACGGTACCACGACCCTCTCGTCTCCCGCTACGCGAGCGCCGAGATGGCGGCCATCTTCTCCGACGAGACCCGGTTCGGGCTCTGGAGACGGCTCTGGGTGGCGCTCGCCGAGGCCGAGGCCGAACTTGGCCTGCCGATCACGCCCCAGCAGATCGCCGAGCTGAAGGCGCACGTGGAAGACATCGACTTCGCCCGCGCGCGGGCGCTCGAGCGCACGTTGCGACACGACGTCATGGCGCACGTCCACGCGTATGGCGAGCAGTGCCCGACGGCGCGGCCGATCATCCACTGGGGCGCGACGAGCTGCTACGTCACGGACAACAGCGAGCAGCTTCAGATGCGCGAGGGGCTGCGCCTCGTGCGCGCGCGGCTCGTCGGCATCATCCGCGCGCTCGCCGACTTCGGTCGGACGTGGCGCGCGCTGCCGACGCTCGGCTTCACCCACTTCCAGTCGGCGCAGCCGGTCACCGTCGGCAAGCGCGCGACGCTCTGGCTTCACGACTTCGTCGTCGACCTCGCAGAGGTGGAGCATCGCCTGGGCAGGCTCGCCTTCCGCGGCGTCAAAGGCACGACCGGCACCCAGGCGAGCTTCCTCTCCCTCTTCGACGGCGATCACGCGAAGGTGCGCCGGCTCGAGGAACTCGTCGCCGCGAAGATGGGGTTCGAGCGCGTCGCGCCGGTGACCGGGCAGACGTACTCCCGCAAGGAGGACTGGCAGATCGCCAGCGCCCTCTCCGGCATCGCCCAGAGCGCCCACAAGTTCGCGAACGACATCCGCCTCCTCCAGCACCTCAAGGAGGTCGAGGAACCGTTCGAGGCCGCGCAAATCGGCTCGTCGGCCATGGCGTACAAGCGCAACCCGATGCGGTGCGAACGGGCGACCGGCCTCGCGCGGTGGGTGATCAACGCCGCGCAGAACGCCGCCGCGACGCACGCCGAGCAGTGGTTCGAGCGCACCCTCGACGATTCGGCGAACCGGCGGCTGACGATCCCGCACCTGTTCCTCGGCGCCGACGCGATCCTCCTCCTCGTGACGAACGTCGCCGGCGGGCTCGTCGTCCATCCGGCGATGATCGAGCGGCACATGGCCGAGGAACTCCCCTTCATGGCGACGGAGGAGCTCCTCATGGCCGGCGTCCGCGCCGGCAGCGACCGGCAGACGCTCCACGAGACGATTCGCGTCCACGCCCTGGCGGCTTCGGACCAGGTGAAGCGCGGCGGGACGAACGACCTCCTCGAGCGCCTCGCCGCCGACAAGGCGTTCCCGCTCTCGCGCGAGGAGATCATGCGCGAGGTCGATCCCGGGCGGTACGTCGGCCGCGCGCCGGAGCAGGTGGACGAGTACCTCGCGGGAGTGGTCGAGCCGCTCCTCGCCGAGCGCGCCGACGTGCGGGTCCCCGGAGGCGAGGTGCGCGTGTAGCCGCGCGGTCTACGCCATCGGCGCTCGGCCTACCGACGCGTATCTGGCAACGATACACCGGAGATGGTAGGCGGGACACTCATGCCCCGCCGCCTTCGCTTCCATCCGCCTCTCTGCCGCTATCGAGGACCATCTCATGCTTCCGCTCGATCGACGCCGGCAGATCGCCCTCGACATGGCGCGCGCGGCCATCGCGGCGGCGGACCCGCGCACGACGGTTCGCCGGGCCATCGAGGCAACCGACGACGCGCTGCGGGTCGGGACGTGGCGCGCGCCGTGGAGCGACGTCGGCCGTGCCATCGTCGTCGGCGCGGGCAAGGCCGCCTGGCCGATGGCCGAGGCCGCCGAGGAGGCGCTCGGCGATCGGCTCGCCGCCGGCCTCGTCGTGACGAAGGAAGGGCACGGAGCCTCGCCGGGCCATCAGGCGCGGCGCCGTGTACGGATCGTCGAGGCGGGGCATCCCGTGCCCGACGAGCGCGGCGTACGGGCGGCGGACGAGCTGCTGCACCTCGTGAGCGGCCTCTCTCCGCGCGACGTGGTGATCGTCCTGTTGTCCGGCGGCGGCTCGGCGCTCCTCGTCGCGCCGGCGGAGGGGATCACGCTCGCCGACAAGCAGGCGACGACGGGCCTGCTCCTGGCCTCCGGAGCGACGATCGGCGAGATCAACTGCGTGCGGAAGCACCTCTCCCGCGTGAAGGGCGGGCAGCTCGTCAGGGCGTGCGCGCCGGCGCGAGTCGTCGCGCTCGCGCTGTCGGACGTCATCGGCGATCCACTCGACGTCATCGCGTCCGGCCCGACGGTGCCCGATCCGACGACGTACGTCGACGCCCTCGCCGTGCTCGACCGCTACGGACTACGGGAGAAGGTGCCGCCGAACGTCGTCGCACGGTTCGTACAGGGCGCCGCGGGAGCGCTTCCCGAGACGCCGAAGGCCGACGATCCGGCGTTCGCCCGCGCGGCCACGCTGCTGATCGGCACGAACCGCGTCGCCCTCGATGCGGCGGCGCGGACGGCCGAGATGAACGGCTACCGCCCGCGCGTGCTCACGTCGAGCCTCCGCGGCGAGGCGCGCGAGGTCGCAAAGGTGATCTGTGCGCTCGCGGAGGGCGTCGCGCCCCAGGATCGGCCGGCGGCGCTCGTCTTCGGCGGCGAGACGACGGTGACGCTGTCGCCCGATGCCGGTCGCGGCGGCAGAAACCAGGAACTCGCCCTCGCGGCGGCCATCGAGATCGCCGGGCGGGACGACGTCGTCATCCTCAGCATGGGCACCGACGGCACCGACGGGCCAACCGATGCAGCAGGCGGCATCGCGGACGGCGGCACGGTCGAACGGGCGCGCGACGCCGGATGCTCTCCCGGCGACGCCCTCCGCCGTCACGACGCGTACCCGCTCCTCGAGGCGACCGGCGACCTCATCGTCACCGGCCCGACCGGCACGAACGTCATGGATGTCGTCATCGCCCTCGTCGGGTGACGGCATGCGTGGGCGCGGGCGCGCCGACGGGTTGGTACACGAGGGGGGCGACCCTCCGGGTCGCCCCTACAAGATCATGATGTGAATGAACGTTACATCACGACGCAGGAGCGGGTCTGCGGCCCGCCTCTGCGACCGCGATGTATGCGCCGCTTCCCATCCTACCCAAGGAACCCCTGCGTGCGGAGGTACTCGGCGACGAGGACCGCGCCCTTCGACGCGCCGAGCTTCGTGTTGTGGCTGAGAAGGACGTACTTGATCCCGTTCGGCAGCAGCCGGTCCTCGCGGAGGCGGCCGACGACGGTGGTCATGCCGCCCTCGCGGTCGCGGTCGAGGCGCGGCTGCGGATGGTACGGGTCCGCGAGGACGGTGATGAGCCGCTTCTTCGGTCCCGAGGGGAGGTCGAGCGCGATGAAGTCGGCGCCGAACCCATCCATCGCGGCGGCGACTTCCTCGATGCTCGCCTTGCGCCGGAGGCCAACGTAGGCCGCTTCGGTATGGCCGTCGAACACGTTCACCCGCATGCAGGTGGCGGAGACGGGGAAGTCCGCCGGGACGACTTCGCCGTCGGACAGCGTCCCGAGGATCTTCTGCGTCTCGCGCTCGACCTTCTCCTCCTCCTTCGGGATGTACGGGATGACGTTGTCGAGGATGTCCATGCCGATGACGCCGGGGCTGCGGCCGGCGCCGGAGATGGCCTGGAGCGACGTCATGACGACGCCGGTCACGCCGAACGCGTGGTGGAGCGGCGCGAGGCTCATCGCCAGGCCCGTGGTCGTGCAGTTCGGGATCGGCGTGACGAAGCCCTTCCAGCCGCGGCGCTTCTGTTGGACGCGAAGGAGCGCCGCGTGCGCCATGTTCACGCCGGGGATGAAGATCGGCACGTCCGGCTCGTAACGGAACGCACTCGTCGTGCTGACCACGGGCGTCGTCTCGGCGTAACGCGGCTCGAGCACCTTGCCCGAGTCGCTGTCGGTGCAATTGAACACGAGGTCGATCCCTTCCGTGGACATCTGGGACGCCTCCCGCACCGGCATCTTCCGCGCCCACTCCGGCAGCGGCTCCACGCATGCCCACTTCACCTGGCCGGTCGGCGCCGTGATGGCCTCGATGTACGCCTTGCCGGCGCTCCGCGACGATGCGGCGAGGGCAACCACCTCGAACCATGGATGTCCATCGAGCGAGACCAGGGCCTGCTGACCGGCGACGCCGGTCGCGCCAACCACCGCCACACGCAGTGAGCGGTCCATCGATCTTCTCCTGACGCTACGTGGTTCGGTCCACGCTCCCGCGGCGGGGAGCGATGCGGCGAGCGAGCCGATCGCCGGAAGCCGCGCCCTGCCGGCGGATCGGGAAGTTCCGAATATCCCTGTGGGATCGGTCGATCAAAGAGTGTACTCCGAGGACGCGCGCGCCGTCAACCGGCCGGAGCCTGCCGCCCGACGGCTCGCGCCGAGCGCGCGGCGCCGCCCCGATGTTTCACCGACGGAACGACTGTTACATCCGGGCGTTTCATGAAACACATCGAAGGGATGGTCTTCCCCACAGGCCGTTCACATAAGATCGGCCGATGCAGACCCTAACGACGCCGCCGCCGCACGCGACAGTAGCCTGGCACCGCTCTTGCCTTTACTCTACCGCGAGGTCGCCGGACGACCTGCACGGTACCAAGCCCAATCCCCACTCACGGAGCAATAGGATGGAACGCGACCAGAAGAAGCAGGAGACGGTGCCGAGCGTGATGCACGTGACCGACGATACATGGGAGGCGGAGGTGCTCGACGCCGAGCTGCCGGTCTTCGTCGATTTCTGGGCGCCGTGGTGCGGCCCGTGTCGCATGGTGGCGCCGATGCTCGAGCAGCTCGCCCGCGAGTACGCCGGGAAGGTGAAGTTCGTCAAGCTGAACACGGACGACAGCCCGATCACGGCGGCCCAGTACGGCATCCGCAGCATCCCGACGCTCGCCGTCTTCCACAGAGGCCGTCCGGTCAACGCGATGATGGGCGCCGGCCCGTTCGGCACCATGCGCCAGTTCGTGGAGCAGAGCCTGGTGAAGGTCCCCGGACGCATCATCGTGGCCCGCTGACGTCCGCGCACCGCCGCGTCCGCCCATCCGATACGCATTCGTGTTGACCATGTTCTGTCGTGAACGTAGGGGCCGACCTGTGTGTCGGCCCGTGGATGAACGCGACAAGGGCGGACCTATCGGCATGGCCCCGCGAAGGAGGAACACGCGAGTCGTCGCATCCTGGTCGTCGGCGGAGTCGCCGCGGGAGCGAGCGCCGACCTCGACCTCGCGTACGCGCCGCCGTTCGGCGCCGCGCGCGATCCGGTCAACGTCGCGGGTTTCGCCGCGCAGAACCATCTGGGCGGCCTCGTCGGGCAGATCGGCGCGGGGGAACTCCGGGAGCTGCTCAGCGGACCGGAGCCGGTGCAGCTCGTCGACGTGCGGGCGCGCGCCGAGCATGAGGAATCGCACATCGCGGGGTCGAAGCTGATCCCCGTGGACGACCTTCGCGGCCGGCTCGGCGAGATCGACCCGGCGCGCCCGGTGATCGTCTACTGCCGGATCGGCCTGCGCGGCTACCTGGCGGCGCGCATCCTCGCCGGACACGGCTTCCGCGCGCGGAACTTGACCGGCGGCATCCGGAGCTGGCACTTCGACCTTGTCGGCCGGCAGCACGTCGCCGCGGTGGATCGGGGACGGGATGTCCCGCGGACCTGAGCGGGGAGTGGGCGGCGCTGTCGGAGAAGGGGCCGGACGACCTCCGGCCCCTTCTCACGTACGGGCCGCGGCGACGAGGTAGTGGCGGCTGTCATCCTCGACGATGATCACCCGGAAGCCGTGCCGCGCGACGACCCGTGCGAGGTCGGCCGCGCGCGGCAGGATGTCGTGCGTCACCGCCGGGCCGCTCCCGCGATGGATGGCGTTCACGCGGTCGCGCGGGATGAGGTGGACGATGTGGAGCGTGCCGCCCGGACGGAGGGCGCGGCGCCACTCGGCAAGCACCAACCCTGCGAGCGCGCGGCCGTCTCCGCTGCCGTCGACGTCCACCAGGTGCGGCCAGACGTGCATGGCGATGATGGCGTCCGCGGAGCCGGCGCGCAGGGGCATGCGAGCTCCGTCCGCGCAGAGCCACCGCACCCGCGGGTGATCGCGTCGCGCCCGGCCCTCTCGCAGCATCTCCCTCGCCAGATCGAGCGCGATCACGCGCCCGCCGTCGCCGAGCCCCTCCGCGCAGGCGACCGACGAAACGCCCGTGCCGCACCCGATGTCGACGACCGTGGCCCACGGCGGCAGCGGGAGGGCTCGGCACCACGCGGCGATGGCGGCGAGGCGCTCCGGGCCCGAGGTCTCGTCCCAGCGGGCGGCGCGCTCGTCGAAGAAGGCGGCGCGAGGATCAGCGGCCGGCACGGCGTCCCTCCCCGTACGAGGCGAGCCGCGCGACGAGCGGCGGGATCACGACGAACTGGACGGCGATCCCCGGCAGGCCGATCACGAGCGATCCCCACGTCACCATCGCCTGCGGGAGGCCGAACGCCGGGGCGAGCCCCACGGCGAGGAGCGCGAGGATGGCGCGGTCGGCGAGCGCGGCGATGGCGAGGATGACCCACACGCTCAACCCGGTCAGTCGGCGAAGCGCGGCGATGATGCCGGTCACGGCGACGAGCTCCGCCATCATGAGGAACGCGATGGGCGGCGCGAGCGGCGGCATGCCGGTCAGGAGCCCCGACAGGAGCGGGGTCGCCGCGCCGGCCAGCATCGCCAGGGTCGCCGGGAGGAAGAACGCCCCCGCGACGAGCGGCAGGAACATCGGAAGCAGCATCGCCCCGATCTGCCCGGCGCCGACGGCGTGGAGCGCGAGAGGGAAGCCAAGGCCGAGCGCGCCGACGAGCCCGGCCAGCACGACCTGCCGAACGGTGTACGTCATTGTCCCATCCTGAGACTGAGCCCGACGAGCGCGTGGAAGCCGGGCATGGGGTACGCGTCGATGGTCTCGTAGCGCTCGTCGAGAAGGTTGCGCAGCACGACCTGCGCCTCGACGTGCCGCCCGATCGGGTGCGAGAGCGTCGCGTTCACGAGGAGGTACGAGGGCAGGGCCTGGCCGGCCTCGCCGGAAAGCCCGTCGATCCAGCGACCGCTCAGCATGACGCGCGTCGCGCGGAGCCCCGTCGTCGCCGTGGCGCCGATCGTCCGCCGCGCAGTGCCGGCGGCGCAGCCATCGAGGTCCTGCCATGCGGCGAATACCGTCCCCTGGAGCCTCGGCAAAACCCACCGCAGCTCGGTCTCGACGCCAGTGCTCGTGAACGACCCGCGGTTCTCGAATGCCGGCGGGAACGGCGGCGGAGGCCGGACCGCGATGATGTCGTCGCCGGCCGCACGGAAGACCGACGTCTCGCTCACGAGCCAGTCCGCGACGCGCCACGAGGCGCCGCCTTCGACGTTCAGGACGCGCTCCGGGCGGAGCGTCGTCCGCGAGGTCGGGAACAGGTAGAGCGCCCGCAGGTCGGGGCTGCGGAACCCGCGCGAGACGGAGCCGCGGAGCGTGAGGCGTGGGAGGACGTAGGCCGAGACGCCGGCCTCGGGCGCCACGATCCAGCCGTACTCGGTGTGGTGCTGCGCCCGCGCGGAGGCGGTCAGCATCGCGAGCGCCCCGATGGGCACCTGGACGGTCACGTTCGGCGCGTACTCGAGCACCGCGTGGGAACCGTAGTCGTAGTTCGTCGTGTCGTTCGTGGCCTTGCCACCGTAGCGCTGAAGGTCGGCTCCGGCCGTGATGACGGCGCCGCCCGACCATTCGTGGCTCGCGTGCGCCGTGACTCCCGTGAGGTAGTCGTCGGAATGCCAGCCGTCGAAGAAGCGATGGGTGCCCCAACCGCGATAGGCGAGAAGCGACCCACGGTAGGGCCCGTCGTGGTACGTCAGCGTCGCGGCGGCGCTGTTCCGCACGATGTCGATCCAGCGATCCGGCCGAACCGTGAGCGTATCGGGGCCCGGATCGTGCCCGGAGAAGGGCGTGGTCGCCGCTTGAAGGCGCAGGTCCCACGGGCCGCGGGCGAAGCCGAGCGCGCCGGAGAGGTGGGTCCGCCGGAAGTCGGCGTCGGGCCGATGGCCGTCGGTGCGCGTGTGGCCGATGGCGAGTCGGTAGTCGAACGGAGCGTGGGCGCCGAGGAGGGTCACGTCGGCATCGGCCGTGCGCCACGGGCCGGCCTGGGCGTGCGCGAGGAGCGACGTGCCGTGCGCGCGCCGGCGGGACGTGATGATGTTCACGACGCCGCCCATCGCGTTCGTGCCGTAGATCGCGGCGGCGGGCCCGCGGATGACCTCGACCCTGTCCACCTCGTTGAGGGCGTACGCGTCGGGCAGCGGATGGCCGAAGAGGCCGGCGAAATCCGGTCGTCCATCGACGAGGACGAGGACCTGCGAATTCGGCGCACCTCCGACGCCGCGGATGCTGATTTGGCCGGCCGCCCCGGAGCCGAGGCCGGAACCGACGACCCCTCGCTCGGTGACGAACACGCCGGGCGTCGTCGCGGCGAGGGCATCGAGGACGCCGGCCGAGCCGGTAGCGCGGAGTTCGCGCTCGGAGACCACGCTCACCGACCCCGGCACATTCCGCCGGGCCGTCCCGACGCGCGTGGAGGTGACGACGAGCGGATCGAGCACGTACGTGCTGTCGATGGCCAATGCGGCGGCAAGCGACCCAAGAAGCGTCGTCGCGGCGATCGAGGCGATGAGGGAGCGTCTCGAAATGAGTACCTCCGCCGTTCGACAGGGTACAGGGGCTGGCGAGGTGGCTGGGGTGGTAGCACGAACATACAGAACGTAACACCACGCCGCGCGACGGACACAACCCCCCGATCTGCAGGCCCGCGATCGCAATCTCTCGTCCGACCGACCGTGGCCGCTTCGCTCTTCGCGCGCAATCCGCCTGGGACGTGCGCTTTTTGGCACGACCTTTGCAGATCCTCTACGACAGATCACGAACGTAGCACGGCGGGCTCTCGCAGGCTCGCCTGGTCCGGGACAAGTTCGGTATCCTGGGACGTTCGGCGCACGAACCGGGGCGCATCGGGGTCTGGCTGCCCCCTCCCCCAGCCCCCCAGCAGCTCGGCTCCATCGCGCCGGAGTGCTGCCGAACGGACCCAGTGCATGCAACGGCAGGTGGCCGGGAGTCCAACGGCGTCCCCCTCTCCAGCCCCTCCTCAACGCCCAGGACGCGTGGTCATTCGCCGTTGTCCCCCTCAGGGCGGCACCGTCTCCGGTGCCGCCCACTTTTTTGCCCCCACCGCGCCCTGCGGGGATAGCCGGGTCGGGCCGGTTGACGACGGCCCGGCATTGCGCGACGTTATCAGAGCTTCGATCCCTCCATCAGCCATTCCACCGACTGCCGGCGACGCATCATGAGTGGTCCGACGAGATCGATCACGGGGTTGGCGGCGGGCGCGGTTGTGGGCGCGCTTGTCATGGGCATGGTCCTCTGGCGGCTTTCGGGCGGCAAGCCGGCGCCGACGGCGGTGGACGTGCCGGCGCCGCCGATGCAGCCGGCAGCACCTCGTGCGGCGGCGCCGGTGGCCGCACGACCGGCGACGCCTTCCGTCGCCGATCAGCCGGGGCGGAGCGAGACGGAGGTCGACGAGATGGCGGCTCGATCGTGGCGGCAGATGGACAACTGCTACCGCCTGGCGCTCGCGCGTCGGCCTGACCTCGCCGGGACGCTCGCCGTCCAACTCACCATCGCTGCCGGCGGATGGGTGACCGATGCCCGCGCCACCACCAACACGCTCCACGACCCCGAGATGGTGGAGTGCGCGCTCGGGCAGATCCGCCTGTGGAGGTTCCCGCCGGCATCCGCCGACTACACCGGCGCGCACACGTTCACCTTCTCCCAGTAGGCATCACGGCGGGCCGGGCACGGCGGTCTCCCGCGTCGGCCGCATCTCGTCGCGCATTCCGACGAGCAGCGCGGCCATCAGCAGCACGCCGCCGGCGATCTCCCCGACCGTCACGCCCTCGCCGAGGAACATCACCGCCGCGGCGATGGCGAGCACCGGTTCGGCGATCGTGACGAGGTTGACGGTGAAGAGCCTCGCGTACGGCAGGGCGTAGTTGAGCGCGGCATGCCCGACGCCGGTCGTGATGAGGATCAGGCCGGCCAGCCAACCATACGCCGCTGCCGGATACCCCACCAGCTTGATCCCGAAGACGAGCGCAAGCGCGAGCGCCCAGACGCCGGCGCCGCCGTACGTGAGGCACATGTACGCCGGGAACGATAGGAGCGGGCGCAGGCGCCTGCCGACCGTGAAGAACGCGATGATGAAGAGCGCCCCAAGCGCCACGAGCCCGTCGCCGACGAGGTACCGCGCCGACAGACGCAGGTCGTCGTAGACGATCAGCCCGAGCCCCGCGAGTGCCAGGACGAGCGCGAGCACGATGCCGCGGGTCACCCGTTCGCGGAAGACGCGCGCGCCGAAGAACGTGGCGAGGAGCGGCTGGAGGACGAGGAGGAGGACCGCGCTCGGCAGGTCGGTGAAGCTGAGGGAGGCCATCCAGCAGGCGAAGTGCCCCGTCATGAGCGGGCTCGCGAGGACCAGGCGCCGGCGGTCCTGCGGCGAGAGAGACCGCCAGCCGGCGACGAAGTCGCGCCCGATGAGCCCATAGATGACGCCCGCGCCGAGGAGACGGCCGGCCGCGAGGGCCATCGGGTGCATGTAGGCGAGCTTGATGAAGGGCGCCGCGGTGCTCGTGGCCAGCGTGCCCAGCGCAAGCACCGCGAGCGTGCTCGCCTTCGTCCGGCAGAGCCTCGGAAGTCGCATCGCACCGGTCGGCGTCGAGGAGGTCACGTCCGTTCGGCTTCGCCGCTCGCCATCGAGCGGTACGCCGCGTCGACGACGCGCATCACTTTCAGCCCGGCGTCCGGCCCTCCGATGGATGGGACGCCGCGCTGGACGACGTCGGCGAAGTGCTCGAGCTGAACGCGCACCGCGTCGACCTCGTCGAACTGCTCCACGGTGGGCGCCTCGCCGCCGAGCTCGAGGCGCACCTCGCGCCGGTCCACCTGCAGGCTGCCGTCGCTGCCGTGCACGACGACCCGCCACTCGCCCGGCGTCGTGACGCAGCAGCTCAGCATCTGCCCGATGCTGCCATCGGCGTAGTGGAAGGTGAGCGCCACCCTGTCGTCCACGTCGTACGCCCGTCCGGGGACGCCCTTCTTCGTCCCACATGCGGCATAGACCCTTTCCGGGACGCCGTGGAAGGCGACCATCTGCTCGATCATGTGCCACCCGGCATCGAGCACGGCGACGCCGCCCGACCGGGCGCGATCGCCCCGCCAACCCCACTCCTGCTCGTGCCCCCAGCGGTAGACGGTGGTTCCGCGGATGAGGAAGACGTCGCCGAGCACGCCATCGGCGAGGATACGCCGCGCGCGGCCGAAGACGGGCGTGTGCTTGTTCTGGCCACCGACCATGAGCGTCCTGCCGGTCCGCGCGGCGGCATCGACGATGCGCTGTGCTTCGGCGAGCGTGCGGCCGAGAGGCTTCTCCATGAGCACGTGACGCCGCGCCTCCAGGAGCGCCGGCACGACCTCGGCGTACAGGTCATGCGGCAGCGCGACCACCACCGCATCGAGATCGGCGCGACCGCACACGCGCCGCCAATCCGGCGTCAGGTCGAGGCGCGGGTCCGCGACGTGGTGGTGATCGAGCACGTACTGGTCGCTGTCGCACGCGGTGACAAGCTCGATGCGATCGCTCTCGCGGGCAGCGCGCAGGTGCGCTCCGCCGAACCCTCCGATGCCGATGACGCCGACACGAAGCGCGGGAACCGCCGTCGTGGCCATGTGCCGATGCCTCCCCGGTGACTCCTGGTGCGAACGAGCCGCGGAGACGTCGCGCGCGGTCCGTGGTCGACCATTCCACCCAACGTGCGACGTCGTGTGAATATCGCGGCTCGGCTCGGACGGGGTCAAGCAGCCGTCCATCGGGCTTCGCGGGCGCAGCCTGCGACGAGGAGGGAACTCGCGTGCCTCGCGGCGGCGTACTCCTGGTAGCCGCGACGCGTTCGGCGCTCCCGCGCGGCGTCGACGCACGGTCCTCGCCTTCGGGCGCGAAGGCGGCACTACCTGGCATCGAAGGGTACCGGACGCACGCGGCGCGGGCACGTGAGGAGAGAACTGCATATCGATCAGGCACGCACCCGGTCACGCGGGAGCGACCGGGTGGCCGATGTGACAAGGGGGCTGCATGGGCACCTCCTTGCCGCACGGCCGATGGACTCACTCCGACGACATCGGTCGAATGCCGGACCGATGCGTCTGTTATCGTGGAGGTTAGGGCAATGGCGGATTACATCACCGACAGCATCACCGTCAGGGGCGACGTGGGCGCGGTATACCGGCTTTGGGCCGACTTCGAGAACTTCCCGCACTTCATGGAGAGCATCAAGTCGGTCACCAAGACCGGCGACCGCACGAGCCACTGGGTCATGGCCGGTCCGCTCGGGAAGGACCTCGAGTGGGACGCCCGGACGACGGACATCCAGGAGAACCGCCGGATCGCCTGGTCGAGCACCCAGGGCGATATCCAGGCGAGCGGAGAGGTCACCTTCCAAGAGGTCACCAGGGGCAGCACGAAGGTGACGGCGTCTCTGCGGTACGAGGCGCCCGCAGAGGCGCTGGGCGAAGGCATGGAGAAGCTCTTCGACGACCCGAAGGGCATGCTCCGTTCGGACCTCGAGAAGTTCAAGCAGTACGCCGAGGGCACGCACGAGAAGGGCATGGGTGGGTCGATGGGCAGCCAGGGCCCGCAGGGCTCGCGGCGGAAACCGGGCGAGAAGTGATGAAGCCCGCAGCCGTCCGATGAGGACCAGGGCGCGCCGAGGTTGGCACTCCCTCGTGGGGAGCCAGCGACGGAGAGGTTGGAGCGCACGGAGCCACGGCTATGGCGCGTGGCTCCGTGCGTCTAGGGTGTGTCTGGTAAAACGGGAGGCCTGCCTCGCGACGTTGTGATCGGTGTAGGAGATGCCGGTGCGACGGACATGTGCCCCCAGGGGCATGGCAGCGCCATGCCCCTACACGCGATTGTGACCATTTGTCAGACACAGCCTAGTGGGCTCGCCGCGCGATGCGACGAAGACACCCGTTCCCGCGCCTCTGAGGGATGGAACCGAACTCGCGCGCGGCACGGTACTGGTTAGCAGGGCCGCTCGCAGCCGCGCGGGGCGGTGTAACCGGGTCGAGAGGGAACCTTCGGTATGCGGATTCTACCATTGTATGAGCAGAAGCGAAGCGATCCTCGTGCCGCCCGCGCCGGCCCCTCGTTCGGTGAGATCGGCGGACGGGTCCGCGGAAGAGCATGACGGCGTCCGGCGGCGCCCGGGGCGACAGAGGAGGGCGAGGCGACGAGATCGATGCGTCGCCGCGCGACGATGGTGGGGAGGTTGTGGTGATGAGCGTCGTCGAGGAGATGCTGGAGGCCGATGCCGAGCGGGTCCAGGTGGACGTCATCACGCTCTCGGAGTGCGTTGACGCGTGCTTCGAGTGCGTGGGGGCCTGCACCGCCTGTGCCGATGCGTGCCTGGGCGAGGACCAGGTGAAGGACCTCACCAGGTGCATCCGCCTCAACCTCGACTGCGCCGACATCTGCGAAGCGACCGGCCGAGTGCTCACGCGGCAGGCCTATCCTGACTGGGGTCTCCTGCGATGCCAGCTCGAGGCGTGTGCCCGGGCCTGCGACGTATCTGGCGCGGAGTGCCGCCGGCATGCCAGGACGCACCAGCATTGCGAGATATGCGCGGAATCCTGCAGCCGTTGCGAGGAGGAATGTCGACACCTGCTCCAAGCGCTGCCTGCCAGCGCGTAGCACTCGGATGCCTCGGTTCGTCGGCGCGTCGCTCCCGGCGTGAATGACCCACCTCCCGATGGGCGGCGGTTTCGGTCGAATGGCGGCCTCCTCGTCTTTGCCCCCGCCGCCTGCTCCCTCGACCCGAACTGCTCGTCCGTCACGGCATCCGGTGTCCGCGCCGGGTTGGCTGCATATCTTCAGATGGAATCACCGTATGAGTGTCCCGTGTCATGAACCGGCGGACGCAGCGGCACATGCCGAGCGCGCAGCTCAGCGAAAAGGCGCTGGCCGAGATCATCCGGCGCGTCGTAGCCATCGCCAGCCCCGAGAAGGTGATCCTGTTCGGCTCGGCTGCCCGCGGCGAAATGGGGCCGGATAGCGACATCGACCTGCTCGTGGTGAAGCGAGGCGTTCACCGCGCTCGGGTGGCGGGAGAGATCTACATGGGGCTGCTCGGCATCGGGCAGGCGGTTGACGTCGTCGTCGTGCACCTGGAGGACATCGAACGGTACCGGGAGAGTCCGGCGCTCATCATCGGCTCCGCGCTACGCGAAGGGAAGGTCGTGTATGCCGCCTGAGCGCCTCCCGCTCCCGATGTCCCGTTCCTCTACTTCCTCTTCCCGAACAGCTCGTCCGCCGCGCCGGACATGATCCGCTCCTTCGCGCGTTCGTCGAGGCCAAGCTCGTCGAAGAGGGCCAGATCGCGGCCGATGAGCGCCCGCTGGTGCGCGAAATCCCCCTCCAGGCCGGCGATGGCGTTCGGCAGCATCGTGTCGCTGCCGAACATCAGCCGCTCGGCGCCGCAGAAGTCGATCGCGTTCGCCACCGCCTCCTTCCGGATGTGCCGCGGCGTGCCGGGCGTCAGATCGACGTAGCTCTGCCACGGGAATTCGCCGTCGTGCGCCACCGCGCGCATCCTCCCCATGACCGCCAGGCACTCCTCGCACCACGGCCACGAGATGTGCGCCATCGCGAACCTGATCCGCGGGTAGTGGAGGAGCTTCTCCAACCACAGCGGCCGGCAGAAGCGCGACGAGTCGTCGTACGCGTAGAGGATGCCCGTGTGGAAGAGGATGCTCGCCCGGAGCTCGTCCATTTTCTCCCAGAACGGTTCGAGCCGCTCCTCGTAGATGAAGAAGTGATCGGGGATGATCTTGACTCCGACGTAGCCCATGTCGGTCAGCGCTTCCTCGGCGAGGCCCGTGGCGCCGGGGATCGTCGGGTTGATCCACGCGAGGCCGCCGATCCTCTCCGGCGCGGCGTCCATGAGCTTCTTCGTATCGAGCAGGTTCCGCCGCGTGTCGATGAGCGAGACGCGCTCGCTCTTCGAGATGGCGAGGATGCGGTCCACGCCGCCGGCGTCCATCTCTCGCAGAAGGTTCGACGGGTCCACTTCGCCGAAGATGTGGACGTGGCAATCGACGATGCGCACGATTTCCTCCGTGGGATACGCGTTCGCGCGCCGAACGTGCGTCCGCGGGGCATAGACGGGCGTCCCCGGTCGGAAGGTGCGTCGGAGTGCGTAAGGAGGAAATGTAGGGGCGAGGTTTCCTCGCCCCCATCGGCGGCCGGACAATCAGGCGGCCGCTTTCCTCACCGGTAGCCCCCGGGCGATGAGATCGGCTTTGATCTCGGGGATCGAGTACGTGCCGAAGTGGATCATCGACGCGACGATTGCCGCGTCGGCCTTCCCCTCGGTGCAGACGTCGTAGATGTGGACCGGCTCGCCCGCGCCGCCGGAGGCGATGACGGGGATATCGACCGCCTCGGCCATCAGGCGCGTGAGCTCCACGTCGTAGCCGGTCTTGACCCCGTCCGCGTCGATGGAGTTGGCCACGAGCTCCCCCGCGCCGAGCGATTCGCCGCGCCGCGCCCACTCGATGGCATCAAGCCCGGTCGCCACGCGCGCGCCGTCGATGAAGATCTCGTAGCCGGACGGGATCGCCTCCGACTTCGGCACGCGGCGGACCTGCATGCTCAGGACGATGCACTGGCTGCCGAAGGCGTCCGCCCCCTCGCGGAGGACCTGCGGGTTCCGCACCGCGCCCGAGTCGATGCTGACCTTCTCCGCGCCGGCCAGGAGCACCCTGCGCATGTCCGCGAGCGTCCGCAGCCCGCCGCCGACGCTGAACGGGATGAAGATCTCCCGCGCGACGCGGTTCACCACGTCGATCATGATGTCCCGCCGCTCGTTCGACGCGGTGATGTCGTAGAAGACGATCTCGTCGGCTCCCTGCTCGTAGTAGTGGCGCGCCATCGCGACGGGGTCGCCGACGTCGATGTTGCCCTGGAACGCGACGCCTTTCGTCACCTTCCCGGCGCGCACGTCGAGGCAGGGGATGATCCGTTTCGTGAGCATGGAGGAATGCGTATGTCCCGATGTTGTTGGGGGCGACCCACGTCCTCGCCGAGGACGCGGCGGGTCGCCCCTACAATACGTTACGATGTCGAATCGGCGTCGCCGGTTACCGCGCGAGCACCATCCTGCGAACGGTCACTTCGTGCCCGTTCGTGGGCGAGCTTCCGCTCGTCCCGTACTGGAGCCGTGCGAAATATACCCCGCTCGCGGCGGCGCGGCCAACCTGATCGCGCCCGTCCCAGGCGACCTCGTGCGCACCCGCGGCGACGGGGCCATCGACGATCACGCGGACGACGCGGCCGGTGAGGTCATGGATGGCCAGGTGCACAGGCCCCGCCTCGGGCACCGAGAAGCGGATGACGGTCGCCGGGTTGAACGGGTTCGGCTGGATGGCAAGTAGTGGCGCGTTGCCCGGAACGCGCGCAGCGGGCTTGCGGAGCGCCACGACGCGGTCAGGCCACTCGCGCCGCACGATCTTCGCCGTCTCGGTCGAGTCCCCGAGACCGAAGATGCCGGTGAGCGCTTCCACGAGCAGCGTGCTGTCTCCCTTCCCATCCGCCAGACGCGCCACCTGAAGCCAGGCGGCCTCGCGGGAGCCGGCGGCCACGCCAGTGTCGGCGGCAACGGTGCGGTACGCGGCGATGGCGCGGGAGAAGTCGCCGAATTCCACGAGCGCTTCCCGGCTGAGTTCCTGGACGGTCGAGCGCGCAAACGCCTCGAGCGGCCGGGCCGCCTGCTGAGCGAGGAATGCATCGACCTCGGCCCGTGTAGCAGCGCGCCGGAGCATGAGCGCGTAGAGCCGCCGCAACGCCTGATGGGCCATCGGGGAGTTCGGGTACTGCTCCAGCACGGCCTGGAACTTCGCCGTCGCGATGCCACTATCGCCGTCGCGCTCGGCCTGGTGTCCCTCCCGCATGAGCACGAAGTCTGGCCGGAGAGGGCCTGCCAACGATCGTGCCGCCTTGCCCCGACTCGTGTAGCGGGGCGGCGTGTCGAGCTCCCCGGTCCCCGGTTCCGACTCGAAGTGCGCGGTATCGGACACCAGGTACTGCCAGCCCTGCTGCACGACGTAGTCGTCATCGCCCCACCAGTTCTGCGCCGAGTAGATGGTGGAGGCGGTATTGTTCGTTCCCCACTCTACGGCCCAGCTTGCGTAGCCGGTTGGGCCGAACGGATACCAGCTGAATCCGTCGTTGGTGTGGATCGCGTTGCCGCCCGCCGAAAGGTCGGGATACGAGCCATAGGTGATATGGATCTCCGCCGACTTGGACGCCAGCGAGTCGTAGAGCCAGTTGTCCCGAATCGTCGGAGAGCTGTTGTAGAGCTTGAGGTCGTAGCTGGAGAAGTCGTAACTCCGGTTACAGAAGATGTTATTGTTCGCGATCGTCCCGGACGACACCCCCTCCACGTAGACGCCGGCGGCTACGCCGCTGCCCACGTTCACCCGGACACGGTTGTACTGAATGGTCGGTGACCCACCGATCACTCTGATCCCGCCCGAGGCATTCTCGGTGATGTTGCTCCCCGAGAACGAGGTGCCGCCGATGGTGTGACTGCTGTACTGGGCGTCGATTCCCCACGCACCGTTCATGCGGATCGTCGCATCCCGCACGTACGAGCTGTTGTGGGCGTAATAGAGGTGGACGCCGTCCCCGGTGTTGTACTCGTACGTGCCGCCATCGATCTGAAGGATCGGCTTCGCTGTCGAGCCGTTGTCCGTGACGGTTACCCCGTTGCCGTTGACGTATCGGACCGTGCAGTTCGTCAGCGTCACGATGGGCTGCTCGTTGCTGCTCTCGTTACAGGTTGCGTAGATGCCGCCCCATGTGCTATCGACATCCTCTTCCGTGAACGTCGCACCCGTAGCCGTCAGGGTACCTCCGTAGTCAACGTACAGCTGCTTCCCCTTCATGAACTTGAGCGTCGCTCCTGACTGTACCGAGAGCGTAGCGTCGTTGTAGACGGTGATGTACCGGTCGAAGGTCACGGTCGCGTTGGACGACACCGTCATCGAACCCGATCCGATGATGCTGATGCTGCCGCTATACCCGTTCCCCCACTGAAACGCGACGTTGCCTCCGGCAGTGAGGGCGCCGCCGTTGTTTACGGTCAGGGTCCGACCGTTTGCCAGCTTGATCGTTGCGCCATCCGTAAGGGCGAGCGTGCCGCCGTTCACCGTGAGGTTGCCCGACGCGACCTCGAGCGTGTCGCCTGACGAGACCGTCAGTGTTCCGCCGGAGTTGATGGTCACATTGCCTGTGACTGTGAGATCCCCTGACATCGTGGCGCTGCCCTGCACAATCAGCCCTTTGCCCGAGGCGAAGGTGAGCGTGTTGTCGTGGTCAATGGAGAGCGTCCCGCCCGAGCCTACGGTGAAGTTCCCGGCGAGGAATCGCAGGCTGGTGTACGGTTGTATGGTGACGCTGGTACCGCCGTCGATGACAAGGTACCCGTAGATCGGGGTCGGGGCCCAGTACCACGTTATGTTGCTGGTCACGTGCGCGGTGCCGGTCTGCGCGGCGAGGACGGCCTTGTACGCGTTGAGACGCCCGTAGCCCATGACATCATCATGGCCCCCGTACGGCCAGTCATAACCGTACGAGGAGTTCCCTATCTTGTCGGTCGTCGTGCACAGAATCCTCCTCACGTCCCATCGCTTCAGGTTCGAGTTCACCGACATGACGAGCGCGGCCGCACCAGCCACTTGCGGAGCGGCGAAGGAAGTGCCGGAGGTCGTGGTGCCGCTGCCACCGTCCATGCTGGTAGTGACCAGGCTGACCCCTGGCGCCATGATGTCCAGCTCCTGACCATAATTCGAATACGCCCATCGACCGCTACCGTCGGTGGCGCCGACCGCGATGACCGAGTCATCCGACGCTGGGAAGTCCACCGGCCCGTTCGCGTTCCCGGCCGCCGCCACCACCACAGTGGCGTTGCCGTTGGCCGCCAGTGCCGTTCCGAGTCCCTCTCGAATCGTATCGAAGTAATCCTCGTTCTGGGTACCCAGGCTCAGGTTGATGACCTTCGCCCCCTTTGCGGCCGCGTACTCCAGTGCATCACGCAGGTTAATGTCCCTGAACACCGCCTTCTGCGAGTCTGAACTCGCGTAGCCCGCACGCACGGTGAGGATGCGGGCTCCTCCCGAGCTTGACCACCCTCTGGAGTGAACCCCTCGCGCTGGACAGACTCAGGGTGAAGGGGCAAGCTCGACCTGAGCATGGGTGTGTGCCCGTTCGAAGGTGACCGGGCTGGCGTAGCCGAGGGAGGAGTGCAGCCGTTTCT
>Ga0315279_10000935_pt1 | contig 51974 bp, 77 predicted proteins | sample YL17G06_20_MG_FD_203694 | JGI IMG/M metagenome (GOLD analysis project Ga0315279, IMG submission 203694) | Sediment microbial communities from Yellowstone Lake, YNP, Wyoming, USA - YL17G06_20 | ecosystem: Environmental > Aquatic > Freshwater > Lake > Sediment | place: USA: Wyoming | collected... | reverse complement strand
ATTATTATATGTTTTATCAGCATATAATGTTTTTGGTTATTTGTTCGCTTTCATCCCAACTCCTAAAGGATGTGGGATTTCCCGCTCACATAAGTTAAATAGAGAGCTGCGGGATAGATTAGCCCTCTGCTGAGATAGTAGGTCGCTACGTCAGAGCCAACGCTTTTATGTCCCGCTAGTTCTATGTTTATCTTGTTCTGTTCAGCGTACATTTTTTGGAACTCGGGAGACATATTCCTCGTATGCATGGGATGGATTATAGTATTATCATCTGTTATGTTGATGAGCGGTATGCCTCTTTCGAGGACGTCGGCATTTATCCATGTGTCCGTGTTGGTTCGCCCCCAGATGAACGGCGGTATATGCGACCAGTCTATGTTCTTGGTAAAAACATGGTAATCCCCCGCGCTGGGGCTTTCCAACACTCCCTTCTCGGCGATTAAACGATACAGCATTTTTTCGGTCTCAGGCGAGTTCCAATCTAATTCTATGTTTAAGTCCAGGTTGCATCGTCTACCTGTTGCCACCCATGATTGGAATCTGAGCTGCTTGAGGATTTTAACGGATTCCATGAGGCTTTGTAAAAAGATTATGTCTGGGACCACTATGCATATTACGTCATTTTGTGCTTCGTTGCACAGTTTAAGGAAAGCTTTATTATAAAGGGGCAGACCGCATTCGTGGTATTCCAAATCTATGAAAGGCAGATTGTGTTCTTTTGCGAAGGCTTTAACGGTTTCTTGTTCGTCTCGTATTGCCGCTGTGAGGAATATCTCTGGTTTTGGCGTTAGGTGTGTCCAGCTTAAAATTGCGTTTTGCTGTACTCTTTTGCGCTCCCCTACAAAAGGGTAACAGGTTGTGAATATCGTTAACATAACTTATCCAATTCCTCCTTCGTTTTTGGTTTAAATTGCAATGCGTGAATTGTTTTTTTGAAAAGTTGTAGCAAAAAATAGTGGGACGCATCTCCGAGTTCTTGAGAGTCTATTGGTATTGACATCAGAGGGACTCTCAATACCCTAAGAACAGTTCCCGTATCCACTCCTCTGTCAATGCAATGTAATGATACGCCCCATTCTTTTAACTTACCAGTCTGCAAATCATAAAGCCCACGAGCATAATTTCCCCAATCACCATATGAGGCGCCAGAATTAGAAAGCGAAGCTGGATGATAGTTATAATATACTTTATTTTCGTTCCCAAGTTCATCAACATCAATCAAAAAATTATAACAATAACATACACCAATATCGTATTCGAACTCCTGCGGAGCATATTTACTCGTGCTGACAATATATTTTATATCTGGCTCATAAATATTCATGAAATTTATTAATTTTACAGCATGTTGTTTACTTGTGAGAATACCATATATCATTCCGAGAAACTCCGTATTTTTTCTATTACTTTTGTTTTGTCTTTTAATTCATGTTCCCAGACAATAAGTGTGCTAAATCCATATTCTAAAAATGCTTCTTTTCTACCTATTTCAGTATAATTATATCTTATGTTTTTTCGATTGTGCCAATAATCACCAAATAATTCAATTATCTGTTTCTTACCATTGCAATTTATAAAATCAGGACAAAGACCACCAATAATTACTTGCCCATCTCCGACATATTTCCATTCATCGGGAAAATGATTCTGCAACAAGAAATCAAGATACAGTTCTTTTCCGTTTGGTTTAATTTGAAGGGCAAGTATATTTCTCTTAGCGAAATCTTTATTTTGCCATAGCTTCTTCTTTGATAGACTTATTTTCTTCTTTGTGTTTTCCGTATGATGTTTTCCAAGCATTCCTGATAGATTTAGTCCTTTATTATAAGCTGGTTTCCCCCACATTGGATTTTTTCCTCCAAGATGGCTTTCACTTAATCTTTTTTTTGTTTCCTCAGAACGATGCCTACCAAGATGAGTTAATCTAATCTTATTTTTCATTTCATCTGATTGATGCTTTCCGAGCATTGCCCTTGCATTGTTTTTTCTCATTTTTTGTTTTGTTTCTTCAGAAAAACATCCTTCCTTTCCTTTATTCCACGAGACTCGACCCATAACGCTCTCGCTTATCCTTTTGCATTGCTCTGGAGACCGTTTTTTTCCTCTATTTTTATCAACTCTTTTTTTAATTGTTTCTACAGATTGATGAATACCTAGATGGGCGTTTCTCAAAATTTCTCTGTGTTTTTCAGATGCATCTGAATGATTCCAGTACATATCAGATGATATTCTCATTTTTATTTTTGATTCTTCAGAGAATGTTTTCCCCTTATTCCATGCAATTTGTCCTTTTTTAAACACCATTTTTATCTAGTACCTCATCTTTTAAAAATTCAATCCAAGACCGTTTTGTTCCTTTTTTCTTTAAAAGAGCAAAATATGTCTCATCATCTACAACAATCTGAAGCGTTACCATATATAATATATATTGTATATGTGTTTATAAAGGTTTCTTACACTGAACATTCAAACTCATCAGAATACCTTCTTTTTTATCCATATGTGGAATGTAAGCTTGCGAAAAATCATCAAAATCTTTCGGTAGGAAATCCTGCCAACGATACCGTTTTACATTCTTGAACCCATGCTTCTCAAGGTATCTTCTGAGAGTGTCAAAATCAAAGACGCAGCCATGTTTATCATATTTGCTTTTGTGACCGCCGACAATATGACCCCACAATCGCTCTAAATCCAAGCCTTCGTTGTACATCTTCACCACCTTTTCGAAATCGCTTACAGCGACCCGCAGAACGCCCCCGGGCTTGAGAACTCGATACCACTCTGATAATGCCTTGTCCATCTCCCCGTTGCGACTGAGATGGTCTAAACAATGACATGAATAAATGGCCTCTATCGAATTATCAGCAAATTGCCACAAACAAGTGATATCTCCAACTTCATCTGAAAAACCTTGTAAATGCATGGATTCATCAATATCAATATTCCAATAACCAGGAAGTCGCCTATCTCCGCAAGCCAGATGTAAGCGAACTGGTTTAGGTTTAGAAACAATTCCGCATTTATCACATAATAATAGCTTAAAACTATATTCGTGTGCCTTGTATTCCCCGCAATTTGGGCATTTTAATAATGTTTCCTCCATCATATTACCTCTTTTATTTAATCACTCCAAATAAAACTCCTAAAAGCAGAGAAAAAAAAATTATGAGTATTGCAGACATGAAAATAATAACTAATCCGTCTGCTGTCAAAAATATCCAATATCTGCTAAGATGATGAAGTTGTCTTTCTTCTTTAATCCGTTTAAAAAGATTCATATTACCTCTTTTATTTTATTGCAGATATATTCTATCTGGTCTGGTTGCAGACCCGGGTACACAGGCAGGCAAATACCTTCCTCATATGCCTTGTTTGACTCTGGGAAATCCTTTTCGTTGCGTTCTAAATCTTCTAAATCAGCGAAACACGGCTGACGGTGTAACGGGACGAAGAACTCCCTTGTCTGTATACCGTTTTTTTCGAGATGTTCCAATACTTCTTTTTTGTTCTTGACCCTTATCGGCACTCGGAATGGCACTAGGTTGGAATACGGCTCTTCTTTGAGGAATTTTATGCCCTTGCATACTTTGAGATGTTCCATGTATAGTCTGTAGTTCATCTGTTTCATCTGTATTATCTCATCTAGTTTTTTTAGTTGCGCTACTGCCACTGCTGCTTGTAAATCCGTCATCCTGAAATTCATGCCGAGTGTTTCATGGTAGAATACTCCGCTGCCCATCCTGCCTTGGTTCCTTAGTCTTTTAAGGTTGATGTAGATTCGCCTGTCGTTGGTGAGGACGACACCGCCTTCACCGCATGTGACGGTTTTATCAGCATAAAATGATATAATGCCGACGTCCCCTATTGTGCCGACGTGTTTACCTTTGTATTTTGTTCCGTAGGCTTGTGCTGCATCCTCTATGACTTTCAGGCGGTATTCCTTTGCAATGCTCATTATCTTGTCCATGTCACAGGATGCCCCGTAGATATGGACGGGTATTATCGCTTTTGTTTGTGTTGTTATCTTTTTTTCTATCTTCCTCGGGTCTATGTTAAGGTTTCCGGGGTCTATATCCACGAAAACAGGTGTATTGCATGCGAAATTTAAAGGGCTGGCGGTTGCGTTGAATGTGAAATCGGTTGTTATGACCTCCCCTAGTTTTATTCCTAATGCTAATATACTGATGTAGATTCCTAATGTGCCGTTTGGGACTAAGATGGCGTATTCTGCGCCTGTCTGTTGTTTGACTAATTCTAGGAACTCTTCGCTGAATTTGCCCTCTGTGAGCCATTTGTCTTTTATCACTTGTTTAAGATTCTCTAATTCTTCTTCCCCTACATAGGGCATAACCTGTGGTATCTTCATAAATATCCTAACTCTTTAGCTATCTGTAGCATTTTTTCTTTTCTACGCCATTTCCTGAAAACAGCAGGTATGCCGATATAGACTCCCCATGGGTCAGTGCTTTTTGTAACAAGCGAGCAAGCACCAGCGACACTGCCCTCCCTCAGGGTTACACCGGGCAACACAGTTACGTTTGTCGCACAGCTGGCAAAGTTTTCCAATATTATGGGTGCGTCTATGAGCTTATCACGGTATCCCTTCGGTGCTGTTGGGCCCACCATGCCCTCCCCGAGATGTTCATCGCTGGTACAAATCATCGTTGATTTTGTGGTAACCGTTGTGAAATGACCCATCTTGAATTTACTGCCGATGATGCTCACATATGGGGCAACATGGACGTAGTCTCCTATCTCACAGCTGTCATGCATCGCTATGTAGACGAAAGCATCAATGGCTACATGGTCGCCTATGTCCACCAGCTCTGGTCTTTTTATAACAGCATACGGGCTTATGTATACGTCTTTTCCACAGCTATGAAGCAGTCCCTTATCGAACTGCTCACCACTTAGCATGTTTCCAACCATTTTACCTCAAAATACCGTCTTTTCTCATGCCCGCCAGTGATTTATTTATTGCTTCAAGTTGTTCGGCTATGGCCTTTAAAGCTTCGATTTTAGCTCTATCCAAAGGCATTGTGCCTTGCGTCTCATAACTTTCAAATTTTACCTTCCATTCCATAATCATACCTCGTGGTCATCTTGACAACATGTCATCGTTTAGTAGTATAAAAAGTTTATTCTATTTGCACATAGGACTGGAAACTGCTAAATGGCGACCTCTGGATTTTGTATTCATTTAGACCTATTACTTCTTTGAGGGCAACCGTTTCACCAGGATATTTATAATAGTTGAGTTCGTCAAAAACCAGTATGCTCCCTTTCGTGACATACTCTTCAATATTCTCCAGACAGCATCGGGTTGGCCCATATAAATCCAAGTCGAAATAAGCAAGGGATATGATTGTCTCGGGGTGTTCCCGCAGATACTTAGGTAATGTTATATGAACTTCACCCTTAATCAACTCGTATTTCTTAACATGCGTTAACGAGTTCTCGGTCTCGTGATAATCCAGTACCTTCTCCAGATATTCTTCATATCCTTCTGTTACGTTAAAATCTCCAGCATGTGCATAATCCCCATCTTTAAGGCGATTGACACCAGAGAAGCCGCCAAATGTGTCAAAACCGATTATTTTTCTGCTGTAGTTGAAAGGCTCATAAATCCCCCTGAGTGATGTGAACCACGCTAGGTTTTGTCCCCACCGTGTGCCAAACTCCATGATAACGCCGTTGACTGGGAGGATTTTCTGATAGATATCATTAAGGAACAACATCCTCTTGAGGTCAAAGGATTTAATGAATAATCCAAGGTTAGATAACAATTCACCAGCGGGCATGGGGCATTGTTTGAAAAGTTTAACGAAATCAGCACGGTTTTTCAATTCCTCGTCAGTTGTCATATTATCGTCTTCCAGAAAAAACCGTCTTTGTTGATTTTATCCACTATTGCTCTGGTCGCTTTGTGTTTCACTTTTTTTTCTTCAGGGGTCGCACCAAACTCCATCACAAGCGAATCCGTGAGCGATACGAAATAATGCGGCGTGTTTCTTTTGATATAAATCTCTGTTCCCTTTTTACCTCGTTCAATTGGCTGATTTCTTTTAACATATAGGATTTCTCCATTTAAAACAACACAGTATTCGTTGTTTTTCTTATGAAGACAGCCGCCGCGGGCAAAATGTTTGTTTGTTGATAATAATGAGGCTATTTCGTTGCCTTCTTCATCTAAAAGGACGTGTATCTTGCCTCTTTTATCCCTGTGTATTTGTTTTAGCTTTAACATGCTACTCCGCCAACTTATTTCTTTCTTGTTGTTCAAAATATAATTTTTTCTTTTCCTCTTCCATGACTGAAGATACCATTTCTTCAATAATATCATTTAGAGTATACTGTGGTTTCCACCCTAGAATATCATGAATCTTAGTTGCATCTCCCCTCAGAGCGGGAACTTCAGTTGGCCGTAACAATCTCTCTTCAAAAACAATATGGTCGTCAACATTGAGATTGAGTCGTTTAAAAACTTTCTCTAAAAACTCTTGTATTGAAAAAAATTCTTCGGTTGCTACGACAAAATCATCCGGCTCGCTATGTGTGAGTATCATGTATTGTGCTCTAGCATAATCTTTCGCATGACCAAAATCCCGTTTTGCCTCAAGATTACCAAGGTGCAATTTATCCATTGTTCCCAACTTGATTTTACACGCCCCACGCACGATTTTTTTTGTGACAAAAGTCTCAGCCCTACGGGGTCCTGTATGATTGAAACAAATGGAATTGGCATAAAAACCATGATAACCCCAGCGATAGATTCTCATGCAGTTAAATGCAAATACCTTACTTGCACCATACGGGCTCGTAGGCAACATCGGTGTTTTTTCGTTCTGGTTTGGGGGGCTAAGACCAAAACACTCTGATGAGGACGCTTGAAGCATTCTAACATGTTTCATTTCAAGAGAGCGTAATGCCTCAAGAATACGCAATGGACCAAGACCAGTGACATTTGCTGTATAGAGTGGTATATCAAAACTGACGCGCACGTGAGATTGGCTTCCGATATTGAAAATCATATCTGGCTTAATCAACATCAAAATACGAACTATAGAATTTGTATCATCTAAATCACCATAATGGAGCATTATCTTCTGCTCTGGCTCTAAGAGATGGTCAATGCGGTCAGTATTAATCGTACTTGCTCTTCTTATCATACAATGAACTTGGTATCCCTTTTCCACAAGCAAATCAGCAAGATGAGACCCTGTTTGCCCAGATGCCCCAGTTATTAAAGCAGTTGTCATACTAAACTCCAAAACGTTTGTTAATAATTTTTTTGACAGTTTCTTCCGGATTAGATGATTCTATATATCTATGTTGCCTGTGGTAATAGTGGCATCCGTGCCTATCCAAACTATCCCTCTCGTTAATTTCTTTTATAAAATCTTCAATGAGTTTCTGCCTGAGGGTTTCAATAATCTCTATTGGAAAAAAATCCATGCCTCCCTCTGAACCGAGATGTATATCATGAAACTCTTCATCATTTAATACAATCCCTGCATCATAATCAAAACCTGCATGAATTTGTTTTCCTTTTAAACTCCAATCGTCTTCTGTCATATCTTTATATTCCTCTCTCTAAATTTTTTGTCCGTTATTATTCTTCTATACCAATGGAAACTATCTTTTGTTACTCGGCTCTGCGTTGGATAAAACACGTACAGCAACCCGAATCTTTTATTGTATCCGAAAAGCCATTCGAAATTATCCATGAAACTCCAATAAAAGTATCCTTTGAGTTTCACGCCTTTTTTAATTGCTTCGTTACAATAATACAGGTGTTGCCGTATGTACCTGATTCTTTCAAAATCATGTATTTTGGAATCATGGACGAAAGTATCTGGGCAGCATCTACCATTCTCAGTGATGTACATGATTGGGTCGTTGTAGTCTTTTTTAAGGCGGGTTAAGAGGTCGTATATCCCAAAGGGTTTTATCTCTATGCCCATATTGTCATGTTCAAAATTGCCTGGTACTGTTTCAAAGAACCCGGGCGGCTTGTATTTGTGGTATCTCACAGTCAGGGCGGTATAGTAGTTTACACCTAGGAAATCCATTTGATTATCCCTCAGGGTTTGCTGTTCATCTTTGTCGAATTTCAATAATTCTTCGTTGAAACCACATAATTTGTTTATATCCTCTGGGAACTCGCCATGGTATAACGGGTCTAGCCATATGCGGTTCTGGGTTTTGTCAGCGTTCTCAACCGCTATGTCATCTTCTCCTTTACAATCTTTAGTTCCTGTGAGGGAACCTGGAGATGGGAGACGTTTACCTGATGAGTATACGTTTGGTGAGATAGGCATGAGGTTCAATGTTATGCCGATTTCCCCGCCATGGTTGTTCTCATGATATTTTTCAACTGTTTTAGCATGGGCGATTAGTACATTTCTTATCGCCTCTGGTATATTGTTATGCCCCCAGAAGTTCGGGATGAACACAGCTGGTTCGTTGAAGGTAATCCAATGTTTAACATCTGGCAAAGCCTCGAACATCGTCTCAGCGTATTTAACAAAATAATCTATGCTTTTAGGGTTGCTCCAACCGCCAATGTCATCAAGCCATTTCGGTAAATCCCAGTGATACAGAGTGACAAAAGGCTCTATGCCGTTGCTTATCAGCTTGTTTACAAGGTTACGGTAAAACTCCACCCCTTTGAGATTGGAACACATGTCTTGTTGTGTGCATATCCGTGACCAGCTGATGCTGAAACGATACGCTTGTAATCCTAGTTCTTTCATCAATTCGACATCTGTTTTCCATTGGTGGTAATGGTCACTGGCTATATCGCCGGTGTGCGTGTTTTCAACCCTGTAATTGGTATCGCCATGGCTTATCGCATCCCAGATGCTAAGGGCTTTGCCGTCTTCATTCCATGCTCCCTCGATTTGATAGGCGGAGGTTGCTGCGCCAAACAGGAAATCTTTATCTAACATCATTCTACCTCTATTTTCAGATAATTCAATAAGTTCTGGAGATTCTCTCTTGCCTTTTGTATCCTCTCCTCTTTTATTGGGTTCTCTATTTTTGCATCTATGTATTCTTCTAACGCATTGAACAGTTTTTCTTTACCTTTTTGGGATAATTGCTTGGTAGCGGAATACACGGTAGGTTCATCGGTCATATTTTATCACACCATTCAAGTATCGCCCAACATGCAAACGTAACTATCACGACAATTATGAATGCATAGATTGGACCTTCATTTACTCTTCGTCTTCTCATTGTCAACTTGACAATGTAACTATTTTGAATATATAAACCTTTTTATACCGAAAATCTATACAGTGTCATCATGACTGAATGGAAATCTCCTTTTAACAGTTTTAATAGTTTAAAGGCACTCTGCTGGCGTGACCGTTTTGAACAGATAATGAATGGCGAGATACCAAAGCCAGTAAGCATCACAGTGGATGCTACAAATATCTGTAATCTAAGATGCACTTTTTGTCATTACTATGAGTTCCGTAAAGAACAACAGAGGACTGTACCCTCTGAGGAACTGCTGGCATTACCCGATATAATCAAAAAACTTGGTGCACTTAGCGTATGTTTCGCTGGGGGCGGTGAGCCGCTTCTGCACCCTGATGCTGGATTGTTTATGCGTAAACTCAAGGATATTGGTATCAACGTTGGCATCGTAACAAATGGCGTTTTTATAGATAAATTCATTGATGACATTTTGTATTCTTGCCGATGGGTTGGTATCAGCGTAGATGCAGCGACCATTAACACCTATAAAGAACTGAAAGGCGGTAGCCAGAACGATTTCGTCCGTGTCATAAACAATATCAGGCTAATCGCAGATAGACGAAAAGACAATATTTCACCATCTGTCGGTTTCAAATTCCTTATTCATTCTGTAAACTATATGGAGATATTGGACGCCATTAGACTAGCGAGGAGCATTGGTGCAGACGATTTCCATGGGAGACCAGCATATCATCATACCATAAAATGGGATGAGCAGATGATTGAACATGCCCTTGAACAGATAAAAATCGGTCAGAATATCTTTGAGACGCAGAAATTCCGTGTTTTTGGTGTTACTCATAAATTTGATAAAGCGTTTAAGAAGAAGATTGTTGATAAATGCGAGGTTACTCCTATAGCTGGGTTGACTTTTGCAGCTGATGGATGGGCGTACGCCTGCTGTGATTTGAGGGGAGAGGAACAGGGCCGTCTTTGTCGCTGGAATGAGATACTTGATGTGTGGGGTTCTGATAAACATAAAGAGCTAATTAAGAAAATTGACCCGAAGAAATGCCCGTTCCGTTGCACATTTAACAGCTATCAGGAAATTCTTGATGAGGTTTTCCGTAAGGATAAAATGAGTTTCAAATTCCCATAGGAGAAAAAATGAGTCAAAGTCAGGGTTGTATGTATTGTGGTAAATGGCTTTCCGTTCCAGATGATTTTACTGGTTATGTTTATTGTAGTGTTTGCGGTAAAGATGGCAAGAAACGTAAAAGAGAATATCATGAGAGATAATGAGGAGAAAAAATGAAATGTGATAAACTATACAGATATCATTGTGTGCTTTCAAATGTTCCGAAATGTGAAACTGTAGAGGTTGGTTTTGCTGGACATAAGACAAGCATGTATCGTGAATGGGAAGTTTGGTGCACTATGACTAAACAGCAATTCGAAGGATGGAAAAAGAACAACCCTGATGGATATTACTTTCAAAAGTTATTAGATTGGAAGATAAGTTGTTCAATTTGTAAAGCAGTTGTGGAAGAAAATGTTATCTTTCAATCAAACGATTATTTTCTTGTTGAAACAAAAACCAAAAAGGGACATGATAAAAGATATATGTTGTGTTCTATAGCACATAGAAAACATGGATTTGATTCTGTTGGTATGGGTATTGCTGTTACAGAAGGATTAAAGTTATTTAAAGAACCTTTTATCATATGTTTTGGAAAATATGCTAGTATCAAAGACCACTGGCATGTTGTTTTATGTGATACAAAACTAGATGGAGAATCTGTTGATATTAGAAAAGAACCAAGAATTGAAGTGATATTATGACAAATCAGACATTTATAGAAGAGAGACGGCCGTATAGTTGTAAAAAAGAGGCGGATGATATTTTAGAGGAGTTCAGTATTTTATGCAAGAAATTAAATATCGTTGATTTCCTATGGGCTGGTACTTGCCTTGGAATATGGCGAGACAAGAATTATACGTTCCCTGACCCAGATATAGATGTCGGTGTGCTTTGTTCAACAGATGAGTGGGCTAGGTTAAAAAAAGAGCTTACGGACAATGGTTTTTATTTTGAGGAGGATAATGATGGTTTTAATAGCCATTTCATAAAATACGGGCTTACTCTTGATATTTATTATAATTTTGGGGATAGAAAATTTGTTGAGAAATTTGATAGTGTGGAATACAATGGCAGGAAGTATCGTGTTCCGTCTCCAGTTGAGGAATATCTGAAGGCACTTTATGGCGAAATGTGGAAGACCCCGTTATTTCCTGGCGCTGATTTACCTGATATTGGCCCTGACGAGGAGCTGTATGAACTTAAAAAGGCGACTTTCTTTGAACTTGGTAATCTGTTTTTTGTTATTGTTAAACCTGGCGGTCTTAGGAAACTGGTCAAATATCTTGATTCAGATGCCGCTACAAAACTTACCGTTACTGCTACTGACCGAGGGGTTGAAAAATATGTTTCAACTCGTGGTGAGCCGGAGATTGTTCTGAATCATTTGGAACGGTTTATAAAACTTGTGGGAAGTGGCTGGGTTCTTGATGCTGGGTGCGGCCATGGTCGTGACTGCCGTTTTTTTGAATTGAATGGTTTTAACTGTGTCGGTATTGACCTTAGCGAGGAGATGCTCAAGAAGGCAAAAGAGGTTAGTAAATCAGTTTTTTTGAATATGGACATGAGGGTGGTTGGAAAACTGCCGTGGGTTTTCGATGGTGTTTGGTGCTGTGCCAGTTTTTATCATATCCCTAAACGGTTTGCTTCAGATACTTTGAAACAGTTTAGTTCTGTTCTGAAAAAAGATGGTGTTTTGTTTCTTGCTGTGAAATCTGGTGCGGGCGAGGGTTTTTGGTATAACGATGATGCAGGGATGGCAAAGTTTTATGCTGTGTATACTAAAGAGGAGATTACTAAGTTGGTTGAGGAGGGGGGGTTTACCGTTGTCGATGTTGTTGTCGAGAGAAAAAGGTATGAATGGATTAATATTTATGCTAGGAAATCATGAAAATACAAACAGCATGTAATATAATTCGCAGATGCGGAATAATGAAACATAGAACAAATAAAGATATTTCAACAGTTAAAAATTTAATGTTTCCTTATGAAGTAACTTGGGTTGAATTTATAAAATATGTATTAACAATCAATTACATTTCAAAGGAAGGTGCTGTACCGGATAAAGCAGTTATGATTCCCGAACTTAATATGAGTTATGGTGGTACATTGGTAGTTGAGGTGGATAAGAATGGAAATAAAAAATCCTATATGGATATGACATAAGGTGAAAATGAGAGCCTGTGTCATCAAGCAGCCCTATGTTTTTGAGTTCACCTACGAAACCACCCATTATAAGGATGAGACGCCTGATTCTCTTTTAGACAAGTTTATACTCCGGTCGCAGAGCTACGGGATGATAACAAAATTGGAGATGGACATTTATGTGGTTGAGCAGATGCAGGATACGCCGGAGAGCATCTGGTACCAAAAAAGCGACCCCGAGGCGTACAGGCTTTTTGTCAACCAGCATAAGACAATCCCCATGGGTGATGTTCCATTGGATGACTATGATGTGGTTATAACCGCAGATAACTTTTTATCTGAGCATATCATAAAAAATCACCCAGATGCCCTGTTCGCTTATTTCTCCACAGAACATCATCTGGAGGCATATCAAGACGCTATAAAACAGGGATACCCGTTGAATCATTATGACCTTTTTTTAGACCATGCCCTCTCGTCCACCTATGATTTTAATCATTTACCCGCCAATATAAATTTCCCATTTATGGTGGATAAAGACATTATGCGGCGAGTGATAGATACAGACCATAAAACAAACTCGATATTCCTTGATTCGCACATCGTTAGGACGGTGGGTTTCTCCGCAAATACCAATGTATGGGAGGAAAACAGATTCGCCATTGAAAATCAGTTATCCGCATACAAAGAACAAATAAAAGACATGACTGGCATGGAGATATATCATTCACCGACCTATAATTATCAGCGTCCTTTCATGTATGTGGCGCAGCAAAAATATCTCAAACCAAGACAATACCTAACCCTACTTGGAAAAACCCGCTTCTTCCCGTTATGCAGGGGGAATCTCGCAATCGGGCAGGTTTTACCTGAAGCAGCATCATTACAAAACATCATCATATCAGATGAAATGCGATACGCCACGCTGTTGATTCATCCGCAATGTTTCATAAATAATATTTCTTTATCCTATGAGGCCAAGCAATCGTTCTCATATCTAAGTCACATACAAAAAGAAGCGATGAATATTATAAACAGGATTAAAAAAGACGAACCGCTGCAAAAGGAGATATTGCAGTATCAGGATAACCAGCTGGAACAAAACTTTTGTATAAAACAAATAGAAATATTAAAAAAGGCCCTGCAAAAAAAGAGGGGGATGAGTTAATGTGTTGGAATGTTGTCTATGCGGCACTAAAATATCTTTGGTAGATGAGACGAAATCAGAGGGGGGTTCTTTCACGCTTTCTCCGACAGGCACAGTCGTCCCGTGGGATGAGGGTTTATTGGTGAATGTTTACAATATCATCAAGAAAAAGAATTGCACCACATTGGTTGATATTGGTGCGGGTACCGGTAGTTTCTCATTATTGACTAAATGCCATCCGATGCGGGTATATTCCTTTGAGCCGAATAAATCCACTTATGATATTCTTCTCAGAAATCTTGAGGCTAATTCGGTAACTGATGTTGTGGCTTATAATATGGCCATCAGCAACTACAAGGGGATAGCTAAGTTAAAAATACCTGTTGATAAAGGGATATCTGGTATGTCAAATATTGGTATCCCCAAGAGATTCGACAAGTTTATGGAACAGGATGTAGCTGTTGATACACTGGATAATGTGCTTTTTGATAAAGTCAAGAAGATAGACATGGTCAAGATTGATACCGAGGGGTGTGAATTATTTGTATTACAGGGGATGCAGAAAATAATTGCCCGTGATAAACCAGATATTGTCTGTGAATTGAATCCAACAAATATTTCTCAGTTTGATTATGATATAAATCTAATTAATAATAAGATGCATGAATATAACTATAAATATGTGAGGAAGATAGGGGAAGAAGATTTCTTGTTTACGGTGGATTAAAAACTGCAACCTGTATTCTGGTTTCCGCTGCTGATGAAACCGAGATAATAATCAATTATTCCCATGACTTGTATTATTGTTGGAATAAATGTGTAACCTGTTGGTGGTGTATTAAATAAAAATGAGTCTATGATTTGGAAAACCTCAGAAATATCTAAACCTATTGCTCCACCTTTGGCTGTTATCCATTGACAGATGCCTGAAGCTACAGGTATACCGTATTCTTCAAACATGCCATCGCATGTAAGATATACATTCCAAGTAACGCCATCGCCAGCTCCAAGGTCACCACCCGTATATGTAGACAACGAATCATCTGTCAGCCAATATAGCCGATTGGGATAAGCCTCGCTTGGTCTCACAACTAATGCATATTTTGTATTTGCTGAGAGAGTATATGGTGCAAGAAATATCTCTCGCCATTCAGCAGAGGCTGAGCTTGTCGGCAATGTGTTTCCGTTTGTTGTCCCAGATGTTACATCAGTTCCTGTTGGTTTTCCATCCACACCTACCGCACGAATACTAACTGTAACTGTGCCAGGGGTCTGGTATCTGTACAGTAATAGTTTGATACTCGTTACGGAGTGGTTCTGATTTGACCCGACTGTTCCAACAGTGAACGTTTGAAACATCCACGACGTAGCATGCATAGAATGTATAGTGTCATTGCCAGTATTGTAATATTCATAAAGGGTATCTGTCATTCTTCACCATTTATTTTTTTCTTTTAATGAGAATGATGCCTACTACTAATGCTCCAGCTGCGATTAGACCGCCTACCAGTAACCAATTAATTGGTACTGGAGTTCCACATGGTTGTGACTGGCAATGGTCAGTACACCAGTAACAGTTAGCGGCTTCACAATCAGCTTGGTTGGTATAATCAGGACATGTTGGCGGTGGAGCACCGTAACACCACTGGTTCGGTGATTGGTCATGCTGAGCGACAGCTTGGGCATCTGGCAGTGTGACTGTGCTACCATTGGCGGTATTTAATTGTGCTTGTGTAAAAGTACCACGAGCTGGGTTAGTCATCGTCAAAGAATCTATTAATCCCGAAGCAAGACGGCTGACTATCTGAGCGGTACCGCCCGTCTCATTATAGTTCGTTCCACCGGCGGTATAATACCAGCTTAGTCCTGTTCTTACGCAACAGAGATTAGTATCTCCAAAGTTTTGGCATATATAGTTTATACCATTTTGGCTAAGTGTCATATTCTTTACCTCTTTTAGTAATAATTACAACCAGTTGATGGGTCTCCATCAAAACCGAGATAGTAATCTATTACACCAAATACTTGTTGTAATGTTGGGATAAAGGTGTAACCTGTTGGTGGCGTGTTAAAGATGAATGAATCTATTATGATGAACACTTTTGCTATTGTTAGACTTGTTGGCCCACCCTGTACATCTATCCAGTAACATAATTGTGGTTGGTCTGCGCCATGACAGGCGTTACGATACCAGTAACAACCATAAGCTGCACAATCTGATTGATTATCTAGTACTTCACAAGACGGAGGGCTGGAATGGCAAGACCCGTTGTACCAGTAGAAACCATATTGTGTACATTCTGCTTGGTTGTTGATTTGTTCCCCTGTCGGTGCTGTACCATGACAGCTTCCGTTGTACCAGAAACAACTCCATGCAGTACATTCAGCTTTAGTGCTGATTTGTGTACAAGATGGGGCAGTATCATGACAAGCATTATTCCACCAATAGCAACCATATTGTGTACATTCTGCTGTAGTAGTATGAGCTGAACAAGGTATATAGCACCATTGGGATTCAGCTGGTTCATCATGAAGTGTTATCTCCTGCGCATCCTGAAGAGATACTGAGCTACCGTTAGCAGTATTTAATTGTGCTTGCGTAAATGTTCCACGGGCTGGATTAGTCATCGTAAGCGACGTTATAAGTCCTGAGGCAAGACGGCTGACTATCTGAGCTGTTGCTCCTGTTTCGTTATAGTTCTGTCCACCAGCTGTATAATACCAGCTCAAACCTGTTTTTACACAGCAATGACTAGCATCTCCAAAATTCCAGCAGACATATTGTTTACCATTTATTGACCAAGTCATACTTAACACCTATTTTTACTTCACCTAATACGATAATCATAATACCATGATTTATATTTTGCTATAGTGCGTATGCTGGTTTGTCTTTTAATTGTATTTTATGTAATTCCTCCAAACTATAGCTGTTTTTTGTCTGGTAAACCCCTGTTTTTAGCTCTTTTTCGAAGATTTCATTGAATATGTTCATGGCTGTATCCCTGGGTTGCTGCGTCCCGCTGGAAACGTGCTTATATCGGTACATCATGAGCTCTTGGTCAAGATAGATAGGATAACCTGCTATCAATAGTCGGTAGAACATGTCGTTATCATTCCATGCAAGCCCGTTATCGTATCTTTCATCCCACCCGTTTAGATGGTACATGGTGTTTATGTGGTAGATTGCCTGCCCTATCGTCTGTATGGATATTGGTCTGCCTAGCGGCGGATGGGGTAATTGGATGTACCTCTCCTTTAAGGGGACGTAGCTGTTCCATTTAACATCATTATTCCATGGCTCAAGCTCTAATGGTCGTATGACTATTTTTGTGTCGTTGAATAATGCCAATGTTTCTTTGGCTTTCTGAAAGAAATCGGGTTTTAGCTCCCAGTTGTCATCTATCTTCATAATCCAAGGATTTTCACTATAGCAGATGCCTGTATTTATGGCGTTCATCATATCATATGGTTTCTTTGGCTCTTGTGGTTTTGGCGGTGCATAAACAACCTTGGAATAATCGTGTTTTATTTGTTTGAGTTGTTTTTTTGTTTCCTCATTATAACTGGAATCTATGATTATTATCTCTGCGTCAGGAGATGATGTCATAAAAAGTGGTTTAAGTGCCTCAAAATCTCGGTTTGTTGGAACTACTAGGGAGAGCATAGAAAAAGAATGTTTTTGTTGTTTATCTACTTTTGTTTAACTGAAGATTCCACCACTTGCAGCATATACAAATGCTAGACATCCTGACAGGTTACAAACAAGTGGCCGCCATATGCCAGATGCAGGATGATAGCCGTAGAGATTAACAGCACCACCAGATTGGAGAGTGACACCTGCACCAGATTGAATAGTAACACCAACACCAGAGTTAATAATATTGGCAGCAACATATGTCCCACTGGCAATATAGACACCAGATTCGACAAAAACATGGTCTCCCGAGATAGTAACAGGTTGACCAGAAATGGTGGCAGTAACAGAACCACTCATCACATGGATTTCACCAGAGAGGACACCGACAAGACCAGATAATACAGCCATACCAGGCATTACAAGACCGCTTGATATCTCCACTTCAATATCTGTTTTCATTACACCGCTTGCATTCACTGAAACATATCTAAAAACAGAACCAGTATAATCATACCCTCTTAACCTTGCATCTTCAGGTATTTGCTCTATTCCACTCATTAAACTTCACCTTAAAGATTCTAATCACATAAAAGGTATTTAAACTTTTATGTGTAAAGCCAGAGTTCACAAAAAGTTTTAATATCAGTAACCTGATTATTTATCGGTGAAGTGTAATGGATGAAACGCTTTTAGGTAAAAACATAGTAGGTCGCTCAACAGCTGGTTACGATATCCGTCTGCGTCCAGAGGTTTATAGCCGAGAAACAGGTGTCCCTCATGGTTTTGAAATGGCATATAACCATGTTACTCCTACTTACAATCCACCCAGTGGTAGTTATGGTGAAATCGAAATGCCCAAATTAAGCGGGAATGATTTCCTGATTGGGTTGGTAGTTGGTTTCATAATTGGAGGGCTTGTTCTTACAGCTACAGGCAGAGGTTTTATGGGTGCAGCTGGCGAAAGAGCAACAAAGTATGTAAGAGGTAGATGATGGTTTCAAAAGCCACAACGAAAAGACTCAGGCAGGGCGACAGCGGAACGATACCTTGCAGTATTTGTGGCTATGTCCCAGCTATTGGTAAAGCACCAGATGGAAACTATTATTGTCATCTTCATATGATGAAAAAATACGGGTATATACCAGGCGTATCATAGTGGAAGAAAATAGACTGCGTAGCAGAGAACAAAAACTCTAAAAATATTTCCTGCGAGAAGAATCGAGAGGCCGTGTTTAATTTTTATTATTCTTGTAGCGATAATAACTAATGTGGGGATTTCAGGGATGCAGGGGATAAAAGCTAGAATGAAAATAATTGAAGTTTTCCGTCTTGTTAGCCAATCTATGATTCCATCTCTTCGGTTATAAAGCGGATTCATTTTGCGAAATTCGGCTATTTTTATGGATAACTCCTTAGTTAAAGACCATTTTTTAAGAATATCGATTATCCAACCAGTTCCAAAATAGGTTAACAAAAGAGTGAAAGACCAGTAAACTGTCAACATCAAAAATGCTAGTTCAAAAGATACGCCCTGGATTCTCCAATAAATTACCGCTGCCCACCCATTTAAAACCATCAGCAGAAATCCTATTAGTTCTGATAACATCAACGAACGCTCTCTAAAACAAGGCTGAGGCTAGGATGAGGGGTAAGTGTCTGTTTTTTAATTACCTCGCTTCTTGATTCAAAAGGGCTACATCGTTTAATTTCTTTAAAACCTGTTTTTTCGAGTAGTTTCGTTAGACTGTTTTCATCATAGATTGTTTTATGGCCTGCCAGTAACAGGTTATAGTAGGCTTCAGCATCATCATGTGCTTGTTCAACTCCGACGTTGATGTATTTATAATCCCAGATTGTGCCATCGAGATATTTCTTTGTGATGAGCTGCGTATCTGGTGTACTAATCCGCAATACGCCGCCTGGTTTTAGGGCACGGTAACATTCTTTTAACAAAAACTCCCCTTGGTTTCGGTCCAGGTGTTCTATCAGATGACTAGAGAACGCAAGGTCAACTGTGTTGTCCTTAAATGGCACTCCTTTGGTTATATCATGTTGCAAGAACTCGTATGCTTGGCCTTTTGCAAATTCTGATAAATCAAGGATGTCTATGTTTACCCAGTAGTAGAACATGTCCAGGTAGCTTCCTATGTTGAGTTTGAGTAGTGTATCGGGTGATGCTGGCATAAGGGTTGTAGGTGGCTGCTTTTTTGGTTGTTGGTACTCTAGGGTGCGAGGGTGCTCAATAATGACTTGATAATCTGGTGCTATGGTTTTGAATTTATCTATCCACCATTGTTTTTCATGGAGAGAATGGTGTGTTATGTCTACGTCTTCGTCAAGTTCCTCATATGGGCTATCGGCCATGTGGATGCCGTGTAATCCACGGTTCGACACACGAACCATCTCACGGATGACGTCATCGAGTTTGTTTTCGGGTATGTGTTCTAAAAAGTTAATGCTGAAACAAAGGTCAAAGGATTTATTAGAATATGGATGTGATTGGTCTATTCCATCAAGGGGCCAAGGAATTTTTGTAGAATCCCATAATATAAATCTGCTGGTTGCTCTTGTATGCCAACAATGCTTGGAGATATCCATGCCCCATGCGTTAATCCCTTTGTTTTCCAAGATACGGACAATATACCCACGTCCGCATCCAACATCAAGAACACTTGTGGGTTCACCTGCCATAATTATGCTGGCTGTAGCATAATGGGTTGCGAAATCACGATAATCCACATAACCAATGGTGCCGTCCTCGAAATACTGGCGTTCAAAAACCTCATCTATCTTGTAAGCCTCCAAAATAAAATCTGTTGACGAGACGGGATGCGGATATATTTTAACTTTGAAACCAACTTTTTCAAAAAGCTCTTTAGCAAAATCAGGACTAAATGCAACTTTATGACAACCCGCATTATTTTCAAATTCCTGTGAGCCGAACAATAACTCACTGGTACCAAAATTTATTCCATTAGCTACTGCTTTTTTTACTTGTTCTTGGGTATTAGGTAAAAAAGCAATAAGTTTGCCACCTCTCTTCAATATTCTAAATATCTCTTTGATTGTGGCTTCAACTTTTCGCCATGAGATATGCTCCAATATATATTTTGCAAAAATACCATCCCATGATTCATCTTCGAAAGGCCAAGGAACTTCCTCAAGATTATGAACTATATCAATATTCTCGCCCTCTCGGATATCCATATTAGTCGTAGCTCTGTTACCCTCGTGACCTCTTAAAGGAATATTTCCGCCACCAATTTCAAGTATTTTACTACCTATCCTGAACCTAAGTTCATAAGTCATATTATTCCTCCAAGAATGTTAGATTAATTCTTTAAACAAATCAATATATTTTTGTTTAATGATGTCCCAAGTATATTTTTCTGCAAGTTTCCGTGCTTCAGCCCCCATTCTTTGAATTTCTGAGGGGTTATCTTGAAAGTAAATAATTTTATCCGTTATCGCTTTTATATCTCGGATTGGAACTATAAACCCTTGTTTTCCGTCTTCAATTAACTCGCTGACTCCCGTTCCGGGTGTCGTGATTATTGGTCTGGAGTGTACCATGCATTCCAATCCACAAAGTCCGAAACCCTCAGTCACACTTGGGAAAATTCCGAAAGAAACTTGTTTATAGAAATCACTGATATTTTCAACGAAACCAAGTGGTTTAAACTGCTTATTCATTTCAGATTTTTCCAAACAGAAACCTTTAGTATCGCCACCACCAAGAATCATTTGTACATTGGGTTTATGTTGTGTGTTTATCCATGAGGTAACGAGATACGGAATTCCCTTATCGTAGGATATTGAACCGAAATAGCCTGGTGTTGGTTGTTCAGGATAAGCTGGTATCTCATCTGGTGGATAGCAGCCATGCGGGATAATAGTGGGGGTTTCCTTCAACTGTGCTTTCTTCTCTATGTATTCAGCGGAACTCTTACTGTGTGTAACTACAACATTCGCTAAACGCAGATGTTTAGAATATAGACTCCAGAGTTGCCCGTCAATCAGATGACTGTAATTATATTGACCCGTAAAACGTATGTGTTCCTCTTTGGAGATATCAATATTGTGAGGTGCCAGGTCGCACACAATTTTACATAGGAAATCCCGTTTGGCCTTCTCGATGGTTAAACCAAAAGGGCAGCCATAGGTCATAAACAACTCTGTCGGCTCATTCTTCAACAAGTTATATGCCATGTAGTCAATAAAAAAAGGGTCGGATTGCGTATAACCGTAATTCAGGGGGTTAATCGTAAAAACATTGTCTTCAAACGGCTTACCTGTAGATAAGATGTAACGCAGGTTGGAACAAGACCGCAAAGCCTCTGCCAGATTATAGCTAACTATGCCCCCTCCTGAGACTATGTTTATTGGTGAATCAGTTATGAGAACAGAGTTTACATCCATGGAATCCCCAGTCTTTTTATCTCCTGTTGAACATAATTCCTGATTGGTACCTCACCAATTATAGTATGTCCATCATCAAATACCAAGCGCGGTATCTCGCCTTCAAAACCTGTGTCTTTCACGTTAACATATTTCCATTCCAATGGCGTCCTGCTGAGATAGTTCATCACATCGACACATGCTTTGCAGGTATCTGCGCCCCAAAGTTCCATCATATTTACCACCCGCCTGATTCAATTATCTCCTTAAAAAGTTTTAAATAGTTCTCCCCCATGATTTTATAGTCGAAACGCTCCGCTGCCCACCTGCAATTCTCAGGTTTAATCTCATTTATCCTTTTTAGATAGTAACAAAACTCTTCGTTGGTGTTAGCAAAATAACCGTTGAAACCATGCATCATTGATTCATTCCAACCGCCATTTGGTGTCACTATTGTTGGTGTTCCACATGCCCCGGCCTCAGATGTAACTAAACCAAAAGGCTCTGAATTATGTACTGCTATCCCTTGGCAAGTATAACTATTTGAATTTATTACATGCAGGTCATAGATTAATCCAGTATATTCTTCCTCAGATATTTTTCTTATTGGCATCCACAATATGTTGTCTTTTATGAAACCTTGTGTTTTCCAACGTCCCTTCCTATGGCAAGATGCATCTTTTCCTATAATCTTTGCTAATTTATCCGAATCGCCTCTGACAATAACATTAAATACTTCATTTCCTGCTCCAAACGCTTTTTTTCCTTGGATTCTCTCCCGCACATAGCACACTATCCCTAATTTTAATAAGATTATTTTTAACTGATATGCTAATTGTTTTGAACTTGTTGTAAATTCAAGATGTTTGTATGTCCCTTCTTTAATGCTTGTTTTCACTAAACATCCATCTCCGAGCCATAGTCCTTTCAAAAACGATTTAAGATTATCAATTGTTGATAACATAAGCCATTCAGGAATCTTCTTATTTTTTGCCCCTTTCCCGAACCATTCATCAAAATATTTACATAATTTTTTATTATGAAAAATTAGTTCGCTTCCTGTTTTTCTAGCTCTGAATGATGTATTTAAGCCAAGTTCTTTTTTTATGATATCTGTTGCCCTTTTTATCAGTTCTTTTTCATGTAATCCAAAACAGAGGCGCATGGAACATCCATTTGTGTATCCCTCAGCGACATAATAACCAAATAATTCGAGAAGAGATAACGGCATATGAACTTCTTCAATTGAATTGCTTTCTTCAATAGGTATTGGAAAACCAACATAATGCTCTGTTGTTAAATTTTTTGCTTCAATCCACTCCCCCTTATAACTTAAATAAGGAGGTTTTAAATTTATTTTTGGAGGTCTATTTTTAAATAACCAATAATATACCGTAGTCTTAGAAATCCCTATCTCTTTCGAAATTTTAATATATGATGCCCCTGCTTTTTGTAATTCTCTAGCTTTTTTATATTTTTCAATTCTAGATTCATTATAAAAATTTTTTCTCTTTTTACAAGAACAAGCAGTATAATTCGGAGTGCAAGTCTGGATGGATGTTCCCTGCACAATACATTTTTCAGGTTTTAATGAAAATAATTTATGTTCAGGTGATACAATTATCTCTTTTGATAATGTGCATACTTTTATCTTAAATAATTTTCCTTTATATTCTTTTGAAAAAATACTATCAACTAAATTATATCTCCCATCATGGGATAATATTTTCTCTCCCTTCTTTACATCTTTTATTGGTTTTGGTATCAATGTATCAACATATTGTTCTGGATGAATGCACCAAATCCATGGCTTCCCCTGTGCATCTGTCATACCGTATTCGATAATAGGCAATATCACACATTTAGCGTTCCTATAAAACTCTAATTTCTTAGCAAAACTTACTTCACCATGGAACTTAGCACCATATTGGCTTTGCTCACACATTTTTTTAATCTGTTCCGTGTAACTGGGTACGTCTCCAAAACTAGAACCAACTATGTCAATCGGCATTTTCATCATGTTCGCTATTTCTATCGCCCTATGGACACCTTTTGGAAGATACATACGACCTAAAAATAATAATCTTTCTCGTTCGGCTAGAGGTTTACTGTTAAACGTGTATTTGTAGGTTGGTATCCCGTTCTGTACCGCCCTCCAGTTTGTCCCTGGTGCCAGTTTCATCAATCTTTTGGCATGGTTAAAACTGACCGTTATAAAGTTTGGTTTAGGCACTGGTGGTGGTTTAATGAACCCTGGGTCTGGGCCATGCCATACTTGACAGAGGTGTTTAAGCTCGTTATGGATGCTATATGGTAAATATCCCCAATCATGGCTACAAACCATGTCTGCGTCGGTCAATACTTGTTTAATTGCTGGGTTGCTCAGATAGCTTTTCCATGCGAGGACTGGGTCTGTGCCTTTCTCTCCGACAACATATAAATGACCGTGCGGGGGTTTCCAGCTTCCCTTACAACCAAAAAGGTGGACTTCATGACCTGCTTCATCGAAATATTTAGCCTGAAGGCCTGCTTCGAGTTCCAATCCGCCATATTGGTCCAGGTCTGAATTTGTGGGTATTATCTGTGTGCTATAAATTGCTATTTTCATCTTACACACTCATTGAAAGCTCAAATTCTCCATCGCTCCCTCTGCGGATACAGGTGCTTATATGGTCGCATTGCACAGCTGTAGCCACATGAGGATGGATATTTAATTCTTTGACGCAACGTAAACAGAAATAGAAATCCTCGCTGGTCTGCATCAATCCTTTTCTACCTAGTCCCCATTGCCAGAAAGGAAGATTCGGATTTGATTTTTCTAGCTGACGGAAAACATCTGTTTTAATGAGCATGCAACCAGCTCCCGTTACATCTGCGGGCACGATTGTTTGTGAGGGTATATGGGGTTTTATATCCAGTGGTGCGAACTCTGGGTGTTCGGGGTCTTTCTCATGGATTTTAATCCATGCTGCCGGCATGGGTGGCCCTGGCTTTTTAGCCCAGTATAGTCCGCTTAGGATGGGCAGGTTGAATTGTTCTGCCCATTGGATTAATACGGGTACAGTATTAACTGGGGCGATAACATCGGTGTCCAGCATGAAAATGTATTTAGTGTTTTGTTCCAGGGCTGCTCGTGTAACCATCTCCCGTGCTGTGTCGTATGGTTGGTTTTTGTTGAAAAAATACATATGTGTGGGGAATTGCATGTATTTGAAACGCACTGCCCATTCTGTCGTGACAAGCCCCGTGTGGATTACACATAATGCTAAATCTGCTTTAGCATCTTTATTGATTGCTTGTGAATATCCACTTAAAATCTCTGGTTGTTCCCATATTGCCATATTAAAAACCTCTTTGTCATATTGACAGTAAACAAAAGAGGGTTAAAAAAGTTTTTGATTATTTTTATCCCTTTTTCTTTTTAGCCCATTCTTCAAGTGTATAGACTTGTCCTATTTCCACTTTATCTATCTCTTGATTGCCTTGGGTTATGTGTACATTTATAGCTATTTCTTTAACCATTCCATTCACCTTCTCATACTTGATATAGGAAACCGGATAAGCAGAAAGATACTCCAACTGGTACATCTAAGTCATTTGTAGCATTAAAACCGAGGACATCCCCGCCAACAAATACGAAACCACTTGTATCAGGCATTGGGATTACTACCATCTGTTGAGCATATAACGGAGCGAGTGATATACCATTTTTTGTGAAAGTCGATTCCATGATAGAGTCTATTGCTCTAGATGATTTTAGATATCCCATTACAAATTTATATCCTGCGGGAACCATATATAAAGGGGCGACTATTGCACCTATGGGTAAAACTACTGTGCCACTTATAGACGTGGGTATCTGACTTGAAAGTGGCTCGGTTCTAGCTGGAATTGTACTGAAATCTGGTCTACCCGAGCCCCAAGATTCGACCATAAGCTCACCGGTCTAAACCCATGTATGTAACAAGTTGTCCGCTGGAACTGGCGAATCCGTAGACTAATAATGGGTTACATACATTTATTTCTATTTTTTCGTTTGCTGTGAGGGCATATCCATGTCCACTATAGAGTTGCCCTGAGCCGCCAATGAATACATCTTGGTTTCCGCTCATGCTTTTAATCATTAGATTAACTGTTGCTCCGCTGTTCCATTGTCCGCTTATGGCTAAAGGACTTCCTCCGCTGGTGCTATTTAACTGAACGTAAGACCCGATTCGCAGTACACTAACACAAGTATCAACTGTGATAATATGACCGCTTGCATCTATGCTGACGCCTCGGTAGTCCCCGTTAAGACCGCTACTATCGTAATTCTGGTATGTTCCCATCACCGTTTGTCTATTATATTCAACCATCTTTATTAACCTTCAGTGGTTTTTGTACCCCTGTTATCGTTTTTTGTATTATCTTTGTGCCTTCTCGCACAATCACTTTTATTTCTACTATTTTATCAGCCATTTTTTTACCTTCTTATGCATCATATATGAAACCCGAGGCATTTCCAAGCACATGTATGGGAGTATTACTGGGATTCTCGATATAAAAATCTAGGATGGTTCCTTCTGGGAAAAGAAAACCACTTATGTCATTATATACAATCTCAGAATTTGTACCAATATGGTAATATTGACCAACAGGGTACCCGTCCACCAGTGGGGTTGCATAAACTCTCCCTGCGTCTCTTTCAAAGGTTAGTTCGATATAACCATTGACATAGTTTTTACCAGCGGGAACCACAAGAAGGTTCGTTGTAGCGGAAGATGAAAGGGCATCTATAACTGCATCAAAACTGACAAAATATGATGTTTGATTCGCCAATGTTTCCGTACGTCCTGTTGCCGCTGTGAAATCAGGATGCCCTATGCCCCAAGATTCTATAGTCATTATTCCACCTCGATGTGAACAACAGAAGCAATAGTATGACTGTTTACACTATCGTGGTTTATAAGATACATCTCTATCGGGTCGTTCCTTGTCACAGGCCAGTTGGGATTTACTGTCTCTGTGAAGTTATCGAGAGCTATACCACGCATACCGCCAACACCGGGTGTCGGTAGAATCTGTGTCCGTTTATGGTTAAAAATTACTTCCACAAGGAAATTGCACCCTAATGGCCAGCTTATAGTTGCTCTTTTTATAACACCATCTATAGGAGCGAATTGTGTTTGACTACCAGTAGCTAGACTTGCCACTAATAATCTATATGCCAATTCTGCTGATTCTTTTGCCATCTAATACCTCACTCTTCAGAAGCAGTTATGACTATTTAGCTTATTCTGTGGTCTGCGGGTCTATCTGCACGAGTAATGTGATTTCTCCGAGTAATGTACTGGTGGCATGATATATTATACCGCTGTAGATTGGTCCGCATGCTGCTGGTCGCGGGTCCCATGTTACGACGCTATTTGCTGCTACAGGTATTTTTACGCACAATCCGCTGCCTGCGAAATCCTTTAGTTGTGATAGCCCTGCGATATTGCTGAGTTCGCCGAACATCGCCTGTCGGATATAAGCCACTTTGCCGGATGCTATCGTATAGACTGTCCCTGATACACCTGAGAGGACGGTTCTTGTCACGTTATCATATGTTCGTAATGTATCAAGTGGTATCTTGAGCTGCCCCTCTTTAGTGTAGTGCTGTTCTACTGTTAAGGTTTTCTTCGCCATCTATCACACCTCCTCTGGTTGAACCATGAATTTGCCATAGTCTTCAATGAGCCATGCCGGTGCCTTTATGGGTCTATCGGCATCTCCCATCGTCCTTACGGTACAGCGTTTCTCTCCACGTAGGAATTGTAATACCTTTTCTCTGTCTCTGATTACCTGGTATGTGAACGGCGTTACCCAGAAACTAGCAGATATTATCACGGATTTGCCTGTTATGCCTGGGTTTTCCACGTTGAAATACGGGAATATGTTGCGTACCGTCCAAAGTTCCGTTGTTGGTGATGGGTCATGATATGGCGTTACTTCTCCGTCCCAGAAACCGATTGTTCCTGGCACTGGTCGCGGCGCTATGAGATTTAGCCTGTCCTCACGTTCAGTATATTGCAGATACATCTTTGCTTGGCTTGGCGAGATACCTGTAAAAAATTCGTATATGGTTTCCTCTTCCTGAGGTTCAAGATAATTTCTTGCTTGTGCATCAGCTGGTGATTCCCACCCGCTTGTGCCATTTACAGCTATAGCTACTCCTGCATCAAAATCATATGGCATGTAGACTGTCAGCTGTTGCCTACGAAGGATTTTTAAAAACCAGTATCCTTCGTTGAACAGTAAGCCTACATACCAATTCTCTTTAGGTATGTGTTCTTCTATTTCTAACATATTTTATCACCCTTTCAGCTTTTCTAATTGGTCTTAGGGGGTTTTCTTTAGTAAACGCTACCGAATGCGATTATGTCAACACAGCCGGAGTTATATATACCAGATGCAAACAGGGTACAGTTTCCTGACATTGCATAGTGTATAAGCGCTACTTTACCGCTACATCCGCCAATGCTGCTTGCGAGATTGGTAGTGTTTAGAGTTAGATAGTCACATCGGGCTATAACACATGGGCTTTTCGGGAAGACAAAGATTTTATGCAGTTGGTTGAGTTCGGGTACTCTTACTCTTCCCCAGCCGGATATGCTAATGGGCTCGATATCTACTTCACTGCTTGCGTAGTTGTATCCGCTGATTTGTTGCGGTGTCCCGTTGAATAACCCGGAATACAGGATTTTTGCTCCTGCCCATACTGCTGCTGTGTCTCGTTTACTCACGATGCACAATTCTTCTTCTGAAAAAGCTGTTGGTTTATCTTGTTTTGGTGGCCACATTCTTAATTCACCTCTTAATCCTACGTTGAAGCTACTGTTTCAGTGACGACCGAGTTTACGTTTGCTACATAACCAGTTGCATTAAGCCATGTTCCTTCTGCTACTACGAAACCGCCGAGTCTTGGTTCAGTTGTTCCATTCATCTTGAATTGCAGTGCAACAAGTACGTCTATCATTGGAGGCCAGAATGTTGTTGGTAAGGGTATCAGGTTTGTACCAGATTGATAATCCCTTAGTCTACAAGCTGCTACATCATAGTAGAGTATGTTGGTTCTGCCTATGTTCATTTTCACGGTTTGGATTCTTGGGCTACAGTTTTCCTCTATGATATAGAGTGGTATGAAGAATGCATGGTCGGGGATTGTATATGGGGTCATTGCCGCTATTGGGCTATGTATCCAGTTTTCGAATCCTACACCCTGTGCAGCTTTTACAGTATCGTGCTTCCATTTCCAGACGTTATCAGCCTCGGGAACAACCCCGTTAACTAAACCGACTTGTCCTGGTCGGATTGGGCTTATTCCTATTTCGCTGTTACCGCAGTTGAAACCGCCGAATTTACGTTCTTCCAGAGCGTTCTTAGCGGCCTGTACGCCTTGCAGAACTATTGGCCATTTGGAATTTACGTATTGTCTTTCATAACTCCAAGGTGGCATGAACAGTTCGCGCCATTGCGTCTCTAACAGCTGTTTTTCCTCCGGGGTGAGCATTGTCTCCGCGAAGGTTTCGTTTTGTATTGCCAATTGTACCATATTTACTTCACCTTTGACTCTGAAATGCTTTATTATTTTAAATAGGTATGTCTAATGGTAAACTTTATTAGTGGTATATCGTATAACAAGTATATTGTGGTGTGATTAAATTGAGAAAAGCATTTAATATAGCTATTTGCACTAGGTACGATGATGCTACAGTCAGCAGAATAGACATATTGGTTGAAAAAGGCAAATTTGATGACCGGTCATCTTTTATAAGGCGGGCTGTGAGGGAATATCTTGACCAGTTTGAAACAAAGGTCTTGGCGTGATTTCATGACTTTTGACTGCGTAACCTGTGGCGCTTGTTGCCTCGGCATCCCGATGATGGAAGTCGCAGAAGACTATTATAATAAGTATAAAGAGATGTTTGAATTTCGTGGACTGTTTGGAGTACAAAAATCTGGTAAATATTATTTCATGACACAAAAATGCAAGCATCTTATTATAGATAATTATAGGTATGTCTGCGGTATACAGGATACGAAACCTGCGATTTGTAAAGAGTTTCCACAAGGGTCGAAAGAATGTCTGGAGGCAAGAGCCTTTTGGGAGCGAATCTTGATAGGGGGGGAAGGAGATTACAAGGCATCCCCCGATTGCACCAGAACATTTCACTGAGAAGATAGAATGAAAAAGAGAGAGATAATTAATTATATAATACTGACTTCTCTTTTACTTTTATTATTGATTCTATCCGTGTTGCGATTGATGGGTGTGCAGAAATAGTAAGGTTTTTATACCCAACTGTGTTACTGTCAATATGTCACTGGTGAATATGTGAGGAATGATAACGGTAAAGAAAGGATAAAACGATATGCCAAGAGGGTAGAAGAAGACGAGGAAGAACCTTTTTGGTATAAAACTGAAGAACTAGAAAAAGAAGAATAAAATATGGGGAGAAGAGGATTAATAGACTCTTTTTTTCTCACTTCACCATCAAGTAAGTCTGTTTCTCTTCTCCTCATTCACAATAACCGTCTATCAAATTAGAACTATAAAAATGTTTTTAGAGTAGCTTGCATGTAGAAGCTTTACATATGTAAGTGAACTCTAAAGGGCCCATACTCAATAGCATGAACCCAAGATATTCGCAACCATCACACTGAGGAAATTTCTTATGAAATTCATCCCACATTCTCTCCCTACTTAAAAATTATTTACTGTTCTTCTTTGGTTTCTTTTTCAGGCGGTACTGGTCTTGAACAGACCGTGAATTTTTCAAAAATGTTATAGATTTTGTCATCTATGTCTTTTTTCTTATTTACGGCTTCAAGCTGTATTTTTTCCAGTTCTTCGGAAGGGATTATTATTTTGATTTCTTCTATTTTTTTGATGCTGTTATCGTATTTTGCTCGTTCCAGGCTGAGGTCTATTATCTTGTCTCTCATTTCGTCGCAGTTCATGGTGAGGGGGTCTTCGCATCCTTTGGTTGAAATTTCTGGCTCTGGGGCATCTACGGGCTCTTCTATGGGTGTTTCTTCTGCTACAGTTTCTTCTGGCTGCTCCTCTTCTTTTGCTTCTTCTTCTGGTTTTATTTCTTCATCCATATCATTCACCTTTTATTGAATAGGTCGTCGCCTTTTTTGAGATAGACTTCTATCAGTTTAGTTAAAATCTCGCTTATTTCTTTGCCTTGTCTCCTGCATTTATTCCCAAAACGTATGTATAGTTCTCGGTTTACTGGTGCTGGACGAATAGGCTTAGTCATTAAGAACTCTAATTAAAAAGCAAGTATATAAAGTTTGTCAACTTGTCGATTTGTCTAGGCTAGGATGACATTATACGGGGTTGTTGTTGGCGGTATCGCCCACGATGTGCCGAAACCCCTTGCTTTAGAGCCGTAATGGGCTATAGGCGGGATGTATTGATGGGATGCGCACTCTGGACAACCTGCGCTAGCTCGCATACCCATTGCCTTTGGCCATACTCCGTTGAGTATACCGCCGAGTAAGACTGTTAGACCGTATGTCCATACAATCTTGTTTAAAGTCGGGTTCTTCCTGTTTAAAACACCTGTGAAGCTTGTAATACCAAGTGCTACTGCACCAATCAGGATATTACCAAATGTGCTCCAACGGTTCCATGGACTTGGGATAAAACCGCCGATTCCGGGGATTGGATACTGGTCTAAATATTCCCTGAAGGCAAATGTCTGGACTATACCGATGCCTGCTCCTGCACCAATCTTTATTGTTTCTCTATCAACATACATGTTCTTCACTTCACCTTTTTTAAAACTATAATATCTTATTACTTATTTAAAACTTTCCAAGTTTAGCAAGTTTAGAAACTACAGCCTGTTTTTTCGTTTCCACTTGCGATGAAACCAAGGTAGTAGTCTATTATGCCGAATACTTGTGTTAATGTTGGAATGAAGCTATATCCTGTTGGTGGTGTCTGAAGAACATAGCTGTCGATGATTTGGAAAACCTCGGAAACATCTAGCCCTGTTGCTCCGCCATGGTTTGTTACCCATTCACAGATACCTTGTTGCGGGGTGCTGTGACAACTGTTATTATACCAGTAGCAATCATTGGGATAATAATTAATGCAATCGGTTTGGTTATTGAAGTCAGTACAGGTCGGTTGGTTAGAATGGCAACTGCCGTTATACCAGAAGCAACCCCCTTGGATGCAAGTTACTTGTGTTGTATATGCTGTGCATGATTGTGGGGTACTATGACAACTACTATTGTACCAGTAGCAACCGTATGTTGTGCAATCTGTCTGATTATTGAGGTCAGTACATGTTGGTGACGTACTATGGCAACTACCATTCCACCAGTAACAGTCATTTGCTTCGCAGGTTGCTTGAGTTGTATATGATGAACAGGTTGGTGGTGAACTATTGCAGGTATTATTGTACCAATAACACCCATATGTTGTACAATCGGTTTGATTGTTTAACTGTGAACAGGCTGTAGGTTGTGCACTATGACAACTGCCGTTCCACCAGTAACAACCATGTGATGTACAAGTTGATTGGGTTGTCCAATTTGTGCATGGTAATGGCGTGATGGTTATATCAAAATTATAGGTATCGTCAACAACCCATTGTGTTCCTGTAGTTAGATGACCTGCTTTTAACTGACCGTGGAAAGTACCAGCACCACTAAAAACTAAATTCCCTCCGAAACCAGTTACTCCAGTGTAACCACAATCCAAAAGAAATTGAACTGCATTCGCAATTGGTTGGCTGGTGTCTCTATCGAATAACTGCCATACTATCGTTTCAGGGCATCCGCAAGGAAAAGCGGTTAGTTGATTCACGTCAAAACTAAAAGCACAGTTGGCACCTTCTTGAACGGTTGTGCAGAAACTCGGGTTTACGATATCGCTAAGTCCTTCTACAAGTTGGCCACCCGGTGGAGAATATATGTGAAAAGCACCCTTATAACGATTGTCCATCGCTGTCCAACCGTTTGGTTTGTTTGGTTCATTGTAGTTCCATTCGTTGAGGGGTAGTGCCTGAGGGAAACTGGTATCTGTATAACCAACCATGTCCCAACCGCAGACTTCGTAAGAGCCGTTTGTACACATTAGCAAATACAGAGGGGTCGTTGGAGTCCATGCTAGGTTTACATCTGCGCAAATCCAATAAGGAACTACTGGCGTTCCCCCTGGCAAAGTCGCTAGGTATCCTGCCCATTGCCATTGAGAGGGGTCATGAAGTTTTGCAGTGTCATTAAGTACAGCTAGAGTTACCAGACCAATGAATAAGCCGTCGTTTGTTGGGACGGCTGTTGTCCTGAAACGTCCTACTTTGCAAACAAAACGCATTATTGGTGAATAATCGGTACAACCCTGCTGTGCATAATATCTCTGCCGGGTAGCATCTCCTGCAAATTCTCCCCAAATGTTGAATACTATTTGATAAGGAGAACCAGATGGGCGGTATATCGTGCAAGGGCTACAGTGGCTACCGGCTATCGGCCATGGGCAATCAGCTAACTGCTGAGTTGAAAGATTTTGAATTTTATTCCAATCAGAGGGTGTAAATTCCATATTTTCACTCTACATATTCAATACCCGGTGCTCGTCTATATTGTTGAGGGGGATAATATTGAGGCGGTGGATATTGAGGTTCTTTTTTTCTTGTTAAAAGTTTAACGGCGATGTAGGTACCACCAATGGCTAATGCGGCTATGGCAACCCACATAACAATATCAGCTGGGTTTAGCACATCTTTTTGCCAATTTGGGTCTCCTCCGCCAGCCCATTCTCCATCAGGTTTACCGTCGCCATTATTATCTGGACCGCCACATGCATTGAACTCAGCATGAGAGCAGTCAGGTGCACGGATAATCTTCCAACACTCGTTAATATTTGTTATCGTGCTGTCTCCGCATGGTGCATTTGTTATCTGGCTGTATATACACAGCATCAGTATTACAAAACCAGTCATGAGCGCAATTATTGTAACCAAAAGAGCTAGAGAAAATGGGTCTATTAGTAGTTCACCAGAAGGATTCCATACGTCGTTTTCTGAATAATACCAATGTCCATCTAATGCTTGCTGTAACTGACCTGCTGATGGTGGGGGACAGTCGTATAAGGGCCATGCATTAATATCAAGGGTTACATATTCATCTGAATCAACAGTATATCTATTTATGTCTGCCAGGGTACCAAACCATTTATATTCTAATCCATTAGGAAGACGAATATATGTAAACATGCGTCCTTTTCTAGCATCAACTCTCTCAGTAACAACAAATCCCGCTTCTTCAAACTGTTGTTTTCTCAAAGTAGGCATCATCTTACTTCACCTTCTCTTTCTTAATCATTTAATCCAAATATATACCTTTCTACCATGTAAAAGTCATACCCCAATTTTTAATATGAACATTTGATACTCCTGAGTTTACACCGACAGCAATCCCACTAATTGATTTTGGGGTGTCGAAAAATTTCGATAATGGCCCTATTACTCCTTCGCCCCCTATGAAATTCCAATGGTCGCCCTCTATAACCCTTGTCCAAGTTCCATCGTAATATAAATCTACAGCATATTTTATGTTATCGTAAATTGCCGCCCATTTATAATAAATTGAACCGGTGACGATTTGTTGTGCTGCAAAAGGCTCGTCCAGCCATTTATAACACCAGTGCTCTAAACTTGGTGCTTCTGCTGATGCTCCTTCACATCCCTGAGTTACTGTTTCGCCTATGGCTTTTTTTATACAAACATTGTCGGATGCGCAATGTGCATAACTTTGGCATTCTACTCCATTGCCACAGGGGCAGTGGTAACAGGTGTTTTCCTCGCATAAATCTGTTCCTGATTCAAAAGTATTAAAACAGACTGCTTGCGAATCTTCGTTAACAAAACAATCTAAATGTTTTATGCCTTGCTCACAAACATATGAATCTAATTCTAAGGGTACCCAGATTCCATTCTGGCATTGACATAGGTTCCCCCATCGGTCGCACCGTTTTATACCACCCCAACCCAAACTGCAATCAAGGTTTAAACCCTGAGTGCATGGCACTTGCGGATTTGTGCAATCAGGGGCTGCTGAATAAGGATAAACCTCAGCAGCACCTTTACCACAAATAGTTCCAGAGGGAAATTGCCTTGATTCTGGTACAGTTCCATTACATCGCCAACAAGTTTTTTTTACTCCGTTTCCCTGTTGTTGAGATAAATACCAGTAAGCTAGTCCTCCTGCAACTAGGATTGTGCCGCCTGCTAATAGTAAACCTTTATTCATAAAACTTATCGTGGGTACTGTGGATATTGCTGTTGTTGTGGCGGTGGATAATATGGCTGTGGTGGTGGATAGTAAGGATAAGGCGGATATGCTGGTTCTCTGCCTCTGCTCAATAATGCACCTATAATAATGATACCCCCAACTCCTGCAACTATGATTGGTAAATAATCCATCATCATGTTCTGTTCCTTGTCATGACATGATTCCGACTCCCAGATGTATTTCTTATACCAGAAACAACCATTTGCTTCGCAGGTTGCTTTTGTAGTATAACTAGAACATCCGCCACCTTGCGGGTCAGTATGACAACTGTTATTGTACCAGTAACAACCGGCCGCTACACAAGTTGATTGAGTTGTATAACTTGAACAAGTACCCTGTGGGGTGCTATGACAAATATTATCGTACCAATAACAACCAGCAGCTTGACAGGTTGCTTGAGTTGTATAATCTGAACAATTTTGTGCCCCTGTTTGTGTCCATGTCCAAAACATCATGTCAATAACAGAGTGGTTTGCCCATGTCGTTCCGTCAAAGCTATGTGTCATGCCATCAGGATAGACATTGCCCGTTGACATACCTGCCCAGAACCATCCGGTCTGCGGTGATTCAACATAAGGCTCATCTGTGCAAACCGTCATGTAATATTGTGTCCCTGGTGTTAATGGTATTGCTTCAGATGCAGTCCAGTAAACATAATAGAAATCTCCAGGGGTCATGCCTGTCGCATCTACCTGCCCGCCAACTATGAAAGTAGAATCTGGGTCATTGGGGTTTTGTAAACTATCTGAGATGAGAACATATAACGGGTTTGTTATACTACCCAATATCCCAAGTATCACACCGAAACCAGTTAGATTTGCTCTATCGTTTTTAAAACCCTGTGCCATGTAACATTCATGTGCTGGGTCTCCACCTATTGCCCCTGCGACAACATAAGCTATATCTGGAGTGAAACCGAGGGTTGACTGGTCATAATCACTACCGGTTGGAGGTGTCGGGTCTACTAAAGAATTTATATTTATCTTATTAACTACTAACAATTCACTTCACCGAAAGAATAAATGAATTAATCTGTATAAATATTTTTAGGTTTGGTTTGACCCGCGATAAATGCCAAACCAACCAACATAATAATAGGTATCAAAGGAACTATGCTGAAGCCGAAAGATGGTGGCGGTGGGGGGTGGCTGTAACATTTACTGCCTACCCAGTAACAACCGCTAGCTAAACAATCCTGCTCTGAATATTGTATACTGCAAGAATCAAGCACTACTAAACCATCACGGTCATGCACAAGCCACATCATAACCTGTGCGGCGTCGGGGTCACCTGAATTATACCAGTAATCAATCCACTGGTTATATTTGTACATACATTTTTGTACCGCAGTATAAAAATCATCCCCGTCAATAAAAGCCATCCATAGCTCGTTTGCGCTTTCCCAGTATCCATGGGCATACTTGTCTTCATATGGGTCGCCAGTAGGTTCACCCTCGCTAACCCATGTCCAGGATATGTTGTAACCAGCATATGCTATTGCACCGTTTTCAATTATTTTATAACCAAGACCATTGGCTGTTAGACATGATAATAAATAGACGATTCTGCCTGAGAGTTTACTACATTCTTCGCATTCGAAAATATCCTGCTCGGTATCCCCTGTATATCGACAATTGCCACACCAAACAGGCTTCCCATTTCTTCGGATATAAATTATATGATTTGGAACTTCAACACAATAAACTATTCCATCGTATTCTATATATCCTCTATGTTCTTTTCTGCAAAGTGGGTTTAAACCTGTTTTAGTAGATATGGTTAATATATATATCTCTGTTTTTTTATCTTTCAAAATAGTTGATGCATACCCTAGTTTAAGGCTTATCTCTTGTACATCATCAGCTAATCTTTTTGATTTAGTAGAATATCCATATCGTGTATCGTATTTACTTCCATCCCCAAGAATTAATGCCTCAAATAATATATTCAACTGTATCTTCGATAATTTTTTAATTTCGGCAGGTATGTATTTATCTCCAGCATGACCAAATTGTTTCAAATATTCATATAATTGTTTGTCTCTGATTTCTAGATTCATACAATGACTGTTTCCTGATTCGCAATAACTATATCCCATTTTCTCAATACACTTTTTTATTTTATCTCGTTTTTTAGTATTGTTTTGGGCTATAGCTACTCTATAATTGATATATTTCTTATTTTTATCAGCAAATCCAAGACAAGCTGAGCCTTCTGAGATGAAATAACCTAAAAATTCGAGCCAATCATTCATCAATATTCTTTTTTCATCCACTATATAATCCGATTCGTGACCGTACTGATTTTTAATTTTCTTTTTTATAGCGGGCAATATAAAAAATTCTTGTTCAGTTCCTTCCCAGATAGCATCTCTCTTGAATTTTAAACGTGACTCTGTAAGATTTGTTTCGGTGTATCTGTTCTCTTCTTTTTTAGAACCGTTTTTTAATTCTGATGGCTTTATAAATTGAAAGGGCTTATATCTTTTTCCTTCATTACATAGCCAACTTACAAAAAGATTATGGTCTGGGGTTACAAGTAGGTCAATAGCCCTACCTTTTTGATAAAACATATCCCCTTTATACCAATAGGATATGTGCCTTGTTGGAATGTAATACTCTAATTTTCCTGTGTCCTTATTTAATGTTGCAACTTTCTCGTTTTTGTTAAGTTCATAAAAATATTTCCATCCGTTTTCAGTAAGAATCTCAGTATCTCCACTATAGCAATTGTTCCCATGCCCAAAACCAAAGAAACCAAAAGGGTCTGTCTCATCAATTTTCGGGTAAACCGATTCTTTAACCGCTTGTTCAGCTGAGAGGTCTGTTATGTTCCACAATCCCTTGCTTTGAGCGTATTGAACAACATGAAGAAGCCCATAATACCCGTGTTCGCAATAGGTACAGTTCTTAGGTCGGACGAACATCATCTGGTCTGGACTTGGCACTCTTACATCCTTCTTTTCAACTCATCCATGAATCGTTTCTCAGCCATCAGGAACTCTTCGCCAGCAGAGGTTCCCTGCCTTGCTTCTTCGATTATCTGTTCGGGAGAATAATACTGCCCGAGGGTGTAAACTCCCGATAGGTGACCCTGATTATATCGTTCTTCCAATCTCTGTACCAGTAGATTCTTCATCTCAGCTGTAAAAGTCTCCATTATACATTCCTCCCCATCCTGCGCATGTATTCCCGTGGTGTCATGACCTGTCCTCCTATATCCATCGGTATGTCTGCTTCGCCAAGAGCCACTAGCCTTCTGAACCATTCATCTAAACTATCTGCCATTTACTTCACAAAACTATTAACAGAAAGGTAGAATAAAAAGTTTTGGGGAGAGAGATGGCCTCACCGTCCATGATTCTCCCCTTATGAGGCCAGTTTAGATTTCTATTAAGCGTGAATAGGTGTTCCTGCCAGTATCCCATGTTACTTCTATTGTGCTGTAAATTTTTGTTGTGTTTGTAAATGTTATCTGGTAAACGCCTGAATTTGTCTCATTTTCTTGCAGTAATGTGGTTGTCACTGCTACATTGCCTGATAGAAGGATTACTCCGTCTTGGTTTATTGCTCTGACATAGACGTTTATGGTTCTACCTGTTTCTTCACCTGTGTTCTTTAACCATATCTCCGTTGTCACTGTTTTGTTTCCGGGCAATTCTGTGTATTTGTAGAGTTCGATATTCGCTGGCGTGGCTTTCTCGGGCGTTGTGGGATTAAGGATATCATTCATATTTGTACCTGTCAATACAAATGCCACTAAAACTATCAAGATTATGCCGAAAATTATGTCTGTCGTTGACAATTTTTTCTTTACTTCTGACATACGTTAAAGAATAAAAAGAGGGGATTTAAACTTTACCCTTCTCCCTCTTACTATTTTTCTTTGAGTTTGAAATAAAAATATGCGATAGCGCCTAATACTAAAAGCTCAAAATTTATTGAGTCAATTATGCCAATTAGACCTTCTCCCATTTCTTATTTCACCTCCTTTTTTTTATTTTTTAATAGTTGTTACAGTTCTTTTTGCTTCGTCAATTACTTCTTTCCAGCTTTTTACTATATCCTCTGCTTCTTTCTGGGTGATGCGGTCGTCTTCTATCGCTTCGGATAGAACTTGGAGCGCCTGGGCGAATTTCAATGTGGTTAGCTGGGATTGGGAGAACATATTCTTAATTTTCTGCCATTTGGTCCCCATGAGTGTAGCTAAAATCCCTAGTATTACGGTTACGATATAAGATACCATTTCTGGGTCTATATCCATTTTTCACTTCACCTTAAAGCGACAAAAACCGTTGTGGGCTATTTAAGTTTTACCCGAAAATGTTTTAAACAGCATTTCTAAAATTACAAATTCCAGCAGCACCAAATAAATGTAAAAAAGAACCAACAATACGACCATACCCATTATTAAAAAAGGATTGGTAGGATTTATCATCTGCCATACAAAATTACAGGGGAATACGGGCAGGAATATAACCAGAATCATTATCCCAAATAAACCTCTGCTGTTTATCATAGAAATTTAATCCCGGGTATTTTTTCTTTGTAATTATCCATCTGAGGCGACCCTGTTTTGTTGTACCAGCAGACGACACAGGCTTGACGGTTACCTTCGTTTCTACAGTGCGGCATTCTCCTGCATGAGATTTGTGTTATGTGTTTCATCATGTCCCGTTCTGAAACCATTTTTACAACCCCGATGCGTCAATCTTTTTTATCACTGGGTTTAGGGTTACACCTGATGCCATAACGGCAGGCATGTTACCCATTTGTACTTGTATTCCTGAGGCGATTACCAGGCTACCTTTCTCCATCTGTATCGGAGGTTTTGGTGGTAGAGGTGGTACTTCGTCTCCGTTCCTGTTTTTCAACGAGATTTGAGGGTGCGGGAATTTCCCATCTCTTATCGAACGCATCATTTCCATGAAATATTGCTCCTCCGCAGGGTTGTTGAAGCGGATTACAGCTTTACCATTCTCTCTGAGTTTTATTCTTATCATACTACACAATCCTCCGGCGTATGTGGTCGGTCGTAGAGTTGACACCCGATAGTGTTCCACATACATTTATGTTTAGGTTCGGCAAGTTTCTTATAGGTCTGGTACAGGATGCAGTTTTCCTCGCCATCACAAAACATACTGAGTTTACATTCTTTATGGTCGTCCTCTCCAACTCTAAAATTACATTTCTCAATCATTCTTCTCCCTCTATCAAAACAAGTTTTATTTTATCTTTTTCGACTCTAATTTCATGTTTAGCGACTGGTTTCAAGCCAAGCCTGTCTATTATACACCCTATGCAGAAACTATGGATTATATTGTTCAAATCTTTGAGGTCTAGCGTCCAATCGTTCGGATGGCCACATTTCCTCATATATCTGGCTGGTAGTGGTGGTGGTTTCGCCATTATATCTCTCCAAAGCTAATTTTGGTATTTGTTTCTTCCCCTTTGACCTCGTATTCCATCGGTATGCCATCCAGCATTAAATCGGTTTTGCTCTTGGTTTTTGTGTCGAATAATACCTGTTTCATACGGGTGCTTCTGCTATCTAGGAAGCATCGCATAGAATCATCACCTGCTTTCTTCCGTATTTTCAATAATTTCTTTAATGGTACTCCTTTGTCTGACCACGCGATGATATGGAATCCGTGCTTGGAACTTGATAACTTTACTGTGAGTTCTTTGGTGAAACCGTAGCGTTTGAATACTTTGAGGCAGTGGATAAGCGATTTGATATCCCTGGTATCCAGGTCGCATGTGACCCTGTTAATGGTTTTACTTGCTTGATTCATTGTTTTTGCTCCTTGGGATTCTCAACCCAATGAATATAAATTGTATCTGGTTTGATGTTCCCATTTAATTTTACCAATTCTTTCTTCAGTTCATCGAGAGTTTTGAAACCATCTTCAATTGCATCTTGTTCAGATAAAAATTGATATAGTAAAGAACAAGAACCCATTATATCAAATTCCCCAAGTTTCTCAGGATGCATATAACTACCAGCCCATGCATTATGATGTCCCCATCTCTGTTCTTTTAAACGAATCGTAGTCTTCTTATTGCTTCCGTCAAAAAACTTATTCCAATTCTTTCTTGTGAATCTCATTACTCATGCCTTCCACACGAATCCGTTCTCATCTATGAAACATTCCATTTCAAACCCTTTGTCCATTATCTCTCGCTGGTATCCCTGAATTGTTGCTTCTATCCTACCATTGGTATATTCCCACCTGTTAATGTCATAGATGGGTTCGTATGATGACTCATTCAAAACCCGTATATATTTAATACAGTAATAAAGTTTTTTTTCAGATAGCTCCCCAAGAGCTAATTCATCGGACTGGTCGCCATTGGCTGTATATTCCATATATCCTTTGGCTTCTCTATCTGCATCTCTATATAACTCTCTATATTTGTCTCTTAATCTGACCATGCTGTTAGTCCAATCTATGGTATCTATATGTTCGGCATAAGACATCCTGGAATGAGGGTATCTCTTGTCTGTCTTTTTATCAGTATCGTGTGGGAAGAAATTCTCCAGCATATTGTATACAGTTGTTTCCAATGCTTGTTTAAGTTTGGTAATATACTGTTTACTATGGTAATAGGTAATCGGGCAACAGCTTAGATAAGTGGCCCTTAACTCACAAAGAAATGGATAATCAACCTCCACTGTAGCTGTGTAATTGCGGACTGCCATGTTCCTAAAAAGATAGCCCATCTTTTCAGCGACCATATATCCCGCTATTTTTGATGGGTGAGTGAATACAATGTCTATGATTATTCTTCCTTCCAGCCTATGTATCTGGGCGATTGGCGTTATATTCATGGAAAAAGCCGTTGCGATGATGGGGTAACAGGGTACTGCGTGTGGTATCACCCATTGCCATTGGTCTGGTGCAGTCTCAACCGCAGGGTAAATTGTTTCGTTGTATTCAACTACTACATCTCGCACCCGTTTCCGTATAATCCTTATTTCACGCCTAGGTATTGTCGTACCTGCTATCCATACTGGGTAAACATCGAATTTATCCATCCCTAGTTTCTTAACAATCCTCTCGGGGATTCTCCTTCGTATATATTGACCATGGTATTTCCAAGCATCAAGCCATTCATCTGTACCGATTGGTTTGATATATATTGGTTGATTCGGGTCGAAACCCAGGTTTAGCAATGCATCAGCGGCATATATGCCAATGTTGTGAGTTAAAAGGAGATACACTCCATCTACATACCTTCTGACTATTACAGGATATCCCCGTCCTCTTAGTTCCGCTGGTTCCCCGGGTATCTCTATTGTTTCCTCCACTTCAGAGAGTTTGCTAAGCGGCAACGCTTCCCGCGGTATGTCCACGATGAACTCCGTATCTATCTTTTTTACTTCAACATCCATTATTCTTCCTCGTCATCCTCTATTTTTGGGAGGGAATGCCCGTAGCCGTAATATTCCCGCAACAGATGGTCTTTTTTAGGTGTAGGCGCTGGCGTGTTTTTATAGAATGTTGGTCTTTTTTTCTTTAGATTGGGATTATGCATACCATGACTAACTAGCTTCCCTGTCTCTTTATCTTTACATCTATGATAGATGAGGGGACGGATATCATCTGCGTCCACTTCAAAATCTTCTTTACAGTTCCAACAATTAGCCGTAGCCATTAGGAGCCACCTGTTGCTTTTATGAAAGCAAGGTCATCTCTTATCTCTCTCAGGAATTTTTTGATTTCGTAATCTGTTGTCGTATCGTCCCAGTAGAATACTTTCCGCCAACCAAAATCTTTGTATTTGTCCCAAACAACGTCTTTTCTAACGAAAGCATACATTGGTTTATTCAACTGCTCGGCTGTTCTGCATTCCTCTAGTTTTTGTTCGTCTTCGATGAATCTAGTGGTAACGAAAGCAACCATCGCCTCTGCTTTTTTAATGGCCTCTAAATATGACATGCTTTATTCTTCTATAGTGAAAGCTTCCCTTCGTATCTGTTCTATTATCCTGTTTACGTTTTTTCGGCAGAAATACTTTGTTCTATATCCCTCTCCGCTATCAGCAACAATTCTACCATTCGATGCTACTATACTGAAACGCCACTCGCCCATACTGTCTTTATATATCTTTATTTTATATCTTTTCATACATTCACCTATGACAACTTGACATAGTTTGTTGATATTTAAAACTTTCTCAAAATGTAACATAAAAATTTATATCATGGTAATCTAATTCTAAGTTGGTGAAGTTTTGTCTGAGGATACGAGCTGTAGATTCCTATGGTAAACCATCAGGTGGAGATTTAAGCATAGGAACCACAGATGGCAATACACTCCCCCCTAATTATCAGCAAGAATGGAGAGAGATATACCTTACACCGTGTCTACTTTTAGCAGGAGTTAAATATGCCATTGTTGTTTCAGCGATTGCTTCTCAAGTCGCATGGAGGGCGGATAAATCAAGCCCAACCTATTCCGGTGGTTCTTCTGCGTATAGTAACAACTCAGGAGCAGCATGGACGCTTACATCTGCTGACCAACTATTTGAAGAATATTAAAACTATTTTTTACGTTTTTTATTTATTCTTTTTGTTTGAAGTGAGCCTTCTATCTGAATGTTGTCTAGTTGCAGCTCTCTGACTTTCACCCATATCTCGCTGACTGTTTTTGTAATCCATTTTTTAGTAAGCCTGAATATCAGGAAACCAAAAATAGCACTAGCAAGGAACATACCCGTACCGGCTACAAGCCCTTCTAAAAAGGAATTAAGCAAGTTATTCATTTTCTTATATGCCTCCGATTATATGTATCTCTCTACTTCCGCAGATAGGACATTCTGTTTCTGCTCCGCCTTCGAATTTGGCTTCGCATTTCCAACATTGATATCGTATCATAACCCTATCGCCGGCGTCAGTTGGTATCAGGCCTGGAGATTGAGTATCCAAGGTGGGATGAAACCATAGGCAGTTTCTTATGAAGGCAATGCTGAGTTGCCACCTTTGCGACATATTTAAGGGGCCTATTCCTATGACCAAATACGTCTTTAGCCTAAGGCGGGGTTTCTTTCTTTTCAAGTAATACTTGGTTAATCGTTGAAATACAACGAGTACGCTCTTCATCACTCAGACCTTTGCATAATTTATCAATTGTACCATCTACTGTAACAATCCCCCAAAGGTTACGCATAAACTCTGTTCTTACCGTTGATGCCTCTGCGGCTGCTTGTTCTAAATCTCCTACTTCTCGCATAGTAGCAATCTTGTGTCTGAGATTGCGGGAATCATCTAAACCTTTAACGGCTAGGTCTTTCTCTTTGCCCTCTAGTTTTACTATATTCTCAGCGGATAAATCTAATCTCTCCAAGGCATTTAATTCATCAAGGGCTAAACCTATTCGTTTTTCAACCTCAGGGTGTCGCATCCCTTCTTTCCTAGCGAAACGCAACGCTTCGTTCAATGCCCCACTTACGGTGCTAAAATGGTCCCGGGAACAATTTGCCAAAATTATTCCATTTGCAATATAATTATGTGCTTCTGTTTCAAGATTCATTACTGTGCCATCATATTCTCTCAATTTTATGTCTTTTAATGGATAGTAGATAAACTCTTCATACACATATCCCTCAGGTAAATAATATTTAATAGAAATTGTTTTTTCATCTTTTATTTTTGTTATCCGTGGCATCATTAAAAACAATTTATCTTCTGTATACGTTGATTTCCATTTTGTTACAAATAACTCTGATGGCTTCATCCAGTTTGGTTTGTATTTTAAGTAATGTTTTTTTTCACATACGCCACAACTTCTTGTTTTTTTATCTGGAGTGCAATATCCTTTTCCTAGATGACAGGGTTTTATTCTAGTTATTAAAATTGGATGTTCTGGTGTGACTGTGATGGGTTTATTCTTATATTTTACGAAGATGTCGTATATCGGTCCTGCATATTTATTGTTAAATATGTTTGTTATTTTTGTCCAATTTCCATCTCTATCTAAAACTTTATCTCCTATGCATAATTCTGAAATTGGTTTACATGAAGGATTTGCATATATTATAGTGTTTGGCGGAACACAAGGCAGACAGGCCGTTCCTCCCTCTATTTTCATTGGGGTTAAATCCTGTACTGGTTCGGGAATCGGTGGTGGTGGTGGGGCTCTAAACTTTTTTGGGGCTTTTCTTGTAACCTCTATCGCGTCTCTATAATAATCATCTAGTATCTTTTCTCGTTCGTCATAGTTGGGTTTTGTCAACTGACCTGATATGAAATTACCAGCTATATCAAAAAGACCTGAAACAACCCGGAATTTTAAATCGTCAAATGGCATAAATCTACATCTGCCTGTAATTATTAATATTTTGTGTAATTAGAATACTTTGAATATCCTTAGAGCAAAATAGAGGAAACCTGTTGCCATTCCACCAATGCTTGCATATTTTACAAATTTAACGAAATCCTGCAATGTTATGTTAAGTTCGTCTAATGAATCAACTAATGTTCTTGCTCTCATCTTACATCTCCAATATCTTTTGTTTTATTTTTCTAACTTGTTTATCGAACCAGATTACGCCTGTTTTTTGTCCGCCTAGGTCTGTGTTTATTATAGTGCTATATAGTGCAGGGTGGTCTTCACTTATCCATGTGAGTAAAAGCTCGGTTGTTATTTGTCTTTCATATTTTTCTAAAAGTTTCCCGTATGTGCCTTTGAATTGTTTGCCTGTTTGTTTTAGGTTTTGCGGGGTAAACTGCCAGAGGTCTTTGTCTTGTATTATTGCAAGATATAAATCACTTGGATTCACATCTTTTAGTTGCTCGTTTAGGTAGCCTCTGACTATTTGTATGGCTGCTCCTACGCCAACATTGACTAAGAATTTTTTGAATATGTTACTCATGGTTCCTCCAAAAGAGATAAAACAAAATCTAAAGCGCTATTGGCAAGTTTTAGATTAGTTGTATTTTCACGTCTTTTGATTTCTTTTTTTACCTTTTTTTTAAGCCAAGACAAAGAAACCCACTGTTTTTTCCTTAAATCCAATGGACCAAATGCAGCAATCTCCGCCGTTATTTCTGCACCTGTTTTAATATGTTCACTCATTTTTGTTTCACCTTACCATCTAAGAGTTTAGAAAACCAACGCAACATATCCCATGCACCTGTATCGTAAACAGAAATAGGCTTATCGGCGATATCATTCGTTTGTTTGTCTATCTGTTCTTTAAGCCAAGAGAAGGGAATCCATTGTTTATCTGCCATATCAAGTAAAAAAGTAGTCGAAGTTATAGTATCCTTTTTTAAGTCCTCAATCTCTTCTTGAATTTCTCTGTGTATCTCTCTTCCTGTTTTAATGTGTTCACTCATTTTTTCTCCGCTTTATTTTCTTTTTGCAGTAATAATCCAAGTATCTGTACCATCATCGTTTGGTTTAAACTGTTCCCGTATCACTTCCATGCCACGAGAGGCCCATAGTTCATCAATTTGCTGTTCCAATGTTTTATATTCAATCATTTTTTCGCCTGTAGTTTTTTCTCTTTCAGATGGTGTAGCCTATGCCCCCAGAGTTTTTCGGGTGCGTCAAATACTTTTCCGCAGAAATCACAAACATAATGGGTCTCACCTTCGGGCTCTTTTGGTTCTATCTTTAAGGGTTTTATTCTTCCTTCTTTTGCGTCTTGGAGTGATTTGCCTATCTTTTGTTTTTCTTCTCGTGTAAATTCTTCTTCTATTGGTGGTAGTGGTTCTGTCTCCATTGGTGGATATGTTATGGGTGGTGGTAGAGGGATGCCTGGCCTCTCTTCTTCTCTTTGTAGTTCTTCCTCCGACAATGTTTTAACTGAAAAACTACCTTCAGATGGTACTAGATTTTGTCTTTCTTCTCCGCCTTTTATTTCTAACTGTTTACTGCAACCCGGGCATTGTATTACTTTTGCGGTTAATGGTGCGGTTATCATGGTTTTACAATATGGGCATTCTGCTTGCCACATATATTGATTGTCGGAATATCCTGGCATTGGCCGTGGTGGTTCCTCCGTCCCTGCTTCCTGTGCTGTTCTGACGATTGCTTGGCCTATCTGGGCGAAACCGCTTTTGACCGCTGAGGCTATTGTTTCCCTGGTTTTACCTGTTTCCTGTAGTTTCATTACTTCGAGGGCGTGTCTATCCTTGATTTCCTGGTACTTGAGGTCGGTCTCAGTCAGTCCTCTCTCGTTTTTCAACGCACCATCTATCATGCGTTGTATATCTGAAGCGGTTAGCTTGTCACGTTCCATCTGTATCATCGCTTTGACATCTTGTGGTGTTACCCCCGAACCTTGTCGTATGGCTGCTTCTAGTTGCTGTATTTTCATCCTGTCCTCTGCCCGTCTCTCCTCCTCTATTCTTTCTAATTTTTGCTCAATTCTGTCCATATATGGGTCTTTTTGTCCGCCTTGTTGTAGTTGCATTTTTAGTTCTTGATATTCGTATTCTGCCTTACGTCTTGATTCATCATCTCGTCTCCGGAGCTCGTCTTCCAATCGTGCTATGCGGTCGTATCCCCCTCCCCCCATATTATATGGTTGCGGCGGGTATGGTGAGGGATACATATCATAGGGGTCTCTCCTCTGCTGTTGGGGATACCCGTAACCCATTGGTGGTTCCCTCATATCGGGGTTTCTAATTGATATGCCATGCCGGATAGGTGGCGCCACTTCTCTTTCTTTTTCCAGATATTGTAAGTAGTCTTTCAGTTGGTAGGCGTAATCCTCCACTATATAACTTATCTGTCGCAGATGGGTTTGTCCGCTGTCCATCTCTTTTATATCTGCCATGAGGTCTGTGGGATGTGGTAACTCGTTCCTTCGTTTAACGCGGTTTATTTGTGATAATATAAATCCTTCTTTTAACTTATATGATGCAAGGAATTGTTTAAACCATTCATCTGGCGTAGGTGATGAGGGATATGGGGGTATGACGGGTTCGGGTATTGTTGTAGTTTTTTGTTGCTGTTGAATTTGTAGTTGTAGTTGTATTTTTTGTTTTTCTTCTTCGTCCTTATTTTGTTTAGCTATCCTGTCGTCTAATTCTTTTTTTCGCCTTTCGCCTTCGTCGTTAATATATTTCATAACCGTGTTGGGCGCAAAACCAAGTTCCGATGATATGTCCTGGTAGTTTTTATTTTCTTTGTAGAACAAATCTATAATCTTTTTTATATCTTCTGCTTTTATCTTCTCGGGCATTTATTTTCCTCCAAAAATTTCATTTTCATCTATGGTTTTCAGATACTCAGCATATTTGAGTAATATATTGAGTTTGTTGGTCATGACAAATTGACATACATAATTGTCTATATATAGCTTTGCATATAAATTATATGCTTCCCGTCTCAGTGGACGGGTTAAGGGCGTAAGCTGAAGCCCCAAGCATAGATATATAATCTATGCCTCTCTTATAAATATTTTTAACTGCATTGTAGTCAGCATTCATCTCAGAGTTACAGACAGAACACTTGAATAATCCCTGATATGGTCGTTTCCCGATATTGCTACATCGTGAACAGTTTTGTGAGGAATATGCCTCGTTAACTTCTATGACTTGTATTCCATTCCATTCTGCTTTGTAACGTAACATCTCACGAAATTTATTGTAGGTGAAGTTGCTTACAATTCGTCTCATTCGTCTCCCTTTATTTTTTGCTAATTCTCTCATATCTTTCAAGTCACCAAGAAAGATATACCCAACGTTGTGCTTATAACAAAGAAGAAGTATCTTCTTGGTGATTTCATGGAGGAGAGAATTAACTTTGTTTCTTTCGTTCTGTCCCATTTTCTTAATCATCTTGAGAAGTTTTCGTTCTCCAAGTCGTTTCCGTAGCCAACTATAATGCCTTCTAATACCACGAATCTCCTTGCCAAAGAAATATGGTTTTGTGTGACTTCCTGTTTGGTCGCCACAGACGACCGTAGCCATGACCTTTTCCCCGATGTCAATGGCAAGGATATTTTTATGGTTATTAGCCTTAAATTCTTTTGAAAAAACTAATCTAACTTCATACAAATCTTTTTTATGATTATAAACAAGCTGACTGTCTTTTAATGTACAATCTGTTGGTATAGGTTGATAGAGTTTAATCGGGAGCCAAATTCCACCTCTCTTGAGTTTTGTTTTGAACAATAGCCAATTCCCGCTTTTGTTTTGTTCAAATTTCATCCATTGTGCCCACATAATAATAGGATATTCTTGGTAATTGATTGTTTTTCGTTTCCATATCTTTCCAACTTTATATGTGGAATAAATACCTTGGTCAATTCCAAAAATCATCCATTGTTGAAAACCATTGTATTCATGTTCAATGCATTGGAATTTGAATTTTGTAGGCTTTTCAATTCTGCCACAAATTGTTTTCGCTATAAGCACAATATATAGAAGATATAACCATTATTTAATCTTTGGGGTAATTGGTTGAAAGATTTTTGGATATTGGGGGAGGCGGCGGGAGGCATATACACACGAGGGATAAAAAGGACACGGATTAAAAGATTTCTCTCGCTCCCGCCTAAACTATATATATGTCTGACTATATTTAGATGTTGTTATGGAAAGAGCAGTAAGAGTGGCGAGAATGTTGAGTGACGTCTTCCCCGTCTTGTTTTGCTTTAGTGGTGTTATGAGGGAACTTGAAAGAGGAGATGCAAATGTTTTGGAAAAAAAAGAGTAGAACAATAGATATCCTGACTTATATGAAAGTTCCATTAAAAGATGCCGATAGGATTGCTGGTGGCATGACACGGATTGACCACGAATGTAAAGATTGGTCTGATTTGATTAATCAGGCTCTTAAATTAGCAGAGAATACTGAACAGGAACGCCTCATATGGTATCTTATTGGTTTCCGTTCAGGTGTATTGTGTGATAGGACTTTGCTTAGATATTTTTACTCTGGTTTGCACGCCTACCAACATGCGTAGTGTTGTATCTTATTTAGTAGTTACTTTATTCCAACTTTGCACCACAGTATTCACAGATAGTTGGTTTGAAAGCCAATATGTCGTCTATTGACACACGCCCTTTTCGTCCATGAAGCTCTGGTGATTGTTTATAGCACCCTTCGCAGACCACATGGTATTCGTAAGGGTCTATCCATAAGACACGTATGCCTTTCTGCTGTGCTTCAGCGTTATGTCTTTCTTTTCTTTCTTCTTCTAAGTCATCAACAAGCTGGTATATTTGACGTTTGTATTTGCTTTCGTCTTTAATGAGGGTCATCTTGCTTTGTTCATCCATTGGTTTTATTATCTTCGCTTTTGTAATTGTTTGTAACTGCTTATCTAATTCTTCTTTTGTTTTTATTGGTTTGTCTTTTTTTTCAATTATTGTCTTCTCTTTCTTTGCTTCTTCATGAATAATTTCCCATACGCCTGCGCTGGTAAAACGCACATATCCGTCATCTTTTAGCATCCTCAAGTAATTCTTTAGTTGCTTCGCCCCCATGGTGTCTGTGGCTTTTCTAAGCAAGTTAAAAAACTCTGTTGTTGATATGGTTTTAATTTCGCTTGTTCTAAGCCGTTGTCCAATTTCTTGTATTTCATGGCTTTTCATGGTTTCATCCATCGATTTTTTTTTGCTCTCCCTCTGAAGCAAATGTGAATATCTGTTTTAATTGTTCTATGACTACGGGTTCTAATACCGCTGGTTCTTCCCCAGAATACATAAGCGTTGTTACCCCTCTTGCTCTCCCTAATGACTTTACATCGGTTTTTATAAGCCCCTCTCTCTCTAAAGATAATGATAGGCGGGTAAATGTTTTATAGGTTTTTGAAAAGGTAGCCATTCGCTCACAGGCCTTTTTATATTCGTCAAATACCGACCCTGCCGTTGGGTCTAGTAGATATCTATATCGTTCTGGTTTGTTTCTGATTAGCATTTTTTGTATGTTCTCGTTTCGTTTGAGAACCGCAAAAAGAACGAGAAGCTGGTCGGGGCTTAACTTTGTAATTTCGGCTCGTAAGAGGTCTTTATCTGTTTCTAGCCTTGCGTCTCTAAATGATGAATTGTGTAGATAGTTGTATAGCAAAAGTTTTGCTTCTCTTGCTGATTTCGTTACATTACTTATCTCACGGGCGACCTGTTGATACGTAGAATCTGATATTTCCTGATGGTTCTCGATGGAATATTGTGCTGTTACTTTTAATATTTGGAACAGGTCGTCTTCTGAGTAGGGTAAGAAATGGATAACATGAGATAAGCGGTCTCTTGTTGGTTTTTCCAATTTATCTAATAGACTTATGTTATTTGAGATAAATATTGTAGTAATGCCCATCTGCTCATCTCGTGGGAAGGATTTATACATGTCTAAAAAGGTATAGAAGAAATCATCGCTTTTCTCGTAGTTATAAATTCGGTCTACTTCATCCACAACTAAGAGCAGGGTTAATTTTTTAATTGTTATGATTCCTTTAATCATAGTAAGCAATGCAACTCTATCCCATCCTTTTAAAGATATTTGCTCTATCCTCCCAAAAATAGGCAATTCTACAGGTAGATGCCTTTGGAGATAATCTGATATTTTTATGAGGACTGTATTATATGATGGGATGCCTTGCTCTCTGATGTTTATATAAAGATATCCGAAATGGGGGATAACTTTCTGAAGAACCAGCTCCTGCTCTTTTATTTTTTTATTGATGGTAAATGTCTTCCCAGAACCTGAGCCCCCAAACACATATACGCAAGGGGGGGTTTTCTTTTGCAATAAAGGAATCAAAACGATATCTTCAAATTTGTTTACCTCTTTTTGCCTATCGATGATTGTGGGGCAATCCCAATCTGTTAGGAATGGGGTTGCATCCTTTATTATTGCCTCCATGCATCATCACCTATGACTTTTGTCTATGAATTGTCCTAAGAATGTCGAATGTACTTAAAATACTTTTCGCATTTTCGCAAAGAAGATGGGCCCAGACATATACTTTCAGATAAGTTAATGATTAAATTGTAAGGAGTCT
>Ga0315279_10000934_pt1 | contig 51988 bp, 52 predicted proteins | sample YL17G06_20_MG_FD_203694 | JGI IMG/M metagenome (GOLD analysis project Ga0315279, IMG submission 203694) | Sediment microbial communities from Yellowstone Lake, YNP, Wyoming, USA - YL17G06_20 | ecosystem: Environmental > Aquatic > Freshwater > Lake > Sediment | place: USA: Wyoming | collected... | reverse complement strand
GACGGGGCAGGGAAGATCGACATCGTAGAGCGTCCCGCACTCGCGGCAGAGGAAGTGGGGGTGCGGAACGACCTGTCCATCGTAGTGAGCGGTTTCGCGAGCGATCGTCAGTTCGAGGATCGCGCCGACCCGCTTCAGGGCATCGAGCGAGTTGTACACCGTCGCCCTGGAGATGGAAGGGAAACGGTCCCTCAAGACGCGATAGACCTCTTCTGCCGTAGGATGAGAACGGACGTTCTCCAAGCGCTCGAGGACCGCTAGTCTCTGCGCGGTCGGAACGAGCCCGAGTTGACGCAGCCGAGCCGAGCCATCTCCCCGGTTTCTCATATTGGAATCATTCTAATCTGCGAGGCGGCCGAAAGCAAGAGGGACTAAGCACAAAAAGCCAGCGACTTTCGGTGCCTTCTCCCCTACTCTCGCCAACGGGGTCAGATCTTGACGTAACAGTTCTCTGGAACCCAGCCCACTCCAGCGTAGAGCCAGCGTTTGTCAACGCCGGCGCGGATTTGACCCACCCGCGTGTTACTGGGTCAGTTCTACGCCGGCGCTGACACGTTCAAGGAAGCGTCCCCGCAAATCTCGCGGAGGCGATTTTTGTTAGCGGTCGCTCCTTCTACGTCGGATTGGGGTCCAGGAAGAGAGATGCAGAAAGGCTTTGTCTCTTGCACAGGTCTTTCGAGTACGCTCCCCGCATCGAAACTGCTATGTCAAGATCTGACCCCAAGCGTTTCTGGGGACAAGGCCCAGCCTCCGGAGCTCCTCGGAACGGACTCGCTCGTCCATGTTGGACTGAGTATGGATAGAGAATCTGTCGACGACAAGGCCCTCGCTCTGGGCAACGGCAGAATGTGGCTAGCGCAGAGTAGAAGAGACGCCGCCCTCGGACGAGGCCAGAGAGGGGGGTGGATCGGAGGCTGCCGGCTCATTCCGGTAGGTCGGGACGAGCGCGCGGAGAAGAGAGAGGACAGCGTCCTTCGTCCCGATCTCGGCGGCCTCACGCAGGCGTCCTAGGCCATCGTCGAGGCGCGTCCGGTCGCCGGGTGGCTCAAGCTTGGCCACGAACACGCGCTTGTGCGCGGTCATCTCCGCTCCTTCCTCCGCGGTGAGGACCTCCTCGAAGAGCTTCTCCCCCGGGCGGACTCCTGTGAACACGATCGGCACGTCGCGGTCCGGCTCGAGGTTGTGGAAGCGGATCAGGTCCTTGGCCAGGTCCAGTATTCGGACTGGCTCTCCCATGTCGAGGAGGAACACTTCGCCGCCGCGTCCCATCGCGGCGGCCTGGAGGACGAGCAACACGGCCTCCGCGGTGGTCATGAAGTAGCGCTTCATGTCGGGGTGGGTCACCGTGACCGGCCCTCCGTGGCGGATCTGCTCCGCGAAGACGGGGAGGACGCTCCCGCGGCTTCCCAGGACGTTTCCGAACCGCACGGCCATGCCGCGGGTGGGAGTCCCCCCGAGCTCCGTAAGGACTACCATCTCGGCGAGACGCTTCGTTGCTCCCATCACCGAGGTGGGATTGACGGCCTTGTCGGTTGAGATGAAGACAAAGGCCGCGACGCCCGATTCCCTCGCGACGCTCGCGAGGACCTTCGTCCCGAAGACGTTCGTCTTCACGGCTTCGCCCGGGAAGGCCTCCATGAGCGGGACGTGCTTGTACGCCGCGGCGTGGAAGACCACCTCCGGACCCTCGGCGCGAAAGAGCTCCACGATGCGCCCCCGGTCGCGGACGTCTCCGACCGAGATCGCGAAGTCCCTCTCCGGGAACCTCCGTCCGAGCTCGCGCTCGAGGTGAAAGAGCCCGGTCTCGTCGAAGTCGAGGGCCAAGAGCCGCCGCGGCTTGAACCGGAGAACCTGTCGGCAGAGCTCCGCCCCGATCGACCCGGCCGCACCCGTGATGAGGACCGCCTTTCCTGCCAAGAAGCGCTCGAGCGCGTGGGTGTCGATCGCCACCTGCTCACGCCCGAGGAGGTCCTCGGGCTCGATCTCACGCACCTCGGAGACCTTCACCTCTCCTGTGTACAGCTCAGACAGGAACGGGACGATCTTCACCTCGCGAGCCTCCCCCTGGCGAGCGAGGTTCACCGTCTCCCGGATGACGGCGGACGGGGCGGACGGCATGGCGATGATCACGGCCTCCGCGCGGTGCGAGCGGATGAGATCGGGAAGACGATCGCGCGGCCCGAGAACGCGCACGCCGTGGATGGCGACGCCGCGCTTGCCCGGATCGTCGTCGACAAAGCCAATCGGCCAGAAGGCGGCCTGCCTCTCGCCCTGGATTGCTCGCACGAGCTGCGCTCCCGCGTCGCCGGCCCCCACGATCAGGGCGCGGCGTCTGTGACTCTGCTTTGCGCCACTTCGCCTTGCCTGCCTGAGGAGCCGCTTGGACAGACGGATCCCCACCACTCCGATAAGGACGAGGGCGAAGTCAATGGCCAGGATGGAGCGCGGCACACCTGAGAGGAGGGGCCAGTCGTGCAGGGCGAAGAGGACCGCCCCCAGGGCAAGTGCCCCGAAAAAGCATGCTAGGAAAGCGTTTGTGACCTCCACGACTCCCACATACGCCCATACGAAGCGGTACATCCGGAGCGCGGCGAAGATGGGAATCTTGATAGCCAGGGCGAACAGGACGATCCAACCGAAGAAGGAAACGTACCTCGCGGGGATCGTCCCGTCGAAACGCAGGACGAAGGCCAAGTAGAGGGCGAGCACGATGACCGCGGCGTCGGCGAGGACGAACGCGAGCGTCTGCCAGAACCGCGGCGAGCGAAACCACGAAGAACAGAGACCCTGGCTATGCAACGCGGGCTTCTCACTGCGCATGATAGGTTGTGAGGAAGGAGTCCCTCGGGATGCCCACCTGCGCGAGGATCGTCCGCAGGGTGCTTGACTTGTAGGTCGGATGGGTTGGCATCGTTAGGGGCGTGTAGGATCCGTCCGCATTGCGTCTCTGCATGGCGATGTGTTCCCTCTCTCGGATGATCTCGAATCCCAAGGACTCGAGAGCCTTAAGCACTTTTGTCTTCGGCGCATCCCCAGGGAATCTAGACATCGAGGGCGACTTCGGTTTCCATCACGGTGAGGTCCTCCGGAGAAGCAAGGCCCTCGAGAACATCCTCTCCGAACGTCTCGATGTGAAACGCGATCGCTTGTTTGACGTTGGCGAGAACTTCCTCAAAGGGCTCGCCGTCACTCACCACGACGCCGCGAAGGCCGATCGGGTAGGCGACGTACCCTTCTGGAGTCCGTTGGACGATGATCTTGAACCGCTTCGTCATCGACCCTCCCTGTTCTAGAGGACGTGCTTCGCGAACGTGCCGATCCGATTATACCTTCCCAACGGACGTGACAAGGTCACGAAGTGCCTCCACCACGGTCTGAACCTCGTTCTCGGTCATCCGGTTGAAGAACGGGAGGGCGATCGTCCGCGCTGCGACCGATTCCGTGACCGGGAAGTCCCCCTCCTTCGTTCCGAGGAGGTCGCGGTAGAACGGCTGGAGGTGGATTGGCTGGAAGTAGTTTCGACAGCCGATGCCTCGCACCTCCAGGCCTCTGAGGACCCGGTCGCGATCCTCTCGGGTGAACCCCTCGGTCAGGCGGACAACGTAGACGAACCAACTCATCGTCACCCCTGGCGCGACGTAGGGCACATCGACGGCCTTCACGCTAGCGAGGGCTTCGGCGTACCACGCGGCGACCCTCGCCCGCGCGGCCAGGATCTCCTCGATGCGCCTAAGCTGCGCGAGACCCAGGGCTGCGGACATCTCGTCCATCCGGTAGTTGTAGCCAAGGCGCGGGTGCTGGAGCCAGTCACCGCTCTCATCCCGGCCCTGACTCACCAAGCTCCAGCAGAGCTTTGCGGTCTTCTCGTCGTTCGTGAGGACGATTCCTCCTTCCCCCGTTGTGATCTGTTTGTTCGGGTAGAAGGCGAAAACGCCGGCGTCGCCGAACGAGCCGCAGCGACGGCCGTCGAGCGTCGACCCGAGAGACTCGGCGGAATCCTCGATAAGGAGAAGTTTGTGACGCCGAGCGATCTCCGTGAGCGCGTCCCAGTCCGCCGGGTGTCCGAAGACGTCGACGGCGAGGATCGCCCTTGTTGCCTTTGTGATCGCGCCTTCCACCCGGTCGGGATCAAGGCAGAGGGTCTTCGGGTCGATGTCCACGAAGACCGGCCTGGCCCGTTCAAAGAGGAGGCAGTTCGACGAGGCGACGAAGCTGAACGGAGTGGTAATGACCTCGTCTCCCTCGCCGATTCCGAGCGACCGCACGACGAGGTGAAGCGCGCTCGTCCCGCTGTTCGCGGCGATCGCGTCTCGGACTCTCGCGAAGGCAGCGACGGCCTGCTCGAACGCACGGACCTGTGGCCCCATGGCGAGGTTCGGTGTCCTGAGGACGGCGAGGACCGCCTCCCTGTCCGCGTTCGTGATGTCTGGTTGAGCCAGTGGAATTCGCAGCATGGGATGCACCTCTACTTGGGCCCGGTTCCGGACGCCACAGTCACTTAGGGTACAGTACCGCTTTCCTTCTTGGCGTTCCAGCCGTGGTCACCTGCATTGGCTATCCTCAGCGGAAGATCGCTCTGGAACTTCGCCCGGCGCCCCTTCCCTGTTTCTCTCTGCTTACGCTCGCGGTCATCTCAGCGAGGCAACGTTCGAGATCCAACAAAGACGCAATTTCCGCATCCGGTCTGCCCTCGGGGCCCTCTGGCTCCTGATCGGAGTAGAGTCCGTCCGCTCTTCGAACTCGGACGGTGGCGATGCCGAGCTGCCGGGCTCCCGAGAAGTCCTTGAGTGGGTTGTCTGCAACATACACCGTTGCCGAGGCTGCTACCTCCAACCTTCTCAGAGCCTCCTCAAACGCGCGAGTACAGGGCTTCCAGAACGAGCGACCCCAAGCATCGGCGAACACCACGCAGTCGAAGTAGCGGCGGAGGCCCAGGGCATCCAGTTTCTTCTCCTGAGTCGCCAAGACACCGTCGCTGACCAGCCCAAGGCTCATTTTGCGAGACAACTTCCCAAGAACACCGGGAACTTCAGGATAGGGGGAGATGCGGGGGGCATGATTGTGATAGACGTCCAGGAGACTGGGGAGCCACTCGCTGCCATCGCGTCCGATGCTCTTGAGCCATTGGTCAAACGTGTCCTTGCGCGCCCCACTCTCGAACAGCTGGCAGAGAGCGTCGAAGGTAGCCTTCTTTGGGACATGCATGGACTGAGCGGCCCATTGGGAGACCGCGCGAAAGCCGCTTCGTACGTACTCGCACTCTGGGTACAGAGTGTCGTCAAGGTCGAAGAGAAGAGCTCTTAGCGGCAGCATATTGGTCACTGGTCAGGAAGAACGATCCGTCATACCTGGTCAGGTATAGATTCTTCGTGTACGTTCCTAGCGGTGGAATGTCCGGTTCCATCCCAGCCGCCAAGGCAAGCAACCACTGTGGGGAGTCGACCCCCGCGGCGAACCCGAGAGGAGAGCCGCCCCCGAACCGCGCGTTGACCTCCGTGAAGCGCGGCTTTCCATCCTTCAGTATGCACTGCACCGTGATCGGCCCCACGGCGCCCATTAGCGTGGAGATCTCAACGGAGAGGCGCAGCACAGTCTCATCAAAGACAGTCCTTCCCTTTGCGACTTCCCCTGATCGCACCTCGATTCTCTCACGCGAAACCGCGCCCAAGACCTTGCCTTCGAAGTCCGAGACCACGTCGGTTGTGATCTCAGGTCCGTCGAGGTACTCCTGCACAATTGGGTCCGGAGCGTAGCCCAGGAAGAACGAGAGCTGCTTTGCGTCTCGAGCCGTGAAGGCGAACTTCCCGGCGCTTCCGGCGCGCGGCTTGACGAAAAGAGGGAAGCCGGGGGAAGACTCGTGCACTTGCTCGGGGAGCCAAGTTGCAGGAGTCGGAATCCCGTGACTGCGGAAGAAGAGGTAGGTCTTCCACTTGTCTCTTGTAGTGTCAGCCCACTCTGGCGACACAACCACCACACGAGCACCCGTAGCCGCAAGCTCTCCCTTGTGTGCCGCCAGCACGGGAATATCGGTGTCAGTTAGGGGGAAGACCAACTGGATTCTCTCGCGCTCGCAGATCTTCGCCAGAGCTGGAACGAAATGCCTGTCACTGGTGAGAGGCACGAGGTACGATGCGTCCGCGACTTGAAAGCTCGGAGCAAGGGGATCGACGTCCGTCACAATGATCCGCCCAGTAAGCGTCAACCCCGTGTACGCTCGGCGGAAAGCCTGTAACAGTTCTACTCTTCTCCCCGCACTGGTAAACAGTACGCTGATGCCGTCTGCCATTGGGCTCTCCCCCGGGACTCGCTCAGTCCACAAACGGATCGTTGATGCCGTCTCCTCCGTAAACCCCACGTCTTGTTATGAGAACGACCCAGAGCGTCTTCGCAAGTATCCTCAGATCAAGCCGCAGTGACCAGTGCTCCACGTACCAGACGTCAAGCTTGATCCGCTCCTCCCACGTGAGGGCGTTCCGCCCCGAGACGACCGCGAGGCTTGTGATCCCTGGCTTCATGAGGAGTCTTCGTCGCTGGACTTCGTCGTAGCGCTCAACCTGGTACGCGAGTGTCGGCCGCGGCCCGACGAGACTCATCTCGCCAGAAAGGACATTGAGAACCTGGGGGAGCTCGTCGAGCCCCAGGTTCCGCAGGATCCGGCCGACGCGGGTGATTCGCCGGTCATCACGAGCCACGTTGAGTCCGAGTCCCTGGTCGACCGCCCCGACGACCATCGTGCGGAACTTCCAGACCCGGAATGGCTTTCCGTCCTTCCCGGCCCGCTCCTGTCGGAAGAAGACGGGTCCCGTGGAGTCAAGCTTGATTGCCACGGCGATGAACGTGAACGGGATCGCAAGGAGCACAAGCCCAATGACGGCTGCGCCTACGTCCAACAGCCTTTTGAGTGCTCCCTCGCTCGCGATCACCTTTCGCCACACCTCCTGGTCTCTTCAGCGGCTTCGGGCGCGAGCTTCTTCCGGACCAGGCGGTTGTACACTGCGACCTGCTCCGCGATCACTCGCTCCTGCCTGAATTCCGCCTCGACCCGCCTCTGCCCTTCCTCACCCATTTCCTTCGCTCGCTCAGGGTCGGCCAAGATCGAAGTGATCGCGTCGGCCAGGGCCTTTGGGTCTCCCGGGGGCACGAGGAGACCCGTCACGCCGTCTACCACTTCCTCCCGGCAGCCGCGGATGTTGGTGGCTACTATGGGCCTTGCAGCGGCCATTGCCTCGAGAACAGTGACGGGCATTCCTTCGCGATGTGAGGGTAGGACGAGCAGGTCGCAGATCGAGAGGATCGCCGGAATGTCCTCCCGGTACCCTGCGAAGACGACGGCGTTCTCGAGTCCTGCCCTCTTGAGTAGATCCTTGAGCTTCCGGCTTGTTCCTCGGGTGCGGTCCGAGGGAAGCGTGTCTCCGACAACAAGGAGCTTCGCATTGTGGACTGCCTTCTTGACCTGGGCCATTGCACAGGCAAGGTCAAGAATTCCTTTCTCTTTCACCACGCGGCCCACGAAGCAGATGACCCTCTCCTCGGGCTCGAGGCCGAACTCTCGGCGGATGCTATCGATTGCGAACGGGCCGGAAAACCGGCTGAGATTCACACCGACGCTCCCGAGACAGTGCATACTCTCAGCCGGCATGATTCGTTCTCGAATGGCTGTGTCGCGGTCTTCGCAGCTCACAGTGAAAAGGAAGTCTGTGAAACGCCGACACAGTAGCCGCTCGATCCAGATGAGGACCCGTCGGGGTGCCCGCGCCAGGCGGTCATGGAAGTAGAAACCGTGGGCCGTGTACACCACGATAGGGACTCCTGCCAGCCTGGCGCCGATCCTTCCCAGGACTGACGCGATCGGGGTGTGGACGTGGATAACATCATAGCGGTTGCGGCGCATCAGAGAGACAAGCTCCGCAAGGGCGCCCACGTGCGAGAATGAGAGCACACGTCTGCAGAAAGCCACACGGTGAACTGTGTATCCCATCAACCGGAGCGCTTCGGCTTTCGGCCCATCCGCGCAAGCTGATTCAACACAGTAGCCATCTGCCTGGAGAGCATCGATCAGCGGCACGACAAAGGCAGCGATCGTTGCGTCAATGGCTGCCACTTGGAGGACCTTGAACGGCCTTCTCTGGGTGGCCACGCTCCCCCCTTTCGGCTAAGGACAATGCCCCGATGGCCGCGCACAAGAACCAGTAATGCCGTTGGTAGAGCGCTTCAATCCCCACCATCAGCCCCAACCACGCTCCAAGACAAGAGAGGCCCGCCAGCCCAATCCAGCGGCTGCGGGGGTTCCCAACTCGGTAGACAGCGCGGCCCTGGAGGTAGATACGGACGAGGAAATAGATCAAGAAGAGAAGTCCAATCACGCCTGTTTCTGCCAGTAGCCACAAGTACGTGGAGTGGATGATGAGGGCATTGCTCTGTGGGAGCGTGGAGAAGACTCCCACGCCAATCCCCCAGACGGGTGAGGACGCGAAGCTATTGAGTGCGGCGACCACCCCCGGGATTCTCCCCATGGTTTGCGGTATGCGGGAAGCGACAGCCCAACTCTCGGAGATACTCGAGCGAGAGAATAAGAGGATCACTGGCAGCATTACTAGGATAGTCGTCAATGCCAAGCCGAGTAGCCGCTTCCTCTCTTTGCTCGCAAGATGCAGCACTAGGACTACTGCTCCGCATAGGAAGGCCAGCCAAGCGCTTCGTGAGTAAGTGAGAACCAAACCGAGAAAAAGAAGGCCGGCATTCAACCAGCCAATCCGGGCACGGTTGGCGGAACGAGACGTGGCTACCAGGGAGAGCGCAATGAGAAGGACGGAAGCCAGGAATCCGCCGTAGGCGTTTGGGTCAACCAGCAGCCCGCGGAGCCTGTCTTCAACTCCGGGGGCGAAGAGGAACGGACTGAGTATGCCTCCCCATTTCCAGCCTGCGTAGGCAACCAGACCGGCAAGATTCCAGACGGAGCCGATCGTGCAGTACCATCTCAAGGCTCGTTCAACGCGCTCGCTCGACCGAAACGTCTCGAGCACCAGCCAATAGGAGGCGGCGAGAAGCGCGAGGCCAAGCAGTTTGTTAACGAGCACGTAACGAGGTATGTAGCCGAGTGACAAGAGGGTGTTGAGGCTTGCAAGAGTAACCCAAACCAGCAAGAGGAACGTCGCACGGAGGGCGGCGTCTACCTTGACCGAGTACTGCCGGTGGACGAACTTCCGTAAGACGGCCGCGAGGACCAATCCCGCAAGGACTACATCCGCTGGGGCAAGTCGGAAGCCGAACTTCTGAAGCGTATTGAGCTGAACTGGTAGCAGAGCAATCCAGACAAAGACCCCCGCCATGGGTCTCCACATGGCGAGCAGAGTAACAAGCACAAGAGCGACGAAGACGACGGCGCCAGCAACAACCATCTCAGCCTCCCTTCCGCATTGACCAGCAGGGCTCCCAAGGAATAGGACAGTCTAGCGCACAGAGCCTCTTGAATGAAACGCTCCGGGACCCCTGCAGCCAAGCGAGGTCTGCTACTTGCCAACCTGGCCGTTGACTCTGAAGGCGCAGTCGGAAGGAATGGCTAGTCATCCAGGGTGGAGGGCAGGACACTTCTCCGCCAGAGGCCGCCGTGGGATCCAAGAGTTGAAGAACAAGGGGGGGCAGCGACGACGGGCCGAGACTGACAAGAGCAGCGGCGTGCCCATTGCTGGACGCGGTCTCGCTCCCCACACTCTGGAACGCAGCACCACGAGCTGAGTGGAGTTCGCAACGGGCATCCTTAGATTCGTCCCAACATAATGAGCCCTCTGAGAAAGAAACTGTCAACCCTCGACTGCCGCCGGACGTCGCACGTGAACGCGTACCCAAGACGCCTCCACCAGCTACCGGTCGTTCCGTTCACGAAATCGCGCAGGGTTCTCTCTTTCTCGCGTGATAGGATCGCCGCGTAGGAGGCCAGAAACTCGACTGCCTGATCAGACCACCCTCTGCTGGGGGTCACCAGGTAGTGCCTTATCCTGCGAAGCCATCTCTTGTGGACGCGCGTCTCGACACCGACAACATTCTTCCTGTGCTGTCTGTACAGGATGTGAGATTCGTTGTCGAACACGACCTGTCCACACCCCGCGAGGACAAGGTAGATCCAAGCATCGTGCATGACAGCCGATCGTGGGGTGTGCCGCAGAAGCAAGTCTCGCGCCGCCTTGTTGATGACAAGGGTGCACCCTGGAGCGATGTTCTCGACTAGCGCGTTCTGGAAGGAGGGACGTCGGCGCGGCACTCTGGAAGACGCGAGGAAGCTCAGATTCTCGTCGACGTTCTTTGTGCGGCTGCAGTACATGGCCGCCCCGCGTTGTGCTGATTGGTCAAGGACTTGGATAGCTCTGGTCAGCTTGTTTCGCTCCCAGACGTCGTCTTGGTCGCAGAACGCAAAGAATGCCGAGCTGTCGGACGACCGGCGGAGAAGATCGAAGTACCCCCCGACCACACCCAGGTGGTCCCCAGCGATGACGTCCTTTCGTTCAACCCCCGTGTATCGTCTGAGGATCTCGAGAGTGCTGTCGGAGGATCCATCATCGCGGGCGAGAAGAGAAAGAGGCCCGTGGGATTGACCTGCGAGGCTATCTAAGAGCTCGCCAAGGTAACGCTCACCGTTGTACGTGGAGAGAAGCACTTGGACAGGCCGTCTACCGATCGGCGTCCCCTCCGTCCGCACGGCATTCTGATCTGGCATGTGCCTCTCGCTATCCTCGTCAAGTCTGTCTCTGCGCAGCTTCTTGGACTCGGCTTGCTTCATGTGTCGCAGGCCTTGCTCCGCCCCAGGCTTGCGCAAACCGTGGCACCTGAGGGACGTGCCCCACTATACGCTTGGTCATGTTGCTCAACCAACCGATGATCTCGACGCCAGACGGATTCTGCAGGCTAGCGCTAGACTCCCGACCGTTGCACCAAGGGCTTTGTGAGGATCGTTCGCTTTCACCTCCAGGACGCTTTGGAGCACGTTACCGAAGGATCACCTTCTCTCAACAACATAGCACTGTCTAGAGCATACAGGAGAGTGCGTCGGGAGAAGTTGCTGCCAACCCCGTTTCGACGAGTGGATTCAGCGCCTTGTGGGTCAAGGCGGACGCTCCAAGCCGTTTCCGCGGTTGAATCCTACTTCTGCTGTACGCTCCCGGCGAGACCGAAACACGATGTGTTAAGGCTAGGCCTCGGGCAATAGCGATAGAGGTCGAAGCCATGCGGCAGCTCAAGGAGATGTCGGGGGACCGCCACGCCATTGCCGCCGATTTCGTCTTCTGGAGAGCTCCTCCGCCACCCTTTGCCGCAGCGCTCTCATCCTGAGGTAGACCCTTTGGCCAAACAGAGACAAAACGAGCCAGAGCAGGGGCTCTGATCTCAGGGGGCAGCTTCTGGTGGCTTGGAGGAGGTAGGTCCTTCCTTGATGCATAAGCCCTGCTTCGCAGTAGAGGCTCCCGACCAAGAAGCTCCACATGGCCAGCGACTCTCTGCTCTGCGTGATTTTATAACTATGTTTTCTCAGGATGTATTGCAGAGTCTCTATTTGCACTGCGATTGACTGCACGTTCACGCCGCGTGCGGAGTAGGGAGAAATCACAAGTGGCTCGGGGATATAGCGAAACTGGCAGCGTTCCGCGAGCCGAATCCACAGGTCCCAGTCTTCTAGGTAGCGCAGTCGCTCATCAAAACCGCCGACCTCCTCTAGGACTTCCTTCTTGACAAGGACTGTCGGAGTTCCGATGAAGTTCCGCTTGAGGAGTTCGCGGTCGATCCAGCCTTCTGTCTGTCGGATTCTCGAATCCGGAATGTAGGTCTTCTCCTTCCCTCTCAGTTTCCAGAAACCAGTGTAGACGACACCTACTTCGGCAGGCGAGGTTTCGATCACGGCCACCTGTCTCTCGAGCTTCTCTCGCAGCCACTGGTCATCGCTGTCCTGAAAAGCGATGTATTCCCCTTTGGCAACCGCGATTCCTGTATTCCTTGCCGCGCTGGGACCTCTGTTCTTTTCGTGACGCATGTACCGCAGGCCCGCAACGGGGAAGGCTTCCTTTATGACCTGGGGTGTGTTGTCAGTCGATGCGTCGTCGACGACGATGACCTCGAAGTCTCGAAACGTCTGATCGCAGAGGCTCTGGATTGCATGTGCAAGCAGATGGGCGCGGTTGTAGGTTGCGATGACGATGCTGACACGCGGCGTGTCGTGGACCCGACTCATTGGACACGGCACTAGCATGGTACTACCCCGGCCTCGGTCCGTCCCTGACTCTCGCAGGTACCAGCGTTGCCGCGCAGGGTGTATTCGGCATTGACTGGTTCTTCGCCACCGCGCCCTGGGTCTCCTTGGGCTTCGCTCGTACTCGTGGCGAAGCGACGCGGCGCAAACTCCGGTTCCTTCCTCACCATGGGCGAGCACACCAGGGTCATCTGTCACATCCCTCGAAGGCAGACGGTTCCTTCTTCCCTTATGTCTGTTCTCCACCGCGGCTCCTCAGAAACTGCGACAAGGAGCGAACCCGCCTCCAGAGGAGCTTCAGGACAAGCGAGGGTTCCATCGAACAGGCTTTGACGCCAGAAACGAGAGCAGAAAAGAACCTTCCTTGTTTCAAATGCGCGCGCGAGTATGCCTTGTTGAGTCCGGCGAGAAGATGGCGGCTATACACAACCGTCCGCAGGCGAGCAGCTGCCTCATCGAGGAGTGCGACTGCCCTCTTCGACTCACCGACGAGCAATAAGATCGTCGCCCAACGAATGTATGCATCGACCGTGGCCTCTTGGATGGTTTCCGCAGAGACCCCCATCTCGGCCAAGACCGTTGGGGTAATCCTTTCGATTTCCCACAGAGGATCGCAGCCGGTCTTGTGTCTCATTCTGGCAGCAGCCTGAGCGGCGAGTGAACAGAGGGCTTCCTGGTTGAGGTTCCGCGAGGATATCTGGTGGGGGTGAATCCTGTACTTGAGCACAGGATCCCGCAGGTTGGCCAACTTGGACCGCTCCGCTAGGCGCAGCCAGAGATCATAGTCCTCTGCGGGGAGGAAACAGCTCCTATAGCCGCCCACTGCCCGCACCGCGTCCTTCCGCATCATGACCGCAGGATGTGCAAAACAGTTGTGGCGGAAAAGGACTCGCCTGATGTCGTGATCCGTTGCGGGGTAACGTACTATTTGAGAAGGAACGCTTGAATCGCTGATGAGTCCGATCGCGCCGCCAACGAGGGCGACAGAGGAATTCGCTTCAAGGAAGTTCAGCTGTGCTTCCAGTCTATGCGGAAGGGAGATGTCGTCTGCATCCATCCGCGCGACGTACGGTCCCTGCGATAGGGCAAGCAGTCTGTTGATGGCGGCGACCAGTCCGCGGTTCTCTTGGTGGTACACCCGTATCCGAGAATCCACGCGGGCATAGCGTTCGATCAGAGACGCCGTCCCGTCAGTTGATCCGTCGTTTAGGATAATGAATTCGAAGCCTCGAAGTGTCTGACCAAGAATGCTCTCGATGGCTTGCGGCAGGTATCTCTCACCGTTGTAGACGGGCATGATGACGCTCACGAGGGGTGACGAGGCCATTCCTCAGCAAACCTCCTCGGTCTGCCCCGGGCAGACCGTGCCTGCAAGAACGGCTTCAAGAGCAGGCGTGGGCAGCCCGACGCGCTGGAAGATCTCAGTGAAACGGTGGGCGTACGTGTGCTCTCTGAGCGTGCGCTCGTAGCCTGCCCGCGCGATTGCAGCTCGTTCGTCTTCGTGACGAAGATAGTATCGCGCTTTCTGTATCAGATCATCTGTATCAGCGAAGCATACGATCTCTTCGCCATCCTGGAAGTAGTTCTCAAGGTTCTCAGCTTCCCCCGTAAGCATGAATCCACCACACCCCGGGACTTCGAAGTTTCGAGCCTTGATCTGTTCAGCATATCGTCTCGCTTCAGCTAGTCGGCCGGCGTGTCCGGCTGGTGCCGAGGGGACCACTCGGCGACTCCCAACCGCGCTCTTTGCCAAAGCCTTGACGTTCCTTCCAAAGGGTATGGCATCCAAGGAGTGGGACACCCACTTGCGTATCGGAGGAGTCCGGCGCTCTTCTGCGCCGAGCAGAGGGCTGGACGCATTGGACAGGTTCAGATTAATCCGGCTCTGGTTAAAGACTCGGATCATCTCTTCTTGCGAGAGGCGGCCGCTCTCCCACCCGTGTCCCCAAACGGTCACGGCAATGCCTGCCTTGCGAAGGGCGTCAATCACCTCCCGGCGGTCACCGTGCGGTTGTCCAACGAACGTCACGTCGTACCGCAGGGGAAGGGCTAGCTTGCGGTAGGAGTGATGATTGCAAGCCCACTGGCTCTTGATGACGTGCTGGTAACCCATTCGGGCGTACTTGGGCAAGGCACTCTGTGCCGTGGTGATGGCCCAGTCAAAGCAAGGTGCCCAATAGCGGGAGAAATCATCGAACCGCCAGTGATCGTCGCAGAACCAGTTCATTGCGACGGCATCCGTCTCCCTGGATATTCTGCGTATCGTGCGCTTGTCCAACTGGTCCTGAAACAGCACGCAGAAGAGGAGTTGTGGTTTCTCGGCTCGCACCACCTCCCACAGCCGGCGATTCATGGCGCGCTGTCCCAGCTCCCTGTAAAGGGTCATGAAATCGAAGTACAGAATGTCATGTCCCGTGCGTACGAGAGAGTCGTAGAAAGTGACGTGTTCGAAACTGAAACCTCGGCCAGGGTCGCCGTAGTCATACTTCATCGCGACGTATAGGATGCGCATTCGATCCTTTCCCTTCCTTAAGATTCGCACTTCTGCAGCAGAGTCGCCGACCTCGAAGGCGGCCTTGCTCGGCGACTTGTCGCCTCATTATGCATCTGCGGTCGCGTGGGTGACAGCCTTCACGATCTGGGTCGCAAACGCAAAGGACGTGAAATGATCTTCAAACGCCGGGCTCTTCAGAAAGCGCTTCCCCGTCTCTATGTAGTTGTTCAATGTCGTCGGCTGTGTGGACAGCTCCCTCAGAAACGCAAGGAGATCTCGATACGAAGAGAACTTCCGCGCGTCAATGAAAGCATCTCGCGGCACATAGGTGCTGATGTCCGGGGCTCCCAGGTAGACGGGGATTGTGCCTGCATAGAAGCAATCGATGATCTTCTCGGTGACATACCCCTCTGCTCTGTAGTTCTCGAAGCAGAGGTTGAAGAGGTACCGGGAAAGGGTCTGGAGCTTGTCGCCTGCGGAGCCCATGCTGGTGGGGATTCCCGCCCAGCCGAGGCCATAGACGTCTGGGACAGTGCCGCTGCTAGCCTCTAGGATTTCGTGAAGCGCGGTGACGCGTTCGGCGTAGAGATCGTTCTGGAAGAAAGCGCGTGCTCGTTTGTTGGCGTTCATGAAGCTCAATAGGCCCCTTTCTGCAAGGGGCCGATTCAGGTCGACGTCGTGATGTGTGGGATAGCCCCAGTGGAAGTCGGCTCCTGCCTTGACGATCGAGACGATACAATGGAATTGCCTGAGATAGTCTTCATCGTAGAGCTTGGGCAGGACATTCGGTGGCTCTCCTCGTACCAGGATGCGCTCCCCCCGAGAGAAGTGGTTGACTCGCTCGCCGTTCCAGTACAGGTGAATTCCATGCCAATAGGGCCTTGATACCTCGAGAGAGATCCCTGCCTCGTCGAACAGGTCCAGGCCTGACTTTCCGTAGAGTCTGCTTCGAAACTTGCTGAATCGGGCCACCGAATCAGTGTAGCAGGTAGCAACATAACGGACCTTCGTTTGCGGAGTCCTGGTTCTTGGCCAAGCATATGCAGGCGCGCAGGAAGAGAGCTTCGCCTTGGCAGCGCCCACTAGCTTGGGAAGACTTCTTGGCCTGATCCTCTCGAGCAGCTTGACACAGCCAATGGCTCCTGCTTTCAAGAGACCGTACACGCGGGGTCCCGCAGTCAACAAGACCAGAGTCTTCAAAGGCCGCACGCCCAGGAGGACGCGGGGACAGTGCCAAAGGGTGCTGATCCAGACGCGGAACGCCGCTGCCTGCCGCCCCTGCATCGCAAGGAGGCGACTTGCGAGCATCCGAACTCCTGCGTATTCACCGTTCACCTGCGCCCGTACCGAAGAGAGGAGCTTGAGCTCTGTAGCATGAACGGCCAAGAACGCTTGATGTACACGGGAGAGATCGGCGAGGCTCTGGTCTAGTTGGTCTTGGGAAAGCTCCTTCAGTCTTCCCGTTCGGAGACATCGCACTAGATAGGCGCGCTCTCTGGTAAAGCCGCCATCGTTGAGCAAGGTAGCGATGTTCCTGGCGCTGACCGCGGCGGACTGCTCTTCCTGGGTAGTCCGCTTGCGGTGAGAAATACCGACCGGGTTGTCACGATAGAGCAGTAGAGGTTCTGCCAGGTTCTGTCCCTTGTATCGTGCAAGAACCCGCGACCAAAGGTCGTAGTCCTCCACGTAGTACCCCCGCTCAGCCCTGTAGAGGCCAGCGGCCTGAATCGCGTCACGACGGAACATCATCGTGCTGTGGACAAAAGGGGAGTCAAAGAGGAGGAGCCAACGGATGTGGACATCTTCACAGGGATGGCGCATGACGAACTTCACGTTCTCTTCTGAATCGATCACCCGGCAGCTAGTCCCCACCATCGCGTAGTTGGGGTGTTCATCCAGAAACTGAACTTGGCGCGCAAACCTGGAGGGGAGGGATACATCGTCCGCGTCCATTCTTGCCACGTAGGTTCCTCGGCTGAGACCGATCCCCTTGTTCAAGGCTGCCGGTAGTCCCACGTTGGCCTGTTCCACATAGCGTATTCGCGGGTCAGCGTAGCTTTGGATGATCTCGCTAGAATCGTCTGTAGATCCGTCATTCAGGATGATGAACTCGAACTCAGCGTAGGTTTGGGCGAGCACGCTCTCGATCGCTCTCCTCAAGTAGCGGGCCCCGTTGTAGACGCTCATCACGACGCTCACTTTGGGATCGCCGAAGGGACGGGTCACTTTTCCACCTCTGCACGCGGATGATGTCGTTGCCAGCGGTGCCAGAGCAGCAATCTGAGCTCTCGCAGAAGGCCGATAGAGTGGCCTGGTCCCAGGCGGGCGATCTTGGCGAGAAAGAACAGGGTTCTTAGGAATCGGCGGCTCTCGTAGTGAGCCCGGGCTAGCTCTAAATAGGCATTGTGCGCTACGTGGGGTAGGTGATGACGGAAGGCTGGTGGGGTATCTTCCCTCATCTTGGCGAGATGCCTCATCCGTCCCAGGGTCACTCGTTCCAGGTTCGCCTGCATGCTCGCGGCATGCACGCGTATGCATACTAGCACTTCATCTTGAAGAAAGTAGAACTTGTGTCTCAGGGCGAGCCGTCTCCACATGTCTTGGTCCTCAGAAGCAGGAAGATTCTCGTCGAACAGCCCCACGTCTCGGAAGCAGCTGGCCCTTAGCAGGACTGACGATCCTGACCCTGCGACAACATTGCGGTACATGAGTTCTTCATACAACGTTGGTTGAGTACGCTTCAGGACCCATGAGCAGTCCTGCGGAAAGGGCGTGCCGGCCGCATCAATGCATTGGAACTGGCAGTAGACCACATCGACTCCAGGTTCAGATTCGAGCACCGCCACTTGGCGCTCGAGCTTCCCAGAGAGCCACACGTCGTCGGCGTCGAGGAGGGCAATGTACTTCCCGCGGCTCTTCAGAATCCCAGCATTCCGTGCGGAAGAAAGCCCCCGGTTGTCTTGGTATTCGTACTGAACGCGCGGGTCGCTCGCGTAGCGTGCGACGACGTTCTTCGTTTCGTCCGTGGAGCCGTCATCGATCACAACGACTTCTAGGTCACGAAACCGCTGGCAGACCACACTTCTGATGGCCTCATCGAGATAGAAGGCGGCGTTGTACGCGGGAATAACCACGCTCACGAGCGGTGTGGCGGGCATTTCTCAGTGGATCCCCTCGGTCTGCCTACGGCAGCCGGACCTCGCAAGAACGGCTTCAAGAGCCGGTGTCGGGAGCCCGATGCGCTAAAAGATATCCTCGAAAAGGTGAGCATACGTGTGTTCCCAATATGTCCACCCATACAGCGTCTCCGTGATCGAACAAGGTTTGCTCTCATGCCAAGCTAAACTCCATGCCGGCGTAGAGTATCAGCACTCGGGCGTTCACAAAGCTCTCGGTAGAGCTGCTCATAACACCCCACGATCTTCTCCCAGGTGAAGCGGCGTCTCCATGCCTCGTAGCCCGCCTCGGCCAGAAGGTTTCGCTTCCCTGGGTTGCCAACCAGGTCCTCAATAGCGCGCGCCATGCTCTCGGCAGAAGCGTCAACCATGCCGTTGTTCCTTTGCCTTGTTGGCAGAACAACGCCTCCCTGGCACCAACGCGTTATCTCAGCGGCATTACCACAGCCGGTCGTCACGTAGGGAGTCCTAGAAGCCATGGCTTCGAAGAGAACAAGCGGGGAACATTCAAGGGGGGAGCCAAAGACAAAGAGATCCGCTGCATGATAGGCGGCGACCACGTCGGCGCGAGGAGGGTTGAGAAGGAAGACCTGCTTGCGCCCGAGGGAAACGACGTTTGTGAGAAGAGCTTGCCGCTTGCAGTCGGGAAGGCAACTGGTGACCGCGGTAGCGTTTCCAATGACGTTTCCAATGATGATGAGAACCGTACGCCCGATGTGGACATGGCGGAATGCCTCCAGGACTAGGCGGTGACCCTTCTGACTCGTGTGGCTTCCTACAGTGATCAGAAGCGGGACATTCTGGGGGATGTGATAGCGTTCGCGGAATGTGGGGTCGATCTGTGCGAACTCCTCTTCTGAAGCCCCGTTTGGTATGACCGAGTAGTCTATGAGACCGTGTGCCCTGGCGAACTCGATGTCGCGGTATGTATTGGAGTGAAAGACCAGGTGGTCGTACCGATGCATGAGGCTCGGCATCTTGGCGAAGTAGTCGGTGTTGGCCTGTGCATACAAGCCGGAGAATCCGCACGGAGCCAGGACCTTGCGACAGGGAAGACGTTCCAAGACCGGGAAGACAAGATCCGTTGCCCACTGCTGGGCAGCGTAGTTCAGCATGACATCGAAGTCGCCGTCGAGCAGGAATCTCCGATATCGGTCGGTTTCACCCGTGAACCCGCCCCCTGCGCTCCGTGAAATGGCGAACTCCTCTATGCGCACGCCGTTAAGGGTCTGAGTGTCTCGCGCGGTAAGCTTGGTTGTGGCTACAGTGACCACATGGTCGCGCATGACAAGGCGCTCAGAGATCTGCTTGACAACTTCCTGTGCCCCTCCGACGCTAGGGGCGTAGAACTCGACGGTGTGAAGGATTCTCATTGCGCTGTCCGCACCCCTGCCTTTGGGTGAATCAGTTTGGTAGATTCTACCGTCTCAGATCCTCTCCAGGAGCTGGCTGAGAACCTCAGGAATGCTCTCCTTGTACGTCGATCTCTGGTCCTTACGCAGGGCCGATCGGGCATCTTGGGAGCGACTTCCTGATGTCGTGATAAGGAGCTACAGGGATCGAGATACTCCTCCTCAAGGTGATTCCACCATCGCATGTGCGTGCTCGAGGAACCGGGGATGCGGTCCACCAGAACGCAGGGGACAGGTACTCTCAAGTAGTCTCCTCCTCACAAGCTTCGCGCGGAGGGCTAGCGCAAGTCACGTCCACATTCGTCAGGTGTGATTTGAGTTGCGAAACCCAGCCTGTGAGCAGCCGCTGCTCGCTCTCCGAGTCGTCGACCAGACTGAGCCGAAGGAGCCCTACAGCTTCCTCAACCTGGCGATCTTGGGACTGGAAAGGGCGCGTTTTCTGCGCTGTCACGATGAGGCTGTGCAGGCCTTTGTGGGTGACGCGGCGGAAAGAGAGATTCTCGTACCCTAGAGCGCTAAGGAATAGGACGAACTTGTCCCGATACCATCCGTCCTTATGGCACGCCCATTCCGCTTCATGCGATCCGAAGATGTGTCGGACCGACCGAGCCCTTTCTTCAGCAGATCGGGACTCTAGAAAGACTTTGACTTGCTTCTCAGAATCGGGAGTTTCGATTACGAGGCGGCCGTCGTCCTCTAGCCACGCATACCAAGTGATCAGAAGACGTAGAGCGGTCCCCCTGTCGAAGTGCTCGAAGACATGGTGCAGGCGTACTTCCTCCACCGTCTCCGGGGCAAAGCAGAGGTCTCGAATATCGGCTTCAAGGTCGACGTCAAGCTTCGTGTGGAGAGGCCGCTTCTCACACGGAAGATCGACGTTCACATACCCGGGGAGACGGACGTCTCCACAACCCAAGTGGAGTCTAACTCCATGACGAGGCGGGCAACCTACTGTGCGGTCTGGGCTAGCGGTAGAGGTGAGCTGCCCTTGGGTGGTTTGAGAGTTACTTCCGGTTCGCGGTCCCTCGCGGGCACGCCTCAGAACCTTTCTGAACGCAGCGCAGGGTAGCTTCACTGACAGCCAGGGTTCCTCCCACGTCATCCTGATCGCACATTGCAGCGCGTCCCAGTAACGTCGCGAAACTAGCAGTGATCTGAGAAGGCTGATCCGGTGTCTCCCCAGTTGCTGTCTTAGTAGCGCAAGCGTCAGGTCGTCCAAGTTGTCGGTGTTGCGAAGGTATTGTTGCAGGCGCCGGAACACCGCCACCATGCTTCTCAAGTAGTCAGTTTTTGACTGTTGTCCGCGAATGCTTAAAGCCGGATCGTCTCTGTAGATGGCTAGGGGTTCTGGTAAGTACGCGATCTCTGATGCCGCGGCGACACGGAGCCACAGGTCATAGTCCTCGGTGGTACGAACGCGCGGATCCTCGCAGAACAGTCCAGTCTGTGTGAGCAGAGACCGGCGAATCAGGGCTGTGGACGTGATAATGAAGTTGTCTTCGAGTAGTTGTCGCAGGACGTGTCCGCTCTTGCCCTGATCCTCACGCAGGTAGTGCTTGAGAGTGTCCCCGCTACCCGGTGCAACGAGCGCGTTGGCGCAAACGAGACCGACGTCCTTTCTCTGATCCAACAATGCCGTTTGTGTCTCTAGTTTCGTCGGGAGCCATTGGTCATCCGAGTCGAGGAATGCGACGTATTCTCCACGCGCGACCCGCAGGGCAGCGTTTCTGACCTTACCCGGATGCCCCGAGTGTTCCAGGCGGATGTACGAAATAGGCCGCTGGAGACCCTCCAAGACCTCTCGTGTATCGTCAGTGGAACCGTCATCGGCGACAATGATTTCCAAGTCCTCGTAAGTCTGCGAAAACACACTTGTCAAGGCCGTAACCAGGAGGCAAGCGCGGTTGTAGGTTGGAATAACGACACTTACGCGAGGAGAGTGGCGATGGACCTCTCCAAGCCGAAAGGATCTGGTTGTCGACATCATCGTGTACGCCAGATTAGCACAGAAGGCGTGATGCCTGCAAGGGATACATCACCGAGAGGAGCTCTCGTCGCGGTAGTATTCCAGCAAGTGCGTCCAGTACGGAGCCGGCGCAAGGACACGCCACGTCCCGTCAACTGGTGTTGATGGGGTTCCCTCTGGCTCTGGCAGGGTACGTGGTCATCAGGTGCCTCCTTGCCCGGAAGTAGGAGCAGCCCCACCTTTCTCGTCTCCAGGAGCCGCTCCGCCTCTCGCATTCCCCTCTCGTACTTCGCAGCCGTCCCGTCCCTGCTGAAGTCGCGGGGTCCCTTCTCCAGGAACTCCTTCTTCCAGCGGGCGACGGTCCTGGGGTGCAGGTCGTACGCGCGTGCGATCTCCACCGCCTCCCGGTCGCCGTCCAGTACCTCAAAAACAACCTGAAACTGGAGCCTCTGAGAGAACCGTTCTCCCTTCTTGCCCACCACGATCACCTCGTCTCGTCGAGGCGATCCTACCAGATCTTCCCCGTTCGCCTAGCAGGTCAGCTGGTACAGCTCTTCAACCGCACTCCCCCGGCCCTCGCGCTGGACGTGCGAACGGTCTAGCCGCGACGAAAGTGCCTTGGTCGGCTTTGGGGTTGGTTTCATGGCTCCATCTCAGTGATTGGCTTCCCGAAGGCGATCTTCGGGTACGCGTTCGCGTTTGTATCGATAACGACGCGAAGGAGACTCGGCGCAGCCGGGTCGCTGGCAAGCCAGCGGAGGGCTGCTTGTGCCTCGCCGCTCTCTTCCACTGTACGCGAGGGGATCTTGTACGCACGCGCGACTTCCTCGAAATCTGGAGCCGAGTAGCCCCAACGCGTACCAGGATAGCGCGCTTCGAAGTAGCTCTCTTGGAACTGGCGGACCATCCCATAGCATTGATTGTCCATGACAATGACCTTTATGGGTAACTTGTGGTACCTGAGGGTCTCGAGCTCTTGGATGTTCAGTTGGAAGCCACCATCTCCGGCGATCGCGACGATCGGCTTGTTCTGTGCCACTAGGGCAGCGCCGACGGCGCCGGGGAGGGCAAAACCCATCGGTCCCATCCCGCCCGAGGTGACGAACAGCTGCTCTGGGCCCAGTTCTAGAGACTGAGCAGCCCACATCTGGTGTTGCCCTATGTCAACTACGAAGGCAGCTGGCTTGAGCGTTTGCGAAGCCATATGCATGAACGCATTCGGGTTGATGCCCGGAGTGCCTCTTAGCTCCCCGACATCGGGCCACCTCCTCCTCAGATGATCGATCTCGCCCAGCCATTCCTCTCGGTTCGGAAACGTCTGGCGACGTACGCCTGAGACGGCAGCCTCCAGGAAGGCCTTGGTGTCTGCGACAATCGGAATGCATTCTGTTACGCGGTTGTTGATCTCCCCTGGGTCGACGTCCACATGGAAGATCGTCTTCCCCTTCCGGAAGGCCTCGGGACCTGACCCCGTCTGCCGGACGTCGAGACGGCTGCCAATCACCAACAGGAAGTCCGAGCGCGCGACTGCTAGGTTCGCCCACCGATTGCCGTAGGTTCCCAGCATCCCGACGCGGAGAGGATCTTCATAGGGGAGAGCGTCCACACCCATGAGAGAGAAGACCACTGGTGTCCGCGTGGCTGCGACAAAGCTGCGGAACAGCGCTGTGGCTTCTCCAGCACGCACGCCCCCCCCGGCAAGGAGCAGCGGCCGCTCGGCTCTTGCCAGTTCTGCAAAAAGGTTCTCGGCTAGTCTGGGGTCAGGCTTTGGGCGTTCAATGGCCGAAATTGGATGGGCTTCCTTCACGGCGATATCGGCCCGCTGCACGTCCATGGGAATGTCCAACAGGACCGGTCCCCTTCTGCCGGAGAGGGCGACGCGAAACGCCTCCTCGAGGAGTTCGGGGACTTCCTCAGGGGATTCGACTTGCCAGGTCGCTTTCGTGATCGGCCTCGCCATCGAAACAATGTCCGTCTCTTGGAAGCCAAGTTGGCGCACGCGACGTGAACCCTTCAGTTCGCTGCGATTCACCTGCCCCGTGATGAAGACTGCCGGCGAAGAGTCAAAGTAGCAGGTGCCGACCCCGGCGAGCAGATTCACGGCACCTGGTCCGCTCGTGGCCATGGCCACGCCGGGTATCCCTGTCAGGCGAGCGGCCACGTCAGCAGCAAAGGCCGCTGCCTGTTCATGATGCATGCTAATCAGTCGTACTGCGCCGGCTCTGTAGATCGAGTCGACGAGGTGCGTGGTCATCCCTCCCACGACTTCAAAGACGAACTTCACTCCTTGCGCGTGGAGGAAAGAGGCCACGTAGTCAGACACTTTCATCCTTAGCTTCTCCTCGTCATGTGCATTGGGGAACCACCAGTGCTGGGGCTCCCGGCACGGCTCGCCTCGGGATTCAGCCTCCTAGCACTAGAGGAACCTCCATCGCTGAGACTGCTCTGCCCGTACTCCTGTTCGCCCACCCGGCCTGTCGACTGCATCTGCCTAAGCCATCCGAGCGTGTCACGAAGAGCATCCGCAAGACCCACGGTTTGGCGCAGGCCAAGCTCCTCTTGTGCACGCTTTGTCGATGGCATGTAGCACTCGACGCGCAGCCCGGGCGTGGCAGGAGTACATACCCGCACCTCAGGTTGCGGCTCGCACATTTCGGCGATCGCGTGTGCAAGTTCACCAATGCTAATGGACTCCTCAGAGCCCACATTATAGGCCCGGGCGGAGAGGCCGCGCAGAAGAATCATCCAGAGCCAGGCAGCGAGGTCTGCTCCATGGAGATACGAGCGGCGGGCCGTACCATCCCCTCTGACGAGGACTGGCCCCCCGCGAACAGCATCGAGAACAAAGTCGGTGATGGCGAATCCGGCTGCAGGGTTCAGGTAACGGCCTGCGAAGGTGAAGCACCTCGCGATCTTCACATCAAGGCCGTAAGCATGCCGATATGCGGCGCACAGGAACTCCGCGGCTCTCTTCCCTTCTGCATATCCTGAAAGCGGGTCTGAGGGGTCCAGTGCTCCGAAGTGGTTCTCGGACAGATGCCCCGCCTGCCAGGTATTCCTTCCGTACACTGCTCCTGAGCTCACGAAGAGAGCGGACTCGGCGTGGCAGTGGAGAGCGAAGTCAAGGACATGGCGACTTCCATTCACTATGGTTGAGAACGTCTCCAACGGTGTCTCACGGGCAAGCGATTTTCGGCCAGGCCCTCCTGCGTGGATGACGAGCGAGAAACCTTTGGTTGGGAAAGCGAAGGTTCGTACGTCCCCCTGAAGCAACTCCACCCTGCTCTCACCGGCGAGATGCGGAACCCTCCTCGAGAAGCCTTCTGGATCCCGCGTGAGGATCACCACGGAGGCTCCGAGATGGAAGGTGTTGTTCGCCCAGAGGAACGCCTCCAGCAGCCAACAGCCGATGAATCCCGTCCCACCCGTGATGAAGACCCTCTTCCCGCGCAGTTGTTCCCACACCGACTGCATCTCAGTCCAGGCTGAGAGCTGAGGGTCTCCTTCGCCGAAGGGGCCACATGCAGGAGTTCCTCGCATGTTACCAGACCCTCCACGGCGGGTTGTCCTCTTCCCAGAGGGTCTGTAGGAGCCGCAAGTCACGGAGGGTATCCATGCACTGCCAGAATCCGTCGTGCCGGTACGCGCAAAGATGGCCCTTCTCTGCAATCGTCTCAAGAGGCTCCCTTTCCCACGGGACATCGCCCTTGACGTACTGCAGGGCTTCTGGTTCGATCACGAAGAACCCCCCGTTGATCCAACCTTCATGAAGAGCAGACTTCTCCCGGAACGATCGCACCCGTCCGCCGTCGATTTCGACTGCCCCGAAGCGAGCCGGAGGGCGCACGGCCGTGAGGGTCACGAGTCCGCGGTTCTCCCTGTGGTAGGTGATCAGGCGCCGAAGATCCACGTTGCTCACGCCATCGCCGTACGTCATCATGAACGTGCTGTTGGAGAGCAGTCGCTCGAGTCGCTTGAGCCGTCCACCTGTCTGGGTTTCCAGTCCTGTATCGCACAAGCGAACTCTCCAAGGTTCGCAGTTCGCTGGGCCAAGCGGTTCAACCTTCCCTGTGTCGAGAGACACTTCGAGATCAGCGCTAGCGGCGTGGAAGTCGAGGAAGTACCGCTTGATCTGATCCCCCTTGTAGCCCAATGCAAGGATGAAGTCGCTAAAGCCGTAGAAGGAGTAGTGTTTCATGATGTGCCAGAGGATAGGGCGCCCGCCGATCTCGACGAGAGGCTTCGGGCGGACCTCCGTTTGCTCTGCGAGCCTGGTTCCCATGCCGCCGCAGAGGATGACAACTGGGATTTTCTCCGTCACACGCGACCCTCCTCCTTCACGAACTCGACCAGGGTATCCGATACGTAGTCGAGCATTTGCGAGGTTAGCCCTGGATAGACTCCGACCCAGAAGGTTCGGTTCATGACGAAGTCGGACATCGGAAGTTCCCCGACGGCGCGGTACGGTGCCCCCGCGTACGCGGGCTGTCGAGCAAGGTTCCCGCCGAAGAGCAACCGAACGCCGATTTTCCTTTTGTCCAGGTGTTGGACGAGTGTATTACGAGAAAACGGAGCTTCGGGATGCACGCTCAGCGGGAAGCCGAACCAGCTCGGGTCCGCTCCTGGTGTGACTTCGGGAAGGATCAGGGTCTCAGAAAGCCTCTCTAGGGCGTTCCGGAGATAGGTGAAGTTACGGCGCCGCGCGGCAATGAACTCAGGGAGCTTCTTCAGTTGCGTCACCCCGACGGCTGCCTGCATGTCTGTCAGCTTCAAGTTATACCCGATGTGTGAGTACGTGTACTTGTGGTCGTATCCGCGGGGCAGTTCTCCAAGTGTCCAGTCGAACCGCTTCCCACAGGTGTTGTCCTTTCCCGGAGCGCACCAGCAGGCGCGCCCCCAGTCTCGGTAAGAGACGGCAAGTCTGTGGAGCTCCGTGGAGTTCGTCAGCACCGCGCCACCCTCTCCCATGGTGATGTGGTGAGCGGGGTAGAAGCTGACCGTCGCGAGGTCTCCGAAAGTGCCGACAGGTCTCCCGTGGTACGTGCTTCCGACGGCATCGCAGCAGTCCTCGATGAGCCAGAGGTTGTGAGTCCGGGTGAAGCTGGTGACAGTCTGGAGGTCGAAGGGGTTTCCTAGCGTATGGGCTAGGATCACGGCTCTCGTCCGCGGCGAGACGGCCTTCTCCAACTCGCGGGCCGCGACGTTGTAGGTCGGGATCTCGACATCCACGAAGACTGGCACGAGATGGTTCTGGAAGATGGGATTGACGGTCGTTGGGAACCCGGCCGCCACAGTGATTACCTCGTCGCCTGGCTTGAGCCTACGATCGCCAAGCTCGGGCGCTGTGAGCACCGACAGGGCAAGGAGGTTGGCGGAGGAGCCGGAATTCACCAAGGCGACATGCCGTACCCCCATGAACGCGGCGAACTCCCGCTCGAACTCCGCCGCAAAACGTCCCGCGGTCAACCAGAAGTCAAGCGATGCGTCAACAAGCGTTGCTACGTCGTCAGCATTGAACGTTTTCCCGCTGACGGGAACCGGAGTCTCTCCAGGAATGAACTCACGCTTCAGCCAATTCAGAGCGTAGTATCGCCGAACGAGAGACAGAATCTCACTTCGCACAACGTCCGGAGTCTCCTTCCCCAAGATGGTGCATCCCCTCCTCGCGCTCCAATTCCCGATGGCGAGGTCGAAGTCTCGGCAACTAGCTCCTACAGGTCCTTCTTCTCTCGCGGGGCCTACCGTGGAGGCTTCGCCGTTTGTAGAAACGCGCGATACCACTGAATGGTCTCCGCTAAGCCCTCTTCCAAGGTGTACCTTGCCTTCCAGCCGAGCACGTCTCGAGCTCTTGCTGCAGAGAGGTACTGATCCCTGATCTCCGCCGTGGCTTCGTTCAGGATGACGGGCTCTAAGTCTCGGTGGCCCATCAGCTCCTGGATTGCCGCAACAATCTCTAATACAGACAGCGGCTTCTCAGAGCTGAAGTTGAAAGCTTCTCCGTGGACCTCTTCTCTGTCAAGGGCCTGCGCTAGATCCATGTAAGCGCGCGCGATGTCCTCGACGTAGACGTAATCTCGCACGAAGTGGCCGTCGCTGCGGATAATAGGCGGGTGGCGCTCGATCAGACTTCGGATGGTGCCGGGAACGATTCGACTCCAGTTCAGATCACCGCCCCCGTAGATGTTGCCACAGCGAGCGATTCCCACGGGCAGACGATACGTGTGGTAGTACGCCTGGGCGAGCAGGTCTGCACAGCTCTTTGAGACATCGTACGGGTGGCGTCCTTGCGGGGCCATCGCCTCGACGTACGGGAGGACCTCGCTATCGCCGTAGGCCTTGTCGCTCGATGCAACGATCACGCGCTTCACCGTCTTGGTGTGGACTCGGCAGGCCTCAAGGAGGTTGTAAGTGCCTCGGATGTTCGCCTCGAAGGTCGACAGCGGGGATCGGTTGGCGACCCCGACAATCGCCTGGGCTCCAAGGTGGAATACCGTATCCACTTCATGCTCGTTGAGTGCTCGCTCGAGGCAAGCGTAGTCTTCCAAGATGCCGCTCACGACATGAAGTTCTTTGACGATTCCGGAACGAATGAGGTCAGAACGGGGGTCCCAATCGCGGATGAGCACGACAACGTACGCTCCTGACTTGGTGAGGATCTCGGCAAGCCAGGTGCCTACGAACCCCGTCGCTCCGGTGATGAGAACGTGCTTTTCTTGCCAGTACTTCTCTGTGAGGCCCTTCTTAGCTGGCATGCTCACGCTCCTCCACAACTGCCGCGGCTTGGCACGTCACTTTCTCTCACCGCGCAGCAGGCCCATCACGGTTTCCACTTTCCGTCGAGCGGATGAACGGTCCGGCGCCGAACTCGCTTGGCCTTCCATACCCTCACGCTGTTCGTCATCGGTCTCTCCTCTTGCCACGTTACACCAATTGCGTGTCCAGAGAAAGCGGGTGTGCCTCAACCCAGACTATCATTGACCTCACCCCAAAGGAGCCGTGCGTAGACCCGTGCCGATGATTCCAGTGTGAACGATTCCAGAATCACTCGACGGGGATTGAACATTGGCATACGGTCCAGGAAGTCGTCCAGTCTCACCGAGAAGCTAGACGCGGTCTGGAAATCCAGTCCACAAGCTGCGCACAGATACGGTGCGGAAGAAGCCGCAAAGGTTCGACTCCCGCTCTCCCACGTCTTTCGATTCCAGACCAGAGTGGGCACATCGCAAGCCCACGCTTCAAAGAGAGCGATCCCTTGGCTCTCGCTCTCGCTTAGAAAGATCATCGCTCTACTCTTCTGAAGCAGCGACCGATACTGTGAAGGAGTGTACTTCCCATAGGCAAGAACCTGGAATGAAAGACCTCGCCGCTGCATTTCCTCGGTGACGCTTTCCACGATTGCCATGTTGCGCAGCTGCCGTATCTTTTGGTAGACAAGCAAGCCGCGCTGTTGCCCATCGTATGCCAGCGCGGATGGATGCCAGAAACCCTGATCCACACCAACAACCCACTCAGCAATACGTCCAACGAGGGATGGACGGACCGATTCGTACACGCGAGACACCCAAGCCGAAGGCGTCACGACACAATCGATCTCTGGAGCAGCAAGAATCCCGTCGAACTCGTCTGGAAGCACCACAAGATTGGGCCCTGCGATCAGGCGCTCGATGCGGCCGCGGCGTTTGGCCTCGATGGCCCAACGGAGGGCAGCGATGTCCCTCAGAATCCCAACATGCGGGGTCACTGCCCTCTCTGGCGGGTTCAATCGGTAGGGCTGACCGATCCGTTCCAATCCCCTTAGCAGATTGGATTCGACAGTAAGAGGACCACTCATTCGGTTTGCCCGCGCCCAGGATGCTGGCGCCAGGAACGTTCGAAGGAATGCCTTGGCCGAACTTGGTCGCCACTGCCGGACGCTTCGCACACGGCGCGACACCTCGCCCGTGAACGTACGCGGCGGCTCGGTCAAGATAGTGAGTTGCAGCGCTTTGGCTCTATGGTGGCGCAACTGTCGGTTCGAGCATGACCCAGAAACCGTACGCGGCCTCCTTATGAAGATGTTTCGTCAATCAAGAGAGTGCCCACCCCTTGTTGTCGAGATCGTAGGCAACGTGCAGTGTTTTCCCCCCTTTCACAGCCCATCATTCACTGCTCTTGTCCCGAGCTTGTCGACGCCGCAATAGGCGCCCCACCCATCCGCGAACCCCGACGGGGATGATTGCGCGGATGCATCTGCAAGTACTCCCTCGTGCAAGCCTTAGGCAGTTCGTACCCTTTGTTAGTGGATAGAATAGCACAAACGGATAGCGGAGAACGCCCGCCCTCCGGCATTTGTGCAGAAAGAGCAAAACGGGGCTGCGCTTCTCGGGCAACAGTCTCCCATAAGAACCCAATAGTTCATAACCGGTCGTCCTATAAAACAGGCAGGCGATTCCAGGATCCCACTTCTCGGCGAGCGCCTCACGGTAGGCACGATACAGTTCGATGAGGTGGTCTTCTGCCAGTGCTCCTGTCCTAGAGTCTTGGTCGGGGTGGTTGCGATAGAGGACGAGCGGTTGCGAGATCAGGGCACAGCGCCCCTGCCTGGCTACCTCGAGAAGGAACGGCCGATCATGAATCTTCGCGAAGCGCCCGTGGTCTGGCAGATGTCCACGTAGCGCAGCACTGCGATACATGGTCGATCCATAATGCAGTTGAAACCCGCGCAGCAGCTTCTCAGCCAGATCGGCGGTGCGGCAGAAGACCACCTCCGACGTGGATGCGATCTGAGGAAAGGACGGGGGCGGCCCCGCGAAATGTCTCATTGTCGTGGATACAAACTGGACGTCAGCGTTTTGCTCCAGGATGGCCACCTCGTTCTCCAGCAAACGAGGATGCATCAGGTCATCATCGTGAAAGACCATCAGATACTTTGTCTGCAGGTACTCCTGGATAACCGGTCCGTGCCCTTCCGCGCCCAGGTTACTCGAGTAGCGTCTGTAGGAGATGCGTCGGTCCGTGTCGACAAAGCGGGTCAGGATAGGCGTGTAGTCCCTTTCGCTGGCGTTGTCCAGGATGACGATGCGGTACTCTTGAAAGCTTTGCGCGAGAATGGACTCCAGGCACTGTTCTAGATACCCCGGCCGGTTGTAGGTCGGGATGCAAATCGTGAGAAGCTCAGACATAGCGTGCAACGACATCGTCAAAGGCCGCCATCATGCGGCGAATGAACTCACTGACATGGAATCTGTCAAAGGACTCCGAGGCCAGAAAATCCGCTGCGGCTTCCAGATAGCGTTTTGCCTCACTCTCGCTCATTTTCAGCAGATACTTCTCCAGGTCATCGTAGCTTCGGAAATCCCTAAAGTCAATGAAAGTCTCTCCGGAAACGTGGTCGGTGATGTCGGGAGCGCCGTAGTAGATCGGAATGCATCCTGCCAGGAAGCAGTCGAATATCTTCTCCGTGATGTATCCTGGGAAAACCGTGTTCTCGAAGCACACTGCAAACTTGTAGTCTTGGAGCACACCTAGCTTGCTCTCAATCCGTCCAGGAATCCTCCCCCGGTAACATCCCCGTAGAGCTTCCAGAAGTCGCCGTTGGAACGATGGGCCTACCCCTTGGACTGGGTTGTCCCAGCCCAGCCCATACAAGTCAAAGTGCGGGTCGCGGGAGAAGTATTCGATAGCGCGCAGGCGTTCGAGGTAGAGATCTGAGCGCATCCACGGATCGAAGTAGCGAGTAGATAGGTTCCGCAGGTAGTGGTACACGGCTACTAAGGAGCTACGCGGATGCCGAGGATTGATCGGGCCCAGCTTGAACTGAAAGGCTCGCTTGTTGCTGTTGATCAGAACCAGAAAACGACGCTCCAGCCACGGCCTGCCTGCTAGGACTTTGCGGCTCTGATTGGGCCAAAAGAATGGATGAAAGCAGGTCCCAGTTCCACGCAACCGGTCACCTGCCCCGCCGTAGAGAAAAGCGTGCTTGTAGCGGCCAGCACACCGCGCCAGGTCGTGGTAGAAGTCGTAGGCGATGATAGGTGACTCCGCACAAGTGCAGACGGCAGGAATCAGGCCACGCCTGAACAACTCATCGGTATGCTGCGAACCGATCTCAGTGAGGACGAGTCCCAAGCGATACGGGGTAGGGCGCGACAGGAAGACGTCCGCGGTCATGACCTCGTAGCCGGCCTTTTGGGCAGCCTCGGCTAGGTCCGTTAGCGCCGTAGCGCCCGGGAACTGGCTCATATAAGCCCGGTCCAGAATACGGTTCTGCCAGAACTCATGGATGTTATGATCAAAGACAAGGAATCGCTGTGGTTTCATGGGGTTCCTGCTTCGCCAGTTGACGTTGCGATCCTAGGAGCTGCTCTCGTGAAGGAATCGCTTGAACATGCCATTTGCCGCCCGCAGGACGCCCCTGCCAGAAGGCGATGACGAAAACACCTGACTGCAAGGAGATCCGGGTGTTCCCACCATGATTGACCACTCCAAGAATAAGCGCTGCCTCTAGCGCTGGCCAGCTCGCTAGGGAAGCCTCCCGGTGGATCACCTCCGACCGCCTCATCCAGGACTTGCCCCGTGCTAACACAGTCTGAACGCGATTCTGTCGGGGACCGGCAATACTGGCGGAACATACGATGGTGCATTGGGGAGGGCCATTTGTAGGTTCAAGCCAGGCTTCGTCTCTTTCTTCCATGTCTCGCCTCTGTCAGCTTACAATCCCCATGGTCCGACAAATCGAGACCGCGCCATTCCGTAGGCTCGCATTGGCAGCACGATGTACAACGGTCATTCCTGACACTCCGATGCAGGCGGGACAGTCCTGTGTCATGCCATTGCTTGAGAACACCGCCAGCGCTCGTAGATGAGGCAGGTAGTCGTCTTGGCGGCGCTTTCGCTGCCAGAGACGGTCGTTTTCCCATCTGATGCATGGATCTGGTTCTGTCCCCGCTCCGTTGGCAAGCATCTCCGGTCACTCCCATAGGATCGTCTATCTTCGCGAGAGAAGCCGATCCACGACCTTTCGCACGCTCTTGGAGGCCAAATGCGCGAACTGCATTCCCTGCGGGGGGGGCGTTGCCCTTTCTCTCGAGCATGTAGCAGTATCCTGTGATGCTTCCGTTGAATCGAGAATATCGAATGGATAGAAGACAGGCGTCTGCATGCCCCATCTGAGTTTAACGTACGTAAGGCATTTCCCGCCACCGTGTTCAACCTGCTGTTTCAGAGAACGGAAATCAGCACTCGAAACGTACCCCCGGTCACCTTGGCCGACCAACGCAACAATGTGGTTTGCCGAAAGCGGCGCATATCCTTTCTTGGGTTTCTTCACCTCATGCCACTTCCTTCTAAAGAATGCGTCATTTCCAGATGCGTAATTCCCGTGGCGCGCAGTCTGCGTAGACGTGAATCCAACTTCCTGTTCTGCGGGCTGTTGATTCCGCAGGCTGGGGCAGAATACAGCTTTGTCATACGGAAAACCGACAGATGCAGCCCGCCGTGCGCAATCGCCATCTTCAGCCCCAATTCCCGTGAACCGCTCGTCAAACCAGCCAATACGCTTCATTACAGTTTTAGATATCATAAAGTGGCTGAACGTGCCGTTCAAGAGCAGAAAATCCGCCGCGCCGCGCTGAGTTTCAAACTCAGCCCGAAAGCTCTCGCCTACTGTGACGTCGTCATTGAGGAGCAGGATCTTTGGCATTGAAGACAAAATGCACAGCAGGTTCCAGCACTTCGCGAGTGGCTGGTGCTCTTCAAAGGTAAGAACATGCCTGAAACCACAGTCTTGAAGAAAAGGAGTTACGGCTCTTAGGTATCTGAGCTGTTTGGCTCGGTCAGGGTTGAATCCGTTGACAATTGCATTGCGTTCTACGTCGGGAAAGTACTTAGTCAGGTCCACGGCAAGCTGCTTGAATAGCTTAGGAAACCTCTCCACATACGTAACAACGCCAATTGAGTAGTCGGGCGCAGTCTGCATAGTTCACCTCCCTCTGGTGCTCAAGCCAGCTGAGATCGCACAAGTGAGAGCTGCGATTGAGCGCTTTCGAAGAACTGTACATCTCTCCCGTGATAATCGGGCTTCTCAAGGATCATTGTCAAATGGGAACCATCGTAGACTCGCTCAAAACCAGCGAAATACCATTCACTGCGCCAAACGGTTGGCAACGGGTATGGACACCGACTTTCGACGGGCAAGGCCCTGAACGCCGTTCGTATTCCGTACCGGAGTTGCTGGCCGAAAGCGTCTGGGACTTCAAGGTTCGGAGGGCAGAAATACTGTGTAAAACTCGCTGGACACCACACGGAAACATGCGTTGGATCTTGGTGGACGGCGATGGGTACTTGACGGTTGGCATCGTATGCTGGCGTTACGGAGAGAAAGACGCCATTCCTTCTCATGACCCGATACAGTTCGTTGAATAAGAAGACGACTGGTCGTGCGATAGTCATGCCCCTTATGTGGGTTGCCGCAGATGAACTAAAGATCTCGTAGTCCACATCATTAAGGCTATCTGATGGAAACCACAGCGCTTTGGGAATGTGTTCTAGTACATCTAGGGCGGAAACGAAGTCGATTGATTCGTCGGGAAATGGCAGTCTCTGAAATCCTAGATTGCATTGAAGGAATCTAGTAGATGAGGGGAATGTAGGGTGTTTTTCCAGATCAATGCCGTAATCGGCGCCGTGAGGGTCGCTGAACGAGCCGATGTCCAAGTGGACATAGGAAGCCCTTTGGGGTCTTGGGAAGTCCTGCCTTGCGCCAGCTCGGTCAGGTGTTGGCTGCATCCGTCTTCTTCTCATGGGGCCTCCGCTCTTTGAGGTGAGACGTGACGAATCCCTTGGCCAATCGATGCAGATAGGGTACCCAGATCCAAAAGAGCAGAACTAGTGTGCGAAAACCTCCGTACTTCCTTAGTGTAGCTAGAGTCTGGACGTAGACTGAACGATGCTTTGAACGATTGACGCGGAAGGCAGTTCCGTTGGCAAGTAACCAGTACGCACAGAAGTGTTTCGCCGCTTGCCTGGTCAACAGAGGAGCCAGCAATGGCATCCCCACTGCAGACAGAGAGTAGTCGCCGGGGGAACCGTCGTCATCAGGACGGGGCCGGAATACCTTGTCATATGGCAGACTCTTGAAGTTGACAGTTGATCGGCCCCGGATGGTCGCCAGCATAACAGCTAAATGCGGAAACGACGAATTGTGAAAGCTGAACGCAGTATGAATGTATGGAGCGATAGACTTCACATTGTACACGACCAACGAAATCAATCCGACAGAACCCCGGACGACGATGCCGCTGTATCCATCCGCCCAGTGTTGGACAATTGTTTCGATCTCTTGTGCTTGCGGAGTCAGACTGACGAAATCAACCTCTTCGCTCAAGTGCTCTAGGATAAACTCGATTGCGCCCGGCGCCACAAAGTCGTTGTCACTCAGTATCCACAGGAACTCGTCTGGATGTGCGAAGACGAAACCGAGCGCGATATTCGCATTTCCGCCGATGTTGGCGGGATTCTTGCGAAAGCAGACGCTGTCTGCAGAGAACTCCTCTACAAGACCAGCATATGCATCGTTGGGTGATGCATTGTCGCTGACAAGAATGCGCACCCTTTCCTTGTACTTGGCAGCTTGTTCGGCAAGTGAGGCGAGCTGGCTTCTCAAGGCCTTTGGACGGTTGTAGGTAGGCACATAGATGAAGAGCTTCATCCTCGGCAGACTGTACTGCTTCTCTGGGATCGTTCAAGGAGCTCCCATTCCAGAACGGGGACCAGAGCACCGCGCCTATCGTGACCCGTGTACGGCGATTCGGAAAGGTCACGCGCCAGCTCGAAGCGAACGGCTGGTCCAGTACCGGGACTCACTAGCCAGTGCATTTGATGTAGAGCGCTAATCAACTCCACTCTGTAGGTTCCAGCGTTCAGAAGCGATGTGGGCAATAGAGTGCGGAGGACATTCATTCCAACCTTCAACCGGGGCCACTTGCACTCGTCAGCGTCCGTTTGAAAGCTCTCAAACAACAATGTCCCATTCGAATCGTACAGGGCGAACCCAACAACGAGATTGGGCCGGAGTTCCCTGATTTCCCCAGCAATCTTCACCCAGACCCGCTGAGACGTGCCAATGGCTGAGGAAAGGGAGCAACCGTTGTCACGTTCCACCGCTAGTTCCATAGGGACAAACTCCTTGTGTTGGTTCCATGGGTCACCAGGACCGCGTACCCAACTCGAGGTAGCGTGTGGCTCCGCAATGCTCTCCAGGTAGCTTGCGATAACGCTATCCGTGTCTCCTATCTTGACGATCTGCCCGCCCGCCAGCAGGATACTCCTATCGCACAGCTTGCGCACAGAATCCATGGTATGGCTCACAAACAGCACGGTTCGGCCCGCGCCAGCTACATCTCGCATTCTGCCCAAGCACTTTCTCTGGAATTGAAGATCACCCACAGACAATACTTCATCTACAAGCAGGATATCCGGCTCCAGATGTGCAGCAACAGAGAAAGCCAACCGCACGTACATCCCGCTTGAATACCGCTTCACCGGCGTGTCGAGGAAGCTGCCGATCTCTGAGAACGCGATGATCTCGTCAAACCTCCGGCTGACCTCCTTCCTACTCATTCCCAAGATGGCGCCATTGAGGAGGATATTCTCCCGGCCAGTCAGCTCGGGATGGAAGCCCGTGCCCACCTCCAACAAGGATCCCATTCTCCCAAGGATCTCTGCGTAGCCTTCCGTTGGCTCGGTGATGCGGGAGAGGATCTTCAAAAGGGTGCTCTTCCCCGACCCATTTCGACCGATAACGCCGACGACCTCGCCCGTCTTGACCTCGAAGGAGACATCCCGCAAAGCCCAAATGAACTTCCTTCTGTCCCCTGCGGGCTGGCCATTCGCGCGTTGGAGGGCGGACCGGGCGTGGCGGAATGGAGCTGAGGCAGCTCGGGACAGACCTTCGCGCAGCGTCTTGTACGGCTGCCGCTGTCCCAGGCGGTAGCGCTTGCTCAGCTCGCACACTTGTATCGCAACGTCACTCATGTGGCCCCTTCACGCCCTCTTTTCTCCTTCTGAACTGCCTTGCATCACATGACATCCGCACAGGTTCTCTCCACACGGCGAAAGTACAGGATTCCCGTCCCCAGTAGAATGGCCGCAGCGGCAACGGCAGCGCCGAACATCACTCCAGGAAGACTGCCCGTTCCTAATAGTGCCCAACGAAACCCCTCCACCACCCCGGTCATCGGATTCAGGCCCAGGAGGATCCTCCAAGGCCCATGCAGCAGGCTGCTCGGGTAGATGACCGGCGTCGCGTACATCCAGAGCTGCGTCAAGAAGGGGACTACGTACCGCACGTCGCGGTACTCCACGTTGAGTGCCGCCAACCACAGTCCCATACCCAACGCAGCCACAAGAGCGAGGAGCAGAAAAGGAAGCAGAAAGAGGACGTTCCACGTGAGGTGAATCTGGTAGAAGAGCATCATCCCGACGAGGACGGCGAAAGCAAGCGCGAAGTCTACCGCGCTGGCCATGATGGCGGACATCGGAATCAGCAGTCGCGGGAAGTAGATCTTCGAGACCAGGGCACCACTGCCGACCAAGCTGTTGCATACGTTGTTCATCCCGTTGGCGAAGAAGGTCCACGGGAGCAAGCCTGTGTAACTGAAGATGGGATACGGCACACCCTCGGAAGGGATCTTCGCGAGCCGACCGAAGAAGAGACTGAAGACGACCATGGTGAAGAATGGCTGAATGATCGCCCAAGCCGCCCCAACGACAGTCTGCCTGTAGCGTACCGTGATGTCTCGCCAAGCGAGCAGGAAGAGGAGCTCCCGATACCTCCACAGCTCGTCGAGGTCTAGGAACCTCCACCCTCGGGAAGCGCGGATGACAGTGAGTGGCGCTTCGTTTCGACTCCGGATCTCCGTAGTCTGATTCGCCCGAGGCATTTCGTCAAACTCTCCTCGTCCTACCGGTCTTTGGCCACCCGATTCGCTTTTTCTTCTGGGCGCGCGGTTCCGCATTCCTCCGCCACGCAACTGCAGGAATCACGGTCGGTCTTTCGTTCGTGGTTCCCTGATTCTAGCTCTTGCCCGGGGTTTCGCGCAACCACCGCGTAGCGTCTTGTCCAGCGCCTTCGCTTGACTCCAGAACGTCCCTTCCTCCAGGTCTTGCTGAATCCGCGCGCCTACCCGCGCCTTGCTGCTACTCTGGTCGATGCGCGACATACCACTCGATGGTCCCTTTCAACCCTTCTCCAAGGGGCGTCCTCGCCTTGAACCCGAACAGTCTCTCTGCCTTGCTCGTGTCGAGGCGGCGCCGAGGCTGGCCGTCGGGTTTCGTGGGATCCCAGGTGATCTTGCCTTCAAACCCTGCCAACCGGGCGATCAAATGGACCAGGTCCTTGATCGTGATCTCCACCCCACAACCGAGGTTCACTGGCTCTCCTTGGTTGTAGCGTTCCGCTGCCAGGACGATCCCTTCGGCTGCGTCCTCGACATAGAGGAACTCGCGCGAGGCCTTTCCTGAGCCCCAGGCGACGATCTCCTCTTCTCGTTTGGCTTTTGCATCGACGCACTTCTTGATGATCGCCGGGATCACGTGCGAATACTCGGGGTCGAAGTTGTCTTGCGGACCGTAGAGGTTCACCGGGAGGAGGTAGATCCCGTTGAAGCCGTACTGTTGGCGGTACGCCTGGAGCTGCACGAGGAGCATCTTCTTCGCGAGGCCGTACGGCGCGTTCGTCTCCTCGGGATAGCCGTTCCACAGGGCCTCTTCCTTGAACGGGACGGGGGTGAACTTCGGGTAGGCGCAGATCGTGCCGACGCAGACGAACTTCTCTACCCCGTGGAGGCGAGCCTGCTCGATCAACTGGATTCCCATGATGGCGTTGTCGTAGAAGAATCTCCCCGGGTACTTCCGGTTTGCCCCGATCCCACCGACGACCGCGGCGAGATGGATGACGATGTCAGGGCGCGAGTTCTGGTAGAGTCGTACGACCGCTTCTTTCTCTCGTAAGTCGTAGTCCTTGCTTCGGGGAACGAATACTTCCTTGCACCCGCGTTCTCGAAGCTTCTCAGCGACGAAGGAGCCGAGGAAGCCGGCGCCGCCGGTGACCACCACCCGCTTGCCGGGCCAGAAGTCCTGAGTCGGGAGTCGGGAGTCAGGAGTCAACTGTGGTCCCCTTTGAGATACTTGATGAACCCGGAGATGAGGCGGGCGACTTGATCGGCCGCAGCGTAGCACTGACTGAACTCGCTCTCGTCCAGGTATCCGAGATCCAATCCCACATAGAGCTGGCTTTGTACCTCAGACATGGATCCCTTCGCGATGTAGAGGAACTGAACGAATTCCTGATCAGTCTGGCGGGAGAACCCCTCCGCAATGTTGGAAACGACAGAAACCGCTGCCCGACGCATCTGGTCCCTCAGAGCGAAGTCCCGAGAGAAGCGTGGACGTCCAGTGATCTCGTAGATCTTCTTCGTCAGTGTCCTTGTGCCCTTCCAGGCCTCAATGTCCTCGAATCGCTGTATCCCGGTCATTGATCCGATCTCCGCGGTTCCCTCCCGCTCCACGTGCTCGGCTTCAGGTCTGCCATCTCCCGCCGACTACACTTCCTCCCGATCCCGGACTCGAGACTCGCGACTGCTGACTCACGACTCGCGGCTCCCTAGCCAAGGCTCTCTACTCCACTCCATCCCGCCTAGTCTGGTGCAGCGCTGTGATCGCACTATCCCAGCGGTGCCAGCCGCTGAACTTCTTCTTGAGGATCTGCACTCCCTGGCCGGGGGACTTCATCCCGATCGCTTCCATGTCCGCGTCGACCATGATCTTGACAAGCTCCTTGAAGGCCACCTTTGGCTCCCAGCCGAGCCTCTCGCGAGCTTTGGAAGGGTCAGCGAGAAGGAACGCGACGTCCGTGGGGCGGAAGTAGCGTGAATCGATCTCCACGTAACGCCTCCAGTCAAGATCGGCGTAGCCGAAGGCCTCCTCGAGGAACTCCTGCACCGAGTGTGACTCTCCCGTGCCGATCACGTAGTCGTCCGGCTTGTCCTGTTGAAGCATCAGCCACATCGCCTCGACGTACTCCGGAGCATAGCCCCAGTCACGTTTTGCCGCGAGGTTCCCTAAGTAGAGCTTGTCCTGCCTCTCTGCGACGATTCGCGCGATGGCCCTCGTGATCTTGCGGGTGACGAAGGTCTCCCCGCGCCGGGGGGATTCGTGGTTGAACAGGATCCCGTTGCAGGCGGGAAGCTTGTACCCGGCGCGGTAGTTCGCGACCATGAAGAATGCGTAGACCTTCGCGCACGCGTACGGGCTTTGCGGCTGGAACGGGGTCGTTTCGTTCTGGGGCGGCGGGCTTGCGCCGAACATCTCGGAGCTTGATGCCTGGTAGTAGCGGGCCTTGCTCCCGCTGCGGCGGATGGCCTCGAGGATCCGCGTCGTGCCCAGGCCGGTGACGTCGCCTGTGTACTCGGGCATGTCGAAGCTCACCCGCACGTGCGACTGGGCTCCAAGGTGGTAGATTTCGTCTGGATTGAGGTTGTAGATCAGGTTCGTGATCTGCTCCATGTTGGAGAGATCTCCGTAGTGAAGAAAGAGGTGCGCTTCTGGGGCATGGGGGTCCTGGTACAGGTGGTCGATCCGCTCGGTGTTGAATGTGCTCGCGCGCCGGATGAGGCCGTGAACCTCATACCCCTTTGAAAGCAGGAACTCGGCGAGGTACGAACCATCCTGTCCTGTAGTCCCTGTGATCAAAGCGCGCTTCATTCACGGACCTCCTTGTCTCCGAGACGGGCGGCATTGAGTACGGCCGTCACGCTCCGTAGAACGCCTCATAGTATGCCTGATACGCTCCGCTCGTCACGTCCTCGACCCAGGCCTGGTGCGCGAGGTACCAGTCGATCGTTTCGCGAAGTCCCTGCGCGAAGTCCGTGGTAGGTCTCCAGCCGAGCTCTTCTTTGATCCTAGAGCAGTCGAGGGCGTAGCGGAAGTCGTGAGCCGCTCCGCGGGGGTCCGGGATGAACTGGATCAGGTCCTCGGGCTTGTGGAGACCCTTGAGGATCATTCTTACGACATCGATGTTCCGTCTCTCCGTGTCTCCTCCGATGTTGTAAGTCTCTCCCACACGCCCTCTTTCGAACACGAGGTCAATAGCGCGGCAGTTATCCAGCACGAACAGCCAATCGCGGACGTTCTCTCCCTTGCCGTAGACAGGTAGCTTCTTATCGAGAAGGGCGTTACGGATCATCAGGGGGATCAGCTTCTCCGGGAACTGGTAGGGTCCGTAGTTGTTTGAGCTTCGGGTGATGAGTACAGGGACCCCGTACGCCTTATGGTAGGCCCGGCAGAGGAGGTCAGCGGCCGCCTTGCTCGCCGCGTAAGGGCTGTTGGGAAGGAGAGTTGAGTCCTCGGTGAACACGCCTCCTTTTCCCAGGCTGCCGTAGACCTCGTCGGTCGAGATCTGTAGGAAACGCTCGACCGGGTGCTTCCGCACGGCCTCGAGGAGGACCTGCGTTCCTTTGACGTTTGTCTCGATGAATGGGCTTGCGTCGAGGAGGCTCCGATCGACGTGGGACTCCGCGGCGAAGTTCACGATCGCATCGATCGTTTCTTCCGAGAGCAGCCGGTCGAGCAGCGCTCGATCCGCGATGTCTCCTTTGACAAACCGGTACCGTGGATCATCTTCCACGTCCTCCAGGTTCTTCAGGTTCCCGGCGTAGGTGAGCTTGTCGAGGTTCACGAGGCTCCAATCCGGGTGTTCTCGGAGTACGTAGCGGATGAAGTGGCTGCCGATGAAACCAGCGCCGCCTGTGATGAGGATTCTCGTCATCTTTGTCCTCCGGCGGCGTACGCGAAACCGTTGACCGCCGCCTCGAGCGATGGGAGTTGCGCGTCCTTTGCAGACACGATCGGCTGCGGGATCGGCCAGTCAATCCCAGTCTTTGGGTCGTTCCAGATGACTCCCGCCTCGTGCTGGGCGGAGTACTCCTCGGTGGTCTTGTAGATCACTTCGGCTTCCGCGCTCAAGGTGCAGAAGCCGTGGGCGAAGCCGGTGGGTATGTAAAGCATGTACCGGTTCTCTGAAGAAAGGAGAACACCTACCCACCGCCCGTACGTGGGGGAGTTCTTTCGGATGTCCACCGCGACGTCGAAGATCTCCCCGCGCGCAACCCGGACGAGTTTCGCCTGCGCCTTGGGAGGGTTCTGATAGTGAAGCCCGCGCAGGACGCCCTTCTTCGACCGCGAGTGGTTGTCTTGGACAAACCGGTCCGTGATTCCGAACGCCGCGAAGCCGGAGTACTTGTAGGTTTCCATGAAGAAGCCGCGCGCGTCGGGCAAGCACGTTGACCGTACGAGGATCACATCCGGAAGGGAGAGTCTCTCAAACGTAAACGCCATGTGATTCCTCCGCGATCCTGTCGAGGTACTCTCCATAACCGCTGTTGGCGAGAGCCGCCGCGAGTTGCTTCAGCTGAGCCTTGTCGATGTACCCAAGGCGGTAGGCGATCTCCTCAATGCAGCCGATCTTGAGGGCCTGTCGTCTCTCGATGGTGGCAATGAACTCTCCCGATTCAAGAAGGCTGTCGTGCGTGCCGGTGTCGAGCCAGGCGAAGCCTCTCCCGAGGAGTTCAACAGCTAGGTGCCCGCGGCGGAGGTACTCCTTGTTGACGTCCGTGATCTCGAGCTCGCCCCGAGCGGACGGCTCGAGATCCTTCGCGATTGTTACGACGTCGTTATCGTAGAAGTAGAGTCCGGTCACGGCGTAGTGGGAACGGGGCTTCGTGGGCTTCTCTTCGATGGACACGACCTTGCCTCGTTCGTCGAACTCGACTACTCCGTATTGTTGCGGATCCCGAACGTAGTAGCCGAAAACCACCGCCCCCCTTTTTGTTTCCACGCGTTTCTTTGCTTCTTGAAGGCGCTCGGTCAGGCCGTGTCCGTAGAAGATGTTGTCTCCAAGCACTAAGGCCACGCTATCAGAGCCGATGAATCCTTCTCCGATGAGAAACGCGTCGGCTATTCCTCGTGCGAGGGGTTGAGGCACGTACTCAATCCGCAGCCCAAGCTGGGATCCGTCAGAGAAGATCTGCTCGAATCTTGGAAGATCGTGAGGGGTAGATATGATCAGGACCTCGCGGATTCCCGCGAGCATGAGCACCGACAAGGGGTAGTAGATCATCGGCTTGTCGTAGACGGGGAGGAGCTGCTTGGTGATGCCCTTTGTCGCTGGGTACAGCCGGGTTCCCTTTCCTCCGGCGAGAACGATGCCTTTCACATCTCCCTCCTTTGGGCGATTCCGCTGAGGAACCCTGCTAAGGATTCCCGCCACTCGGGCATGATGTCTAGTCCCTCGACCCGGAGCATGAAGTTGTCCAGCACGGAATTGGCCGGACGCCGAGCCGGTCGGGGGAACTCCGCGGTAGAGACAGGCACGAGGCAAACGGGTACGGAAGCGAGGCGGAAGATCTCCTGGGCGAACTCGTACCACGTGCAGCTTCCTTGCGAGGTGCAGTGGTAGAGTCCGTAGCGGTCGGTCCGGATGAGCCTCTCGATCTGACGAGCCACGTCTCCTGCGAATGTAGGTGTCCCGCGCTGATTATCCACGACCTTTAGCTCGTCGCGCTCCTTGGCGAGAGAGAGCATCGTGTTCACGAAGTTCTTCCCGCGCGATCCGTAGAGCCACGCCACGCGGAGGATGAAGGCGCGCGGGTTCTGCTCCTTGACCATCTGCTCGCCAACGAGCTTGGACCATCCGTAGACGTTAAGCGGGTTGGGACTATCGTGCTCGACGTAGGAGATTTCTTTCTTTCCGTCGAAGACGTAGTCGGTGCTGATGTGCACGAGCTTTGCTCCTGCGTCGTGGCTTGACATAGCCACGTTGCGCGCGCCGACGGCGTTCACCCGAAAGGCACGCTCTTCGTTCGTTTCGCACCCGTCTACGTCGGTGTAGGCGGCCACATTGATCACGACGTCTGGCTTCGCCTTTTGTACAAAGCGGCGAGCCGCCTCGAGGTCCGCGATGTCGAGATCGACTCGGGTAGCGGAGATGAGATCAAAGTCTTGTGCTAGGCGTGAACTGACTTCACTGCCCAGTTGTCCGGCGGCTCCGATGACAAGGACTCTCATTCGGCACTTCGCTCCGTCCACTCAGACACGTAGGCCGAGTCGCTCAAGAGGATCAATCGTTCCTCCTCTGCCAGGCCCAGGCCGTCTCCACGATCTTCATCAGTTCCGGCAGGCGCGGTCTCCAGCCGAGCTCTCTCTGAGCACGGCTCGGGTCAGCGACTAGCTGCGGCGGGTCGCCTGGCCGCCGGGGACTCTCCACTGCTCGGATCTTCGTGCCCGTGACCTTGCTACAGATCTCGACGACTTCTCGTACGGAATGTCCCGTCCCAGTTCCGAGGTTGTACGCGGTACTCGGGGCGCCCTCGTGCAGGTGCTCGAGCGCAAGCACATGGGCTTCCGCCAAGGCACTGACGTGGATGAAGTCCCGGATGCACGTGCCATCCGGAGTGTCGTAATCCGTTCCGAAGATCTCGATCTGCTTGCGCTTTCCTTGAGCCACCTCGAGCACGATCGGGATGAGGTGAGTCTCCGGGTCGTGCCACTCGCCGATCTCTCCATCCGGGTCGGAGCCGGCGGCGTTGAAGTAGCGAAGCGAGATGCTCCTCAGCCCGTAGGCGCGGCCGTAGTCCTCGAGGATCTGCTCGAAGATCCACTTCGTCCTTCCGTACGGGCTCTCGGGGTTCTTAGGGTGGTCCTCCGGGATCGGGACGACTTGGGGGCTTCCGTAGACGGCGGCGCTTGAGGAGAAGACGAGCTTCTTGACGTCGTGCTCGAGCATGACCCGAAGGAGATTGAGGCCTCCGATGAGGTTCGTCTGATAGTAGCGCTGCGGGTCTCGCACGGAGTCTGGCACGCTCGTCAGGGCGGCGAAGTGCAGGACGGAGTCGAAGGAGAAGCGCTCGAAGCACGTTCGCAGGGAGTCGAGGTCGAGGAGGTCGCCCTGGAAGAACTTGTCGGTCAGGACGAACTCGCGGTGGCCGGCGGAGAGGTTGTCGAAGACGGCGACATCGTACCCACGCTTCAGCAGTTCCTTGACCGTGTGGCTTCCGATGTAGCCCGCGCCGCCGGTGAGGAGGATGGAGCGGGGTGGTTGCTGATTAGTTCTTGGTGCTTTGTCGCTAGTTCTTGGTGGCTGGTTCTTGGTCATCGTTGTGTCTCCGTTCGAGCGAGTCGATCAGTCCGTTCAGCATCTTGCCCACGACATCGTACTCCTCTGCCAGCTTGGCATGAGTTGCATCCTGAATGTACCCGAGATCCTTTCCGAGTAACAGGAGGTACTTCGTCTCTTCGACACCTTTGGCGTGTGGCAGGTGGCGGTGGGAGGTGGCAGCAGCGAGAGGCGAGTCACAGACTGTGCCAAGCTTCGTCCTCTGCCGGACGAAGGTCTAACCGGTTCTCTTGAGGGCCTGAAGGAACTCAACCGGTGTAAGGTCGATCTCGCGGAGGATCTCCCCGATCAATGGACGGGCGAGGTCTCTCCTGGCGTGGAAGGGGACTGTGGTCGTGCGTCCGTCTGGGTGCCGGTAGAAGACGTGACTTCCTCGCTGGCGGATCCGTTTGAACCCGAGCGTGACGAGAACACCCTCCATCGTCTGCGCGTCGACGATGGGCAGGCGGTTCACTCCGGGACCTCAACCTCTTGGAGTCCGACCAACCGCGGAAGAGCCTCAACGGAGCCGTCGTAGTCTTGCAGGCAGAGCTGCACAACTTCTCGGAGATTGGCGTTGAGCTCATCGAGAGTTGCGCCTTGCGTATGGGCTCCCGGGATCCCGGGCACAATCCCGACATAGAGCTTCGTTTCGGGATCCCACTCCACATAGGCCAGAAGAGAGCGCATGGGCCCCACCTCCTTCCTTAGTGTACGACGTCCTCGATCATAGGGAGAAAGGCAAGGGACCGCAAACGGAAGTGGCTTGTGGGAGGTGGCCAGTGGGGGGTGGCACGTAGCATGTGGCGAGTGGAGCGCGGGAACCAGTGCTTGGTGCTTAGTTCTTGGTGGTTTCTCCATTATCGGTTTCTGGTCGAGGGAGTTAATGAGTCCATTCAGGATCTTCTCCACGGCCTCCCAAGGTCGCGCCGCCGCGCACCACCAACTGAGAACTACCAACAAAGAACTAGACCCCATTCAGCATTCTGACGCCGACGATCCACGGGTTCTTCCGGCGTCCGTGAGTCCTACGCGGCAGTGGTCTCCCAGGACGAATGAGCAGGGGGCTCCTCTCTCGTCGAGTTGAATCTGAGTCCAGCGCCCGATCAGGGAGCGGTCGATCCTCCTCACGCCTGTGATGGCTGCTCCTTCCAGGATGATGCTGTTCGTCACCTCGGTGTGGGTGAGCGAGGCCTCGCGGCCGATCGAGACGTAGGGCCCGACGACCGCGTTCTCGAGGGCCACGTTCTCGGCCAGGATGGCCGGCCCGATCACTCTGCTCTTTCTTACTCGCGCGCCGCGGCCGATCTCTACCGGCCCCACGATCTCGGAGGAGCCGTCTACCTCTCCGTCCACCTGCGGTTCTAGCTGGTCGAGGAGCAGGCGATTGGCCTCGATCATGTCGTCCGGGCGGCCGACGTCCTTCCACCATCCCGTGATGGTGTGAGGAATCACCCGTCCTCCGTCATCGATGAGGCGCTGGATCGCGTCCGTGATCTCAAGCTCCCCCCGCGCCGAGGGGACGATCCGCTCGATGGCGGAGAAGATGACAGAGGAAAACACATAGATCCCGGCGATCGCGAGGTTGCTCGGAGGGTCGGTCGGCTTCTCCACGAGTTCGACGATCCTCCCGCGCTCCACCCGCGCCACTCCGAACCGGCGCGGGTCCTCGACCGGGACCAATGAGATCGCCGCGTGGCAGTCGGCCGCCAGGTACCGCTCGACGATCGCCTCGACGCCGTGCTGTACGAGGTTATCTCCCAAGTAGAGGAGGAACGCATCCTTTCCGATGAAGGGCTCCGCGCACTTTACGGCGTGGGCGAGCCCCTTCGGCTCGTGCTGGACGATGTAGCGGAGGCGAAGACCAAAGCGTTCTCCTTCGCCCAGGTGGGCCTCGAACGCCTCTTGCGTGCTCGGGCTGACGACGATGCCGATCTCGGTGATTCCCGCTGCGGCGATCGTGGCCAGGATCCGCTCGATCACCGGTTGATTGGCGATCGGGATGAGGTGCTTGGGCTGCGAATAGCTCAAGGGACGCATCCGCGTCCCCTCTCCCCCGCACAGGACGACCGCTTTCATCCGGGGTGCTCCTTTCTTGCCTCTTCGAGAGGGAGAAACTTTCGGAAGGGCTCGTTTGGCGCTAGCCGCCCCCCGATTTCTTCAGTCTATCGATCCTGTGAACCCGATACATAGGGCGATCGCAGCGACGATCCCAGCGAGCTGATCGGGGGTCACTTCGCCGATGCGATCGATGAATCGACTGACCGACACGGACTTCACCTGGACCGAGTCGGCGCTCGAGTCTTTGTCAAGGCCATTCAGCGAGGAACAAGGGATCTTCGTGTGCCACGGGAAACACGCGTATCGGTTGTCCCACTCGGTCACTGGAACGGCGATGACGACAGGGAGACGCCCGACCTCCTCGACCTGTACAACCACGGCGGGCCGGTCCTTCTGGATCTCTGCCCCCACGGATGGATCAAAGCGGACGCGCCAGATCTCTCCCCTACGGGGTCTCATCGTACAGGTCATTCGCTCCGAAGGCCTCGAAGTCTGTCAGCCGCTTGTCTCTCTTGTAGATCTCCTCGGCCTTTCTTGACGACGATGCCAGGATTCTGAGCCTGACCTCCAGAGGGAGCCTCATGAGGTCCACGGCCGAGTAGCTTTGCTGCGTCTTGAGGTTGCTATTCACCATGCTCTCCTCCAGCGTCTCCAAGGCGGAGTATACACCTGATAGCAAACGCACGTAAGAGACCAACGATGCAAGGGGCACGGCTACCGCCCGCCGTTCGGGACATTCCGAATCTTCTTTACGTCTTGCGCGCGGCTTCTGTCCATCACGAGGAGTGCCTCGGGCGTATCGACGATGACGAGGTCGCGGACGCCGATCGTCACGATCGTTCGCGTCCCGTCGCTTACGACGGTCGTGCCGCGCGTGTCGATGCCGCGATGGTCGGCGAGGACGACGTTCCCCTTCTCGTCCTTCGGGAGGACCGACTCGAGCGCCGCCCAGTCCCCGACGTCGCTCCAGCCGATGTTGCCTGTGGGAAGGACGCAGGCATGCCGGCTCTTCTCCATGACGCCGTGGTCGATGGAGAGGCTCTCCTGATGGGAGTAGACCTCCCGGATGACCGCGTCTTCATCAAGCCTTCCGAGGTGCTGCGCGATCTCTTCGAGCCCCCTGTGCAGAGCCGGCATGTGCTCCTCGATCTCGCGCAGGATCGCGTCCGCGCGCCAGATGAACATCCCGCTATTCCAGTAGTACCCGCCCTCGTTCAGGAAGCGCTCGGCTGTGGCGCGATCGGGCTTCTCGGTGAACCGCTCGACCGCGAGGGCGGTCGTTTCTCGGCCGCAGGTGGCGTTCTGGCAGGGCCGCGACGCGCGGATGTAGCCGTATCCGGTCGCCGGGAAGGTCGGCGGAATTCCCAGGGTCACGAGGTACTTTCCTTCTGAGGCGATCGCGACGGCGTCCTCGAGAAGCGCGAGGAAACGCTTCTCGTCTTTGATGACGTGGTCCGCGGGGAGGGCGACCGTCACCCCCGCGGGGTCGATCCGTGAGACGTAGAGAGTGGCGAGGCCCACGCAGGGCGCCGTCCCCCGCCCCATCGGTTCGGCGAGGATGTTGCGCGACGGGAGGTCCGGAAGCTGTTCGGCGACGAGGTGCGAGTGCTCCTTTCCCACGACGACGAGGGTCTTCTCCCACGGCACAAGAGGAGCGACGCGCGCCGCGGTCTCCTGGAGCATCGTCCGTTCTCCGACGAGCTTCAGGAACTGCTTTGGGCGCTCGTCGGTGCTGAGGGGCCAGAGCCTTTCCCCGCGTCCTCCGGCCATGATGACGGCGTAGGGCGTCTTCACTGGGCTTCCATCTCCTTCTCCAATGGCGTTCTCAGCTCCGAGAGCTTCTCGTTCAGTAGTACCTTGGTCTTTGCCTCTACGTTCAGCCGCAGGAGGGGCTCGGTGTTCGAGGGACGCAGGTTGAACCACCAGTCTTCGTAGTCGACGGAGAGTCCGTCGAGATGGCTGATCGCGCCATCCCGAAAGTGCGCTTCCACCCTCTTCATGGCGCCCTGCATGTCCGCCACGGGGAAGTTCTTCTCCCCGGAGTGGGCGTACCTGCGCAGGGGGAGGACGAGCGCGGCGAGGGGCTCTCCCGACTCCGCGACGATCTTGAGGACGTGCAGCATGGCGAGGATCCCGCTCTCGCAGTAGAAGAAGTCCGAGAAGTAGAAGTGGTAGGAGAGCTCTCCCCCGAAGAGGGCCTTCTCTTCGCGCATCAGGGCCTTCACGAACGAGTGCCCAACGCGGGTCTTGACCGGACGGCCACCGCAGGCGCGCACCACTTCCGGGACGACGCGGCTTGAGCGGAGGTCGTAGAGGACCGTTGCGGGACCCCTTTCCTGAAGGAGTTGGCGCGCGACGAGCGCGGTCGCGAGGTCGCCGCGGACGAGTCCTCCGCTTTCGTCCAGGAAGGCGACTCGATCTGCGTCCCCATCGAAGGCGATCCCGATCGATCCCGGTCGCGCTCTCATCGCGTGCCGCAGGTCCTTGAGGTTCTCCTCCTTGAGCGGGTCGGCCTCGTGGTAAGGGAAGCGGCCGTCGAGTTCGAAGAAGAGGTCCGTGTGGCGTATCCCCTGGGTTTCGAGAATCCCAGGGAGGACCGCGCCGGCCATCCCGTTCCCGGCGTCGATGATGACCTCGCGATCGAGGGCGATGGAGAAGCGCTCCGCAAAGAAGGATCGATACCGTTCCGTAAGGTCCTCCTTCCTTCGCGCGCCCTTGAGGACGTTCCTGATCGGGGAAGAGGAGAATGCCCGTTCGCAGATGACATTCAGGCCCGTCTCGGCGCTGATCGGGATCGCCTGCTCGCGGACGAGCTTGAACCCGTTGTACTCGGCCGGGTTATGGGAGGCGGTGATCATGACTCCGCCAGCCGTCCTCAGTGTATTGACCGCGAAGTAGAGCATGGGCGTGGTGGAAAGACCGATGTCGATCACGGCCATCCCGCCGGCGTTCAACCCGTCGGCGAGCGCGGCGAAGAGGGAGTCGGAGCTTGTGCGCATGTCCCTGCCCACGGCGACCTCCGTTCCTCTTGTCAGGAGGCCGCTCTGGGCAAAGCCCTTCCCGATGCGGTGGGCGGCGTCCTCGTCTAGCTCGTCGGGATAGATCCCGCGGACGTCGTAGGCTTTGAAGATCTCCTTCTTCAACGAGGACGTCCTCCTCATGACCGGCGCGTGGTGTGGCAACTTCGCATCGAAAGGCCCTCCCAAAGATAGCCGACCCGCCGAGCGCGCGCAACAACAACACTGGGCCCAAGAAGCCAAACCCTGTTATCTTATGCGGAGCGAGCAAGTTCTAATGACCTACTGATTCATCCCTCGACGGCACATCGCTGGGTTCTCCTGCCGGGCTGAACTTGGGGCATGGGTCGGAAAGGACCTTGGCCCACAGGAGAGCATTTGTGTCGTATGAATACATCCCACAGACCAGATGAGTGAGGAGGCGACCGTTCACGACCGCTGATGCTCCCACAAGTAGGAACCCGACAGCCCAAAGGACGATCCATAGGCACATGTGTTGATCCTGTACAGTTAGGTTGGCCTCCGCTGCCGTGAGTCCGGCGACAGCAAGGCAAAGCACAGAGACCCCGAGGAAGGCGTAGTAGACAAGTGCCCAATAGCGGTGAGACCCTCGAAGCGCGAAGACTGCGATCAGGTCTTTCTTTGGGATCGCCGTTCTGGAGAGCGCCTTGGTCTTCTGCAGTTTGCGGTGTCGCTCCAGCGCGTTCTCCCAGCCGCAGAAAACGAGGCTCTCTTGCGGCTTCCTGAGAAGGAGCTGCTCCAGGATCAGAAAGTAGCCTACGATGCGGGAGATCGTGAGAGCCTTGTCGAAGAAAACCCACCAGCACGGGATCAAGAAAACAAGAGGCGCGAGGAAGAGAAAGCCAGCCAGACTGGGGGAGGGATCCCAAAGCGCACCGATCGCTCCGAAGATCGTTCCAGCTGCCAGCAGTGAGAAGCTCAGGAACTTGACCTGGCAGTCCTTCAGGTCATGGAGTTCCGCCCGCAGCGTCGTGTGTTCCTCTCGGCAAAGCCACATTGCTTCTGAAGCTAGCGGTTGCGTTGTCATTGCTGAAGAAAACAATAGCATGTCTGGGCAGAGAAGCGAAGGCGTCTTGTGCGATGTCACGCAACGGTTGTAAGCAACGGAGATTGCGACAGCTCCGACTCCCTGAGCTAGGCCGTGGGGTCCCCCCGCGGTATGATCTCCGAGAAATGGCTGAGATCGATTGGGACGACCTCATTGAGCGGTACGACCGAGGCCGGATGCGCGACGTGCTCGCCGGCTTTCCCGACCAGTGCCGCCAAGGGATCGAGATCGGGCACCGGTTCCGCGCCCCAGTCATGCGAGAGATCGACGAAGTCGTCGTCTGCGGCATGGGCGGCTCGGCGATGGCGGGGGAGGTCGCGCGGCGCTTCGCTCGTATCCCCGTGTTCGTGAATCGGGGCTACGCCCTGCCTGGATTCGTCGATGAGCGGACTCTGCTTGTCGCGATCAGCTACTCCGGGAACACGGCCGAGACGCTCTCGGCCTTCGCGCAGGGTCTTGACCGCAAGATCCCGACCCTGTGCATCGCAAGCGGTGGGAGGATGCGAGACGAGGCGAAGAGGTTCGACGTCCCGTGCGTCGAGATTCCCGCGGGGTGCCAACCGCGGATGGCGGCCGGCTACCTCGCCCTCCCCTTGCTCTCGATCCTCGCGCAGATGGGCCTTCTGAAGATTGATGCGAGGTGGGAAGCGTTGCTTCGAGCCCTGGAGCGCATGCGGGCCTTCTGTGAGCCGGAGGTTGCACCGGGTGAGAATCGAGCGCAGGGGATCGCCGAGGCCCTCTTCGGAAAGGTCCCGGTGATCTATGGGACCGCCGACAACACGGACCTCGTGGCGATGCGGTGGAAGACAGAGATCAATGAGAACTCAAAGCAGGCGGCTTTCTGGAACGTCTTTCCGGAGCTCAATCACAACGAGATCGTCTCGCTGGGAAAACCGGAGCTCGTCGCGAACCAGCACGTTGTCTTTCTTCATAACAGCCACGATCTCAGAGAGAACGTCTGTCGGATGGAGATCAGTAGGGGCTTGTTCGCGAGGGCGGGCGTTGCGTGCACGGACGTCCGCGCCGATGGAGATGACGAGCTAAGCGAGGTCTTCTCTCAGATCTACCTCGGGGACTACGTGAGTTTCTACCTCGCGCTCCTGAATCAGGTTGACCCTACCCCTGTCCGCCTGATCGAGGACTTCAAGAAGGAACTTGAGGAAAGGCTGAAACTACGTGAGGGGATACATGATTAGAAAGGGATTCTGAAAGCCGGAATGAGGCAATCCGTGGGAGAGCACGAGGTCGAGTTGATCGACTACTTGCGGGTGATGTGGAAGGGGAAGTGGCTCATTCTGGTCTGCTTCGCGGCTGCTGTCGGCATGGCGGCAGGAATCACGTTGACTCGGCCGGCCACGTACACCCAAGCGGTC
>Ga0315279_10000933_pt1 | contig 52015 bp, 60 predicted proteins | sample YL17G06_20_MG_FD_203694 | JGI IMG/M metagenome (GOLD analysis project Ga0315279, IMG submission 203694) | Sediment microbial communities from Yellowstone Lake, YNP, Wyoming, USA - YL17G06_20 | ecosystem: Environmental > Aquatic > Freshwater > Lake > Sediment | place: USA: Wyoming | collected... | reverse complement strand
AGGAGAGACTTCACAACCTCACAACCCACAGAATCGCAGGATACCTAATCATGGTTTCTTCGCTGCTTCTGATTTTTTACGCAATCTTCACCTTCGGGAATTACACCTCAGACCTTCTGAGCAACCTCCTTAACAGACTGGAGCCCCTGTCCACGAACCTGTTTGGAACAGGAATCGTGGGCAGCCTCGTCTGGGGCGGCGTCGCAGAGGGGCTCATAGCAGGCGTGACTGTGGCCCTGCCCTACATAATCCCATTCTACATCGTGCTGTACTTCTTGGAGGACTCGGGTTACCTGAGCCGGATAGCGTTTCTCATGGACAACGCTATGCACAAGATAGGGCTGCACGGAAAAGCGTTCATTCCAATGATGCTTGGCTACGGCTGCAACGTTCCCGCGTGCCTCGGCTGTAGGATAATGGAAACGCAAAGAGAAAGGACCCTCGCCGCGTTTGTGACGACGCTCGTGCCGTGCGCCGCGCGAACGGTCATCATACTTGGTTTAGTGGGTCGGTTTATCGGCATTCAGTGGGCCTTGGTCCTCTACGTCTTTGACCTCTTCGTCATCTTTGCTCTTGGTCGGTTGGCTTTCAGAGTACTGCCGGGTGAACCGAGCGCTCTGATAATGGAGATGGCTGATTACAGGATGCCTGACCTGAAGACGGTGTTGAAGGAGACGTGGTTCAGGTTGGCCGAATTCATAAAGATAGCTTTTCCGTTGATAGTTGTTGGGAGCCTTGTGATAAAGGCCGCGGATGTTTTTGGCTTGTTGAACCCGGTTGCAAACCTGCTCAGCCCCGTCACTGTTGCGTGGCTCGGATTGCCGGTTATCACGGGCATAACGTTGATATTCGGCGTGCTGAGGAAGGAACTATCGCTGATTTTGCTCGCCGCCCTTCTTGCTCCAACGGGCTTGCAGGCTTTGACACCGGTTCAGATGGTCGTCTTCACCCTGGTGGCAATGTTTTACATACCCTGTGTGGCGACTATCTCCGCTCTGGTCAGAGAGTTTGGCGGGAAGAAAGCCCTGTTCATAACCCTGTTTGAAATAGCTTTTGCAATAATTCTAGGCGGAGTCGCATTAAGAGTGCTGACGCTGGTCACTTGACAGCGCGTGCAGTTCATTTAGTCCCCTTGGATGTTTGTTCATCCAATCCATAGCAAATGATTCCGCTTTGGATTCCGTCGGAAACTCGGGCGATATTTTCTTTCCCTCACAATCATCTTTTACCTCAGGAAACAGCAGTGCCAAGTAATGTTCTCCATACTGTTTCTTTGTGACAACAAGATTCTGTCCTGTTATCGCATTTATGTATCCTCTCTGGTTGTCTATTCTTCTCCAGCCTTCCACTATTTTCATAAACCATTCCCCGTTCGCGTTAATGTTAAATTGCTCTTTCCGTTCGCCACTCCATAGTCCTTTTCTGTTCCAAGTCTCTTTGCTGCCTATTTTCTCCATCAATGCTTTCGGATTGAGCACGTCTTACGAGCTACGCAACTCTTCTAGTTGTTGGGAGCCCATGTTTTTCATATTGCTGAGGGTTCCTTTTCTTCCAATGTTTAGTTGTCTTTCTCCTCTGAACGTGGACGCTCGCGCATTCTCGACCTGAATGGTGTCTCCTATGGAGATAGAGTCTATCTGTTCATTCCATAGGCATAGTTTGATCGTACCGGTTTCGTCCGCTATCAAAGCGTTTGCCACGCTAGCGTAGTTTCCGAACCGGGTGAAAACGAGTTTTGGCGTTGGAATTTCCAAGACTTTAGCCTTCAGATTAATCTGGCTCATTCCAGTTCGCAAATCTCTGATTGGAAGGGAATGCGCTGTCCTATTTTTCCTAATTAAATGTCTGCGGATCATGTCGGTCTTCATGAATCTTTTAACTGGATTGTCTCGTTCCAAGAGGAATTCCTTGAGTATGGGAAACTGTGCAACAACTCTAGAATCTTTCAAAATTAGAAAGACGGCTTTGTCTCGTGTTTCGCTGCGACGTTCGACTGAAAGGCTCCCACATTTGGATTTTCGACTTTCTCCTGATGAGACCAGTGCATTGAAAAGAACGTCAGGGTCAACTTCATATTTTACCGAAAGAAAAGCGAGATATTCGCCAACTGATACTCCGTTTCTCAAGGTTTTTCTACTCTTTTTCTAGTTTGTCTTTCTTTGTAGAATCCATTCTTGGACAGTCTCAAAGATCTTCTAGAAGGATCAAGAACTGGTTTTTCTTGTTGAAGTCTTTGTTCTTTCCTGCTTCTAGTATGGCACGTTGCACCCAAGTATTCAGTTCAGCATAGTAATCCACTTTAGGCAGATGTCTTCTTTCCACTCTGTTGTTCCATGATCGCGCAGGTGTGCTTGCCTGCTTGCTTGCTGATTCCATAGTTTTCACCGAACATTTTTCAGTAGAATGGTCAAGAAAAACGACAAAATCCTTTCTTAGGCTCTTTTGTCCGCATTCTTCTCTAAGAGAATTCTACCCATTAACATGATGCGCTTGGTCGCATATTAAGATATGTACGGATGTGCGCAATCGGGGCTGATTACGTGGCGATTTCCCAGTCGGAAAGGGCTCTTTGTGGACGAGGTTGGATATGAACGAAGTGTATGAATTGTCAAAGGGTGGCAGACGGGCGCTGATGCGAAGCAGGTTTAAAAGCCAGTTGCGTGTCTTAAAGGGAGTGTTGCAACGGTGAAAGCTTGTGCCTCAACCCGTTTATGGAACAATAGCGAATTATCGGATAGGTATCAGGACGCAAATGTCAAAGTGGTGTCTGATACGGTTTGCGGACGCAAATTCCGTCTCCAAGGCTGGTCAACTTGTCGGGCGAAAAGTGGTTTGGAAAGAAGGAAAGAAAGAGCTTATCGGGAAAATTACGGGTTTGCACGGCAAGAACGGCGTGGTCGAAGCCAAGTTCCGCAAAGGAGTGCCTGGGTGGGCCATCGGAACAACCGTTCAATTGGTCGGCTAACGCGCGCTGGATCCATTAGTTTCTTAATCTGCGACTTTCGAATTTCGAACTTCTAGATTGTCTGTTCATTAGTTCTCGCACCAGACTTCATAGTAGCTTGGATGTACGCAAACTGGACATTTTTCAGGAACTTCGGAACCTTTGCACGTAGCTGTAGTTTCTGTACTTCGACTTTATCTGTGCGTCTTGAACAACCTTGTTTTGTTCGGCGTTTGCGAGTAGTTTCAAGCATCGCCGCTCATTGTAGGCTTCCACTTTTGCGCGCGCAGAAATGATGACTGTTATGTTGTGGAAAGACATAACTGTGCACCGCGGGAATGGAGCTGATTGAATGAGCGTAATACTTGATTTTGATTCTGAGAAAATTGGTGAGGTGTTCTTTGGCAGTTCACCGAGGGACATTAAGAGAACAGTGTTCATGACGCTTGGAACTCCTTGGTTCTTTAGGAGACTCAAGAGGCAGAGGTTCATATCTAAAAAGAATGAAGGTTGGTGGAATCTTTCAGTTATGCGATGCGGAGGAGCTGAAGTCACGTCACTCTCGGTGGGCAGCGGCTCCTGCGAGGTTACTGATGTGATTAGGCTCTTAACAAAATTTCAGTGTAGAAATGTTGTTGGCATAGGATTAGCAGGCGCGTTGAAAAAGGATATTCAAATCGGTGACATACTAGTCCCCACCCAATGCATCGAAGCATCTGCTACCGACATGAAAATGGCTGTTTGCCACTCAGATGAACTCTATTCGGCGTACAAGAAAGAATTAGAAGATTTTTGTTCAAAGAATAATGTCTCACTGCATCATGGTACACTCTGCACCGTCAATTCTGTGACATCCGAAAACTCTCAATTCTTTTCACGCGCCCAATCGCTAGGCTTTTCTGGGGTGGACATGGAAACGTTTTATCTGTACCGGGAAGCTACTAAAGCAGGTTTTAAAGTCTCATCTTTTCACGTTGTTTCTGACAATCCAGTTGCGCATAAGAGCTTCCTTGACGAAGTGCCTGATTATGATGCTGAAAGAAAACGCAGAATCTACAAGAAATTGCCACAACTCATCAAAAGTGTAGCAACCGCTATTTCTGAAAGAAAAATATGAAGAGTTTTCCCGTTTTCATGCATTAAACATGTCTCAAAACCTGATACTGAGGCGATTTCTCCCGCACAACCCACTTTCCTGTTCTTTAGTGCGGGCGCAGGTAAGCACTAGAGGAATCTTGTCAGCGATTTCTCGTAGTCGACTACAACACATTTCTTGCCTTTGTGCACAACTTTGTGCCCTTCTTCTGTTAGGAGTTTCTTCTGTTCTTCAGTGCCGCCAGGATATTTCTCGTTTATGACACCGCCGACTTTGAGAGTGCGCCAGTAAGGCGTGATGTTCTTTTGTCCCTTTTGTTTCTGTTCTTCTGCTGCATGGGCTGCGATCGAAGCGAAGATACCAGTCGTGATAGGGCAGCCGATTGTGGCTTCGTGTTTTTTGGCCAGTGCCTCTCGAATGCGGTTTATAGTGGTCAACTTTCCTTCAGGCACTTTTTTCATTAGTTCATCAACTTCTATAGGTGCTGGAATGATCACTGTGCCTGTTCCCCACTTCTTGCTCATCCGCTCAGTGATTTTCTCGACTCTGGGCAGGTCTTTGCTGTCTTGAAGTTTTTCACACCACGTCTTCCTTTTCGCCAAGGTCCATCATCAAAATTCAGTTCTTCTCTGTTCCTATTAACACTTGCTTTGAATCAGAAGATGAAGCCAGTTGATTTGTTCTCTTTGAAAGCGCCACATTGGTGCGCGCGCTTTCAGATGAGCTGAGGATGGGTCTTGTTATTGTTTTTTCCATTTCGTCGAGTCGTCTTGGGTTGTCACGCTGAATTTGAGAAGGTCCTTGACGTCGTTTTTCCACTGTTCGAGCGAGGCGTGTATTACTCTTCCTACGTAGAGGTTTCTGAGAAGCTGTACCGATGGGATTCTCCTCAGAGCCACTCTATATTTGACGTAGTCGGCGTCGTCCAGCCTCTCGTCCGGGAGGTATATGGGTTCTCTTCGAAAGTTGATGTCGAGCATGCACCTGTTTATTGTTCTGATGAGTTTGTCCACCTCGCTGTCGAGCTGCTCAGGCGTTTTGAAAGTTGGATAGTCCTTTCTGCTGACTATTCTGAAGAAGTAAGTGGCTTTTTCAGTGCTCTCCTCGCCGCTTGCTTCTGTTGCCTCCATGGCGACAGCGTTCCCGTAACCCTTCTCAACCGTGCCGTAAATGGGTATTAAAAACCAGATGTATTCGCCGGTTAGGTCGCCCATTAGGCCGCGTTTGAAGCCTATGGCTATTTTCTCTTGCCTGCCTAATTCCTTCAAGAAAGTGTACGAGTCATTCAGTCCAGCGGAGGTTATTTTCTTCTCCAGTTCTCGCCACAACCTTGGATTAATTGCTTCTATGTCTGCTCGTTTGGCGGCTCTTCCTTCCCTCATGATTGCTGCTACCTTTCTGAGCGAGACAGAATCTATTGCTGGATAGAGCGTTTTTAGCGAGGAAACTGCTTCGGTTTGCAGTTCGTTGTAGATGTCTGAGAGTTGTTTGAGGAAGGGGTCGAATTCGGAGCCCATTTTCTGGAAGAGGAATTGTTCTTCCTGTTCTGTTCCGACCTTGATGGTGTAGTTTTCTTCCGAAACGCTAATGATGTCGCTGTAGGGCACTCGTTGAACTTCGCCTTTTTGAGGGATTATGACTAGGCCGGTTTCGTAGAGGCGAATTTTCCCGGGGCCTCTTTGCTTTTCTTTTCCCTCTTCATCGGTGCAAGTGAATTCCATGTTGACATCAGGTTTTCGGACAGTCTCGTTCATTAGCAGGTCCTTAATTATCACTTCATTTCTAAGATCCGAAAGAACTCTCTGGAAGTCTTCGAAGCAATAACCCAAATTGGATAGGATAAGCTCCTCTCTTGAAGACATCGATAAGGTGATTCGGTAGTTTTCTGTCTCGATCAGGTTTATGTCTCTCAGGTGAAAAGGTAGAATGTCGCCGAATTTTGGATATACAGTGAGATATTCCTTATTTATTGTTCCTTTACAATCGCCAGCGGCTGTTTGTTTACCGTTTTCGTCGAGAAGCGTATAGCTCATGGAGCATTGAATTACACTTTTGTCTTCTTCTTCGTCCTTATTTTCCAATTTTATCTCTTTCTGGCCTTTTGTTGCGCGCGTGTTTTTGCAATTGCTGTTATGGTCTAGAGTTTGTTTCCGCATTCTCCGCAGAATCTGGTGCCTGGGGGGTTCTGTGCTCCGCATTTTGAGCACTTTAACATGTCGAGTGGGGCTCCGCAGTTTGTGCAGAACTTGCCTGCTACTGCTGGTTTTCCGCATTGGGGACATATTGTTTGTGTGGGTTTGATTTCGCCTGTGAAGACTTGGGTTTCTTCTGCCTTTTTCCATATTTGCTCTTTCATCTGGTTGGCTCTTGCGGCCGCTATTTCGGTGGCGGCTCTTGGAGCGTCTTCTATGCAAAGTCCGTCTTCGTCGTTCCAGCACGTGTCATCTACGTATTTTTGGCATTTGGGGCATTTGTGGAAGTGTCCCATGGCTTCGTTTTGGGCCAGTTTGAAGGCTTCTTCGTGCTCTTTGTGCCATGCAGGGGACATTCCTTGGAATCTTTCGGCGATGATGTCGGCTCCGCTTTCGGCTTCGTATCCTCCGCTTCGGCCCAGGACTGATGAGCCTATGGATGCGGCTCTGCCCAAGCCACGCAGGAGTCCTGCTTTCTTGTAGGTTTTTGACTCGGCGAAGGTTGTTTTGTATCCGTCTTGACAGATGTCGCAGAAGAATGTGAATTGGAATCCTGCTTCGGTGCTGTTGTCGGCGAAGTTTCTCGTGAAAGGTATGAACGGCATCTTAAACAACTCCTTGTTTTTGACAGTTTAGAGATTGAGTCTGGAATTATAAGAAGCTTATGTTCGAAGGCACTCTGTGCAAAACTATATTACCGAAGTACCGGCAAGAACTGCTCAACGGTGGCACTCTATGTCAAGCTTCAAGAAGCCGTGCAAATACTGCGGTCAGCTGGTTCCTCCAAATTCAAACGTCTGCCCAGTCTGCGGCAAAGTGAACCCGCTGGAAACCAGATGCCCCAAATGCCGCGCACCAATCCAACCCAACTGGGTAAGGTGCAACACCTGCGGACTCTCGCTATCTATCAACTGCCCGAAATGCGGAAAACCCACCTTCTTCGGTGACTACTGCCAAAACTGCGGAGCCCAATTGGTCGTGGAATGCAAGAAATGTCACACAGTTCAGCCGCCCATCGGTCCCAAGTGTGTCAAATGTGGAAAACCACTTTAGAATGGTAGGCGAAATTGATTTAGAATAAGAGATTTATGGTGAACGGTATGAGCGTCAAGCTTGATAAGTTTGCTGTCGAGACACTGGCGAAGTTGGAGGATCCTGGTTGTTTGTTGGTGGGTGCGAAGAAAGATGGCGCGTGTAATGTGATGGCGATTGGCTGGGGGTTTGTGGGAGTTTTTTGGGGGAAGCCTGTCTTTTTGGTGGCTGTGAGACATTCGCGGTTCACGCACGAGTTTATCGAGGATAGTGACGAGTTTACGGTGAATGTTCCTGGTGAAGGACTGGATAAGACTGTAAGCACTTGCGGCGAAGTCAGCGGCAGGGAACATGACAAGTTCAAGGAGTGCAAATTGAATCCCATCAAAGGGAAGAAGGTAAACGCGCCAGTGATCAAGGAATGCAAGATTCATTACGAGTGCAAGGTCATCCACAAACTTGAAGTAAAGCCTGATATGGTTCCAGCTGATGTGAAGAGACTTTTCTACCCGAAAGATGACTATCACACATTGTATTTTGGGCAGATATTGACGGTATACTAGGCCCCGGCGCGCGCCAGGATTGAAGTTCTCCCAACTTGGACCCAAGACCAGTAATAAGGGTTAGTGCTTCATGCGCATCATAATTCTAGAAGAGTTCTATCCAGATTCCGTCTGGGTCCTCCACGTAGGCCCATCGGCCACCGTCTGCTTTCATTTCTAGGATAGTTCTGTATCCTGCGTTCTTTGCTTCTTCCAGGGCTTTTTCCAAGTTGTCGACTCTGAAGGCAAGATGGTCTAATCCTTCTCCCACAACGTATTTTGTGTTGAAAGGGCTGTCTTTTTCGTAATAGTTGAGTTCCAGAAGCTAATAAACTAAGGTTATCATGGAGAAGCTTAGGAGTGAGCCTAAGCTTCTTTGGAGGGCTGTAAGGGTTCACGCTTTACAGTCGTCGTCGAAAAAAAAGAATAGAACGACTCAAACTAAAAAAAAGGGCGCGAAGCGCCCGCGCCAATCACAGCAGTTCTAGTCTCTACTTCTCCAAAAGTCCATGATTTCTCTTGCGCCATAAGCGCACAGAATTCCATGCAAAATATCGTAGCCAAGGGTCGTTCCCCTACAGAGAAATTGTTGAAAAATCGCGCCAAAAATGAATTCTAGTTTTTGCTCGATTGCTATGTGTGCGTGAGGAGACAGAAAGAAAAGGACTCGATGTGTTCGTAAACAGAGCACATATCTAGGGTGAAGGATGGACCTGAAACCAAGAAATTCTTTCCACGTATAGCTCCATTTGTCTGTATCGATGACAAGATCAGGTTGCAGACATGTGAAAGTATTATATCTCATCTTGGTCTCCCCTTGCGTAGTGAAGGAATTATTAGAGCTAAGGGCGCGACCTGACCGACCAAGGGCAAATACTGATTCTCCCACGTCTCAACATCGCTGTCCGTTGCTCCGCCATAGCTCTCGGTGAAACTCTGCTCAGAACATTGCATAAGCGCCGCACACGCCTTGCTGTTGTTATTCGTCAGCTTCCGCAGTTCTTGGGCGCAGAAGTGACGATACATATGGTTGGGCATATGAATCTTAGGTTCTAACTCAGGGACATAGCGTTTCAAGGCTGCACGGTTGACCTCAGCGCATTCCTCATCTGTAACTTTGAAGATGTGGCCTTCCTTCCGCTCTCCAATCACGGTTCTGAGCAAGTCGCCGACTTCCTTCACTAACTTGAACGTCTTGACCTCACGGAATTTCTCAGTTACCGTCAAATAATCCCATTTCTCGCTAGACTTGAAGTTTTCAATGTTCGCCTTCAACACCGCGTTCAATCTTAGACCATTATGCCACATGATTTCGTCCACAACGTAGATCTCAAAGTTCTCGCTCTTCGTCCATTCCAACATGCTTAGCACGATGGGTGTTTCAAGGAATAGCTGCTTGTACTTGCCGAATCCGCGTGGTTTGCCGACTCCGATTTTCTCCCATTCTGGCGAGCCTTTCGACTTCAAAAAGTCTTTTAGCGTGGTTCTAGCCTGATATGAATCTTTGCCTTGTTCTTCCAAGTCCTTGAAGATTTCTTGAGCATCATGGAACGTGAGTCTAGCAGGATGCTTCACATAGTTCTTACACAGAAAACGGAGCGCCCAAACCTGTTTCTGAACGTATTTTGGATGAAGCGACTTTCCCTTGTGTCTCCGAGTGTTCATGTACAAAATCCATTCCTTAACAACGGGAATAGTCTCAAACGTTCCGTTCTGAAAAATGCTGCCATCTACAGCTTGTTTTTCGGTTGGCAAGCCTTCAACGATTTCTTTTTCCAGTTGGCCTTTCACGTCAGGATGCTCTTTGAACCACATGGTAACGCTTTCAGGCGTTCTTTCGACATTTCTCTTATTCAGAATCATCTCACAGATTGCGCTGGAACTAAGCGTTTCTAATGCTCTCGCAAAATCGGGTATGTCTCTTCTAGGAGAGTAATTCATGATTTTCACTTTCTTGTTTGCTTGCATTATTGCGTGCTTGCTTGATATTAACACAAGAATTAAATATAAAGCTTGCGTGATAGCATTCTAGCAAACAAAGAAGGAGCATGATGGAATGAGCGATGAAAAAGGAATAATTTATGTACGGATTGAAAAGGAACTAGAGAAGACATTCAGAATAGAAGTCACTCGACATTATGGAGGAGAAAGAGGCGCACTAAGCAGAGCCATTGAAGAAGCTATCGGCCTGTGGTTGAAAAAGAAAGAGTAGTGACGCCCATGACTGCAATTCAGAAAACCCTCAAGATATCATCGGTCAGAACTGTAGGCAAAATGATTTACCTCGACCTCATTTCGGAATTCCCCCTGGCTAAGGAATTAGCTAGAGTGTCGAAACTTGAAAATATGATGCAGCAACTACCAAAAACTGAGAGTGAGAAACTCGCAAGGGAGTTTACCAAAGGGATGGTCGAAGAGATAAAAAAATCAGGACTGTCTCAATCTCTGCCTTCAAGTGGAATGCTCATCCCGCTGCCAAAATCGCAGCTTCTTTCGTTCCCGTTGACTGTCAAGGAATATAAAAGAATAGGAAAACCAACGCCTCTAGATAGAATTAAAATCATAATTGAAGTTGCATGAAATCTTAGGCCGCTGCAATCTCCTGAAGCTCTTCAGCCTTTTCTTCTATCTCATCAGCGAGCTGCTCTTCAAGTTCCTCACACTCGTCCTCTAGATCTGCGATTTCTTCTTCTAAGCCGTCTGTGTCCTCGTCCTCGTCAGCATTTTCCAACTCTGCCTGCAACAGGTCTAGCTCCTCTGTTTTCTCGTCAATCTCTTCTCTCAACTCTCTCAGTTCTTCAATGTCCGTAGAAATTCACCTCCGCTTCCCAGACTTCCTTTGACCCAAGTATTTAATCAAAAGATAGCCTCCGATGCCTAGACCTGCGAGGACTCCGATGACGGTCACGATTTGCCCTAACCAGCTTGGAGTGGTTAAGGTTTCCGTGGTGGTTTTGCCTGTGCTTGGGTCGTAGGTTTGAACGGTCTGGGTCTGGGTGAAGAATGATTTTATGAACGTTTCAGCGATGGCGTAGAGAACAAGAGCTGCGGCAGTAATAACTATAAGGTATTCAATGACGGCCACGAGTGCCGCCAGAAGTGCAGGAGCAATTGGGCTTTGAATCAAGGGTTTGTCGGTTTCAAAATAGACGTTAGCTACGATGCTGAGTGAGTGATGCCAAATTACTTCGTACAGGTTGCTTGGTGCAGCGTAGCGGTCTTTGCTCACTATCACCGTCACGGTAGGCTCTATTTTTGAGACATTGATAAGTTGGATTCCAGCCTTGGCAAGTTGGGTTCTCAGTTGGTCTTGGATGTTGCTTAGAAGGGCTGTTGTCGTCGTGTTTATGACGGCTTGAGTTGGAAAAGTGTCATATGAATCTTCATCCGGATTTGGAGCATCCCGAGAAGTCGCGGGTACAAGTCCCTGTGTATCGCTTGATTTTTGAGTGAAACCGTTAAACGTCCACTTGTTTTGATACGTCATCTTCGAGGCCTCTATTGTTCTTCGTTCTCGGTTTCTTCCTCTTGGTCTTCTACGTCTTCTTTCTCAGCCGTGCCTTCGTCAGTGTCGTCTAACCCCAGAAATTCGTCAAACTTTTCTAGGTTCTCCATGCAGAACTCGAAAGCAGCTTCAACAAGTTGGCCTAGATTCAGGTCGTCGATGTCAACAAGGTACTGTTTCATGTCCTTGTGTGCTTCTGAAGAGATTTTTACCCATGGCATTTTAAACTGACCTCTAAACATACCAAGGTTGCAATTGACTAAAAAGCAAGATAGGGGCATGTCTGCTCTAGTACTTATCAAGTTCTCTGAGAGCGATTTGTTTCAAAAGAGCATAGCGAGTGAGGCCTTTCAACTTGGCCTTTCTGACGAATTCTTTGTACTGACTTTCGTTAAGCCAGATTTCAACCTTTTTCATCGATGGTAGCAGCTTCAATGGAGTTTGCCTATTTTTACATGAAGAAAGCAAAATGTCTATTGTGTTTCATTGGTTCGGTATGGCTTTTGCTTTCTTGAGTACAAGCTCTATATAGGGGAGACAGTTATCGCGTTTGTCATTGTCACATTTCCTTTTGCATGTTTCCTCTACGTTCACAGATTCATTGATGTCAGGACATTCAACATGCTCTGGGGGTAGAGCTGCTTTCTGTTGTGTCGGCAGAGGCAATTTCTGTTGTGGAGGAGGCGCAAATTTCTCTTTTATTGTTGTTGTTCTCTCGACAAGGGGGGCGTTCCGTTCTACCTTCTGAATTGGCGGGTTTTCTGTCTGGCTCAGATTTCCATGGAAAACAGGTTTAGACTCCACAGGTCTATTCATGGCAACATTGAGTTTTTGTGAGATTTCTTCGACTTTCGCGTTTCCCTCTGGTCTTTGAAGGGTTTCAAGTTGTCCCTGAAGTTCCTTACATACATCGTCTAGGTAGTTGGTCTTGTCTTTCTCCTCTCTAAGTTCATCGTCTTTCTTCTTGAGTTGTTCCGGCATGCTCAGTAAATCGTCTATCTTTTCCATTTCTCTCCTCTTGCTAACAATATCTGCACTCAGATTTCCTAGCTTGCGTTGAGTCTCAGAAAACTTACGTTGAAGCTCAGAATTTGCTTGCTCGATTTTTCGTCTGCTGTCCATCAGAACCTTAGTTTCTCTATTATGTTTGCAGCCTTCGCAACAACCTCTTTTTTTGGGTACTCTCTTGCCTGACTCGTCGCATGTTACGAAATGCTTAGAGTCTGGTGGATATTCGCCGAAGTGGCGGCACTCTTGAATTGTAACGAAAACCTCAGAGCCTGCAATCATTTGATAGTATTTCAAGCCTTCCGCATAGGTTGAGAGTTTGTTCTCTGATATGAATTTCTTGAAGCCCTGCTTAATCTCTTCATCCATTCTGATACAGATCTCTTTGTTCCTCACTCGCGGTCTACCTCGCTTCCCCGCTTCCTTTGGTTTTATGTGCTTCCTTTATCCATCGACAGATCGTCGTGTGGTTGATGCCTGTGATTCGTTCCAATTCCCTTGAAGAGACACCTTTTTCGTATGCCTCGATGAGCTGAGGTAGTATCTGCTGTTTCTTTGTTTGATAATTCAGTCCTTCTTCTTGTTTGGTTTGAATGGCATCGCGTATCTTCTGATTCCACTCGCTCAGAGTTTTCTGTGTACTGCTCAAGAGCACTTCAACAAGATGAACCATGTCTCTCAAAAACACTTCTCAGACCAACCAAGATTTATAATTATCGTGTTAATTTTGGCGTGGTGAGGAACTAAGAAATTCTAAGGAATTGCGTAGAATATTAACCAAAAGGATAGTAGAGCTATAGCGTACAGAAATCAATTTCCCAGATTGACAGCTTTCTGTAAATTCTCGGATTGCACTGTACTAGAGCGATGTTCTTCAATACGTATCGTTGGATAATTCTGTTGCAATGATGGACGCTCGCAAAACAGAATGTTTGATAGTGGCTCTATGTGTTTAACAGTCATATCAATATGCCTTCCTGTCACATAGATATGCTTGAAACTCGCGCAACTGCCTCGTTACTGCCTCGTTACATGTAAAACTAGCGGGATATCCCACTTTTACGGTTGGATATCCCAATGTTGACGCGTCTAGCGTTGCGCTGGAAATTCAAAAAGAGCCTTAAATCTTTGAATAATCGGGATATCCCAAAAGGCAAATTCAGCAACCTTAGTACTGGCTTAGGTCAATAACTAAGGTTTACCATCGTTCTAGGCTGTTTGTTGTGTTCCAGAACGAAACCGTCTTTCTCGCTTTCGAGACCAACGGTTTCGCCTTTGGTTTGGTCAATCTTGCCCCGACCTTTAACCTTCATGCCGAGTACTTCCGTGTAAAAATCAATAGATCTTTGTAGATTCGTGACTCTTATCCCAACATATGTAAAATTGGATTTCATATCCATCCTCCAACCGTATGACAGAGCCTTCATATGTGATTATCTGAGAACTCCCATCTTCCATTTTCACGAACCAATCAATGGAACATCATTAATCTCCTTCTTTGCTCTTTCGTCTTCCTTGCGAGCCGGCGTAGCGTGTACTAGTCCTCTTTCTGTTAGTGCCTTTGCTGGGATGAGAAGCAGGTTTTGTGCGATGAGGTTTGCAATTAACGGTGGGAGTATCTGCGGGCCAAACGCTGTGAGGCCTATGACCAAGGAGAGAGCTGCATTTTTCACTGTTGTTGCGATCTCAATTGATATTGCTTTTCTGTGTCCGAATCTCTCGGTGAGAAAATGGGTCGAAGTGAAGGCGAATGCGAGTATTCCGAGCATGAAAGCGTTCAACAAAACAAATTCTGCAATGTTGTTTCTCACGTTTTTGACTCCTGGCGCGACACACCCCCAGACCACAAGAACGAGTATGCCTAGCTCCACTCTTGAGCCGTAACTGCTGGCTCTGTTCCAGTCAAGGTGGACAAATCTTCTCAGCAAGAAGGAGGCGGTCATGGGAACTAGAATTATTTCTGCCAGATTCACCATCATGCTCGGAATGTCAACGTTTAAGACTGTGCCAACGGCGATAAGCATCGTTGCAGGTATCGTGACTATCGAAAGCAGATTCGTGATTACACTCATGACCAGAGCGGTGGCAACGTCTCCCTTGAACACCTTGGCCCAGAACGCAGAAACGATCGCAGACGGACAGCAGAGAGCAAGCACAGCTCCAGCGTAGATTATGGATGAGAAAAAGGGTTTGGTGAAAAGCGCCAGCACCGGTACTAAGACGAACGTGGTGAACAAGCCCACTACTAAGATTGGATAGTTACTCATCGCGTGTGCGATTTCGTTCGGTTCCATGCTCAGCGCGACAAAGAACATCAAGAACATCAACAGAAGAGCCAGATACTGTTTCCAAATCATTCCAACATCTGGAAGAGCGAAGCCCAAAACTATGCTTAAAACCACGATTAGCGACGTGAAATACCTGCTGATGATAGCACTCATAGGCCAAAGACTTGTAAGAGAGGTAAATATAGCCTTCTCCAAGGTATTCAAAGCTAACAGCCGCAACGCGCGCTAGTGGGTCTCTGCCCGCGGTCGAGGTTGACATTTTTTCAGCCAAAAGGGAAAATCGACAGCCGAAGCCCTTTATAAAGAATTCAAGATAAAACAAACTGGAGGTTTTGATGTATTATGAAGAGCGAGACTTCGGTCCAAGAAGGTCTTGGAAAGTTGCCGATTCGGCCCGTGTACCTGGTATCGTGTGAACATTCTAGGAAGAAAAATATAATCAGCATCGGCATGTTTGCTTACTTCTCTGGAAAACCGACTCTGGTTGGCATAGGCATAGCACCATCAAGATTCTCTTATGGGCTCATTCAAAAAAGCATGGCTTTCGTTGTCAACGTGATTGATGAGAAGCTGGTTGAAGCTGTCAGGATTTGCGGGGAGAACTCTGGACAGGACGTGGACAAGTTCGAGTTGGCGAAGCTAACTGCGGTTCCAGGGAGCAGGGTCTCCGCGCCGCTTATCGAGGAGAGCCCTTTGAACATTGAGTGCAAAGTTGTTCAAGTGGTAGAAGTCGGAGACCATGTTTGGTTCATTGGAGAGGTTCTTGCAACCCATGTTCGCGAGGGCTACGATTGGAAGGAGGGACTCCTTCTCAAATGGGTCGGCGAAAAAGGCTTCTATCATAAAGTTGGAGAAGATATCGGAGAATATTGAAGCCTCCCTCTTCTCTTTCTCATGCCTGTCTTTTCCAGATTCTTAGAACGACATATCATAGAATTGCGTGCATGTGAAGACATCCGAGGGAAGGCTATCTTCCTTCTGAGCTTCTTAGAAGCCGCTCTGGAAGATATGCGCATCTGCTCCACAGAAAAACTATAGAACAAGAGATGCATCATAGATTTGTTCGGTGGAATAGAGTTGGCAGACTTTGTAAGCTCCGTAAGAAGGCTTGTGCTGGTTGTTGCACTACTTGTAGTCGTGGCGTTTGGCCTTGTGCTCACGTTTGATCAATTGATTGCTGCCCGATTGATTGCCCAAAGGATACAACTAGCCACGTTGATTGCCCAGACTGCAAAGACGGTGATAGTTGTTGCTTTCGGCTTCATTATCATTTTTTTGATCAGGCGGTACAGACCCCTTTTGTCAAGATATGCCGGCGTCCATGTCGCCACAATCTTCCAAATCTTCATGATTCTTATCGTCGCCATCGTGATGGTTTTGGCTTCGCTGGACATATTTCAGGTCTCACCAACCACGTTGTTACTGGGAGGAGGTATCGCGTCAATAGTTATCGGTCTAGTCATATCCACGTTTGTCGGCAACATTCTTGCAGGGACACTGGTGCTGATGACACATCCGTTCAAAGTAGGAGACACTGTTACGGTGAACAATGTTCCCGGCAAGGTGGAAGAGATAACGGCCATGGTAACTAGAATAAAGAATGACATCGGAGGTCTGATAGTAATTCCAAACACAGCCATAGTTCAGGGAGGAGTGATTGTCACGACGTATCCCGCCTCCGATACACCTGTACGAGGCAGACTTCCGTACTCTCTGGGCGACAGAATATACACGACCTACATGAATCAGGAAGGTGTGGTCAAGGAACTCACGCCGTTTCACACGAGGATTCTGCTGGATTCTGGTAAGGAACTCACTTTTCTAAACAGCAGTGTCTTAACCGGCTTGGTGGCAATAGCAAAAATCAGCCAGAGCTCATAGAAAAAACAGGCTTTCCCTCTTCTGTGAACCACGCGCTGAGTTCAAGCGCTCAGGCCTCGATTGTGCAGGCGTTCATGCTCCCATGTGGCGAAGTCCTGTGGGGGATTGACGGTTTCGTCTTCGGGTTTTCGCCTGAGTTTTGCTGCACCGTTTGGGCATCCTGTAGCGCACAGGCCACAGCCGATGCACCTTCTTGTGTCCACGACTGACATTTCGTCTTGTTCTGAGATGGCGTGCACTTGGCACCTTTTTCTGCACGTTCCGCATCCCACGCATTCATCTGGGTCGATGATAGCGTAGTAGTTGGCGTGAGCTACAGAGTATTCTATGCCCCACTCGTTGATTCCTCTGAGGATGCCGCAGCAGCAGCCGCAGCAGTTGCAGACGTAGCCTATCCCTTTCATCACGTTGCTGACCGTGTGAACAAGGCCCATTTCCTCGGCCTTGTCGAGAAAGGCCAATGCTTCTTCTTTTGAAATGGTGTACTGGCTTGGAGGGCTTTCGAGTGAGGAGAATCCCAGGCAGGTTCTGAGTGGAAAAGTGCATTTGCGGCCGATTAGATTCTGTTGCTTCCGACAGATGCAATCGCGTAAGCGAAACGTTTTAGCCTTGAGGAGTATAGCTTTGACATCGTCGTAGGGCAGTATCCACTCCGACTTTACGGCTTTTTGTGCGGGGATGACTCTGTGTATGGCTGGTTGAGGCTTCATGATTCCGGTTGCTCCGCCGTTTGCCAAGTATTCTTCGATCAAGTGTGCCAGTTCGTGATCCATGCTTTCTAGCTGTGCCTCGTAAATTCCGACAACAAAGGGAGCCAGCCTAAAGAACAACTTTCTGTCTTGCTCATCGTGCCACAGAAGCCCGCGTTTAGCCATTCCAGTCAACTTCTCCCGTGTTTCTTCGGCCGAGAGTCCGATGCGTTTTGCTATCACGTCGACTGGTTCCACGGACCCGCTTAGCTGGCCTGCCAGCTCTGCCTCCTCACGTGAGAATATCTTCTTCAAAACTCGTATCTCAACGTTCGAAGGTGTTCTTGGAAATCCATTCGGCAGTCTGTCCAAGGCTTTCGCAAGTCGCTCATAAACATCATCGGTCAATATCTACATCCTCTTTATCTGAGGATTTGTGTCGCGCGCGTCACCGTGCTCCTTCTCTTACCTTCTTCTTGATGCCTGAATCTTCGAACCTCTTTTCAAGCGCTTTGGCAACGTTGTCCGGCATCTTTTTCTCAAACGGCAGTTCCTCAGCTCTCAGCAAACGATCCAAGAGTGTTTGGCTCAGCTTACCCGCAGGGATAAACGCTTCCGGACCGCACCATCGCAGGTCTTCGAGGTTCGTGTGCATTATTTGGGCCGCCCCTCCTACACGTGACAGCATGATGGAAGGAACACCGTAAAAGGCCAGGGGCATATGATCTGAGCCTCCCATTCCCAAGTCGCTAGTGGCTTGGAGAGGTATTCCAAGCTCCTTTGCCGTGAAACACAGATACGACTTTAACTCTTCTGGGCCCAAAACGACGGCGCTCAACGTTCCCAGAAGTATTCCGTGAACATCGAAGTCAAGGCAGAGCTTGAGATTCTTGGTGTTCTCGGGGTTCTCGGCATGATGGAACGAACCGCGCAGTCCAAGCTCCTCGGAGCCAAACGCTGCAATCCTGAGCGTGCGATTCGGTTTTTCACCGACAAAAATTCTGGCCAGTTCGAGCACGAGGCCTGTTCCCGCAGCGTTGTCGTGTGCGCCCACGACACTTCTCACAGTGTCATAATGCCCGCCTACGAGTATGTCCTCGTCTTCAAGAACGCCGGGCACTTCGCCCAAAACGTTTTGGCTCTTAGCGGTTACTTTCTTCAATTCTGTGACTATTTTCAGTTTTTTCGGGCCTTTCAACATGTTCAGCACGTCATCGTGGGCCATCGATACGGCCGGGACGTTCTCCTTTTCAACAAATTCAGCACTGACAGAACGGTAAGTGGTGGGCGCCAAGGGTGTTCGAGAAGGATAGATCAAAGCTAGAGGCTTAGTCTTCAAGATCTTGAAGAAATCTTTCTGATTGAGAACTATGCTCAAAACGGCGATCTTGTTCTCGATTTTTCTCAGCGCTTCCTGTGACGTTGATTCCAGCATAACCGCTTCCCCTTCGACGCCCTCCGGCGTGGTTGACAGCGAATTGCCGACAGCTGCACATGCAACTCGCGTGCCGTCTGGAAGCGAGGCTTCTTCTCTTAGGACAAGACTTGTCTGGACATCAAACTCTTCCATTCTAACGTTGGCAAGTCCAAGCTCCTCAAACCACATCTTTATTTGCTGCGCTGCTCTGCGCTCCGAGTCCGTTCCTGATTCTCGGTTTCCAATCTCTTTGACAAGCTTTTCCATAAAGCGATACGCTGAACCTGCGTCAAAAGACTTCATTTTGTATGCTCACCCTTTTCTAACTAGTCTACGCGTAATGACTAATAAAGACTAGCGCGCGCTGTTTAGTGTAGATTCTGAAAATGCTAATGTTATTTCCCATTTGCACCACGAGTCTTTAGGATGCTGGTCTGGTGGACAAACCAAACAGTTTACTTCCACTCTTGGGTTCAGTGCTTTTGCAAAGTTTTTCAGATAGCCAAATCGGACTTTTTTGCATGGAAATTCGCGTAGTCCTTTGTTCAAGCGTGTTTCCTGTGTCCTGCAACGATTCACCCATAACACCGCCCGCTTGCTGTTTACTTCAACGGTTTTGAACGGTTGATCCAGAGCCCAGCTTGACTTGCACAGGAGACCTATAATCTTTGAAACAGTGGGATTTTCGTCGACTTGAAACATTTTCTGCAGGCTCTTAGCTTCAATCGCAGCCATAGCTTCCCACACGCCAGCATCAATTTCGGTTGCCGCTTCAGTCCCAAACTTCTTCTCGATACCTAAAAAATACAAGCCGTCAACCCTCCACAGATTTCGAACCTGCAAAAACAAATAATCCAGCAACCTTTGAGTCGACATCTCTTCAAGCATTTTACGATCTTCAACGCTTCCAAGCGGGTACTCGCCCATAACTCGCACCAACCTAGAAGGTTAATAAACCTACACTAATTAACATTTCAGGCAAAAAAGCTGAGCAAGCGGCGGACACTGTTGTTGGAGCAGTTGATAAAAACGATAATCCTAGGCCTAATCCAAGGCCTGGCAGAATGGCTCCCAATCTCAAGCACTGCACACCTCAAAATAGCTCAACAACTCCTAGGCTTTGCAGCCACACCGCTCTTCGACGTCACACTGCACCTCGGAACACTCGTCGTAGTCGTGTTCTACTTCAGAAAAGATGTTAAAAACATACTCAAAGCCCTTGCACATCTAGACTTCAAATCAGAATACGGCCAACTCATACCCCTCATAATCGTGGCAACCATCCCCACAGGAATAATCGGTCTACTTTACGTAAAATTCCTCGAAGACACCCTCCAAACATTCTTGGCAATCGGCATAACCTTCCTAATCGGCGCAACTATACTCTACACCTCGAGAATCGGAAAAGAAAACACAGACACCATAACCATCACGATAGCGCTCATCATGGGCGCAGCCCAAGGACTCGCAACCTTCCCGGGGCTTTCAAGAAGCGGAATAACAATCTCAACTGCACTGCTGCTCGGCCTGAAAAGAGAAAAAGCATTCAAATTCTCCTTTCTACTCTCTATCCCAGCCATAATCGGAGACCTAGCAGTCGAAGCCTACAAACAACGCGGCCAACTAGCCCTTCAAACCATAGGCCCCATAGAACTCCTGAGCGGAATAATCGTAGCAATGATTGCAGGCTACATTGCCATAAAACTCGTCTCAAAATTCGTGAGGAGCAAGAAGTTCCATTACTTCGCAATATACACCTGGCTACTCGGAATAACGATAATCGCCCTCACACTGAGTGGGCTTCTAACCACTTAGGTCTTCCCCGCAAAAACTCCGTCAAAAACACGGCGAACCCGCTATTCCTCTCGCAGACCTCGGCGATTTCCTCGCTGACTAGAACCTTGAAACTTTTTCCAAGAACCTGCGAAATTCCCTCAGCCACACCCGCGTTCCTTCCCCCATCCTTCAACCTCTCCCTCAAAAGCTCACATGCATCAGTGAACTTCCTCCGAACCAGAACCACCCATCTGTCATCTTCCACATAAGGCCCACAGACCGCGTCAGGGCTGTCCAAATATTTCGCGACGAACTTCTCACATTCCTTTTCCTTGTCCAGGGGCGGTCCCAAATGCTTCCTGACAGGCGAAATACAGCAGTGCTCAAGCTCAAACACAAACATGTTCAGATCTTTCTCGTCACTCCAAGCAAGGTCTCGAAGAATCTTGAAGTCGTTCAGTTGCACAAGCTTGCGTAGAGAACGCTGACTCTTGTAGAGTTGACCCCACAACACGTCAGGAACAGCCTTAACGCCATCAAAAACTACAAAAACGATTTTCGAGCCACGATCCTTCAATCTCTTCCGCATTTCCTTTCGGCTCAATGTCATCGTCTTCGGTGGATAGAAAAATTCAGTGCTTGGCCTTTTCAGGAAAGCTTGCGCGGCAGCTGTGAAACTGTAGAGCTTCTGTGTTTGCACGGCGGAAGCCACGTTTCTTCCCTTATCCACAGGATCAACAATGACCAGCGGTTCACCAAAAAGAAGAACAAGCTCACTCTCTCTGTTTTCGTAATGTTGCTCAATGTCCACGATGATTCTCTGCCTGTGTCTCGCGAAGGCTTCCAGCGTCTTCACAAAAGTCTTGTAGTGTAGGATCAGGAGCTCGCAGAGGTAACCGCTAAAACCGCCAACCTTGATTTCGGCGCCGTATACGCCTATGCCCTTCATGAACTTTTTCAGCAGCCTCACTTCGCCCCGCATCTTCACTGCCAAGTGCTTTTTCATGTAGTCCGTATGATAAGGCGTCCTGTCAGTAGCGCTCAACCACTGCCCACGTTTGGCAGCGTAGCACGGCACAACGTTCACTCTGACATCATCAACTATGGCCTCAAGGTACGGATGTTCAGCAAACCTCTCAATCTGCACCGAACCCTTCGTCGCCGACCTGGCAACCCTCAAGCAAACATCGCCCAGCGACTCGCGCGGAACCGAAGGAGAAACCCGCATGAAAACATCAATGTCTGGCTCCTTGCTCAGCCACGTGTCCTTTGCAAGCGACCCCTCCACACGCACTTCAGCCTTCACACCCAAACGCTCTGACGCAGAAGCAACTCTCCTCTCCAGCTTCTCGGCCAACGCCTTCATCTTGGCGCGTTCATCCGCTTTAGGCGTGACTCGTTTCAGAACGACTGCAAGGACTCTCTCCATTCTCTCCTGCATCAAAAGGTCCTTCTTCTCATCCCTGCGGACAAACTTCTTTAAGTGTGGAGTAAATGGGTCCCTTCGGCGTCAAGTCGCTTCTCTTAAGCCGCAAACACGCAGCCCTGATAGTCCCAAACTCGCAATCTACGTTTTCTGAGATGAATCTGGCAAGTTCAGCCTTGTTCCTTCCAGACCTTACTCTGGCAATCGTGAGGTGTGGGCTAAAGCCCTTCGGGTCGGGCGCAAACCCCAAACTGCGGAGATGAGGCTCTAGTTGACCAAAGATTTTGCGCAAGTTGTCAGCGCCTTCAGTTATTCCTGCCCACACGACCCGTGGATAGCGTATGTCTGGAAAAGCGCCCACACCGCAGATCTTGACATCGAAAGGAACAAACTGCACTTTCTTCATGCCATCAAAAATGTTCTCAACCGTGTCTGTCCTAACGTTTCCGAGGAACCTGAGGGTTATGTGAATGTTCTTAGGATCAACAACCTTCAAATCCGCGCCGGTCCCCACCAGCAGTCCCTGCACTTCCGTTAACCTCTTCATAACAGACTCGCTGTCGATGTCGAAGGCCACAAAACTCCTGACCGACTCTGACACGCCTAATCCTCCGAGTGCTCTCCCACTGTTTTTAGTGATAAACGCTTTTAATGTAAAAAAACTATCTGTTAACAGCACACACTAAACATTTGCAAGGGCAAGAAGATGGCCGACGAAAAACTCGTACTAGGCGTGGCAGGAATGCCAGGGTCAGGAAAATCTCTCGTAGTCAAAGTCGCAAAAGAGAACGGCTACGACGCAGTGGTGATGGGCGACATCGTGAGACAAGAAGCACAAAGCAAAAACCTAGAGCCAAACCCAGAAAACATAGGAAAAACCATGCTCGAACTAAGAGAAAAGGAAGGAAAAAGCGTCATAGCAAAAAGATGCATCCCAAAAATAGAAGAATCAAAAAAACAGAGAGTAGTGGTGGACGGGATAAGAAGCCTGGACGAAGTTGAAGAATTCAAAAAACGTTTCCCAAAGTTCAGCCTTACAGCCATCTGCGCTTCTCCAGAAACGCGGTTCCAACGGCTTTACCGACGGCGAAGAAACGACGATGCTGGCTGCTGGGATGTTTTTCATAAAAGAGACATGCGCGAGCTGAGTGTCGGACTCGGCAATGCCATCGCCATGGCCGAGTACACCGTGGTCAACGAGGAAGCATTAGACGTCGTGAGAAACAGCGTCAAGCACGTCTTAAGGAAGGTCGAGGAGAAATGGAAGAGATAAGCCTTCACGTCGAAACCGATATCAGCCCCACAGAGTCTCGAGAGAAAGTGGAACAGGCCGTCAGAAACATTTTCGGAGACATAGACCTGCATTTGAAGCCCCTCCACAAGGCAAGCCTGCTGGTCGGCGAAGACAAAGGAAAGGAATCGCTAACCAGACTGTGTGATCTACTTCGCCGAGAGCATATCCGCAGCGCCGCCCGAGCCGTCTTTCTGGAAGGCATGGACAAAAAGACAATCAGATTCTGTTTGAACAAACAGGTGGCATACATTGGACACATATCCTTCTCCAAAGAAAGGGCAGAATCTCCCCTAGGACCAATAAAAGTCAAAATAGAATGCAGAGACCCCCGAGAACTCGTCGAGTGGCTTGCCCCAAGAATAGGTTAGGAATTTATGGGTGGTATTGGCTTTGTCTGTAAGAGCTACTGTAACAGATCGCGGCGCCGTTCTTCTCGGCAAGAACGTCGCGTGCGACGCTTTTGAAGAGACGAAGCCCTTGCGAGTCGTCACTCACGCTCACGCCGACCACATGGTGGGGTTGAGGCAGAGCCTGAGAACATGCGAAAAAGTCTTGATGACAAAAGCTACGAAAGACATGATAGACGTCATGCGAACCCCGCTTTTTCTTATGGGCGGCTTGGTAGAAACCCTTGACTACGGCCAAACAATTCAGTATGATGAAGAGAGGATAACCTTCTTCAAGGCCGACCACATCTTAGGTGCGACTCAGGTTTTGGTTGAAGATTTTGAGGGAAAACGAATCGTCTTCACAGGGGACTTCAGAATCGACGACACTCCCGTCCTCGAATCAGACGTTCTGGTCATCGAAGCCACCTACGGAAGCCCAACCTGCAAACGCTCCTTCGGAACAGACGTCAAAAGTTCATTAGTTTCCTTGGTAGAAAAAGGGCTGAAACAGGGAACAGTCTATGTTTTCGGTTATCACGGGAAACTTCAAGAAGTCATGCAGATCCTCCACAAGGCCGACTTGAGCGTTCCTTTCATCACACCCGAAAGGGTGTTTCAAGTCTCAAAGGTCTGCGAAAAACACGGCATGCGTCTAGGTCGGCTGATGCTCTCAACCGAGCCAGAAGCGGAAAAACTGCTGGACAGCAGCGCACCCTGCATAGCCTTCTATCACATGGAATCTAGGAGCAACGTCGGTCTCAACAGCTTTCGTGTTCTATTAAGCGGATGGGAATTCAGTTCAGCAATCCGCCAGACCGACAGCAAAGAATACGTGGTAGCCCTCAGCGACCACTCAGACTTTAACGGGTTGCTCGAATACGTGAGGCGCTCAAAACCTGAACACGTCATAACCGACAACTCCCGCGTGAGCAACGGCGAAACCCTCGCAAAAGAAATTCGTAAATCCCTCGGAATATCCGCCGTGGCACTACCAAAGAGAAACATCTCCTAGAAAGATGCAGAAAAAACGGTTTGCTGGCTCAACAAAAAACTGATTAGAGCATAGCAATAGCCTAGCCTTGGTGGATTTTGATGGCCAATCTCAAGTGCCCTTAACTGTGGAAACACGTTTGATAAGAAGGCCACAGTCGAATACGCTTCTGCACGTGCGACACGTGCACGCGTCGGGGTAGGAGTCGGCCTCCCCACGTGGCCCTTTACTCCTCGCATCCACGCACAGTGCCCGCCTGCAAGAAAACAGATTGGCTCAAGATCCTTCCACCGTGGAACAGAGGCTGAAGCCCTAGACGCGTCGATTCTGCCAAAACTTAAAAAGCTCAGAGTGAACCATGTTTTGAATCACAAGTTAGGAGAAAAAGGCGAGTATGCACAAGTCCTCGTTGATTTCAGGTTTTTACAAGTTAAGCCCCAAACAACGTTTAGCCGTCGTTAAGGAATTTGCCGATCTGACTGACGAAGACACCGCGTTGTTACAGAACATGGGTTCCTTGCCCATGGATTTGGCTGACCGCATGATAGAAAACGTCATCGGAGCCTTTCCAGTGCCATTAGGCATAGGCACTAACTTTCTCATAAACAAGCGCGACTACCTGATCCCCATGGCCATCGAAGAGCCCTCAGTAGTGGCAGCGGCCAGCCACGCCGCTAAGATGGCAAGAGACGGCGGCGGATTTCACACGAGCAGCACGCCGCCCATCATGATCGGCCAGATTCAAGTTGTAAACGTCAAAGACCCCTACGCGGCCAGAATGCGAGTGATACAGTCAAAAGAGGAAATATTGGAGAAAGCGAATGAGCAGGACCCCGTACTTGTTTCAGCCGGCGGCGGAGCAAAAGACCTAGACGCGAAGATAATCAACACAACCCAAGGACCCATGCTGATTGTAGAAATGCAGGTGGACTGCCGCGACGCCATGGGCGCCAACGCAGTGAACACGATGGCCGAGGCAGTAGCTCCCATGATAGAACGCATAGCAAGCGGTCATGTTTACCTGCGAATAATATCCAATCTGGCTACAAAACGCTTGGTCAGAGCCTCGTGCCTCGTGCCCAAGGCCTCGGTCGGCGGAGAAGACATCGTGGACGGTATCGTGAACGCCTATGCTTTCGCAGCGGCAGACCCCTACAGGGCGGCCACGCACAACAAGGGCATATTGAACGGCATAATAGCAGTGATACTTGCAACGTGCAACGATCATCGGGCAATTGAAGCCGGAGCCCACGCCTACGCGGCGAGAACGGGCCATTACACTTCGCTTTCAACGTGGGAGAAGAACGAAAACGGCGATCTAGTCGGCTCCATTGAACTGCCAATGGCCGTCGGCCTAATAGGCGGCGCAGTTAAGACACATCCAATAGCCAAAGTGGCCGTGAAAATCCTAGGCGTAAAAACCGCCAACGAGTTCGGCGAAGTCCTCGCAGCCGTGGGCTTAGCTCAGAACCTCGGTGCACTACGCGCGTTAGCACATGAGGGCATACAGCGAGGCCACATGTCGCTTCACGCCAGAAACATAGCAGTCATGGCAGGGGCGACCGGAGACCTCATCGACAAAGTAGCCGCGAGAATGGTTGAAGAACGCAAAATCCGCGTGGACAGAGCCAAAGAACTGATAGGACAGCACAAACAGACTGGAAAAACCTAAAAGGAAACAGTAACCGCACTTAGACGGAGATACCATGATAATAATACCCGGACCAGCATCCGCAGAGCTCGGCCGAAAGATAGGTGATCTTCTTGAGTGCAAGGTACTACCCGTGTTCAATAAGACTTTTCCAGACGGCGAATCATACATCAGATTCGAAGCAGAAACTCTCAGAAACGAAGACGTCATAATAGTGCAAACCACAAGCCCGCCTCAAGATCAAAGACTCATCCAGCTTCTGCTCATGGCCGACAACGCTGCAGACATGAAAGCAAGGAAAATCACGGCCGTGGTGCCCTACTTCGCGTACAGCCGACAGGACAAACGCTTCCTACCCGGTGAAGCCTTCAGCACAAAAACCATCACAAAACTGCTCAGAAACTGCGGCATAAACAGAATAATAACCGTTAACGCCCACAGCCCTCCAGTTTTGAAGACCTTGGAAACCCCAATTGAGGACGTGTCTGCAATTCCTCTTTTAGCACAGTACTTCAAAACACAGAACTTGGTGAAGAATCCTTTTTCACTTTCTCTAGGCAAGAAGGCCTTAAACATGGCAGCTGAAGCTGACAGCATTTTGAAAGGCGGCCACGACTGCATTTCCACCAAGAGGGACACGCGAACAGGAAACGTGACGCTTGAAGAGAAAGAGTTGCCCGTCAAAAACAGGGACGTAATAGTATTTGACGACATAATAAGCAGTGGAGGAACCATGGCAAAAGCCGTAAAATTCGCAAGAGAGCGAGGCGCAAGCAAGGTTTACGCAGCCTGTGTGCATCCATTGCTGACGGGCGATTCTGAAAGGAAAATCATGGAAAACGGGGCTCAGGAAATAATAGGAACAGACAGTGTTCCAAGCAAAGTCAGCAAAGTCTCAATTGCTCCACTAATATGCAAAACGTTGGTTCACAAAGGAGCGTAAGTGTGGCCAAACTCTTCCTTTTCCTGTCAGGTGAACATGCAGACCTCCCTTTCTCCGAAGTAAAAGCAATACTCGAAGCTGAAGGCCATTCCTACAAGATTACAGAAAGACTCGACCAAGTTCTGAGACTAGAAGCAGACCCCACCTGCGCGGAAACCCTCAAACGCAGAGCAGCCTTCACAAGACTCTGCGCACTCGAACTCTTCACCTGCAGCTCAGAAACAAGCAGCATAATCAAAGCCACGCAGCACGCAAGGCTCGAAGAGGTGCTGAAAGAGGGCGAAAGCTTTGTCGTACGCGTGAAACACGTAAAAGAATACTCCTCACGAATCAACGGGATGACGCTTGAGAGAACGCTCGGCGCCCTGATAGTCGACAAGTGCCCAATGGCAAGAGTAAAGCTGAAGGCACCTGACAAGGCTTTCATAGGGACACTCACCGAAGACAGGTTCATTTTCGGAGTGAAACTCGCAGAGATTCAAGCCAAACCCTTCGTAGAGAGGCGTCCAAGAAAAAAGCCCTTCTTTCATCCCTCGGCAATGCAGGCGAAACTGGCGAGGTGCATGATAAACTTGGCCAAGCCCAAGGCTGGAGAAACGGTTCTCGACCCGTTTTGCGGAACCGGAACCATGCTCATCGAAGCCAAACTCATCGGTTGCCAAGCCCTCGGCCTAGACATTCAACGCCGAATGACTGAAGGAACCATTAGAAACATGGCGCACTTCAAAGTCAAACCAGAAGGCATCATCGTTGCCGACGCAAAAGACCCACCGCTGACCAAGGTTGACTGCGTCGTAACCGACCCCCCATACGGCATATCTTCAACCACTTTGAAGCGCACCACAAAACAGATTATCGAAGAATTGCTGACAGCTGTTCATGACGTGCTGAGCAGCGGAAGGAGAGTCTGTATGGCCGCACCCAAGAAACTGGACATCGCGCACGTAGGTACAAGCCTAGGCTATAAACATCTAGAATCCCATTTTGTCTATGTCCACAGAAGCCTAACAAGGGAAATCGTCGTGTTCGAAAAGGTGTAACCTTTGAGCTTGCACATCGTTTTCCTAGGAACCGCCGCGGGCGTCCCAACTCCCAAGAGAAGCTTGCCCGCGATACTCGTCCAGCGCGAAGGCGAACAGCTCATGTTTGACTGCGGCGAAGGCGTCCAAAGACAGATGCTTCTGGCCCACGGAAGTCTAAACAGGAAAATGAAGATTTTCATAACACACATGCACGGCGACCACGTTCTGGGACTTCCTGGACTGCTGCAGACCATGGCTCTGCTCAACAGAGAGAGAAAACTCGACGTTTACGGACCGCCCAGAATCAATGATTTCTTGCAAGGAATCAGAGAAACAGTGCAGTTCGTCCTAACGTTTCCGGTCGTAATCCACGAAATCGAAGAAGCAGGCGTCGTCTGTGAAGAAGAAGAGTACTGCGTAGAAGCAATTCGGTCGAAACATGCGATTCCAAGCTTTGCATACGCATATGTAGAAAAACCGAGACCCGGAAGATTCCACCCCAAGAAGGCGGAAGCTCTAGGCGTCCCGGAAGGTCCCCTGTGGGGAAAGCTTCAACGTGGACAGAACGTCAGACTACCAAGTGGACATGCTGTGAAACCGGAAGAAGTCATGGACCCTTCCAGACTGGGCAGAAAGATAGTTTACACGGGTGACACTCGTCCCTTCAGGCTCCTCGAAAAGTTCGCATTTGGCGCAGACCTGTTGATACATGACAGCACAATGGGTGAAGAACTGGCTGAAAGAGCAAAGGAATATGGCCACTCGACTCCAAACCAAGCAGCCAGAACTGCGAAGAAAGCGGAAGCCAAGAAGCTGATTCTAACACACATCAGTCAAAGATACGAGGACACGAGCGTGTGGCTGAAACAAGCGAAGAAAATCTTCAAGAACACCTCTGTCGCAGAAGACTTCATGAAGTTGGATATTCCACTGTTAGAAAAGTAGCCGTTGCAGCCTCTGAATGCTCTCGTCAATGTGCTCAACAGACTCGATAACCACAATCTTGCCAAAAGACGCTCTTTTCAAATGCCATGCAACCATATCCCAGTCTATGTTGCCGTAGCCCACGCCCAGGTGCTCATCAGACTTTCCGTGGTTGTCATGGGCGTGAAGGTGCACAATCTTGTACGAGAAATCCGTTAGAAAACCTTCCAGTTGTCCAACCACAGTCGCGTGTCCAGTGTCAAGAGCCAGCCCTATGTTCTCGCCTACTTCGCTGTAAAACCTCTTGAACTCCTCCACGTTCTTCATGACAAACGCCTCCATGATGTTCTCAATACACGCCTCAACGCCGTGATCGCGTGCAAACTTGAACAGCAGACGAACACTGTCCAGGTTTCTGATCCAGTCCATGCCAGGATAAAACATGCTTGTGGCCGTTTTCAGGCCAGGATGGAAAACCCACATCTCACATTCTAGAGCACTGGCGTTGACGATGGACTTCTTCATTCTCCTCAGCGTGGTATTCAGTAGAGGACTTGATGGCAAAGCTATGTTTATGCCGACGAAAGGCGCGTGCACCGCGTACTTCTTGTCATAAGACTGTTTTATGCTGTTCAGCGTTGCAACCTTTTTCTTGTCCAAAGCGTGCAAACCGTCATCGACGAGTTCTATATAGGTTGTCTTTGCTTTAGGAATCTGTTCCACCATTTTCACGAAGGGTTCACCTAGACAATAGAGCATAGACAGACCGATTTCAGGCTTGACCACGTTGCAAACCAGCTGTGCTGTCGAAGAATCTGGGCTTCACGCTTATAAGTTGATTTATTCAACGATCGCAAGACTTCACTTCTAGTGACAAAAGCCTTCAAGAGTGGTTTAGAGCTCCGAAGAGCCGTCGTGCACTAGCCGATGTGCGTTTGTTACTCTTCTCGCCATCTTGTCTTGAATGATACGATGATTATGGAGACGACTACAGTTGCCACAAGGATGAGCCAGCGCAAAAGAACCGTTTCAGCAGGTAGCTGTGTAAGCCCAGCGTAGGATCTGATTAGGCCAGCGGCATTTGACGTGGGAAACACCATAGATATCCACGCGTAGCTTCCCAGTATTTCCTCTGGGTAGTACACTGGCGGCAGGAAAACCAGACCCAGTCCGAGTATGTTCGCGGTGTTGTTCAGCGTGTAGACGCTTGCTTTGCGGAGATAAGTGGATATTATGAACCCGATGCTGCTGCCAGCTGCCCAACACAGAATCAACGATGCAACCGCCCATCCGATGGAAAGAACTGGCAAGGCACCTAGTAGAACGGCGATGCCCATGAAGAAGACCAAGCCAGGAGCCGAAATCAAAAGCGGCGCCATGGCCACTCCCATAGCGTACGCGACCGGAGACACGGGCATGGCCACTATCATTTCTCTTATCTTCACGTACCGATCAAACGAAATGTCCTGTATTGCCGCCGCCAAACCGATGAAGCTTATAGTGGCTATCATCGCCCCCACGAGTCCGTTACTTACCTGCCCACCAAAAACAAGAATAAAGAAAAGCGGAAATGAGCTTATCATTCCTATGAGAATCATCATCGACGGATTTCTCTTGAGATCAGGGATAGACTTCAGCGCAGCGATGATAAATGCGTCCTTCACAGGTTTGAAATTCAATTCTCCTCCGTCCCTCCGACAAGCTTGACAAACACGTCTTCAAGCGTAATCCTTGTAGTCTCGGCTCTTAACCCCCTTTTCAACGCTGTTCTAACAAACTCCAGCGCCTCGTCCTCACCCGCAACATAGATTATCTGTTTGTTGCCAAACTTTGAAGTGTGATTATGGTTTTCCAAGGTAAGATCATGCAGGTTTCCTTCCACAACAACCCGGAACTTCTCCTTCGCCAAGCCTTTGACTTCCTCAAGCGTTCCTTCCGCAATCACGTTCCCCTTGTTGATTATGGCAAGCCTGTCAGAAAGCATCTCAGCCTCCTCCATGATGTGCGTGGTCAGCAGTATCGACCTACCCTGCTCTGTCAACTCTCTCAAAACAGCCCACACCTTCCTCCTCGCAACAGCATCTAACCCGCTCGTCGGCTCATCCAGAAGTAGAACGTCAGCATCCGAAGCCAAGGCCGTGGCGATTATCGCACGCTTCTTCTCTCCACCAGATAGCTGAACACACGTGCGGTTTCTCAAATCCCACAATTCAACGGCTTTCAAGGCTCTTTCAGAAACCTCCATCGTCCTGCGCTTCGACATCCCGCGCAACAGCGAAAAATAGTAGCAGTACTCCCAAGGCGTGAAGTTGCTGTAAGTCTGGACGTCCTGCGGAACGACGGCTATGTGCTCCTTCACCTCATCAGCCTGAGCCACAACATCATATCCCAAGACCCAGGCGTTTCCTCTTGTGGGCGAAAGCTGAGTAGAAACAATCCTCAGGAAAGTCGTTTTCCCAGCGCCGTTCAGGCCCAGCAACGTGAAAAGTTCACCTTTCTTGATCGAAAGATTCACGCCTTTCAAGGCTTGAACAGGTTCCTTGCCACTGTAAGTTTTGAACAAGTCCTCAGCTTTCACGGCCTCCATACCCATCACTTCATGCTGGCCTTCTCTGGAGCATGAGCAAGCTTGGCCGCTGGACGAGTCGAAACAGATTCTGAATACTTGACTTTGTCGCTGATATCGCAGCCTTCGCCAAGAATCATGACTCTCCCAGAAATATTGTCGCAGACGGCGTTTTCAAGGCAAACTCTCTCCTCAGCAACGATGTCTGTCGTGTACAATCTGCCTTTACGGAACAGCCTGCCCAAAACTGGAACGCCGAGGACAATGCCCAAGACTGTCAGAATGCCAGCTACTATCAGAGCGAAAATGGAGATGGTTCCCGCTACGATAAAGTTGAATCCGTATTGTGCGGGGGAGTAGACGCTGATGGCAGGCACTCCAAAACCTAGTATTATGCTGAGAGCGGTCAAAATTGATGTTCTCGCCATTCTACTCCGTCTCCTTCTCTTTTCCGAAGACTTCTTGTATATTCCGAGGGGTCAGAACCAGCTTGAAGTCTGGGGGAGCGTAATATTTAACGATTGGAAGTCCTTCCACTTTCTTCTCCTCTCTTATTTCTTTAACTAAACCCAGTTTCTTTAAACCGTTGAAGTGAAGATGAGCAAGCGGGTACGGAAGACCGAGCTCTTTTGCCAGGGCGCAAACGTTTTTGGGTTTGCTGTTAAGCGACGCAATCACTTTCAATCTAATCGGATTTGATGATACCTTCAACACTCTCACCATTTACCTGGCTTCAAGTTCATTCAACGAGCCATCCCCAACGGCAACTCTATATAAGAAAAGTGTGATATACAAAGTTTTACTGATATAGAGTTACAGGTACCAGTTGCCGCGCAAAACTCTGAAGTCCCTGGAAGGTTGAGAAAACCCGATGCCACCAGTTGTTCTGAACTGGTTGCTGCGGATTCCAGCTGCGATTTCCACAAATTCCTCCACTGTGTGATTTGCAAATTCGAACGTGGGTCTTCCCAGTCTAAGGCCTCTACACACTGGATCTGCATACACAAAAACCGGTTTTCCACGATAAAGGTACAAGGCCTCGCTTGAGTATCCAAACTGGGGTCTTGGCAAAACTTTGAACGGCCAGAGTTGACAGGCCCTAGGCTTTGTGTGCTGTAGTCCGCATAGGCAAACGCTTGAACCATTGTTCAAGAAGAAGCATGAGCCGTCGCTTTTTCGGTTTATGAACAGCTTATTTAGGCCGGAAACGGTGTGCTCCACGCCGTAGTTTTTGATGATTCCAAGCCACTCTCGAAAGTCTATGACCACACTGTAGAGTCTACAACAATCTCCACATGAAATGCATTTCCAATCTGCAACGTACCGCCATGGAATAAACTGCATCGTGTCGTTCATTGTTTAGAATCAAGAATCTCCGCGGCTTATAAAATCTGCTTGCTAAAAGGCTTCAGCTTGTCACCGATTTCCTTTGGAATCTGCGCGGCTTTCCCAGTGTTTCTGTCGGCCGCCACAACCACCAGGTAACCGGTTGTCAGCAACTCCGCCGTTTCTTTCTTAGCAATGTTGAAGCCCAATTTCACCGACTTTTCCCTCAGTTCTTCAACCGTCAGCTCGACTTCAAGCATATCGTCGAATCTTGCTGGTTTTCTGTATTGGCAGAAAGCTTCGACTCGTGGAAGCCAGAATCCTTTGTTTCTGAGATCTGTGAAGTTGAAGCCAAGAGATCGGTAGAACTCCTCCTCTACCCTCTCGAAGTACACGAAGAACTTGGAGAAGTGTACTACCTGTGCCGCATCAGTGTCCGCCCACGTCACTCTTAGCGTGGTCTTGAAAGAATTGGTAGGCATATCATCCCCACTGACTAGGGTTTCTCGTAGAGATAAATCGTGTGTGAAGGGAACCCCAAGGTCTGGTTTTCACAGAAATTCACGACTTTCACGGGTTTCCATCCGACAATCTCGTAGTCGTGAGAAACGATCCGCACGCCCCGCTTGAGTTCGGTCTCAAGCTTTCCCTTGATCTTCTCGTTTGCACTCGTGGTCAAGTACAAGAAGATGACGTCCGCAGAGGTTAGGTCAACGTTGAACATGTCCCCGTTTACTATGGTTATCCTGTCTTGCAGGTTCTGTTCATAAACCGTGCCTAAAGCCTTCTTGACTAGGTCCTCTCGCAGTTCCACGCCTACTGCTCTTGCTCCGAAATCCTTTGCGGCCATTATCACCGTTCTGCCGTCACCTGCTCCCAAGTCGAAGAAAACTTCGCCGGGTTTCAACTCTGCCAGCACTAACATTTGACGAACAACTTGAGGCGGACTGGGAACAAAAGGTGCTATGAACACGCTGTTTGACCTCTGTTACCATGCGGTTTCTTGTTTTTCTGGTTTAACCAACGGTCTTGTTGCTTTAAATACTTTCGATGTTTCAAGCCACGTACGTGGCTTTCTTCGGCGCTGGCTGACGAGCCTCTCCGCACTTCAAACAGCTCTGAGCGCACAGTTCAAGGTATTTCTCTTCCTCTCCCGATCCTGCAGCCTCAGCAGCCTTACGGCACATTTCGCTTTGTTCTTGGCAGCCCTCTTCCTTGCAGAGCTTTGATATCGAAAGGCAGATTTCCTGAACGTCCTTCGGTTCGAGCACGGCTCGGTTAGTTCGGACGAGCAGGCAAGCTTCCCTCGCCAAAACACACGTCTTGACATACTTGATTCTTTCAAGGACCTCTTCTCGAAGCTTTTTTCGACTTATTTCCAAAGGGTTTTCCTCACATGATGAGCGGTAAGGTGCCTAGGCACAGATAGGTAGGCATTCATTTAAAACTTGTTGTAGGTCGCAGCCATTCACAGAAGACGCACACGTTGAGCAGACTGCAATGTCAAGAGACGCAGGACAAGTTGGCTGAGAATGCTGTCCGCATATGATGTTGGAGACGGCCAAACTCAAATCTCTTCTTGTTCAAGAGGAAGGTCTGTGGGTTTACCAGAATCTCTTGCTCATGGCCTTGCGTTCCGCTTCAAGGACGAGTTCATAGAATCTGTCATTGAGCTTAGATTCCTTCTCCAGAACCGCTCTAACGTCCGAAGGTTGCATCCGTCTGGCACTAAAAGCAACTGCAGCGACTTTTCCATACTTCTCTATCACCTGAGCTGTTTGTAAGGCTTGATTGTGCAGTTTTTCTTCACTCTTAGTCAGCTTTTCGCTTTCCTTCTCAACCATGGGCAGCGCTTTCTCCTCTTCAACCTTGAGAAGCCCAATGGCAAACGAACCGCACTTTGGACATTTCGGCCTGTCAGGCAAATCCTTGACTCTCATCATTTCCATGTAGCCCCAGCAGTTTGTGCACAGAAAACTGCTTGTCTCGTTAAGCAGTCTCGCTTTTGCTGACTCTATGAGCACGGCTCGCATTCTCTCAGGAGGAATCAAATCGGTTTTCATGCTCATGCGTTCAATGCCTGCACGAGCAATTGGCGACGCGTTTCCGCCAGTTTCAATTCTCTGAACCGTAATTTCGCCCTTCCGCATCTCTCCAAGAACACGGATAAGCTTCTCCAAGTCCAAGTCCTTGGTGAACACTTCTTTCAAGGCTTCTTCGTGAATCGGCGTTTCCTCAAAACTCTTCGCCAACTTCTGAAGACTGACACTGCCGAAGTCAGCCCATTTTTTCAACGCCCCGAAACGGCGTCCCACGTGTATCAATCGCCTCTTGAAGAGCCCAGTTTTCACAGTGGCCGCTGTCAGACCGTCTCTAACCGCTTGTTCGGGCAAGGCTTGCATGTCAGTGAGCAACTTGACAATTTGATCCGCGTTGACTGTACCCATCGTCTGCACAAAGATTCGGTACGGATCATGCTGAACCACGGCGGTATATCCGATATTCTCAGAAAGCAACTGGCCCAGCAATTGAGCCAACGCTCTGTTCGTAAGCGAGCCGAAGTTAGCCTGAATCAGAACGAACTCGCCCCAGTCTTCGACGATTATTCGCTTGTCCGTAGGAACAGGATGACCCGCGTTTACATGCTCGACAGTCTCCGCCAGCGCACGCAGAATGACATCCTTGTCAGCAGGATACCGTTCACTTAACGCGGAGGCGATGTCCTCGGGCGAAGCCTTCTTCTTGCATTGTTCTTCAACGAATCCTCTGATGGCGCCTACTTCCTGCGAAACTTCAAAAGGTACTGGAATCTCTTCCCCTATCCAGCTGGGTATGGCTCCTGTAGGATCATCTATTGGTTTGACGTGTACCCTCTCCTCGGAAACGTGCTGAATTATCCATGGGCTTCCTCTGAGGATGAACTTCGTTCCGGCCTTGCCGTACTCAGCCATGAACGCCTCATCTAAAACCCCGACCGAGGAGTCGCTTGTCTCGTCAACGACGAGGAACTGTTTCTCCTCAGGAATCATGGACAGGTTGTCGAAGTAATACTCAAAAAGGGCTTTGGTTTGCCGCGGCTTCAAAACCATCTTATCCTCGAATGAGACCCAGGCTAAACGCGGAAAGCGCTGATGCATGTACCTGAGAACTTTCTCAATATCTTCGACCGTCAAGTCTTCATAGGGATAAGCGTTCTTGAAGAGCTCCAAGATCTCGCCGAACCCAAGCCGTCTGTTCCTAAGCAACAGCCCTGCAATCTGATGTGCAAGAACGTCATAGGGCTTGGGGGGAATCTGCACAGGCTCCAGATCCTCTTTCAACGCCTTCTTAGCTATGGCTAAAGCCTCAAGCGCATCATCGGAGTCCAACGCTACTATTATTCCCTCAGCTACTCGGCCGATGCTGTGGCCGCTTCTGCCCACACGTTGAATGAGCCGCGTTGCCTGCCTTGGGCTCATATACTGAATAACAAGGTCTATGCTGCCTACGTCAATGCCCAGTTCAAGTGAACTTGTGCAGACAAGTCCCTTCAATTCGCCGCTCTTCAACCCTTTCTCAGCGGCAATGCGGGATGGCTTTGCAAGCGAACCGTGATGTATAGACACCGGGAAGTCAATGTCCCAAACCTTGAATCTGCTCGCCAGAACTTCAGACACTGCGCGAGTGTTCGTGAAAAGCAGCACAGACTTGTGTTCTTTGATGTAATCGCGAATGATTCGCAATCGAGCCGCAACCTCCGGATGCGTGTAGAGTTGCGCCGACAGTCGCATGTCTTCGTCGTCAGGCGTTGGAAAAATGATTTTCAAATGCATCATTCTGGCAACTGGAACACGCACGATCTCGACATTTCGACCTTTGCCAACGAGAAACTGGCCGACTTTTTCTGGACTGCCGATCGTTGCGGACAAGCCTATCAGTTGGAAGTCTTTGCCAATCATGGCTCTGAGTCGTTCCAGAGCTAACGCAAGCTGGCTTCCGCGCTTACTGTCTGCCATTTCATGCACTTCATCAACAATCACCCACTGCACTCTCTGCAGATGTTGGCGCATGATCCAGCCAGACAGAATCGCCTGCAGAGTCTCAGGAGTCGTAATCAAAATGTCCGGCGGACTTCTGGACTGTCGCACTCTCTCTTTCGTTTCAGTGTCTCCGTGCCTGACGGCCAGTTTTATGTCCAAATTGTTGCACCACCATTCAAGCCGCTCAAGCATATCCCTGTTTAGGGCCCGCAGTGGAGTGATGTACAAAACCTTGATTCCCGGCACTCCCTGCTGTCCCTGAAGAAGCGTGCTTAAGACCGGCAAGAACGCAGCTTCAGTTTTGCCGGTAGCCGTAGGCGAAATTAGGAGAACATTTTTTCCTTCAAGAATCAGGGGAATAGTTTTTTCTTGAGGTTCAGTCGGCCTCGGAAATCCCTTCTTGTCAATAAGCTTTCGCACAGGCTTTACAAGCAACTCAAAAGCATTTGCCGGACTATCCTTCAATATTTGCCTAACCTACCTCGAAACCAGATTGAATAAGCTTGAAACCCTCGGTAAAAGGATTTTGGAAAGTATGTTCAACATGTAAAGAGTGGTCAACCGAAGGAAGTTATGTGGAATAGAAGACTAATTCTGCAGGAACTGCGCACACCCCTTCAAATGTTACTGAATAACGCATTTCATCACGGTTGTTAAGAAAAGTCTGCCAAACGATATCGATGGAAAGTTATTTATCTATCATCATCAGAAACGATGAATATCGAAATACATTGGAGGAAATTAAATGGCCAAATGTCCAAAATGTGGAACTGAAGTTTCAAAGCCAAAGAAGACGTGGAAAATGGCAGGTCGCCCAGACAAGTCAGGCAAGAGAATGGAGCTTGAGATTGGACTCTACGAATGCCCGAAGGATCATAAACCATTCCGTGAAGTGCTGAGCAAAAAGAAGATCTAAACCCCCAGACGCTGGCTACCATTAGGCTCGTCCTCCCCTCTTTTTCACTTTTAGAAGCGTTAAGTTTTAAAGCATGGCATCTGTAATTCAAAGTTCATTTCATTGCGGAAGGCAAACCATTGACAACGTCGACGCTAGGAAAGTTTTGGAAAAATGAGTATTTCCAAACAGCAGTAACAATCATTTTGATAGTTGCACTTGTTTTTGGGTTCTGGTATGGCCTAAGACTAGCGCTGAACACCGACACTCCTGCACTGTCTGTAGTCTCTGGAAGCATGCTGCCAACTTTAAACATAGGTGACCTAATAATAGTTCAAGCGGTCCCTCCTAGTCAAATATACGCCAACTATGTAAACGGAGATGTCGTGGTTTTCAAATCCCCCTCTACGCAAGAGCTTATTGTTCATAGAGCCGTGAGAAGTGACAACAGTAGTGGTGTTTACATTTTTCACACACATGGCGACAACAATCCGCCAGGCAGCGAGGAACAATGGGATGAAAGCCGACTTGTTGGGAAAGTAATAGCAAGAATCCCATATGCAGGCAACATCGCTTTGCTCATGCACACAGAAGAGTACGTCTATCTTATCATCTTCGTGATAATCATCCTAACTATAGTAATCGTGATTCTACCGGCCACTGACAAAGAAAAAAACAATACCAGCGAAAGGGAGCCGGCAAAAGAGAAGAGAAAGATATTCGGGAAACTCAGCATCGACACGATTTATTTGATAATCATAAACCTGCTCGTCATAGGTTTCATAGCCTTCAACATATGGGGCGCCTTCACTTTCTGGCAACCAGGCGCTATTCCTCCGCAAAACGTCACCGTTCACGGCATGTACCCTGACTTGCAATTTCACGAAAGTTATCAAGTTCAACACAACGTTAGCAGCAGTTCCCTTTCTTCAGGCCTTCTTACTTACAGAGTTGATAGTATGCTAAATGATGTCTCGCATATCGGCATACGACTAGGTATTCAGACATTATCATTTGCTCAAATAGCTATAATTCTCTTAGCACTTTTTGATGTCTGGAAGCTCGTGGAATTCATGAGGCTGAGAAGCGCTCAAACCCAGCGCGGAGACTCAAAGCTTTCATAGAGTCAGAAAAAACCCCACTCGAAACAGGTCCTACAGATCAGCCAAGACTGCAGAATACTGAAGTGAAGATATCTCCTGCAGTTTACGCGCAAACTAGATGAAAATCTTCGAATCAAGTCAGGTGAATCTAGTGTTTTGTCATAGAATTTCATTCCCGAACGCTCTGTATTCTAACGTTGGATATTTCCTGATACCCAAGCAACAAAAGGAACATCTAACCGCACACGTGACATAATGATAACCATGCCCAACTTCAAACACTAGTAGTGCACACTCGTCCTAATCGATATCACTTCAACCCTACTCTCCACCTTTCTGGAGTGTCTTATTGACAAACCCTTTTTAATTTTCCAGAACTGCCGTCTGTTCTTAGGGTTTGACGAATCTTGCTTTCGCCTAGACATTTCCCTCCATGTAGCGCGCTATTATCCGATAGACGTTCGCGTTAACCCCATCCACTTTATGTATGTCTTCGACAATTTCCATTCAAATTGCACTTCCTAAGTCGAGGCTGAGTGCCTCAGTGGTCATACCACTTTCCCGCATATTAATCATGAAAGGACTCAAAAGATCATAAGCGAATCTATTTGCGCTATCGCAGAACCTCCTAGGCTTGCGTTATCGCCTAAATACGTTTCGGCATGTGTTTCAGAATCTTCTATCTTCCATTTGTTTGACAGCTTCATCTGCCAATCCGAGGAGGAAGACTAGTGCGAAAACCAAAACAGCCATGAAGATCTTGTATAGGAGCCCTATGTTCAGATAGAAAACCACGAAGAAGAACCCTGCCATAAGCGCAAACGATAAGAACTCTCGAACTGAACGACTATTCATTTTACGTTTCATCTTTTTATTCAACATTGCATCCTTTTCTTATTAACTTTCTCGCTAGGAGTGAAGGTTTGCATCGATAATTGCCTGTCCTAGAAGTGAGAAATTTTCCATTTTCTGGCGCGCGTTAAAATCTTTCGCAAAAGAAGTGAGAACTAGTACCTGCACACAAGACTTACACCTAAGGCTTTATAGAGGGTATTTAAAAAACTTCAGTAGTAAGAAGTGGGATTCCATGCCGAAGACTAACGCCATAATTAACATTCAAAACGTTGTTGCTTCTGCCACGTTGAACCAGAAGGTTGACTTGAACGCAGTTGTGAAGAGTTATCCAGGTGTCGAGTATCGACCGGAACAGTTTCCCGGACTAGTATTTAGGCTTAAGAGACCGAAGACAGCCACGCTGATTTTCAATTCTGGAAAGATGGTGTGCACGGGAGCGAAATCGGAGAAGGAAGCACGCAGGGCTGTTATGACGGTTGTTAAGGAGCTGAAGAAGGGCGGGATAATCATCATCAGCAAACCCGAGTTGAAGATTCAAAACAAAGTCGCCTCAGCAAGCTTAGACGGAATGATCGACTTGGAAAAGGCCGTGTATACACTTGGAAAGACGATGTATGAACCTGAACAGTTTCCAGGGCTGATCTACAGGATGGATGAGCCCAAAGTCGTCATACTGTTGTTTGCAAGCGGGAAACTCGTGTGCACAGGAGCTAAGAACGAACAGGATGTCTATGACGCAGTACACAAGCTTCATAAGATACTGGAAGATCAAGACCTAATATTCTATGAATGCCCTCTCTAAACCCAGACTTACTTTTTTTGTCCGGTCTTAATTTGTCTCAAGATAGTTCTGAGCTGTTCTTCGTCTATTGTCCCCAGTTCATGCAACGTCTTAGCTATTTCAGTGATGTTGAGCAAGGCGTGAACTCTTATTCTGCTTTTTGCGAGTCTTTCTTTTCCGCCTTCTTGCCTGTCTAGTAGCACAACTGCATCCGTCACCACCCCGCCTTCGGCAACGATGGTTTTCGCCGCGTTCTGCAATGACAGGCCAGTCGTAATCAGATCGTCAACCAAGAGGATACGGTTTCCGGGTGCGATAACCCCTTCTATTCTCCTCTCTCTTCCATGACGACGCACGCCCTTGCGTATGTACAGAAACGGTTTTTTCAGGTCATATGCAATCAAAGCGGTGAAGGGTATGCCTGCAACCGGAATTCCCGCTACCCTTTCAAAGTTCTTTGTGCCGACCTTATCCTTTATGAAGTCCGCATAGAAACGGCATATTTCTCGAAAAGCGTCTGGAAAACTCGGGACTATGCGAAGGTCTATGTAGTAGGGACTCATTTTTCCGCTTGTAAGCCTGAAGGCTCCGAATTTGAACGCTCCTATCCGGTCTAGGATCTTGCAGATTTCAATTTTCACGGCTTCACTGGTTTTTCGGTCAGGCAATATTTCACTTCCTCTTCGAAACTTGATATATCTTTCCAATTTCAGGAATCAAGCAGGTCATCTTTGGCAGCTCCTTCTTCAGAAGCTCGGCAAATCTCTTCTGGTCTGCCGACGAGCCTGTGTGATAGGGGACTGCAACCTTGGGTTTCGTTAATCTTGCGATTTCAAAGCCTGTTTCTGGTGAAGTCCCAGGCGCGATCCCTACAGTGCAGAAAACAAGGTCCAGTTTCTCTCTTTCACCTATAGTGGCCATTTCTGGAAAGGGCAGGCTGTCTGCTGTGTGAAAGACTTTGATGTCGTCTTCACTTGTGACTATGAAGGATACTGGCGTGGTTGCTGGTGGATGATTGCTGCTTTCGACTTTCACCGATACCGTGTCAAACTTGACTTCTGAACCTGGTCTGGCTTCGACCAGTTTTTCTGGAGAAATCAAGTGTCGCAGTTTTTTCACGGAAGTTGGGTCGGCAACCACGGTGCACTGCGTTGATTTTTGAAGTTCTGAAATAAGGGATGGGTCCATGTGGTCATAATGCTCGTGGGTGATCAAGACTGCGTCAACATTCTTGAAGTCTCGAGGCTTAACGTCTACAGGGTCAATCACCAATGTTTTTGAAGGGGTCTTGAGGGTTACGCCGGCATAGCGATTAAACCACACAAGGAGAACTTCGTTTTTCGAAGGGGTCTTTCCAATCGACACTTTCAATCCCTCACAGTTCTTGATTATTGTATGTAGCCTCTAAAGAAACTTGTGCTACAGGCGAGTCGACCAAGGACGGACAGGTGTTTCTGGCTGCTTTCCCATTTTCCTTTGACAAAACTTAATAGTTTGCGCCAGCGTGTTTCAATATTCAAGTGATGTCCCATGGTTGATGCTTGGCTTCCATACGGAAAGTCACAAGTCTGCATAAGAATTCCAACTAGGAATTTTCTAGGCTCGATAGAGCCGAAAGAGAAGCCTGGCGTGCCAAACCCAAGAGCTGAAATTGAAAGGGCGTTGAAAGGACCCTTAGGTTCTAAGACGCTCAACGAATTGGTCAAACCGGAAAGCAGAGTGGCGATAGTTGTGGATGATGCTACTGAACATGCGCCAAGTGATCTCATGGTTCCGCCGTTGCTCGACGAACTGAACCACCAAGGAGTCAAGGATGAGAACGTGACCGTCATTTTTGCATGTGCGATCCGCAAGGCTGTGAAACCTGAATTGGCGGTTAAGCTACTGAGCGAATCTGTCTACAATCGTGTCAAAACCGTAAGTCATGACTGTAAAGCTCAGGACTTGGTTCAGGTGGGCACGACGCAGAAGCATGGAACGAAAGTCTTCTTGAACCGTCTATTCACAGATGCGGATGTCAGAATCCTAACGGGGGACATTGGCCTTCACTATTTTGCTGGCTATGACGGCGGAAGAAAAAGCGTGCTGCCTGGAATATCAGGTGAAGAAACGGTAAGACACAATCATTCTCTACTGTTGGACCCGAATGCAAGGACCGGAGTGCTTGCTGAAAATCCTGTTCATCAGGACATGGTTGAAGCCGCATCGATGGCAAGGGTGGACTTTGTCCTGAACGTTGTGATGAACAGCAAACGGGAAATTGTGAAAGCTTTTGCAGGAGATTTGGAGCAAGTTTTTTCTGAGGGGGTCAAGCTTGTTGATGAGATGTACCATGTGCAGGTCGACCGACGAGCAGACATTGTCGTAGTCAGTCCGGGCGGAGACCCAGCGGACTTGAATCTTTTTCAGGCATACAAGAGTGTCGATAATGCCTTAGAAGTTGTGAAGAGGGGAGGCGTGATAATCTTGGTTGCCGAACTGCCGGAAGGCCATGGAAACCAAGATTTCTACGAGTGGATGACCAAGTTCCCCGACTTGAAAGCAGTCGAAAGAGAGATAAAACGCAATTTTGCTATAGGAGGATCAACGGCCTATTACTATATGAAAGCCCTGCAAAAAGCTCGCATAATCTTGGTCTCCTCAATGCCAGATTACTATGCCGCAAACGTTTTCAAACTGAAAACCGCGAGAGCGGTAAACGATGCTTTGAACGAAGCCATGGCCATAGTGGGCAAGAACGCCAAAGTCTGGACCTTACCCTACGGAAACTATACATTGCCAGAAGTTAAAGCAGCCGAGGAGCAAAGCGCCTTAACGACTAGTTGAAAGGAAAAGTGTTTAAGACACCGTGAAACTTGCCTCAAGATAAATGGAGCCTGACAGCGTGCAAGACGCCTTCGAACTGCGGAAATTCACGATGAACGACTTAGCAAGTGTCACACGCATCAATCAGGTCTGTCTTCCAGAAAACTACACGGATTTCTTCTATGTCGATTTGTGCCGCAGATTTCCTGAAGCATTCATCATCGCCGAGGAAAACGGAGAGATTGTGGGCTATATTATGTGCCGTATCGAGGTTGGGTTGTCAAATATTGGACTACCCGGCTTAGTCAAGAAAGGGCACGTCGTTTCGGTTGCGGTTAGGCCTGAACGCAGACACAAGGGCGTGGGAAGAGCTCTGATTACCAAAGCCATGGAAGGCATACGGATGTACGGAGCAAAACAATGCTACTTAGAAGTCAGGGTGACAAACGAAGAAGCGATTGGCCTGTACAAGAAACTAGGGTGGGAAGTCACCCGCTCCATTCGCGGCTATTATGCTGATGGAGAAGACGCCTACGTAATGAGCACGAAATTGTGAGACAAGTTGTTCGTGAGCTTGTCTTGGCAGGAATGCATCGCTCGCGGTTTTCAAGCGCTCGTTTCTCGATTCCTCTATTGAAGAAGTAGAAAACATAAATCGTATGTTGTCCCATGGCTCACTTTGGTTTGCGGAAAAGGCCCGATAGCCCTAGGTCAGTGCAAGTTCTGCTTTTTCGTTCACGTAATCTATGGTCTGCAGGACGGATTTTGCTAATCCTACCAAGGCCAGCAGCATTGCAATGGCTAGGAACAAGCGAATGTCAACGACAAAGTTCAGACCTTGAAAGGTCAGGCTGAATATTCCGGTTCCTAGCGAAAATATCAGATACGCGATTATGAACAAGGCCTTGGTAGCGTTGAAGAAATGTTGAAGGATTGAGCCGGAAGTGAGTTCGGCTATGATGATTAAGACAATGTAAACCGTGACGAAGGTTTCAACGATCTGTTGAAAGCCAGGAACAAACTCTGAAAGCGGAGCCAAGAACTGAGACAGAAAGAAGTAAACGGCATAGAGTATCGCTCCCTCGGCTGTTGCCTTCAAGGCCCTACGCAGGATTGAAGGTTTTCTTTTCAGGTTGGTGTCTGTCTCACTCACCATAAGGAATCACCAATGGTCCATAACTGAAAAAAGATGTTGCAAAGAAGACTTCAAAATGTCCGTTTCTGGTAGTGCCTGCTACTGGAACATCGAGTTCTATATCTGCTTGATAAGTTGACTGTTGAGGTGCTTTGAGGACCATTTTTCCTGTGCCTACAGGAGTGTCGCCGTTGTCGTACATGATCAACTGCACTGTTCCGGCTAGGTCGAAGAAGGCGTGGTTCTCAAACGCTATCGGAACAGCCACTCTATACCGGTTTGCAGAGTTGGGGCTGATTTGCGTTGTGAAAACTGGTGTTGCAAACGTGAGGTTGTATAACGGTGCCCCCCAGGGCATTGTCAGATTCGAAGAGACTTGGAGTGAAATCAGCTCTGCAGCTTTCATCCCAACCGTCGCATTGACTTGCAATTCTGTGTCATTGAATATGAGTCTTTGGTTGTTCTGCAGCATGTCTGTGAGGTTGATCCCCATCTGGTGGGTAGTGTTGAAGGTTTCGCCTCTCCTTATGACGGGTATGAAGGTAAATCCTTGAGCCATCATCGACTCATGCCCATCACGCATTTCGGTTGAAATGTTGAAGTCATCCAAGTCATAGTAGCCGTTGTTGACAATTCCGATTGGAAAGTTAAGCAGTAGTTCATTGTCCGTTGTTATGGTGGTTTGCGGTTTACCTACGTCTAGTCGAATGTCTTTCATAGAGTAGATGGCGGATACCGAGAAGATGATTAGGAGAACCCAGAGAAACGATGTGGCTACGCTTATCATGCGGATAGGTACTTTCATGGTGACTCCTTGTTCACTTTCACTGTGCAATTCTAAGAAGCTGGGTGTGATTCACTCTTTTCTGGTTGACTTGGTTGCGATGCAGTTTGCGAAACCTCTTCTCGGGGTATGACCACGAACTCTGGTTCAGATGGCTTGGTTTCCGGCTTATCCGTTTCCTTCGGTGGCTTTTCGGTTTTCACCTTCTGAGGTTGCGGTTGCTGCTCAGCCTCTGTCTTCTGTGCGGTCGCCACCGATGTTTCGGGAAGATGTGCAATTATCGTGATGCCCCTTATCGTCAAAAGTGAGCCTATCCAACCCATTATCCCCAAGTACATTATGCGTATGCATGTTGCAATCAGGGGAGCCAAGGCTTCGCCGAATGTGCGCACCAGATCTTCTGAAGCTATTATTGACAGGTTTTGCGTCAAGAATTCGTAGGCGCTTACGAAAGTGAATATCAGCAAGGCTACTCCTATGAGTAGGACAGTGATTCCTGAAAGGGCCACTTTGTCTCTAAACTGTTTGAACATGCTTCATTTCTCATCTTCAATGAACTGAAAATGGAATATTAAACCTTCCGACACGCGAAACAGAATCTTAATTAGGTATCATAAAAATGAAACGCAAACATTGAGCAGAAAAACAGGGTTGAAACTATGGCGTTATGCCAAGTTTCTGATATATTTTCTGTTTGTTTTCTTCAACGCTCTTCTGAATGTCAGTGAACAGGTTGTTTCCATGGGAGTCAATGGCAACAGCAAGCGGACCGAATTCTTCAACTTCGAAGATCCACATTGCCTCGGGCATTCCTAGGTCGAACCACTCCACGCTTTTGACGTTCTTTATGGCTCTGGCTGCTAACACCGCGGCTCCGCCTGTGAAGGCACCGTAGACAGCACCGTATTTTGCCATGGCGTCTGTTGTCCGTTTTCCCATGCCGCCTTTGCCGATGACTACTCGAACCTTAAAGTCTTTTATGAATTCATCTTCGAAAATGTCCATACGTGTACTTGTTGTCGGTCCCGCCGCCACTGCAACCCATTTGTCCCCTTGCTTGGCCACCACTGGCCCGCAGTGGAAAACAGCTAATCCCTCAAGGTTCACCGGTATAGGCTTTCCTTCCTTGAAGTATTCTAAAGCTCTCCTGTGAGCTTGGTCTCTTGCAGTCACTATTGTTCCGGTCACGTATAGTACGTCGTTGACCTTCAGCTTCCGTATCTGTTCGTCTGAGATTGGCGTCTTAAACTTGTAAACAGCCATTTTCTTCACCTCACTACATCAACTTGCGCGTTAAATATTCGACAGTTCCATCCGCATTGATTCTTGCAGAAGCTCGTCTGGCAGCCCAACAATTGAAGGCAACAGCCGCAGGGAAAGATGCGGGGTGTCTGTAGGCATAGTCAACGTGCACTCCTAAAACCGTGGTTTTCCCGCCTAGTCCCATGGGCCCGATTCCCGTCATGTTGGTCGCTTCAAAGATTTCCTTTTCAAGCTTCGCAATCTCTGGGTCCTGATTATGCTCACTCAACGGCCGTAGCAGCGCTTTCTTTGCCAGTTTCATTGAAATGTCGGCTCCTCCCCCCATCGCAATGCCTAGTATGTTCGGTGGACAAGGTTGAGCCCCAGCCTTTATTACAGCGTCAACAACGAATTTTTTCAGCCCCTTAATACCTTCACCAGGAACGATCATTCCTCCGAGACAAACATTTTCAGAGCCTCCGCCCTTCGTCATCACGGTCATTTCTATGGCGTCGCCAGGGACGATTTCCCAGTTCAGGACGGGTATGTATCTTCCAGTGTTGTCCCCACTGTTCTTTCCAGTGAACGGGTCCACCGCGTTTGGCCGTAGCGGAATCTCTTTCGTGGCCTTGCGTATTGCATTTATCAATGCTGCTTCAACTTTGTCCAAGTCTTTCGCTTTTGAGCCTGCTTTGACGTAGAAAATTATTGTGCCTGTATCTTGACATACGGGGGCCTGATACTTTTCAGCGAGTTCAATGTTCTCCAAGATTGCTTTCAGCTGGGTTTTGCCTGTTTCGCTTGTTTCTTCAGCATAAGCCTTTTTCAACGCTTGTTTAACATCGTCCGGCAGGTAGATGACAGCTTGTTTCAGAATGTTAAAGGCAACGTCTTCTACGATTTTTGCCATTTCCAAGGTTTTTCCCTCTTTTGTTTGTTTCTATGAAAGCCGTGTACTTATGTCTTGTCTTGAACAGTCATCAAAGTCAGGAAAATCTCGTTCAAGCCTTCCAGTTGTTCACTTTAACCGATCTCTCCACAGAATAGCTGTCGTTCTGGTTCGCTTGTCTTAAATATGGCTTGTTTATCTGTTCTATTAACTGTGAGAAGGCAAGAGATTCATGGCGGAGGAAACGGAAGAAGAAAAGAACTGCGAGGATGTAGTCAAGAAGAAGTATGAGTTTTTGGAGGATTTGCCAGGTGTTGGTCCAGCTACCGCGCAGAAACTTCGGGAGATGGGTTATCACACTATTGAATCCTTGGCTATGGCCACAGGTCGGGAGCTTGAACCTGCAGGTATAAGCGAAAAAAAGGCCTTTGCCATAATTGAAACTGCCCGCTCGTCCATCGGTGTTTCTTTCATTCGCGCGGACGAACTGCTTAAGATGCGGCAGAATGTTCTGCGTTTGACAAGCGGAAGCAAGGTTGTAGACAGGCTTCTCGATGGTGGAATGGAGACGCAGACTATAACTGAGTTTTACGGCGAGTATGGCACTGGAAAAAGTCAGATTTGCCATCAGTTGTGTGTGAATGTTCAGCTGCCTCCTCAAAGAGGTGGACTGGGTGGTTCCGCGTTGTACGTGGACACTGAGAACACGTTTAGAACTGAAAGGATAGTTTCTATGTCAAAGCATTTGGGACTTGATCCTGAACAGGTTGTCAAGAACATAATCTACGCCGAGGCCTACACGTCTGATCATCAGATGTTCTTGCTTGACAATGCCGACGAAGTGATTAAAGCGAATAATGTGAGGCTGATAATAGTCGACTCTTTGACGGCGCACTTCAGAAGCGAGTACATCGGGCGTGAGATGCTGGCCCCTAGGCAGCAGAGACTGAACAAGCACATGCACAAACTCATCGGTCTGGCCAGGGCGTTTAACGCTGTAGCGGTCGTGACAAACCAGGTTATGGCCAAGCCCGACGTGTTCTTCGGAGACGCGGTGCATCCTATCGGCGGCCACATTGTTGGGCACACTAGTCATACGCGTGTTTACTTGAGGAGAGCTTCGCACGGTCCTATTCGCATAGCACGTCTGGTTTCAAGTCCGTACTTGCCTGAAGGAGAGGAAATATTTAAGGTAACAGAAAATGGAATAGAGGATGCTTCTGAAGAAGAGAAAACGAAGCCTCGTGGTCATTGAAGATGCCTATTCCGTCAGCTCTGGTTACTAGGTTCTTTCAACTCTTGGTCAACAGGCAGTTCGCTGAGGCGGAGCGGGAGCTTGAAAGGTTGAAGCAGAAAATGCAGAAGACAGAGTGGAACCGAGGCTACTTCAGGGCTCTGTACGGAATGTTTCTTTCTCGTAAGACAAACGGAGACTCGTACGCTTTCTTTTCAAAAGTAGACTTGGATGATAAGGCAGCTTTGCACAGTTACAGACGGGAATTCTTGGATCACGTGAGGAACAGAGTTCACGGAGAATTTGACCGGGGTTTCTTCTCAGCTTGGGCTGACTGTATGCGCGTGCTCAGCAGAATTACTATTCCACACATTGCGAGTGCCCCTGAAGTAAATGGGGTGACCTCTGAGGGAGAAGAGTTTGAGACGGTCAAGGCTGACAAGGGCCAGGCAACTATCGAGAACTTTCTCGAAAATAAAAAAGAAGATTAGGCCAGCTATCCTGCAAATAGCGTGTAGAACAGTGCCCAGAAGGCTATCCACGCCAGAAAATATATGCCTATTCCCGTGGTTAACAGTTTCTGAGGTTTTTGCACCTTAAGCGCGAATCTGGATTTTACAAAATAGTAGGAGAGCACGTAGACTATTATTGCAAGTGACGCGCTGTTGAAGAAGGCGGTGCTCGAGAATGGCGGCGTATTGACAATCGTGTTTGTTGCGAGGCCAACGCCTAGGCTCACAAGCGCGGCTAGAATGCCAAAGCCAAGTCTCAGCCAGTAGACGGTTTCTAAAGGTTTCATGGTTTTCCGCGCCTCTTCAACTTATATTCTGAATGGAGATATGCTTGGCTTGTAAGCGACGCTTAAATGCTGATTTTCATTTGAGACATTCATGGATTGTTTTCCTTTGTCTAAATTTTCGTTTGGAGATTGTTTATAGATTTAAGCAAGTAAACTTTAAAGCTTTCCTTTCCTCGCAATTTTCCAGCGCGCTAAAGGAACAGCCATTGTCAGAGACCTGTCAGTGCCCATCAAAGTTGCATATTAATACGATCCAAGATTAATAGAGTCTTGATGCGATGTGATTCAAGTTGCGTAAGAAGGAGTTTACAAGCTTCGACGTAGCTGCAACTGTACGCGAGTTGAGAGAGGCAATCTTAGGTTCACATGTTAACAATGTTTACCAGCTAGGTCAGAAGACTCTGACGCTCAAGTTGCATAAGGCTGATAATCCAGCGTTTCAGCTGGTTTTGGAAGCTGGTAGAAGGCTGCATTTGAGTAGTTATGCAATGGAAAAGCCGCCTAGGCCAACGGCTTTTTGCATGGCTTTGAGGGGGTATCTGCGGAACGCTTGGTTGACGAGTGTCGAGCAGCACGAGTTTGAAAGAGTAGTCGTTCTGTCGTTGAAGGCAAATAAGGACGTTTTTCGGCTTGTTCTCGAGGTTTTCGGCGATGGTAACATTATCCTGGTAAGTGAGGGCAACAAGATTTTGCAGGCATTAACCTATAAGCGGATGCGAGATCGAAACATACTACGTGGAGAGGCCTTTCAATTTGCGCCTTCTGGTGGGAAAAATCCGTTAAGAACCAGCCTCGAAGAATTGTCTGAGGGGCTGAAGGCTTCCGGTAATGTTGAGGTCGTTAGGGCGATGGCACGTTTTCTAGGCATTGGCGGCGAATACTCAGAAGAGGTCTTGGTCAGAGCCGGCGTGGAAAAGACCAGAAGTTGTGATGCACTAAGCATAAATGAGGTCAAAAACGTTCATGGTAGCTTGCAGGACTTACTCTCAAAGGTCACAACCGGCACATTAGAGCCTTGCATTGTTCTAGGTGAAGATGGCGGCTTGGTTGACGTCGTGCCCCTCAAGCTTAGGCAATATGAACGCCAGGGCATTCAGCTTCAGAGTTATGACAGTTTCAACGGGGCCCTGGACGAGTTTTACGCCAGAGTCTCAGCTGTCGAGGAAGCCACAGCCGGAATAGAGGTTGATAAGCTAAAGAACGAAGCTGAAAGGCTCAAGCGCATGATTGCTGAACAGGAAGAACTCTTGACTGAGGGTGAGGTAAAGGCTGAGTTGGACAGACGAATTGGCGACACAGTTTACGCCCACATCGGTGAGCTGCAAGCCTTGTTCGACAAGCTACTGACAGGCAGACAGAGTGGCAAAGATTTGAAGGCGGTTGTCGCCCAGGTTTGTGCTGAAAAACAGATGGGCCTGATGCCAAGCGCGATCTTCGAATCACTTGACAACAGGGGTTCGACCGTTACCGTCAACGTTGATGGTTTGAGATTTGCATTGTATCTGCACAGAACCTTGTTTGAGAACGCCGGTGAGTTCTATGAGCGGGCGAAGCAGACCAAGCAGAAGATGAAAGGAGCAAGAAACGCCTCAGAGGATTCTCATGAAAAACTTGCGAATGTCAAAGCAAAGATTCATGATGCAGAAGCATTGGAGCATGGCAAGCCCGCCGAAGCTTTGGAAGAACTTGCAAAACGCAAGATCAAGCCTAAGAAATGGTTTGAAAAGCTCAGATGGTTTGTCTCCTCTGACGGATTCCTGATCGTTGCCGGCCGAGACGCAACGACCAACGAGGTTCTGGTCAGAAAGCACACAAGTGACGACGACATTGTCTTTCACGCCGACATAATTGGCGCACCTTTTGTCGTCGTTAAAACAGAAGCGAAGAAACCTAGCGAACAATGTTTGATTGAAGCTGGAGAGTTTTCCGCTGCCTATTCCAGAGCATGGCGTGAAGGTTTTGGAAGCGTTGACGTATATTGGGTCAAACCCGAACAACTGAGCAAGGGTGGGCCTTCTGGCGAGTCTGTAGGACACGGCGCGTTTGTCGTTCGCGGACAGCGTAACTGGATGCGGGGAGTCAAACTTGAACTGTCTGTCGGCGTTGTGCTTGAAGCGAAGGGCTCAATTCAGTTTGTCGGCGGACCAGTTGGTGCTGTCAAGGCTAAAACAGAGGCTTACGTGACAGTCGTGCCCGGAGACTTGTCTGGCAAAGAACTGCTAAAACTTGTCTTGAGAGTCTTAGCCAGCAAGGTGTCAAAGGAAGCGCGAGAAAAAATCTCAAAGGCTTCGATCGAGGTGATAAGGGAATACATTCCATTCAGCAAAGGCAGAATATCAGAAGGTTAGTGTCCACAAGGGTTCTGGTGCAAAAGAAACTATGAGGTGGGCTTTGGCCTTTTTGGTGGTTCACCCTGCTTTCTCCTCCAGTCGATTTGCAAGGCTATTTACATAGGAGGTGATCCGGCCGCAGGTTCCCCTACGGCCACCTTGTTACGACTTTTCCCTCCTTACGAGACCTAGATTCGACGCAGCCAAGGAAGACCACGCCTCACCCAGAAGTCGCTCGGATG
>Ga0315279_10000932_pt1 | contig 52031 bp, 57 predicted proteins | sample YL17G06_20_MG_FD_203694 | JGI IMG/M metagenome (GOLD analysis project Ga0315279, IMG submission 203694) | Sediment microbial communities from Yellowstone Lake, YNP, Wyoming, USA - YL17G06_20 | ecosystem: Environmental > Aquatic > Freshwater > Lake > Sediment | place: USA: Wyoming | collected... | reverse complement strand
AAACAGCCGCCATAATATCACTCGAGAAAAAAGAGATGGTCTTTCACACACTGATGACAAGCGCCACCGAGAAACTGAGAAACTTGGACGAAGACGAACGCATCACATTCGTGCCCAAACTGCCCAATGAAATTGAAAAGTTTCCGCAGATAAAATTCGGCATAGACAGAGTATACCAAACGCTAGAATTGAAAATAGGCATCAGGCCAGTCTCAGCAGAAATGATACTGCTACCAGTGTGGAGCCTAAAAGTCCAGCATAAAAGAAAAAAGGCGAAACGTACCATCAACATGGATGCAGCCACAGGCCGCTTGTTATCTGGACATTTTCAAAAGAACTAGCAGTTTTTCCAAAGCGCGTGCAAAAAACGCATCTCAGTGCAATAGGTTCAAGAGTTGCTTTGCATCCTTTGGAGGGTAGCCCGAATAGTACTTGCTAAAATATCCAAAGACTTCCAAGTGTCGATTCAACAACTTCTTCACCTGAACTGCCCACTTTCCAATGTCTTCAGTTCTGTCAAGTTCGACCTTACCCAAGGTTCCATTGACCTTACTTCTGTCTCCTTCCCACCTTACGTAGACAAAATCGACTGTCACCTCTTCCTCAACGAAAGGCTGACCTACCAGAACCTGAGCCACGCCATTTTCTCTAAGAAGTGAACACAGTTCTTCTCCTAGCAGGCCCTTGTTTCTAACTTCAACGGCGTAGCGAAAGCCTTTCCGCAAAGTTGGCAAGAACTCTTGCAGAACAGGAAAATGCTTAGATCCGAATGAGCTAGGAAACTGGAGCAGGAGCGGCCCGAGCTTGTTCTCCAAATGGGACATTCTGGAAATGAAGGTGTCCACCTCTCTCTCACAGTCTCGCAGCATTTTGACGTGAGTCACAACTCTGGGAAACTTGGCTGAGAACAAGAAACCTTCAGGAGTCTGTTCTCTCTAGGCTCTCGCCGCGCTTGCCGACGGAATCCTGTAGAAAGTGTTATCCAATTCCACGGGGTCAAAATGTTTCGCGTACTCCGCCAAAAACTCCTTAGGCTTAAGCCCGTGTGGATAAAACTCGTCGACCCAAAACTCATAGCTCCAGCCCATCGTGCCAATGTGTGCCTTTCCTATTCTGCCTCTTTCGCCTTCAGAAGTAACCACTGTTTCTCCCCCGCTTTCTTAAAGCGTGCCAACACGTACCTGCCACGGAGCCTCTGGCCGTGGAGAGTGAACTCTACCATGTTTTCATTCCAAACCTTCGTTTCGTAAGTCCCACTGTCGAATATCTTCACCGTTCCAGCTCCATACTGTCCTTCAGGTATCGTTCCCTCAAAACTCCGGTATGCCAATGGGTGATCCTCCGTCTCCACGGCAAGCTTCCTCTCTCCAGATCGCTCGGGTATCCCTTTCGGAACAGCCCAACTTTTCAACACTCCGTTCTTCTCCAACCGCAAATCGTAATGAAGCCTTCTTGCATGATGCTCCTGAACCACAAACGTCCACTCTTCTTCACCGCTGACAGTTCCCAACGGTTCTGGCGTGACTTTAAAATCCCTTCTTGAAAGGTATGGTTGGAGGTGGTCCTGCATAATCTGATCCAGTGTGCATTCGGAGGGAAGCTTGTCATTCCTGATTCCAAGGAACCTGGGCATCCGCAGTCTGCCATCTTTCGTGACGTTTTGATAGGCCACTTGGCAAACATTTTCAGGTTTCAACCACACTATCTCTTGGGCATCGACCCCTTCGAGCGTCTTGTCCTTAACTTCGAGAGGTTTGAACGTTTTCAACATCAATTCCATATCTTTTTGACTGAAGCCGGTTCCCACTTTACCCACGTAGACTGGAGCCATCTTGTCAAACAGTCCCAAGATTAGTGCACCAAAAGTCGGTTTTCTCGCGCCTTTACCGATTGTGTAGCCGAAAATCACGCAGTCGCACGTAAGGATGGGCTTGATCTTCAACCAGTTGGCGCTTCTGGCTCCGGGTTCGTACGGGCTGTCCTTCTTCTTGGCCATTATTCCTTCCATGCCCTTGGCCAAGGCAGCTTTGTAGTATGCTTCCCCTTCAGTTTCAACGTATGCAGAAAACACAGTATGGCTTCCCTCGCGCACATACTCTTTTAGGAGCCTCTTTCTCTCAATCAATGGAAGATGCACAAGGGGTCTCCCGTCCTTCTCTAGGATGTCGAAGAGGATGTACGTTGCCGGTGAGGTTTGAGACAAGTATTTGACGTTTTCAATCGAAGTAGTCTTGCTTCTCTCCGAGAGCGCCTGAAAATCGGCCCTGCCCCCCTTCATGACGACTATTTCACCGTCAATCACCGCGTTCTCCGTCAGGCTTTTCAGCTCTTCCAGTTCAGGAAAGTTGTACCTCAGCTCTTTGTCGTTTCTACTTCTTATGCTGAGTCCGCTGTCAACGTAGCTTATGGCCCTTATACCATCCCATTTGACTTCGAATATCCAGCCTGCGGAATTGAAGGGTTTTTCAGTGTGCTGGGCAAGCATGGGCTTGTAGTGCTGTTTCATTATTTCTTCAGCTGGCTGAGGGTTTCTTGCAGGGCTGCCATGAGCTCTTTGGCTTCCTCTTTCACGGGTTTTTCGACAACTATTGTTTCACCCTTGAGCTTCTTTGCAATCAGCTTTCGAATCCTCTCCTCGTAAGTGTCCTCGTATTCGGTTATGTCGAATTCGCCCGACAAGTCGTTTATTATCTTCACGGCGAGGTCCAACTCTTTCTTCTCCGGTTCTTTGAGCTCCTTCAGCTCTTCGAAGTTTTTCGGATCTGAAATCTCGTAGGCATATCGAAGTGTGGTCAAGACCAAGGCTCCCTTGTAAGCGTGCAACAACACAGGGTACTCCTTCGTTCTCAGAGCAATCCTTCCCGCCCCAGCCTTGTGCGTCTTCTGCAGCGCGGTTAACAGCAGGCTGTAGGCCTCGTTGCTCTTGTCAGGTGTGAGAACGTAGGATCTTTCGAAGTATATCGGGTCGATAGAGAGATAGTCTACAAACTTGTCGATTCGAATTTTTTGGCTGGACTGCGGTCTCGCCGCGTCAAGTTCCTCCTTCTGGAACATTATGAAACGGTTCTTACTCACCTCGTAGCCTCTCACTGTGTCTTCCCAAGGGACAACCATGTTATCCTTAACGCACACCTTCTGGTACTTCAGAGGCTGCCCATCCTGCTTGTGAAGAAACCTGAAAGAAAAAGCCTTGTCAAACGTCATCGTATAAAGCTTCACTGGAACGTTTACCAGCCCGATCGTCACAGCTCCACTCCAAAACGGCCTCTTTGGAACTCGCGCATTTGGTTCTTCAATTGGTTCTTCTTCCATCAGTCCGCACTCTTCTCAAGTCTCTGCCTGTCCTCAAGCATTCCCTTCCAAGGGTTGCTCTCAGACTTGGCAACAGTGAATAAAGTGAAACTCTCTGGTTTTAATCCTTTCTTGACTTCGCTCCAGTCCAATGGCATAGAAACGGTTGCCTGAGGAGTAGCCCTCAGACTGTAAGGACATATCATAGTTCTACCATGAGAATTCTGCCTGTAATCAATGTAAACAGTTCCGGGCTCTTTTGACTGGGAAACTTCCGAGACAACGGCTGGAGACTCTCGGGCCAAGTACTTTCCGACTTGGTGCACGTATTCCCTTGTCTGTGCAAAGGTGTACTCTCGAACTATGGGAACGAGAATGTGCAATCCCTTTTTTCCGGAAGTCTTCACGTAAGATTTGAGACCCAAGCCGTCAAGCTTCTCCTTCAGCGTCAACGTCACGGCGACAGTGTCGTTCATGCTCGCGGGCGGCTCTGGATCGATGTCGAAGACCATGAGGTCGGGCTTCTCGAAGGCGTCTATTTTTGAGAGTGTCATGTGAAGTTCTAGGGTTGCGAGGTTGGCAAGCCAAACAAGTGTGTCTAGGTCATTGCACACTACGTAGTTTATTTCCCGCTCGGCTGCTTCGGAATGTTTCTTGAATGTCTTCACCCAAGCAGGAGTGCCCTGAGGCATGTCCTTTTCGTAGAAGCCCTCCTTGTCGACGCCGTTGGGAAACCGCGTCAGAACTGTCGGCCTGTTGGCAAGGATGCCTAACATTCTGGGGGCCATTCTGATGAAGTGTTGGATGACCTGCGCTTTCGTCACCATTGCCTCTGGATAAAGTATCTTGTCCAAGTTCGTGAACTCTACCTTAGTCAACTTCTCCAGGCAGACTCACCTCTGAGTTGAATATGTATCTCTTCGTCCGGATATTTGTGCGTGTTAGCGCCCAATAGCACGCCCTGCGAGTCAGGCATCTGTACAGGGCTAAATCCTTTTGAACACAAGAAATTATCGTGTGAGCAACCAGAAGACAACTGCTAGTATGAGTAGCGCCACTAAGAAAACGATGTCTTTGGTCGGAAAATGTCTTTCTGTCACCAACTTCTCTGGGGATTCCGCTTTGTCTCCAAGTTCTGCATACTTAAGATTGACCGCTTCTAGCTTTTCTCGTGAATAGTAACGATTCACTCTGCCCAAGCCTCGTTTTATCAGCTCGTTACGTTTCTTCTCTTGTATGTCAAGCCCTTCCAACCATTTCTCAGTGTACTGAAAATCTGGGTGAGAGTTTTCGTGTTTCCATTTATTCTGCTTTCCTTTGCGGGATTTAATTCTGTCCTTAATCTCTATCGCGCGTTCTTTGATCCAACCTACGGAAGTGCCAAGTATGAAGGTCCCTTGTTCTGGTGTCCGTTCGGCCTGAACATCATTCAGTCCGAGCCCTTCCGGTATTTGTTCATCCTGAACATCGTCTACACCTCTTATGAGAAATGTTCGAGGTCTAACGTGTTTTTCACAGAACCATCTTCCGCACAGTTCACATTTGTACAATTTCTTTTCAGAGAAATCCCTGTCTCTGAGAGAACATTCCACACAACTGCCAATTCGAGATCCTGTTTCAGGTTCTATGACCTGTTCCCCTTGAATAGCATGATGGCAATGTGTTCTTAAATATGCTTCTGCCGTTGCCACGCAGGATGTTCGCTTGTGCCCGTGAAACGGGCTTTCGCACTGCTTAATAGTCTGCAGAAGGGTATCTCTGATTGATTGGAATGGCAGTTTTCAGAAGAATCGATAGAATCTTGAAAGGCAAGCCGACTCTTGAAGGCGCAGGCGTCAAGCTGAAACGTGCGTTTGGCCCTCGAGAAGTTCCGCTGCTTGATCCATTCTTGCTTCTTGACGATTTTCACTCCAACAACCCAGATGATTACTCAGCAGGTTTTCCTTGGCATCCCCATCGAGGTATTGAAACAGTGACCTACGTGCTAGAGGGCATGGTTGAGCACGGGGACAGCATAGGCAACAGGGGCGTGATACGTTCGGGCGATGTGCAGTGGATGACGGCGGGCAACGGCATCATCCATCAGGAAATGCCGAAGGGTTCCGATGGTGGGCTGATGTGGGGCTTCCAGCTTTGGGTGAACCTGCCCGCGTCGCACAAGATGGATGACCCGACGTACAGGGGCATAACGAGAGGCGAGATCCCTGAGGTCGAGGTTAATCCAGGCGTCAGAGTCAAGGTAATCTGCGGCGAATTGAAGGGAAACAGGGGGCCCGTCCAAGGTCTGACGGTGGACTGTGAATACTTGGACGTGATGTTGGAACCGAACGCTAAATTCGAACACTCCACTAGGAAGGGACACGGAGCCTTTGCGTACGTAATCGGTGGAAGAGGCTACTTCGATGAACAGAGATCAAACCCAATCGAGGCAGAACAGGTCGTCGTCTTCAGCGGAGGCGAAAGAGTCAAGATTAGCACAGGGAACAACAGTCTGCGGTGCCTCATGATATCGGGAAAGCCTATAGGTGAACCGGTAGCTTGGCTTGGGCCCATCGTTATGAACACCCAGGAAGAGCTGAGAACTGCCTTCAGCGAACTCGACCGAGGGACTTTCCTGAGAAACCTAAAGGCCGCGAGGAAGCCGCCTGAACTGCACCCCACGTATTACAAAAGATAAGGAAAGCAAGCAAACTGGCACGGAATCGATTCGAGAATCTGCTGGTCCGCGCCAAACTGACACATCAGGAATGGAGCAAGAATAGGTCATAGATCTTAGCGTGGTGTAGGACATAGATTGAATTGGGATTTGGGGTTTTTCGATCAGCGTGAACACAGACTGGAAAGTCTTAAAGGCCTAGTCAATGAGAATGGAAGTTGGTGGTGCAGATGGAGTATGTCAAGACTAACAGGGCGCCCTTTCCAGTTTCATGTTATTCTCAGGCTGTGAGGGCGGGTGGCTTTCTTTTCGTTGCTGGCGAGGTGCCTTTGGATCCTAAGACCAAGAAGCTGGTTGAGGGTGGAATTGAGGCTCAGGCGAGACAGGCTTTGGAGAACGTCAAAGCGATAGTTGAGGCTGCTGGTTCGTCTCTTGAGAAGGTGGTCAAGGTGACGGTTTTCTTGAAGGACATGAAGGATTTCAAGAAGATGAACGACGTGTACTGCACGTATTTTATGAAAGACCCTCCGGCTCGAACCACGGTTCAAGCACAGCTAGCCGTGCCGGAATTGCTCGTAGAAATCGACGCCATAGCCTGCTTCACATAGAAACGCGTGGCAGGTAGGTCGGTTTTAGGGTCAGAAGTGGTCTAGAGAAGTCATATAGAACGTGTTGCCGTAGGTGTTTGTGAAGGAAGCGTTGGTCAGGTTCTTGGCCATGAGCACGCCGTGTCCACTTTCGAGGACTGAGAAGCCGCGAGACTTGTATATCTGGCGTAAGTTGGGATCTAAGACTGCTCTTGCATAGATAACGTTCTTTGCTTTTTGTTCGACCAAGCGGATGAGGTTGTTCATCTCTTTTTCGTCGCGAGCGGCAAGCTCTCTAATTCTAATCTGCTTCTTTTCCTGCTTGAATATTATGTAGCCTTTCTTGGTTACGATGCACTGTCTCCGTGTTATTTCATTGGTCTTCGCCAGCATTCTCATGTACGCCTCGTCTCTGACCACGAAGCCTATCTTATCCTTGACATAGTTGCGGTAGATTTTGAGCATCATGTCCAAATCGAGTTTGGCGCTTTGACGTGGAGGCTTGTTCTCCTTTTCGATTTTCTCCTTTACCTTGTATGCCCCAGGAAAAGATGTCACGTCAAAATAGCCAAGCTTCTTGTACAGAGCATAGGCCACTATCGTGGGGCTCGTCGTAAGAAGAGAAAAGCGATAACCCTTTTCTGTAAAGTGCTGATGTGCACGGTTCAAGAGCATCCTGCAGATTCCTTGTCTCGTGTGTCCTGGCAGGGTGGCGACGCCGTAGACACCGCCCACTTTTTCCACAGTTCCGTCGAGGGTTCTGCTGTTCAGGTCCATGACGCCAACGTATCCAACCACTTCCCCTTCATCTACAGTGCAGAATCCTACGCTGCTGTCTCTTAACCTAGGATCCAGTTTAATAGCTCTCTCAAAGTCGAAGGGGTCGAACGGCCATCCGAAGGCCTGCTCCATCAACGGGAGCAAAGCGCTTTTCCGTTCAAGCTCTCGATAGGTGAGAATCTTCATTCCATTCTAACTCCTTTGGAAAGCAACGACCCCAAGGTGGCGAATAAAGATTTGTCTTTCCAGCTCGATGTTTTCTTTTTTCGTGGAATACCTAGATGACTTGTCTAGTAAATGGCAGTTTTCAATCTGGATTCCAATTTCCTTGGGTTAGTCATGGCTGTGATTATTATCGGATCAAAGTCAAGTTCTTGCCAGAATTGTTCAGCTTCTTTGTTTCCGATGATGTATCTTACCGTCAAGTATTCAATTCCTTTCGAGTTGAAGGAAGTGCACAATTCTTTGACCAAGCGTCTGCCAATCCCCTTCCTTCTGAACCTTTCAATGACGTACATGAGCGATATTGAACCGACGATCCTGGGCGAATAATCATTTCTATCTGCAATCTCTCCGCGGATGAATCCTACTGTTTCACTTCCTGCTTCAGCCACTAATACTTGGACGTTATCGTACATGAGGTCGTTCTCCACTTTTTGTTTGAGGAGTCTTTCTCCCTCTTTGGTCATTCGCCATATTGAAGGGTTGGATTTCTCGAAATGCTGCTGGGCCATTAGTCTAAGCTCGGTGATTCAGTTGACATCGGAGAAGGTAGCTTCTCTAATGATAAGGCTGCTCATAGAGATCACGTATGACTACACAAGAACTAAGGTTTTAGACATTTATTAGTGCGTTAGTGGAAGAGTGAAAAAGAAACCTTACCACCCAACCTTTAAAATACTAGCTGACTTACTGCGCGTCACGTTACTCTTATTTGCATCGGGTCATCTATTGATCCTAGATGATTGAAATGAACACTGAAAACAATCGATATGGAATATGCGGTGTTTACTGTGGGCAGTGTCCTAATGGAAATGGCAGAGTAAAGATGATGGCAGGAGAATTGAAGAGACTCGTAGACACAGTCCGGTACAATTGGGTCAAGGATGCCGTAAAAACATTCAGCTTCGATGAATTCAGAAAGGGACTGGAGTGGTTCTCTGCCGCGCAATGTCCGATGTGCATGAACGGTGGGGGTGCACCTTGGTGTGAAAACAGAAAATGCGCTCCCAACAGGAGCCTTCAAAGCTGTCTCCTATGCGACGACTATCTAATGTGCAAGAACACTGAATACCAGAGAGATGTATATCCTTTCGTTGTCGAGAATCACAGTCGAGTCAAGCAAGTAGGACTCAAGAAGCATCTTGAAGAGGAAGAAGAAAGGGCAAGAGCAGGCGTTGACTTGATGGGACATTTGCAACGAAGATTCTGCAAGGTCCTCAAACTAGAGGATAAGTAACGCGCTGGAAGCACGTAATTCAATTCCCGGTTTTGAAAAGATACTAAACCTTCATCAGTGAATTAGTCCCAGCAGATTCTGTTGAGATTCGGCGCGCGAGCGAAAATGATAAAGCCTCATGACGTATATTATACCTACGGGAAAAGCATGAGTAACATCGGTGCAACAACAAACAAAGGGAAAAACATCACAGTTTTTCCCACGGATGATGTTTGTTTGACTTTCAGGGAAGTTTTGCGAAAAGGCTCCACAACTGTAACTAGATCTGAGACTGGACCAAAACCTCCGCCCCGCCACAAGATGAGACAATACTATCGCATCAAAACAACAGCCGAACATTCCGCTCCAGTAGAGATCAGGATCATTTTACCGCCTGTTTCGATGACAAGTGCCCGCCTTAAGCTGTGGCGATGGTACCCTAAAGCAGAACGATGGGAAGACATTACCAGAAGATTCAGTAAAAAATACCACTTGATCATTGGAGAAACACGCGATCGCCTCGAATCTATGTTCGGCATTACTTGATGCACGCGTGCTTTCAAGAATCCTCTCTGAATCAAGATGCACTTATTGAGGTTTGTGAATCATGCCTGTAAGTCAAGAGCTAGCCATCATTCTCGATGAAGCAGAGTGTAGAGAGAAGGAGTATTATTGGCTGGAGGCTGCAGGACTATACAAACGAGTCTTAGGCAAAGTTGGAAAAGATGACATCATTCAGAGAGGCGACCTTCAAGAGAAGATTGGCTATTGCCTCAATAAGGCCGCCTTGCAGGCCGAGGATCCAAAGAAGTTCATGAAGCTCGGTCAACTGGCAGTGGAGGCATACGAAGCTGCAGCTCACCTTCTTGAAGAAGAAGGTAGCCCAGAAATTGCGGGCAAATGCTTGAAATTGAGTGCCATGGCGAATTATATACATTCTCGGCTAGCGTCTTCTCCATCAGAGAAAAAGAGAATGCTCAATGAATGCCTCAGGTTGGGAAAAAAGAGTCTGAAGGCATATGAAGATGTTGGCGACGAAATGAATTATGGAAAGATGTGTAATGATCTACTTTTGTATCTTGTTGAAAGATTGTATGTTGCATCCGACTGGATGGAAATGAAAAGCATAGCCAATGAGGGAATCAACTGTGCAAACAAAGCCATTGCAATACTCTCAAAGCTTGGGGACAAGATTGAACTCCTTCGGGCTTATTCTACCTCTGGTCTCCAGGGCTGGTATGCAGCGAACGTAGTCGAAGAACAACAAAGAAAGGAACTTGCGCGAAAAAGCATAGACTACTCCCAGAAAGCTTTGGAGCTGTCTAGAGATGTTGAAAACCCACATTATGTCGCAATGGCAAACTGGGCGGCAGCCATGTGTATCCTTCTTTTCACTGAAAAAGTAGAATCATCTTTGGAATACGCCAAGGAAATGCTAAGACAAGGAACGATGGCAAGGGACAACTACCTCAAAGGAGTTGCGTCTTACGTTCTTGCATTTGTGACTAATTGGATGACGTTAAGGGAACCAGACCTTGAAAAAAAGAAGGAAGGACACGCGAAGATCATTGGATACGCTGAAGATGCTATTCGCTACCTTCAGATGATCTCCCAGGATTTTTACATCGCTGAAACAGATTTGTTCTACGCCGAAAGTTGTTCTTCGCTGGGACATGAATTCGAAGCAAGCCCAGAAGAGAGGCGTTCAATGTTAGAAAAGGCAATAGAAATCGGACGCGATGGGTTAGAACACGCGAAACGTTCAGGCTCCTCCGATGCTACGGTTTCAACTCTTCACGCCCTAAGCAAAGCACTTCATTTCTATTCTAATCTTGAACTTGGGAAAGATGAAAAGGCAAGGCTCCTCGAAGAAGCTTTGGTCCATAGGCAAGAATCAAACAAAATTGTCGAAAGAGTAGTCCCGACCAACGATTGGGTGCGCGGAGTTGGCAAGAATTATGAAGGGCTAATAAAAGCGGCGTTGGCAAGAGAGGAAAATGAGAACGGCAAGAAAAGAGATATTCTCGAAAGTGCGGTTTCAGACATGAACGATGGGATCTCACGTTGCAGAAAATTGATCTCGGTTCGCCCCGTGCCCACACTTATGGTCTCAGTCGGGGAATACGAAGCCTCTTTGGGAGCAACACTGACAGAGCTTTATGCTTTGACCAAAGACGAAAAAACACTTTACAGAACTATCGAGGCTTACGCAGGAGCTGCAAAAGAATTCAAGAAAGCCAAGTTGCCAAGTCGTGCCGCCGAGTCCTATTGGACCATGGCAAAAAACCAAGATCGCCTTGGAAAGAATCAAGAGGCTGTGGAAAATTTCGAAAACGCATTCTTGGAATACAAAAGTGCTGCTCACGGAACCCCCCACTTTGAAGATTTCTACCTAGACCATGCAACCTATATGAAAGCATGGAGTGAGATTGAGAAAGCCAAGGTTGCCCACACGCACGAAAAGTACGTCGCTGCATTGAATTACTATGAGAAGGTTGCAGACCTTCTGAAGCCATTGAAACTGTGGAGCTATCTGTCTACGAACTTTCTTGCATGGTCGTTCTTGGAACAAGGAGAGGGGCTGAGTAGAAGTGACAATTGCACCGATTCGATTGAGGCTTTCAAGAAAGCGGCTGAATGTTTTGAAGAAGCCACGCAAGTTTTCGAGGAACAAACCGAAAAAGCCCAGAACCTAGAGGAAAAGGAAAAGGCAATTGAACTCAGGGAAGCTTCTGTCCGAAGAAAGGGCTACTGCATTGCAAGAATGAATTTAGAAGAAGCAAGAGTGTATGACCGAAAGGGAAAACACGCTGAGAGCGCCGAGAAGTACGGTTCAGCAGCTACTATGCTGGAGGAAATGTGTGAGACAACAACGATCGAAACAGACCGAAAGGAAGCAGAATCAATTGCTTTGATGTGTCGTGCATGGCAGAAGATGAAGTTGGCTGATGGAAGGGCTTCGCCTGAACTGTATCGCAGTGCTTCTGAGATTTTTCTCGAAGCAAAAGAACACAGCGCAAAGGATACAACGGCCTTACTAGCTTCTGGCAACAGCGCCTTCTGCAAAGCACTTGAACACGGAACCAGGTTCGAAGAAACGAAAAGCAAAGATGATTTGTCGAAAGCCAAACAGTTTCTTGAAAGTGCAGCGAACTACTACTTGAAGGCGGGTTTCGACAATGCGTCTCTGTGGACAAATGCGACAGAGATCTTGTTTGATGCTTACAACTACATGCTCGGCGCCGAAATAGAAGTTGATCTCGAAAAGAAAAACAAGGCCTATCTCTTGGCTGAGAGATGTCTGGACCGATCAGCTGGGCTCTATGAGACGGCTGGGTTCATCGGGAAAAGAGATGAAGTTCTTAAGATGGCTGAGAAGGTCAAGGAAAAAAGCGAATTCGCCTTGTCTCTAGGGGAGTTGCTCGCCGTCCCCAGCGACGCATCTAGTACTAGGATAATCTCCGCCCCGGGTTTGAACATAGAAGAGCCTGTCGGCTTGCTGAGATTTGAACCCGCGTTTATTCAAGGAAACTTGATTGTCCATAAAAATGAGGTTGTGGTTGGTGAAAACCTTGACTTGGAGATTCAAATTGCCAATCTTGGGAAGAACCCAGCTTTTTTGTTAGGTGTGAAGGAGATTCTACCGGAAGGATTCGATCTGATAGGAAAACCCGAAAAATGCTTAGTTCTGGGGGAGTTCCTTAGCCTAAAAGGTAGAAGAATGGCTCCTCTGGAGAACGAGGCAATGAAGCTGACATTGAAACCTAAAAGGAAGGGAGAATTCGTTTTCATGCCAAAAATCGAGTTCATGGACGAGGCTGGAGAACATAAGTATTTCCAGCTTGAACAGCTAACGGTTACTGTGAAGGAGCTTGGAATCCGCGGTTGGTTGAAGGGCCCAGATTAGAGCGCGCGGCTAACAAACGTGTGGCCCGACGTGCGTTAGTGATTTGGCCAAAGGGGTCTCAGTTCTTTCTAGAAAGCATGCTATTTCAGTCTCAGTTTGAACAGTTGGATCGAATTCTTGGAAAATATCATCTCTTTGAATTCTCTTCTGATTGGCAGTGATTCTATTAAATCTACATGCTTTTTGATATTGAACATGGCGTAGTCCGTTCCGAACACAACATTGCTGGGGCGTTGTTCTACAGTCAAAGTCAGAACCCTCCTTATCTTGTCAAGTCCTGTTTCTGCTACTACTTCATCATCTGCAAGTGCCGAGGTGTCAAAGTATATGTTCTCATACGGTTTTGTTAGCTCATAGCAATATTCCACTTTGGGCCAAAAATAATGCGCTATGACAATCTTCAGTGTTGGGAATCTTTTTGCTATTTTGACAATGTGTCGGGGATGGTTGTACTTTGCAGGTTCTGGAATCTTCGAGCCTACGCCCGTGTGCATTACCATTGGCAAGTCGTACTTGATGCACAACTCATAAACTGGAACAAGGCGTCTGTCCGTGGGATAGATTGTTTCATGTCCCGGGAAGATTTTCATAGCAACGATTCTTCCGGTATGAAACAAAAAGTCCAGTTTTCGTATGTGAGACTCTGTCTTTTTGAACGTCTATCGTGCCCATCACGAAAAGGTTCCTATCACGTTCAACGAGACCCAAGACTTCGTCAAGGCTTCCTATTTCTGAAACTGGCGTATTATCTGGAATCACTATTGCATAATCTACCTTGCTTTTTTCAAGTTCATGAAGCAGCTCTTGTTTTGAGTCTGCAAGAGTCTTCCCTTCTCTAGGCTGGGGCAAGTGTAGGTGGCTATCGATTATCATCAGATTATAACAAATGCCAAATCATATAACAAGTTTCTGCTCAGACCACACGTAGATCACGAGTAATTGAACAGACTTCATACTGCAAGTCAAAAGGGTCACGTATACCCTTACCAGTACACGCAATCTTTCCTGCTTCTCCTTTCAAAAAGTCCAACCTTAAACTGCAGAATCTAGCGAATAGACAACGCCCAGAAAGCGGTCATAGAAGAATGAACTAGAAGATTCTTCTATTTCTTTCGATCTTGCGAAAACACTAAAGCTGAACCAGATGAATGTCTTGTTGAAAGACAGGTAGATCCTGTTTCACAGGATTTCATGCAAATGGTACAAGAAACACTGAGAACATGGCACAATTGGAAGGAGTTTGAAAGCGTGCTCAGTTCAGGAAGATGCTGATTTGGGAACAGTGGACGTCGTGGTTGGAGTCGTTTTTTGTAGAGGGAAATTTTTTGCTGAGAAAAGGAAAGCAAATGAGAAGATTGATACAGGGATAGTCTGTCTGCCTGGAGGCCACGTTGAACCAAAGGAAACTAGAGACAGCGCGTTGATAAGAGAAATGAAGGAAGAACTTAGCATTGAAGTCAAGAAGCTAAGATTCATCAAGAGAAGTTCTTGGATCGCTAGCGATGGAGAAAGACAGAACGTCTACTACTATCTTGTTCTTGAATACAAAGGCAAACCTGTTTGCAGGGAGGCGGAAGACATGTTGTGGATCGAAAATGTGGATCAGCTGGATGTCGAAATTGACAGACAAGCTGTGGAAGAGGGCAGGGCGGTGTTACGCGTGTGTGATGGTTCCGCGGGCAAAGTCATAGGTGGGAAGAAGTATTGAATCAAGAAGGCAATATTACGATAGTTGAACTTGCGAAGAAGGATGCATACCTAAGAGAGATTGCTTCCAAATACTCTTCATCCTACTATTATGAAGTGTCAGTTTTTCCCGAACCTGGGTCTTGGAGAGTGGAGTTGAGTCATAGAGCATTTGAAAGCAGGCTAGACAAGGACTCTCATGGAAAGCTTTTCGAGGATCATGTTGACGAACCAAGAGTTTTTTCAGCAGTGTTAAGCGACAAGCAGGTCGGTTGGATTGAGCTAGGTTATGACAAATGGAACAACAGGATGCGAGTCTGGGAGTTTCTCGTAGAAGAGGAGTTCCGGAGGCAAGGAATAGGAACATTGTTGATGAAACATGCCGTCAAAATCGCAAGAGACAAAGGAGCAAGAATGCTCGTGCTCGAGACCCAAACAAACAATGCCACTGCGATAGAATTCTACCTGAACTTTGGTTTTCAGTTGATTGGTTTTGACCTCGCGGCATATTCGAACGAAGACATTAGTAAGAAAGAAGTTAGACTTGAACTGGGTCTGAAGCTACAATAAGCGCGCATGTTGTGCATACTGGTCTTTTGTGAGCCATGCTGCGAGCCAGCGCGAGTTGGGTTTGAGGGTGAAGTTTTATCCACCAACCAGCCAAAACCTTATCCCTGCGCGCGAAGACGCGTTATTAAAGAGCGGGTGACTGATGAATGAGTAAAGCTGAGAAGCGTAAGATAGAAGTCTCCAGAAGCAGTAGTCCAGTGAGAGAAATAGAGAGCAAGGACAGGGCTTTCGTCCTCTTCTACGCTACTTGGTGCCCTTTTTCCCAAAGGTTCCTACCAGTGTTTGAAGAGTATGCCAGAGGCAATCCGCAAAGTTGCATGAGCGTCATAGTTGATGATAGGCCAGATTTATGTGAGGAATACGCGATAGAGTACTACCCTACTGTGCTTCTTTTTGAAAAAGGAAAGATATACAAGAGACTTGATGCCGAGCCTGGGGTTGGGTTAACCAAAAAACAACTTACAGAACTCACCAAGAATCCGTAGATTTTTCTCATTTTTCAGCGCGCTTTCTTTAACAGCTTTCATAACTTTATTATCCTAGCAATTACTTCGGACTGTTGAGGTGATTGGGATGGGTGTGAAGGAAAACATAAAATTTATGATGACTTTGGATGATGCTTGGAACAATCAGGATTGGGAGACATTCAAGAAACGCCACGCAGCAAACGTTGCTGTATACTGGCCGGGTCAGCCGGAGCCGACAAGAGGGCGAGAGGCACATTACAAGGAATCTGTTGAATTCTTCAAAACGTTTGATAATAAGCTTGTTAATAATCCTTACAAGATTCTTTTCGGCGATGGCAACTACACATGTTCAGTCGCTGATTGGACAGCAACCATGATAGGGCCAATGAAAATGCCTGATGGAAAAGTTATTCAACCTACCCACAAAACGGCCAAGCTTGAGTTCTGCACCGTTGCCACTTGGAAAAACAACGAAATCACAGAGGAACGTCTTTTCTACGATGTAGTCGGAATGATGAAACAGCTTGGACTAATGTAGTCAACGTTGAAGCTTACAGACATTATCTCAAATACTGGGTTCAAAAAACATAACAGGGGGTGGCCTGCTGTCTTTCTTAACACTCGCTACAAAATATGGGATTATGTTGATTTTACTTGCGGGACATCATTTCTTCGTAGCGACGCTCAGGGAAGTGACTGCTGTCACAAAATGGCTTGATGGAGGACTTGCCGCAGCGACAGAGAGTAACGCGGTTGCGAACTTCATAGATTTTTCCATCTACAGACCTAATCGGGATGCCTCCTCGCACCCAAACCGGACCGCTGCACTCCATCTGAGGATCTTCGATTAACCCGATTGATTTTTCCAATTTTGGTTCAATTGCCTCTCCTGTTTTCTTGTCCCAAACCACAAGACGACCTGACGGGCAGTCTCCTGTTTCTTCGATTGCCACACGTTTAGCATCCAAGTCATCTGATTTGGGAATGAGGTTCCAAATCTCGCCTGCTTTATGACAGAAACGTGCAGAGGCGCAAAGATCCTCAACGTCGGTTAGCTTAAGCGTTGGGCCCTGTATGATTTTTGCCTGTTTCAGATAGGGTTCACTGTTGGCTGCTTCTGTACCATCAAAACCGATTTTTGTGTGTGTTCCATCGCAGAAAGGTTTGTTTTTTGATTCTCCACATCGGCAAAGGCCGCATTTTTCCTGCAGAGGATATTTCTTGCCCGAACGCCATTCGACGGGAACCCCTTCCTTGTTGACGATGATTATTTGTTCGGATATGGGGAGTTTGCCAGAAACAAGGTATGGGCCATTCTTGGTGACTTTGATTTCACGCTCGTAATTCGCTTTGTCAATGTTTTCTTCTTTAGCTGTTCCCATTGCGGTTAAGCTCCTTGACTATGTACTATATCTCTCAAAATTGCTCACTAATAAGCGTGATGCGCGCGCTATTGATGTGTGACTGCTTATATGCGTGAACGCCTGAGAATCATTTTGAGGTTGTTGCACATGGCTCAAGCCATTCTGCGTCATGTTTTTCCGATTCAATCGCTGCTCTCTGCTAAGCGGAGAGAAATAATAACTAGCACGGCCTTTTATTGTTGTACGTCGTATTATCAAGTTGAGGAGTAGTGGAGGGAAAATTATGCTAGAGACCCCTAAATCTGGAGTGCTTATTCATGACCCAAATGTGTGCACTGGATGCGGGGTATGTGAGGTGATGTGCTCGCTGTATCATGAAGGCGTACTAGGACCAGCACTGGCTAGGTCGCACGTAGTTCGGCGCCCATTCACAGCTGAGCACGGCTATGATGTTTGTCGGCAGTGCTCTTCTCCAAGTTGTTACCTTGCCTGTCCGTTGAAAGACAAGGCTATGCGAGTTGACGGGACGACTGGTGCTACGTATGTCGACGAGGATGAATGCACGGGTTGTGGAATTTGCACTCATGCTTGTCCTTTTGATCCTCCGAGAATAAAGATGAATGCCGAGAAGAACGTCGCTTTCAAATGTGACCTGTGTAGGGGAAGAGAAGGTGGGCCACTGTGTGTTGAGTACTGTCCGTTTCAGGCTTTGAAATTTGTACCGAGGGATGAGAGGCAGTAGGTATGGCAAAATCGTATGGTTGGGCTGGTGAAGTATTGCAGGTTGACCTAACAAATAAAACAGTAAGCAAGGTGCCAACTGCGGTTCACAGGCCGGAGGAGTTCATTGGGGGATTGGGACTCTGTGCAAAGATTTTCTGGGAGCTGGGATGCCCAAAAGTGCATGCTTTCGATCCTGGCAACCCTCTCATCATTTCGGCGGGGCCGTTGACAGGCTCGTATGGTCCGTTTGGCAGAGGTGAAGTTTGTACTGTATCACCTCAGTGCTATCCAGATGAATTGTTCACTTATTCTGGGTTCGGGGGTATGTTTCCGGCAGAGATGAAACACGCTGGGTATGATGGTATTGTCATTCTAGGCAGGGCTGAGAAACCCGTTTGTTTGTCAATTCACGATGAAGATGTAGAGATTAGGGATGCCAACGGCTTATGGGGTGTAGAAACATTTGAGGCGCAGAGAGTGTTGATGACCGATGAGCCGGAGGCGTCGATACTAGTCATAGGCCCGGCGGGGGAGAACCTTAGCCGAATAGCCGTGATTCTGAACGAAACAAAGTTTGCTGCTGGTCAAGGTGGTTTCGGAGGTGTCATGGGCTCAAAGAATCTGAAAGCGATTGTCGTGAGGGGAACAGGTGTGGTGGGGGTCGCGAAACCCGATAAGGTCCTGGAACAAACGAGGATAATAACAGAAGAAAACAAGAAAATGCATTGGTTAAGGTTGATGTTTCAAACTCCTTATACGGCTCCACAAGAAACAAAAGACGTGTTCGCTCGGAGATACTTCAAGAAGAACTATGGGTGCTACGGATGTCCACTACAATGTCATAGTGTCCACGACGTTCCAGGGATAGGACTAAGTGGAGTATCATGCGCGAATTGGCTTTGGGCTCCCACGTTTAGCGTTGATGCCAAAGAGATCTGGGAGGCAAATGTGCTCAGCCAGAAGCTTGGCATAAACACGTTTGAAGGGATAATAGCGTTACCGTTCCTTCTGGTCCTTTCTTTTGAAGCGGGTATTCTGACAAGACAGGAAATTGAGGACGATATGGGTTTACCTGCTCCAAAATGGTTGGGAGGCACAGCAACAAGTCACGAATTCTTGACGGTACTATTCCATAAAATCGCTAACGGAGAGAGCCCTTACGCTGATGGTGGGGCAAGATTTGTCGAATACTTTGGGAAGAAATCGGTGTCTGGTGAAAGGCTACTGGATCTGTATAAAGAGCTGTACACCGCTCGTGGTTACGCCTTCCATCATATGGACAATTTGGGAAGCGCACTGCATTGGGCTACCGATACGAGGGATCCTGTTGATTCATGCCATGAATACAAGAACTCTGCTCCAGAGGCAATGGAACACTTTGGACTTCCGCCTTATGACAATTATCAGATTGTTGACTTGAGCAAAACCGTTTACGAAGGAGCTGAACGGGTAACTGCATGGGTTCAGGACAATCAGTGCTTGAAGAATTCCTTGCCTGTGTGTGAATTCTGGAGTGGGATAACAGGTTTCTACAACCCTCCTGAGATGGACCTCAGAATCTTTGAGAGTAGGCTGCTGTCAGCCGTCACAGGGTTTGATATGGATGTAGGTAAGATGGCGAAGGCAGGCGAAAGAATCTGGAACTTACGCAGGGCGATAATGGTGAAAAGAGAAAACCGCACAAGAGAGAACGACACTCTGAATGAACCATACTTCAAGAAAGCCATCAAATGCCTTGCAGGTACTGCAACAGGCCTTGTAAATGGGCCGATAGATAAGGCTAAATTTGAAGCACTCAAAGACAGGTACTATGAGTTGCGTGGCTGGGATGTAAACACCGGTTGGCCAACAAGAGCCAAACTCGAAGAACTTGGGCTAAAGGATGTTGCCGATGAGCTGGCAAGCATCGGCAAGTTGCCTTAGCGCCAAATGCGCACCACTTTTCGTTCTGCAAAATCTCTTGTGCGTGCGTGTGCCCATGCGCTGCGCGTTTAAGACACGTACGTAACTAAGAACGTGAGAAGAAACGTAAACAAGAAAATACGTACATAGGTATGTGTGTTTGGGATAAAACTTTACCCTAAATTAGCTAAGTCTGACTTAAATGGTGAGTCAAGATGATTTTGCGAGCAAATGTTTTTACCTTTTAACTTGAATGCTGTCTATTGTTAAGGTGGCGTTTGAATTGGCAAAGTGGGAGTATAAGGTGATTCCGATAAAGACGCAGGTTCATTCAGATCATTTCCAAGTCGACAAAAGGCCAGTGATAGATGATGTTCAAAATGACCTTAACGCCCTAGGCAATGAAGGATGGGAACTGGTCGGCATCCAAGACATCAGCCTGCCGGACGGCAGAATGTTCACTGTCGCCTACCTCAAAAGACAGCGCTAACGCATATAGCGCGTGCTGTGTGTGAGCGTGTGTTTGTTATGTGTGCGTGTTTTAGTTAAGTGTGAGGAGAGAGAGTAAGAGTATTAGAGTAAGAGAGAAAGATGAAACTTTACCCCAACTAAACAACGACTTGCAGGGAATGATGGAAGTCTGTTGTAGGTCAGAATGATTACTCTATTGCGTGCGTTCAGTTCTTTTTTGTTCTAATGCTTAGAACTATAAGCTTCGCAGATGCCAAGAGTCGTGAGGAACTCAAAGGTGAATTCTAGGTTTTTGCTGTTGTCTGTTCTCGCATCCGCTTCTATTTCTTTTATTGTGACTCTCGCATCTTACTTTTACTACACACAACCTCTCACTGTTGATGCAAGTTTTGTATACAGAGGCTGGCCGCTTTGCTGGATGACTGAATCATGGGCACTGTGGAACCCACCACCATATCCTTATCACGTCAGCTTTCAACCCTTAAACTTTTTAATTGACCTCGTCTTATATGCAGTCCTCCTTCAAATACCATTGCAGCTTTACCTCCGTTCGAGAGAAAAAGGAATCTAGGTTGCAGACTGGTGTTTTGAACAAGGAAGACCTTGCCGATTGGGGGAAGTAAAGTTTTATCCCGCACGCGCTATTGAAATTCTGCCACCATTGCATCCATTACAAGAACCTCTCTGAATCCTAAATCCTTCACTGTTTCTATGAGTTCTTGCTTTGCTGTAGGAGCCGTTATGCGAATTCTTCTTATGCCGCCTTCTGCAATTTCTTTGTTTGCTGCTCCTATGAGCAGTTTCTCGATGCCGAGCGACCTGTCTTCAGAGTTCACACTTATGGAACCGATACGGCCGGTTTCTTTGGGTGTGGTGTACGCTGCCTCGGCATACCCAACTACTCTGCCACCCAGCACAGCAACCAGCTCTTTCTGAGTTGCGAAACGGAACATGCGTTGCAGGAATGGTACTTTCAAGTCTTTCTTCGTGAAATCGAAGATTCTCAGGCTGTTCGGGTCTTCTGAGGCTTTTATCAGGTTGTAGACCGGGTCCAAGTCATCTTTCTGGAATTCTCTGATTTTGACTCCGGAGGCATTTTCTGGCACGTGCATGGAATTTGTCTCTCTGACGAAATATGCCAAATGCTCAAACGCTTTGAATCCCAGCTTGACGTAGATGCTTTTTGCAGAGGCATTCGTAGAATCTACGTGGAGGACAGCTCTGGTCTTTTTTCTTTTTCGAATGTAGTTGAGGGTATTTGTCAATAGTCTAGTCGCGATTCCTTTTCTTCTATAGTCTGGATGCACCATGACTGATGATATGTAGCCGGATTTTCTTCGGTTATTGATGATTGTTGTGCCGACAATTTTGCCGCCGGTTTCTGCAACGAGGAACTTTGCTGGTTCTTTTCCACAGAGCCGCAGCAGCCCCAGGATGAGTGTGCCAGTTCTTCCGAACGCGCGGTTGACCATGTCAACTACATGATCTGGATCAAAGCCTGAGATCTCAAACTCCCCGGCAAAGCACAATGGAAAAAGACCCAGCAAATCATTCAGATCCGACTTTCGAAAGTCTCTAATCAAAACGTTGTCATTCGTCTTGCCGAGCTCTGTGCTTTTCACATCCTGCGCTTCCAACACCCGTATTCTCGATTTTGAAGTATTTGAAATTGCTCCTTAGTCATCATCATGGCGCGCGCTAAGTGCGGTGGGTTCATTGAAAAGTGCGGCAGATGTGTTTGCACCCTCCACCCTGTGGAGATATCACCCGCAAACTCCTTTTTCCTCTGCACACACTGGAGTTAGTGATGGCTTTGGTTTCAGAACAAACGTTTTAGCATGCGAGGGCGCTTGTTGATTCAGATGGCGTGGTAGAAATGGACAAGAAAGATGGTGATGAGAAAGATGTGGACGAGAAGCTCATCAAGTGGAACGACATCTTTGAGGAGTTGTTGATTGACGCAAAAACCCTCATCAAGGATCTCTCAGAAGGCATCAACTATATTGCAGTATCCGCATTCATAATCATGTTGATCGGAGGTGCAGCTCTCGTCGTAGGTCTTGACAGAGGAGAGATCAAATACGTCGCTGCTGGATTCATGATCTTTTGTATTTGTTCTTTCAATGGAGCCCTGACCCTTCGTAAATGGTACAGACTGAAAAACAGGTATAACCGTCTTCAGTCTCTGCAGAAAGAGATTGAACATTAATAGGAGCGTCAAGAGTGGCTTCGCGCAGATCTCCAGATACTATAGCCTTGGAGCTTCTGAACTGTATCGAGGAGAAGGGAGAAGTCACAAAATGGGATCTCATCAAGGTTCTCGGAAATGAAACACAGTTCAGGATATGGATAGAAGAGTTCTTCCTACGCGAGAAGGTCCTCTTTGAGCGCCGAGAGGGAGGGCACTATTACTACAGGAAAACAGAGCGAGGTGAGCTCTTCCACAGACTTCTGAAGAGCGGAAACCTGGTCAAACTCTTTAGCAGTGTTAGCGGAAGGAGACTGAGACACTAGACTACTGTGAGGACGAGATGTTTCTAGCCACATTGCTGATCGGTTTCATAGTCGTTCTGATGTATAGTTTGGAATGAAGATAATTCCCCAAAGTGTGTGGTTGGGTTGGGGGTGAAGTTTCATCCCAAACCCAAAAAGGCTATATTTCGAAGACAAAATGATCTTGGTGTAAACAACTCTGTGAGGCTGGAAAAATGGAGAAATACAACAAGCTTCATCTATTGCTGTGGGTGCTACTGTCTGCAATCACTTTGTTCATAACGTTGATAGTACTTCTTGATCCCCTGACAGAAATGTACGACAACATGTCCATCTGGTTCTTCTTCCTCTTCTTCTGTTCAGAGGTCATAGGAGCCATACTTTCAACTCTAGTAATTGACCACATTCCAAACACAGCGATATTCAATCTTCATACAAAACCATTCACTATAAAACCATGGATCAATACTCTAAGATGGTAAGCGCGCGCAAAATCCGAAACTTTTCTGGGCAGTGTGTTGTTTCGTTAGTCTTGGTAGATGGAGGTTGCGTCGATGTAGTGTGTCCACCAGCCTGGATAGTTGGGGTTGACCCATGCATAGCCTTTTTTGACGACTCCGACGACCGTCAGGCTTCTCCCGGATAGGTTGGTGTCTGAATGCCATCTTAACCCGATTCGTATCGTTTGATTTTGTCTGTCAGATAGCCAGTAGTTAAACGGCTGGATTATTCCGAGTGGAATTTCTTCAACGGTTCCCTCAACCTTCACCGTCTTGTTTTCCCATTCTTCCGATTTAGATATTATCTGGGAAATCGTGCATTCATTCACTGAGAAGCCGTTGCGAAGAGAAGTTTGAATTAGCGTGGCGACGCCGAAAATCAGGACTATGCAAACAATGACTAAGAGAAGCAATTTACTCTTTCTGGATGTCGCCTTCATTGTCTTGAGACTCTTTTCCACACATTTACCAACGTTCAACCGGACCTTATAATACCATGGTTTAGAACGGACCCGATTCTGTTAGCGCGCGTTGCGAAGACAGAACCAGGATCTATGGTGTTTGGTGGTTTCTTGCGGAGTCTCCCTGCGTGTGTTTACTGTTGTTTTGTGGATACCAAGGCCCATCTGTCCGAGATCGCGAGGAAACCATCTCCGCCTCTTTGTTCGACTCTGAACCCTTCAAGTATTTTCTCCCACTCCTCTTTGCCCATATAGGAATAGAAGCCTCTGGCCGCGCTAACGTATGCCCGTCCTGTTGGCTTGAGGATGCGTCTCATTTCGTTCACTGCTGACTCGTGGTGTTGTGGTGCCATGGAACACAGTAGTCCGTTGGCGAGAACGAAGTCAACCGACGCGTCTTTTATGAAGCTCAGGTCTGACGCAGATGAAGCGTGTGTTTCGATGTTGTGGTGGCCATGTTTGTTCGCCTTTTTTTCCAGCGCTCGGATGGCCTTTTCGTCCGAATCAACTGCGTAGACCCTTCCTTCTGGACCGACGAGTTCAGCCAGGGCGAGTGTGTAGTAGCCTGGACCGCAGCCGAGGTCAGCGACGACCTGACCATTTGTGACGTAGGGTTCAACTAGTCTTGGAGGCGGTGCAAACAGCCTTCTGATCAGGTTGTCATGGGCAAAGAGGGGAAAGTGTTTGTCTCGTTTCTCTTCGCTCGTAGCCACTTCATGAACCTACCTTATACTCTGACTTGTACGTGCTCTGTTAAATACTTCAACCCTGATTATTCCTTTTTGGCATTCAACAGTTGTTCAGCTATGACTTTCGTAGAAGTTGATGCGTGGGGGAAAAAAATTCTTGGCTCACACATTTTTTTGCTACAGTTCCTAACGGGCGAGAGGGAGAAGTAAACTAATAAGCGGTTGGCCACAGTATGAACTTCTATGGTCCGTAAACCTTCCCCTGCCGTCTTTCGGTCTCGGGAACTTGACGGTTTTTTGAAGGATCATGACTCCACGTTTCAGCATTGGATTGAGGACATGGAAACTGTCCTCAAAGAGAACATGTTCGCAGGCGAGCAAATCAGTAAGAAACAGATTCCATCCCAGTACAAAGAACGCTATGGTGTGAACAACTTGTTTCGTTACGCTCATCCTGAGGGATATCGATCGTGCTACACAATCTCCTATGAGGAAGGATTTGGCGTGTGCCCGCATATTCTAGACTTATTGTCCCACGAAGAGTACGACGGGATTCTCGGCTACAGAAAAAGGTGACTTATCTGACGCGAACACATGACTTCATGAGGGCTTGGAGCTTGGGGTTGTTTACTCCTGTGTAGATGATCACTTTTTCGTTGAATGTTATCTTTCCAGAGGCCTCCAGATAGTCCAATATACGCTTGAAAGTCTGGTACTGGACCTTCCGAGGCAAACTGTGCCACAGTCCTGTCCTTGTTGGATAATCCTCAGCGTCCATGACTGCTTTCTCTACCATCAGTATTGTGTCCAGCTGAGGCTCATGAAGAGGCTCACGAATCACTTCCATTCGAGCTCCCTCGGAGTAATACATCGACCAACTATTATATAAGTTTATATGATTTTAGCGTCTAGATTCGAAGTTTATGTTGTGCGTGGTGTGAGATTCGTTAGATGTTCGTTGAACGTCATGATGACTTATGGCGGAATGCTTGGCTCCTTTGTTCTCGGAGCTTCAGCAGAAGTTGCGCCGAAATACATTAACAAGAGCATTGAAGGCTCTGTGCGCGCTTTCATGCTAAGAATTTTCTGCATTCGGGCGCTGAGTCTGAAGCAGTTTTCATCCGGCCCGTGTGCAAGCAAGTATTCAGAAATAGTTATCTTGACAGGATCTGATTTCAACCCTAGTGAAGGTTACGTTGAGTTCATGTTATTTGCTCGATGCAAAGACGGAGGGCAGAATCGTTGTACTTAGGTTCTACGTTGCCCGCACAGGGGAGCTTAGGGAGGTCCGAGATTCGGGTCACAAGTCATACTTTTACCTTCCGTATCCTTGTTCGCGGAGTGATGAGGAGGGAATTCGAAGCCTTTACGGTGAGAAGCAGGTTGTGAAGAAGAGCAACTTGTTCACGGGCGAGGTGCAAGATTTCACCAGAGTCGCGGTTTTCACGTCGGACGCTTTTCGCAAGGCCGGTAAAACTTTCGACCGCGTCTGGGAGAGCGAGGTTGAGTACACTCAGAGCTACGTTTATGACCATGGCCTGGTCTTCGGTGCACCTTACACGATTGATGATAACCGATTAATCTTGGCTGCTGACGTGCCTGAGGGGGTTGATAGCGAGTTTGAAAGTGTTTTCGCGGACACTAGGAGCGCCGACCCAGAGAAATATGCTCAAATCAAACATTGGTTTAGCCTTCTGCAACAGCCTGTGCCGCAGGTTAAGCCGGAACAGCTAGGCATAGACGCCGTCGACGAGGAACAATTGTACCGCGCGTTTATGCTGGCTAGAATAGCGAACGTGCCAGTCACGAGGGCGTATGATAGCCGTAGAGTGAGCGACTGGCTGAGATCTATGATTTACGGTCACCTTAGGAAGAAGGATGTTTTGATTCCGACTTCGACAGAGTTGAGGAGAGGCTTGGAAACGCACAGGGTCGCCGGCGCATTGACTGTACAGCCGAAAGCAGGCGTTTACTTTAACACGGTTGTCTGTGACTTTGAAAGCCTCTACCCAAGCGTTATCGACAGTTACAACCTTTCTTATGAAACCGTCGACTGTGCTCACCCGGAATGTGGGACGAACAGGATTAGCGAATGCGAGGACCACTGGGTGTGCAAGAGACGAAGAGGTTTCTGGTCCATCCTCGTGGGCGCCATAAAAGATCTTCGCATTCGCTGGTTCAAGCCTCTGGCCAAGAGCACTGCTGTCTCGGAGCAGGAGAGAAAAACTGCCCAGGCCTTGGCTAAACTTCTCAAGCTGATAAGTGTCTCCAGCTACGGCGTCACGGTGCGTATTCATGGACTTGCGTGTCCACCGTTGGCAGAATGCATCACGGGCTATGGAAGATGGGCGTTGCAGACCGCGTGGAGCATGGCAGAAGCGGATGGGATGCGTCCGACTTACGGCGACACTGACTCCATCTTCCTCGACAATCCGCAACCGGCGCAGGTAGAACGGCTCATAAACGCGGTGAAGGAAAAACTCCGACTCGATTTGGCGTTGGAAAAACAGTACTCTCTCTGCGTGCTTCCAGCAGCCAAGAAGGCTTACTACGGCATATACGCTGACGGATCTTCAGACCTGAAGGGCTTGACGGCCGTAAAATCCAACTCGCCGAGGTTCATTCAAAAAGTGTTTCAGGATTGCGTCAGAGAACTGAGCAGTGTTAGAAACCTCGAAGGATATGAAGAGGCAAAGAAGAGAATAACAGCGTTGGTCCTTGAAGCCGAGGCAGACCTGAGAACTGGCAGAGCTTCGCTTGGAGACCTCGTTTACTCGGTCCAACTCTACTTTGACCCGAAAGAGAGACAAGCCGGCAACGCGGAATTGACGCCGCAGCCATACCAGTGCGCCATGCAGCTGCTGGAGCGGGGCGAAAAAGTCGCAAGAGGCGACGTTGTCAACTTCATAAAGGTCAAGCCGTTCTATTTCAGAGGCAAAATCTTCACCGTTAAACCCACAAAGTACGTGAAGAGTGTCTCGGAAATCAACGTGGACGACTACATCAGGAACATGACCACAGCCCTCGGACAAACGTTCGCGCCCATGAGCATAAGACTCGAAAAGCCTGAAAAGACCATCTCCGACTGGCTGTAAAACTCTGTATCCCCCGCTTGGAGCGCGCTGCATGATTTCCGCAAAACTAGCTGTGGGTCATCTTTCTCCTTTGAGCCAGCCCTTTATTCCAAGTTCTTTCACAACTATCATTACGGGTTCAGGCTCGTGTGACTTGTACTTGCCGTTTTCGTCCAGGTAGAGCACGGTTGGTTTTAATGAAAACGTCCCTTGTACAGTTGGCTTAAGGACGAGTTTGACTTCTTCCGTCTTCAGGGGGTCAAGTCGTTTTCCTTTCATGTTGAGATAACTGTCCTCCACTCTACAATTGTCGGGTTTTTCAGCCAGTTCAAACCCTTTAGGAATGATTTCCGTGACTTTGGTCAAGAGGGCAGAGCCCTTCCCAGCATTCACCAGTTCCAGTTCTATGTTGAGGTTTTCGCCGATTTTCAATTCTTTCTGCCGGACTATCAGGTTTGCTTGTATGTCCGCATGCTCAAACCTTTCTGAACCGACCGCTTGTTCATGTGTTGATGCTGGTGTGCTGAAGGAAGTTGTTGCGGAAACGATTGCGGGGGCGTGCAGCACTTCCATCAAGGATGTTGCAACTTCCTGTTCCTTCTTCACTTTTTCAAGCAAGCCCATCACTTGCTCTCTTTTCTCCGGATGTTCTGCTCTCATGAAGTAGCCAGCCGATGTCTGCAGAACCTTTTCAGCCATTGCATAAAGCTTGACCTTCTTCTCAGGATCACTCTCTCTTCCAGCACTTTCCGTGTGCATGTAAGCATCAAAAAGCAATTTTGTAGCCTCAGAATATTCCGACGCCTTGGGAAAACCTGCTTTCACGTAGTAACTGGCAGCGCTCTCGAGATACCTGACAGCGTCAACGTACATGTTCATATTTCTGGAATCAGCGAATTCTGTTCCAGCCTCAAGGGCCTTGCAGAAACGGCTATGCCCGAGCAAGAGCATCTTCGTTTTCTCGTTTGGACTAAACTCCCTGGCTTCCTCAAAAAGTTTCGATGCATCTACATACAACGCTGGAGATGCTTCTGCCTCTGCCAAAGTCATTTTTTGCCAAGCCTTGGAAAGAGCCACAATAAGCCGGAATTCTCTTCGCTCCTTTTGAGACTCCAGACTCTTCCCTATCTTCTCGAAGGCCTCGGCTGCTGACCCATATTTTTCCGAGCTACGATAATGATCACCCTTCTTGTCGAGTATCCTTGCTTCCTCAACGGCAATTCTTGCCACAGAATATTCCCGTCTAGTATCCGTCGCCTTGACCATGCGGGTTGCCATTTGTCTTTCGTCCGGTTTTTCAATCTTGTCAAGTTGTGCTTGAAGGGCCTTCTTGGTCTCGATAAAAAGGTTGGCAGTAGCCTCAAATGCTTTGACCGCTTCCTCGGTTTGTTCCTTTCTGCTCAACTCTTCTGCCTCTTCGAGTCTAGTCCAAGCGAAGTAGTTCGGGGCCAAATAGCTCCATTGCTTCAGCGATTTGTGGAGGTTAGCCGCCTTCTCAAAATGTTCCTTTGCGAGGTCGTATTCCTGTCTTTCGTGATGATCTCTAGCCGTCTCGATCTCAGTCCAAGCCTGCATGTATGTTGCATAGTCCATGTAGAAATTGTTAAGCTGATGGATATTGTGAGAACTTTGTTCATATTGTTTAGAGGCGGATTCAAAATTGCTTGCGGATTCTGAGTGTTCGTCAAGGCGATCGTAAGCCATCGCTGTCTGCCAGTAGGCCTCAGCGACTCGGCTAGCAAGATCCGCTTTCTTGTTCATTTGAACAGCGCTTTGTTGAGTTTCTATTAGCTTTCTCAGGGTCTCTTTTTCAGCAGTTGTTTGATATAGATGGTTCAGAATATTTCCAAACACTGTCAGATAGTTTCCAATTGATGCGAAAAGCTCTCTGCGGGAAGGAAAGGAAGTTACATGCTTTTGGATGAGCGCTATACAAGTTTCCATACGAGAAACTGACTTTTCGAGAAGTTCCTTTCTTTTCTCTCTACCATCTTCCAGTTTGCTGAGTTCAAACAGGATCATTGCCAATACTCCGTAGGGTAGGGATTGCGGCAACATAAATCGGGGACGAAGTTGCTCCGTGTAGTATACGGCTTTTTCTCCAAGCGTCATCGCATCTTCGAGCAACTGTCTCTTTTCAACTCCAGTTGCCACAGTCGAGAGGTCGCATAACGCTTGAGCCAACATCCATGAGGCATGAAGAATTGCATGTGTTGAACCCGTAGGTTGTGCATGTTCTAAACCGTGTTTTCCCAGAGCTACTGCCTTCTTCAGTAGTTCATGCCTTGTTTCTAGTTTTATCTCTCTTCTTGCCAATCCCAGAAAATTCGCCACATATCCAAAGCTATAGGAATGAGGAATCCCTTGGCAATAATTAACAAGAATGCTGCAACGGATGGCTTCACTGGCATATTCCTCACTTTTCCTTGACTTTTCCCTGATCTTTTCAAGATCTTCTTCAGTGACCATACTCCAATAGGTCGAGAATGCCAGACCGTCGCATGCCTCAGATAATATACGGTGATCCTTTACCTCAATGCAACACTGAAGGGCTTTTTTGAAGAGGTCAGATGCTATATCTGTTCCAGCTCCTAGATCAAGCTCAGCCTGTCCTAACGAAACCGTTGATCTGCTTAGGAGAAACTTATCACCAACGCTTTCAGAGATTCTAATGGCTTCCTTCGCATAGTCAAACGTCTTTTTCTCACATTCCCTTCTTTTAGTCTCAAGCTGCAAAGACATGGCGGCATTGAAGCAGTTTATGCTTGTTATGCAGTATGCTTCCGCGAGTTCATGTTCAGATCCGACATCAGAGAAGATTCGAATCGCCTTCTCACCGACATTCAGCCCCTCGTCCAATATTTCTCCTCTCACACGCACATCCAACTCTAGGTCCAATCGATCAGACAGAAGATTGGCCAACTCGATGCTGGCTTTGCCCACACCAGCTCGGTCCCCATTCTCATCGCAAGCTTTGATGGCCTCCTTCTCAATTTTCCAACACTCATCAAGCAACTTCTTCTTTTCAGCTGATTCCGAGGCAAGCCAATAGCCCACGTAAACAATCATAGCGTTACAGTGCAAGATCCTCCGCGTTTTCACCGGCTCATTTAGCCGTTCATTGCATCGGTTAGCCTTCTCGTAAGCAGCAACAGCTTGACTCATCCTTACGTTGAACTCATCATTTCTTTCGGCTTGAAATGCTGCACGATAAGAAGCATAACCCAAACACTCATGAATCTCGCCTATCTTCGAGAAATCATCTTGGGGCAGCAGATTCAGCGCTTTCTCATAAGAATCGGCAGCTCCAACCCAGTCATACTCCTTTTCCAATCGTTCAGCCCGATGCAGAATCTCCTCCACACGTGACGCCTCTGATAACAGCAAACCATTAGAAGGTTAATAACAAGTATCTGAAAAGTCTTTTCATGAACGAACCACTCGGATGAATGAGGGGCGATTTTCAGTTTGCCGGATGGTTTTGCAACGTAGATTTCCGCAAAACTACCTAGAGAACAACATTATGCGCGAGCGAAATCTGGCTGATCAAGGAGTACACAGGAAAAGGCTACGGAGAAATGTTCCGATTTCTTTGAAAAATTCAAGAAAGGTTATTCTGATATAATCTACGCTGATAATCCTGCTGCACTGGCCATATGTCGTAAACGTGGATACGAGGAAGGAGACTATTTGAAGGGAGCCAAGGAATTATGTTTTCTATCTTTCTCTGAAGTGAAATCAGTTACCATGCGCGCGTGTCCCAGTGTTTCTATGCAACAAGTTTCTTCCCAAGTGCGGGTTTCATGGCGATGAAGAATAGACGCTGTAATTCTGTTGGTGGGACGTCTCCTTGTTGTCGCCCAAATCCAGGATATACAGCTTTGAATCTCCAACCGGTTTTCTCGAAAAGGTCAATCAGTTCGTGAAGGCTCCAGAGACGATTGTCAATTGTAACCTGCTTTTCTAGGACGAAGTTTTTGTCATCTTTTTGAACCAGATAGGTCCAAGTGGTTACAGCGCGTGAAGTTTTGGCGTCAAATGTCCTGTCTTCCAGGACTATCAGATTCTCATGGCGGGAAAATCCTTGCGGCTGAAAGTTTCTAACAATCCAGTCTCTGTTCGCGATCTCCAAGGCAAAAAACCCTTTAGACCGAACAAGACTGCAACACTGACGCAGAATGTCAGCATTAGTCTCGTCATCATAATATCCAAAAGAAGTCTCAAGATTAATGACACCGTCGAATTTCTCTCTGGCAAGCACTGCCCCGATCCTGCGCATGTCCGCCACTTTGAAACGCACTTTGTCAGTGACTTGCTGACTTTTGGCACGTTTCTTGGCGATTTGGATGTAGTAGGGCGACAGGTCCGTTCCTACGACACTTATGCCTCTTTTTCCAAGCTCGATTGAATGTCTGCCGATGCCACAGTTAAGGTCCAAGATTCTTCGAGGCTTGAATCCCTTCTCACCAAGATATTTCAGAAAAACGTCAACCTCGTCGCCTGCAACCGAAACACGTTCTTCTAGGGCTTTGACAAAGAGTTCAGGATGATTCACGAAAAGATCTTCTGTCCAATGAGACATAAACTTCTTCCCCAAACACTAGTAGAATACTTGGTGTATTTCAAAATTGTCTCTCTCAATCTGATTTTTCTCGCGTGCAGGAAATTGCCGTATGCTATAAAATGATTAGCGCGCGCTTGGCGCGTAGGTCGGCAGATGATTTTGTGCCGCACCAGTCCTGTTTTCCTAGCTTGTGTAGCTTAGATTGGCTTGCGTGTTTACGTTCTTCTGGCTTATGATAGAGAATGTGTTGGAATAGACCAAATAGTAAGTTCCTGGACCAGAAGGGAGAGGGACATCGAAGCTGGAGGTGGTCAACTGGCCGCTGTCATAGTAGGCACTTGCCTGATGTCCGTTCTGCCAATTGATGAAGTCTGTTGAATCCATGACTAGGACTTCTATGTCGTTTCCAAAACCTCCCGAAGCGGTAAAACTTCCTTGGACATACACGTTTGTAGCTCCTGAAGGCACGTAGAACGGATAGTATTCATATCCAAGGCCGTTCACCGTTATCAGACCATTAACGATGTTTACCGTGTGCGTGGATGGAAAGATGCCGCCACCGCCTCCAGTGCCATAAAAACCCAGAACCAACACCACCCCCAGAACAATTATGCCGACAATTACCATAATTCCAACGTTTCTGAGCGCATGAGATTGTTTAGGAGGTGGAGGTATCGCTGAGGTGGTCATTGCTTGTTCGACCTTGCAAGTTGAATGCTAGATTGACCTAATAAATCTTACGACTCAATACTCTAGTTTGCCGAGGCTTCAGTCACTCTGTCGAGTGAGAACGTGCATTGTATAAAGCATAAAAACACTGTCCACCATAGTTACTCTAGGTGTGTTCTTGCCTCCTGGTGCCGTGAAAACTGTTGGTGACTTGATTTTTTGGCAGTATGCCAAGATTATTTCAGAGTCTGCCGGTGCTGGAAAGAGGCAGTATGCTTTCGTGATGGACAGGTTCAAGAAACTTGTTTCTGGGGAGATTCTGTGGTCGACTTCCATTAGGGAGTACGTGAAGGAGCGTGAGAAGACTGGAGAGTGCATTTATTGCGGCTGCAAGAAAGACCTTGACCAAGACTTTTTGCAGTTTATCGATAATCTTTCAGGCGTTAGTGTTAATTCCCCTTCATCGCATGCAAGGTTCTTGGCACTCGAAAACTCTACTTTCTGGAAAGACCCTTTTCTAATCACTTCTTTCCCATCTTCACTCATTATGCGCACCTTCAAGAATGAGTATATGGAAAGCGATATTATATTTCGACGCTCTCAAGACCGATACAAAGACCTTAAGACGGGTCGTTTCATCAGGAAGTCTTGACTGTTCTACTCGTTCCTTTCTTCTGCTGTGTTGGACACCCTCTGTTTCTTCATGGTATGCAGAACAATGTCCTTATAATGCGAAATGTCTTCTGTCCGAACTCGTGTGAAAATATCTTGGAACTTCTCGAAATCTGCAAGGCGATAGTAGACTGGTTTTGTTTCCAATTCCCCTATTTTTTGTGCATAGAAAACATTATCGTGTGGAACTACTAGAACCAAAATTGAGTCGCGCCAGAATTCCTTAAGTCTTCTAATCAGTCTGGGTCTGATTTTGGGCGAAGGGTCTTTACGCATTTTAACTTCGACAAGCATCAAGTCATTCTTTTGTTCATCATATATGAGCAAGTCTGGTGATGACCTAATTCTCCGAACAGTCTTCGAATTTCTTGTCTCTTTTGTTAGTTTTGACTTGACATCTGAAAAAGTGCTTTCATATCCATATGGATAGACTGAATAACCAGACTTCTGCAACATGACCTTTATTATTTCCTTGTATGCATTGCCTTTCAACATAGAATCGTAGAATATGTCTTCTCCAGACCCACTCAAATCCATTCTTCACCAAGATTCTACTGTATTGACGGTTTAGCTATAACTTTTCCGCAAAATCGAAAGCGCGCGCACATTGATGATTCTCATTCGCAACGATTCAAGACAGAAGGAGCCTAGCTCTGCTCTTCATATTTGAGAGACGTCAATGAAAACTTTTGCAATGTATTTCTGTAGCTTATGTCTTCCGAGCCCTAGGTATGCATGAAGCAAATCCAGTGCAGCGCACCATTCTTCTACCGTTGCTGGTCCAGACATTTCAACATCATTCAGGAAGTAGACAAACACCAAGTATGCCTGTACATCGTTTTCTTGTCTCAATAGATACAGATGCGCCAGTCTGTTCACATACTGGTAGAATCCCACGGTCCAATCAGCTGCGGACTTTGAATTGAGAAAGTCTCTGGTGTTGTCCAAACTTTCTTTTATCTTCTGCAGTGAAGCGGGATTGGGGCGAGCTGATGAAATTAGTTCCGTGATATGGGATTTTGCTTCTACGAGCAGCAGTTTCTCTGACCTAGTGGTTTTGCCCAGTGCGTCCCAGTGAGGGCCATTCTTAGGCCAGAAATCCGTCAACGGCTTTTTCTTAAGCTTCACACCCAGTTTGTCGAGGCTGGCTTGGTCGAAGTACTCAGCATATCCTTCAGTTTTCAGCGGAGACAGCCAGGTTATACGGTCGTCTTCTGGCAGATCCAACTCTCTTGCTATGCAAGAGTCGAGGATGTGCGGCTTCTCGTTTACAAGGAACTGGATCCACTTTTGACTTCCTCTCTTCGCAGGACCACGATGTCGTTGGACCATGCATTCTAGTTCTTCCTTGTGACTAATAAGCCAGCGCGCGCTCAAAACGTTTCGACTAATTCGATTTATATAACCCTTCAAGCTAATTGAAAATTATGAACGAACATCAGCTCTCAGAAGAAGATCTTCACTTATTAGACATTATAACTAATTTGGAACCACTAATGCAATACCAGATTTCTGGAGTTTGGTTAACGAAAAATCGATCATTGGCAACAGAAGAGTTGGACGAAATTCTAAACAAACTTTCTCAACTACAATTAATCTCTGTTGAGAAGACCGAATATCAAATGATTGTTTCATCAAACCCTCTTGCGAAAGAAAAAGTTATGAATATTTTGACTGACTTTTGGAAGCACAGAAAAATTGAGACAGAAACATTTCTGGCTGACGCTGAAAAGAATCAAACCGGAGTTTTAAAACTGATCGAATTAAAGTCAACTCAGGATGACAAATGGTATGTCGGGTTCTCCGACTATTATCGGGACTCTCAATCATATGATTTCTGTCAAAAACTGATGGATGCTAGCATGGTATTTAAACAAACGTGGTCAAGTAAAAAACATTACTATGAAAACTACTATCTTCGGAAGATTCCGATTGATGTTGAGAAAACTTTACAGGACTTCATTCTAAGCAAAGTAAATGCAGAAGGACTAGAGCTGGAGACCGATTGGCGAATTCTATCAATCCTAATGTTCTCAGAGACTGCTCCAAAAGTAGAAGACATTGCACTAAATTTCCCAAATTTGACATCTGATGAAGTTAATGAACTTGTAACTAGGTTAGAAAACAGAGGAATATTAACCAGGGAGAGAGAAGAATTAAAATTACCCAAAGCCACCAAAGACATCATCAAAAGCTTTTTTGTTCTTAATCGCTATCAAGATTTTAAAAATCTACTAACTCAACAATTGAGAAAAAGGTGGGTGAAAGAACCTCAAATTTGTTTCTTCTCGGTCTAATGAGGAGAATATTGACGTCTATCCAGATTTCCAAATTGTCAGAACCATTTTGTGCTATTAGGAAAAGTCTAATCAAGGATGTGAGTGAAGCGGACCTTCGAGAAGCTACGAAACTGGGTATTGCTTTATTGACCGATAGCGAAATCATCATAGCTCATGAAGTTCTAATGGAGTTAGAAACAATCATTAGATCCGCGCTTTCCAAGTCTATTATTAGAATTCCAGCGAACGACATCTATACAGCAATAGTTACATGGAGAAAAATTTTCAGCGAATGCAAGGATTATATCAAAATCCAAGATGAATACGTAAACGAAGAAACTCTTCAAATAATCCAAAGCTATTCTCCAAGTCAAATAGATCTTAAGATTCTAACAAGTATTGAAGGAGGCTGGAAAGCGGATAAAGAGGAAATGAAGCAAAGAGTAGATGCTATAAGGGAATCGGGTAGGAAAGTAGAATTATTTTTTGTTGGTAACGATGAAGGAAAAGCGCCCTTCCATTATAGATATATCATAAGTAAAGATCTATGTTATAATCTTACACATGCGATTAAGCAATTTGGTAAATCAAAAGACGCCGACCTAGTTCCAATTTCCAATGAAGAGAAGAAAGGACTAGTGGAACCAGCGTTTAACTATTGGATTGGCCTGCCTAAAGAGAAACTCAAGGAACTTGGTTTTGACAAGATGAACTTTGATGATTGGTCAAAACATAGTGCGCGCACGAAATTCAACTCATCGTCCTGAACCCAGCGATAGACTCTTGAAGAGGCATAAGCTTACTCAGGTTTGAGGAATAGTTCTCTAACGCGTGTACAAGCTTCTCCGGAAAACCTCGGTCAGCATGCAAATTCTTCCAGAGTAACGAGCTCTCATATTGATAGAAACCAGCTTCGGTCTCCAGGAATAGCTTGCTGCCTCTGCACTCTTTTTTCAAGTCTTCCGCTTTCACACCGGATGCAACTTCAATCCCCAGATGCGGAACTGTCAAAACCAATCCTAACAGCTTAGTATAAGAAGCCAACGTAACTTCGACATCGTCCATAGGTTGGTCGAATAACTTTGAAACGAATTGTCTGTCTATTATCTGCGTGTAAAGAAAAAGTATCCCAAGTTCATTGTAGGTTTGTAGTTGTTTGTTTTTCTCTTCAATCTTTCTGTTGACTTGCTCTTCTATGGACTTGCGTGGAGGCTGATTAAAGCGAAAAGTGCGTCTGCAATCCACAGACATCTGGTCTGCCATATCATGTGGAGCGAGATAAACAGTCGCCACTCCCTCGTAATTGAACTTCTTGACTTTGCGTGAATGTCTAACCTCGTCAATGGCCCGATTCGCTTGTTTTAATACGTCTTCAAGTATTTTGAGCGACGGAACCCTGCTTACGAATCCGCCTGTTGCAACTTCTTTCAGGAAACCTAAGGTGTTAATTTGGTTGACCAATGTCTGAACGCGCATTTCCTCATCAGGCGGATTCAGGGAAGTTACCTCAATTCTAATTACTTCGCTACCTAAATTCACAACTAGGTCACACGTAGGCTGAGAGGTCACTCTCGAAAAAGAAACATCCAGTCCTTCTAAGTTCATCTTTAGAGCAACCTCAGTCTCAGCATTTGCAGCTGAGTATTCCCGAGGATCTGCAAATCTTCTTGCAATCTCCTCGAACCCTGACAGTTGACTGGCGGTGAGCAGTTTTTGTGCATATTGTACTAGCCATGAGTAGTTCGGAGCCATGCCTATGCTCAGTCTATTGTGAAGCGGATGGTTTCGTGGTAGTTCCCCGATGCCGACTCGCTCAAAAAAGGATCGAATGAAACAAACAGCCCTGTAGCCCTCCTCACCATTAGGGAAATCTCCGGACATTCCTTTGTGAGATCGTGCTACCCAGTCCCAGTACTTCATGCCGCTTCAGGGTCATTTTCAGATTTGCCATTTATATCCCTTTATTACTTATTACCAAATAGAGCGCGCTAAATATTGACCTAGTGGGTTAAACCTCAACTTAATACGCACGCGGATAGGCCTGCCAACACGCGCGCTAACCTACCGTCCATGTGTTTTCATGTAGATGAGTATAGCAGAAACAGTGTACTCAACGCGGTTGCCAGTTTCCAGACTCATCATAGTTCAAAGATCTGGAAAGACCACATGCATTCCACACGGAATCAAAACAAGGTTTGAGAATCTTGGGTTCAACAACGTCATAACTTTCAATGAGAACTTCGGGAAGGAACAGGACGTCTCTGTCGATCGTCGTGCTGCTGCCTCTACCGAATGCCCCATCAATAGCCATCGCATATCCTTTAACGCCAACCATAGTCAGAAAGAGTAGTATGGGCAATTCAACATCAAGGGCTTTGAGAATGGAAAGATAATCATGAAGCGATTTCACCAACTCTGCTTCGTATGACTCACTGGGAATCAACAAATCCTCGCCTTGAGGTTTCAGTATCAACCCTTCTACGCATTCAATGATTCCGTTTCTGAAAAGTTGCGCATAAGAATGAAATCTCGACTGCCGCCCCCCACAATAGGTCAAGAATCCATCGAAATTGTAACGATGGCTAAAACCAACGGAATAGATTGGCGGCATTGTTTCAGGATGGAGCGCTATTCGGCTAATCTCATAGTTTTGGGCAGGGCTGAATGAAATGAGCGGAACCAGATGAAGTACTATCTTGGCATTATCGTAAAAGGGAACGGGTGTTTCGTTGCTGCATATCCTAGAAATGCGATCCACTCTAAACTCTTTGATTTTTGAGCTGATAGTTTCTGATAAACCAAAAGCTGTTCGCAATTCTGCCATATCAAGACGATACTTGCCATTCGAGCCGCGTGAAAAGAATCTATCATAAGACTTGAATGAAACGCGATGCGGGCCAATCCAGCTCTTGCCAATCCTTATTATCAATGCTATTCTTGAGTCGGGAAGTTCGACTTTTCCAAAACGTACTGAGGGAATTCTCGGCTCAATTCCATCTCTTATCATACTTTCTAGTCTCAGAATCTCCTGATCCATGTTCTCAATCTGTACACCCAGCAATTGCTTCGGGCTCCCAGTTTCTTTGTCTTGAGATATACCGTAGATTATATCGCCGCCATTAGTATTCGCAAAAGAAGAGACATCTGCAAGGAATTCCTTCTTGTCACTATCTGAATTGCTTTTTAGGAATTCTTTGTACTCTATGGTTCTCCATTCCATCACCGAGTTCTCCACTAGATCCAGCAAGTCTTTCTCAGTGATTTTATCAATGTCTTTTGCAATCATGAGAATCTATCTAGTCACTACACGTTTGCATTCCACTTAAGGTTTACCACAACCAACCAACAAGAGCTTTAGCCCGCGCTATTCTTCAGAATCCGCTTTTTTCTCTTCTTTGTCAAAGTACTTTTAGCTGTTGCGCTCAATATTATTTCTACGGTAATAGAATGGTTCAAATGAGTGCTGATACTATCAGCTTGCTGCGTGGCATATTATTGGTGGTTCTGTCAGGTTCTCTTGGAGCTTATCTGGCATATGTTTTTGAAATTAAGAAAACTCTGCAGGAGAGAATTTTTACGCAACGAGTGTCACTCTACCGCCCACTCGTTCATTGTTTGGAGTCCATCATTGATTTGTCCAACGAGGACCCAAACTTTCAAGAGAAGTTGACACAACTAGAAATCAACGTGAACAAGCTCATTCGAGAGCTTCTGCTATACGCACCGGATAGTGTTCACAGGAAGTTCATAGAAACGATGTCAACGGTCAAAAGAGGAGCAAAACCTACGGTCAAGATTGAGTTCATCATAGCTCTAAGAAAAGAACTTATGGGAAAAAACAAGTATAACCACTGACGATGTTGTGCAGATACAAATGAAGTGGAGAATGGAAAAGCATTCTAGTTGGCTATAGCTGTGGAACGTAAGACTTGAAATGCAACAGAGCGCTCGCCGTACAGAAGGCCTCAAGTCGCTGTGCGACGTGACCCCGTTCTCTGGTCCCATTTTCTTGGTTTACTTCGGCATCGCTTCTTTCGTATCTAGTCCTTCGTCTTCATCTTTTGCGGAAACATAGGAACAGAGCCCTGCCGCTCCGAAAGTGACAACCAATAACCCATAGAAGCTAAATGTTGAATTTGTGTCGTAGACTTTAATGGAGTAAGTTACGTTGTGTCCGAGAAACCAATCATCTTGAATGAATAAGATGTATTTTCCTGTCGTTTGTATAGTGGTCAGGAAAGTGTCTTGATTCTTGAAAGAGCCTTGCGCTAGACTGTTAGCTAGAAAAACGTTGCCACTCGCATTTACCTTCGCGTATTCTCTTTCACTCATGAAAGAATATGAGAACGTGGCTTGATTATCGGTGCTCTGGAGGGTGACCAGGACTTGCTGCGCTTGGGCGAGCCCAACGCTGACAGTAGAGTTGGAAAAGCGCTGTGCGAGAGAAACAATATCGGTTTTCAAAACACTAGACGTCTGAACAGTTCCAGACGTCATGAGAAGTACTCCCAGGACAAGAAGTATCGTGAACAGGGTTGCCAACGTTTTTTTCGTCAGCGTTTTCTTCGGGTTCCTGGCTATGTAGAAACCAAGAAAGATTACGCCGGCGGATATTAGCTGGAGAATGATGATGTCTGTAGGACCCATCATGAAAATCCATCCCTGAGGCAGAAGTTCCGTTCTGCTTGCCAGTACTGCCAGCCACATTATGAATATGAAGCCAGTTATGTAGAAGGCCCACGCCAGCTTCTTTATCAAAACCTTCATTTTCTTCGATTGATCCTCGGCCACGAGTGCCAACAAGGCAAAAAACGACGCAATAATAAATGGGAAACTGTAGTACAACATCTTTCCAAGGTTCACATAAGCAGACCTGTAATCATGAATCAAACCTCCTAACGTAAGGCCTATCACTGAGGATATGCTCACAAATAGGATGCTTGTCTGAATGATGAGTTTTTCTAAGCTCATATCGTCGGTCGTCCGAGTACTCCCCTACGAAGTGTGCCTATTGTTCTCCTTGCATCCAAGGAGCTTATTAGGGTTGCTTGTTCCGTCGCCGGGCTTAGCGCGCGCGCTTTCCGCTTGCAGGGCGGTCGCTTCACCGTTTCGCATCCGGCATTCTCGAGAGCTTATTGCGCGCTGGATGCTATGATTGTTCTGTTTCTTGGGGAGAGGAAGGTTCAAGAGCAAGGCGGTAATGAGCCATTGTACGGTGGCAAATTCAGCCTTGAATGATGATTGGCACGACTTCTCCGCGTCTTCTCTCAGCGAACGGGACGCTGACGTTCTGAGCCTCATAAGCCAGGAGGCTTTGACAAGGTTCACTTTTGACGGTCTGAAGAGGAGACTGGGCTTGCATCCTGAAACTTTGTCCAGAATTCTCAGCAGGCTGGAACAGGAAGGAATCGTGGAGAAAGGGCCTGGAGGCTACAAGGTCACATCCAGAATAAACCAGTTCCCAACGGTGCACCCCGTAGGCAACGATGAGCTTCGAATGCCCCTGCTGCAGACACTCGTTCCCTCCAACGTTTCAACAGAGCAGCTAACCCAGAACCTCAAAGGCAAATGGTTCGGCCTCCTCCGTTGGCTCGGCAGCACAGAAGGCGAAGAGGGAATCACGCTGAAATGGATCACCGAAGACGGCGGCATCCAAGTGAACGCAAACATCCTGACACCCGCCCTCACGATAGAGGCCAAATTCCTCAGAGACAAGGATGTCGACATGGCCCTAAGAGCCAGCTACCAACTGATGACTTACATAGGGAGGCTCTGCTCAGCATCGCAGCTCATCAGACACGTGGCCTACTACGGCAACACGGGTTTAGATCTGATGCCAGCCTAGCCGTGACCGGTTTTCAGCCTTCCTCAGTCAACAAATACGACGCAGCATCCTTCATTCTAGAGGTGAAAAACAATGAGCAGCACAATCAACCCGCTCCAGGTTTTAAAGTCGCTTTCAGACGCGACGAGCGAACTCGTCCGTAAACTCGCACCGTCCGTCGTGAGCGTGAACTCGAGGATGACGAGGGGCACGGGCGTCGTCGTGAGCCTGGAAGGCCACATAGTAACCTGCAACCACGTCCTGGGAAGAAGCGCAGAAGTCAGAGTCGGCCAGGGAGAAAGGCTCTTTCAGGCCAAAGCAGTTGGGTTCGACCCCTACTCTGACGTAGCCCTGCTCAAAGCGGAAGAAGGACAGTTCCAACCGATGGAACTAGGCGATTCCGACAAGCTGAGCACAGGCCAGTTCGTTCTAGCCTTGGCCAACCCGTTCAACAGACAACCAAGCGCAACAACAGGCATAATCACAAGCATCGGCGCCACGCTCAGAGGCTGGAGAGGAACCGCCATGGAAAACGTCATCGCAACAGACGCAAGACTAAACCCAGGCTTCTCAGGCGGCCCACTCGTAGACGTCGACGGCAAAATGATAGGCCTCAACACAGCATACGTATGGTCCAGAGGCATAGCCATCCCCGCAAACAAGGTGAAAACCATCGCAGACAGACTCATGGCAGGAGGAAAACTCCGAAGAGCATACCTGGGCATAGTGTCCAACACCGTACAAATCCCACAAGAAATCGCAAGCCAAGCACAAATAGACCAGGACTCAGGCGTAATGATATTCCAAGTCGAACAAGGCGCCCCCGCCAGAAAAGCCGGCCTAACCATGGGCGACGTCATAGTAAAATTCAACGAAAAACCCGTAACAACCTTCTACGACCTCCCAAGACTCCTAACCGAAGACGTCATCGACAAAAAAACAACACTAACCATCCTCCGCGAAGAAAAACTCGTACAGCTCACCATAACCCCAACCCAAGCCGAGGCAGAAGACGATGATTGATAGATTCCCAGCAAACCTCGACATCGAACCAGAACCCCTCCCAACGCCCAGACCACTAAGACCCTTCCCCACACCCCTCCCCATCATATCCGACTGAGCCGCAAAAACCACGCACCGAACCCTCAAAAACCAAGAGCGCCCAAGCCACGGACGCCAACACCCACCTGCAACACGCATCACTCTTGGCACTCAAAAAACCACGGTTTTCTTCTTGGTCATTCTCTCCCCCTCAACGCCATAGACAGCCGCAGATGTATCTATCTTCTGGCGCGGCACAAGAATACAACTGGAAAAAACAGTGCAAAAAGCTAGGGTGTGGGAGATATCTCCCGACAACGGACATCTTGCGTCTGATTTCTCGCTTTCTCCAAGAATCAAAGAGTCAAACTGGGTTAGAAGAACTGATAGAAGATAACTCTACAGCGCGTCTACGGGCAGAACGAGCATTTCCCGTTTTTCTCTTGCTCGGCAATCCATACGCTTACTCCGATTTGCTTCATCCTGTGAAGGTTCTCAACTGTTTTCTTATGGTGTGAAACTCCATCTGAAGCAAACGCTTTCAGAATACTGCATGGAAACTCGCCGCATTGAAAGCAGTATTGGACTTTCTTCTTCTTTGCACAAAGCATGATTTTGCAGTCGGAACTCCAATGAACATCTAGCGGTCCTCTACATCTCTCGCATTTTATCTGTTCTGGCTTGATTATTTTCTTACGTTGCTCTTTGAACCAGTTCACTATCTCTTCCATCAGTTTTGCGTTTCCATGAGCCGCCTCATACATGTCACATTTCGCACAGTTCAGACCGCAATACGCTACCGCCCAATTTTCTGATTCTTCGCCCGTGCTATCCACCTTTCAAGAATAACTTGAGGTAGTTCGGCTATAACTTTTCCGCAAAACCAAAAACTGGTTTTCTTCAAGCAGGCTTTGTCAGTATTCTTGGTTCTTTCCATTCTTCTCTGAGGATGCTGAAGAGGAACATGTCTGTCCATTCTCCTCTGTTGAAGTAGCACTTTCGCATTGTTCCTTCTCTCTTAAACCCAACCTTTTCCAGAATCTTCTGAGAAATCACATTCTTGGTGTGAGTCGTTGCTACTATTCGAACAATGTCCTTTGAAAGGAAAAGATAGTCCACCATTAGCTGTGCAGCTTCGGTGCAGTAGCCTTTTCCTCTCTCACTTGAAACGAGACCATAGCCTAGTTCCAGCATATTCATATAGGGATTAAGCAGGTTAAAATGCCAAATGTAACCAATTTTGCTTCCATCTTTCTTCTCAATAATAAAACCCTTCGTTTCGAAAACAGTACTCTCTAGAAACTTCTCCATCCCTGCCCTGGTCACCTGAGTTGGAGAGAAATATTCACCGAACTCTAGGTCACTCCACCAGTCCACAAGCAATGGCACATCCTCTTTCTCAATAACCCTCAGATTCACATTTTTACCTTCAAGCAACTCAATTCACCAATCCACACCGTTACTTTCGATTCGGCTATAACTTTTCCGCAAAACGGCTCTGCTGACGGTTTAGGACTTAGAGTCAAAAAAGGTTGGTTGTGGAGTTTCAGTTTTTCTTCTTTCGTGGCAACCAACCAGCCAGCCAAGCAATGCCACCAACGAGAGCGAAGATTCCAAAGACCAAAGCCCAGAGCAGAAGGGCTAACGGCAAGCTCATGGTCATCTGAGTCAAGAGATAGATTAGAATGCCTACGCTTGCTATGAGGAGCAGAACCATTCCAAGGATTATCCAGCCATGTTTCATTTGACTGACTCACCCCCTCAGATTCACATTTTTACCTTCAAGCAACTCAACTCACCAATTCACACATTTGCTTTCGGTTCGGCTATAACTTTTCCGCAAAATCAAAAATTGGTTCAAAAGGACTGATAGAAGAACGCTCTACCTTTTCTTGGTCTCTCTTCTCTGTCTCTCATCCTCAGCGTCTTTCGCTTCTGCCATTATTGCAACGTCTCTTATGCTTGTGGGTCGATTGGTCGCCCTGAGAACTACCCTTTCTCTCCACCCGCATTCTTTGCATTCAAATTTCGGCGGGGTCAGTCCCATGTGACCCGACATGTCCCCAGTCATCGAGCCAACCCTACGAACCAACGGACCTTTACACTTAGGACAAACTTGAATATCAACATATTTTCTTTCTTTTTCTAGTTCTTCCAAGGCTTCGACCAACTCTGGGAATAGTTCACTTTCAACTCTCTCACTCTCTAAAAGGCTCGCATGCTTCCTCTTTTTCTTCTTTTTCTGTTCTTGTGTCTCCGACATTGAGCACCCTATTAGAATACTTGCAGAGGAATAAATAAAAACATGCGGGTCGGGTCAAACTGGTTAAAAAGCGTGATAGAGAATTGTTCTATCACCTTTTCTCTATTCTTAGCCTACGCAACAGTATTCCATATTGACGCCGTAAGCGTTGTGTGATCTACCATTTTTTGGAATTCTGTGTCAATCTCCTTCATCTCTTTGTGCTTCATTAATCCTGTAATAACCTTCTCCATCTCTTCTTTGCTTCTGAATTCCCACATTTCAACGTATGAGCCAACTACTCCACCGTATTCTTGCTGGAAAAGTCGAAACGATTTCAGTCCTTCAAAAGCCTTCGGGTTTGCCTTCTTGAATTTGAGGAAATGTTTGAGCAAAGCCTGAAATTCTGTTCGCTTTTCATATTTGACCACGTATGTTGAAACATAGACGTTATTCATATTTCTGTTCACCTCCACATCTTGTTATTCATTCACGCTAGGTCAAAATCTAAGTATCTTATCTGGTTCAGCTATAACTTTTCCGCAAAACCAAAAACTGACTTAAGGAATATGTCAAAAGCGTAGAACAGAAAAACAAGAAATGAATGAATGAAAAGAAAGGGCGGCATGATATGTTTTTGCTGTTCTTAACTCTTTCTTGGCTTCCTGAGCATCGAACCAACATAGAGCCCGATGAAACCCAACACCAATGCCAATACGACATTGAGAGCCACTTGTTCAACTAGCGCCAACTGCTCATAAACGTACCAATCCGTTGTTGTCCACGTACCCGTAGAATACATACTCTGCAAGGTCTCCTTAACCCAAGCGCTATAGTAGCCATTGGCAGAATTAGATATCATCACAGCAGACGACGTAACCGCTCCAAACAAAACAGCTATTTTCCCAACCGCTCTTGTTCTGGATTCCTCTTGTATCTTTCCGGCAAAAACGAAACCCACCACTAACCCAGAGACTAACAGAGATAAAATGGCAGCAGAATTGAGCCCCCAATAAGAACCCACAGAAGGAATCAACGCTATGCCCAACACTAAGTAAACCAAAACATCAATCACGGCAACAGTAGCTACAGCCAGAATGACATTACTAAACTTCAACCTATCACCTCCTATGAAGCCAAAACACACATGTGTTCTCGGTTCAGCTATAACTTTTCCGCAAAACCAAAAACTGGCTTTCTTCAAGCGGTTCTTGTTAGTATTTTTGGTTCTTTCCACTCTTCTCTGAGGATGCTAAACATCGCTAGATCTGTTGTTTCTCCTCTGCTTTGGACTGCCTTTCTTAAAGTGCCTTCTCTCTTGAAACCACTTTTTTCCAGAACCCTCTGAGAAACCGCATTTCCGGCGTGGGTTGTTGCCTGTATTCGAGCGATATCCTTCGAGAGAAACAAATAGTCTACCATTAGCTGCGCAGCTTCGGTACAGTAGCCTTTTCTTCTTTCACTCGGAAGCAAGGCATAGCCTATCTCCAACATTTTCGCATAGGGCGCAACCATGTTGAAGTGATTAACCAGACCAACTTTGGCTCCGTCTTTTTTCTCGATGATGAATGTTTTCATCTCTAGAGGGTTATTTTCAAGCATCTTTTCCATCTCCGCTTTAGACCTCTGCAAAGGAGCAAAGTATTGACCGAAGAATTCAGGATTATTAAGCCATTCCGCAATTAGTGGTAGATCCTCTTTTTCGGTAACCCTCAGATTCACATTTTTGCCTTCGAGCAACTCAATTCCCCCTAAAGATAGTCACTTTCGTCTCAGCTAATAACTTTTCCGCAACATCGTTAGGTATGTTTATCTGGTTCTACCCTAACGCTAAGAGGTCCAATCCCAGCAAGGGATGGCAAGATGTGTGATAATAATTGCTCTGCACTAAGTAGCCGAACTTTACCGTTTGGATTGGTTTGTGTCCAACCATTCTTCTCTTTATGGTATCTTTGTATATAGCCATGTTTAGTTGTGATGTAGATTGTGCACTCATTATTCTTCAACTGAATTCACCAACCCACACGGTATCCTTCGGTTCTGCTATAGCTTTTCCGCAAAACTCGAAAAAATCAAGCATGACCAGATTTGAGTTATCAACTCATTTTGCTCAATTTCGTCATCTAGCCTTTTGCTGTTTCTGGCTCTCTCGATTTTCTGTAGTTGTATTGATAGTATCTCTTTGCCGATGTTTTCTATTGTTTGTTCTCCAGCTTCCAGCGCGCGCATGTAAGCAACTTGAGTCAGTTTTTGAATCAGATGTTCTTCCACAAGCAATAAGAACATAGTACCTAATAGTGTTCTATTGATAGATTGATGAGGAGAGGTCTTCTTGGCATCCATTGAACGTGAACGTGTTCCGAGTTCACGTCCTATCGCTACAAGAGAGATTCCGCTCATCGACAGAGACGAAGAAATGAAACTTCTGAAAGAAGCTGTCGATAGGACGATTCAAGGTGAGGGCGGCCTCGTTCTTCTATATGGAGAGGCAGGAATCGGCAAGACAAGAATGGCAAGAGAGCTCAGAGCCTACGCACACCTGCGAGGAATGCAGGTTCTGTACGGCAGATGCCCGGCACTATTTAGAATGGACGGTGTTCCCCCTTACGTTCTCTGGAAGGAAGTCATCAAGGACTATCTGGAAGCATGCACTCCCGAGCAATTGTACAGGGTCATCGGCTACTATCCGGCTGAAGTCGTTAAACTCGTTCCAGAGCTCAGCCAGAAACTTAGAGCAATCCCTCAGTCTTTTCCGATAAGCCCTGGGCAGGAGCAAAACAGGCTCTTTGAGGCAGTTTCGCAACTCATCACCAACATTTCTAGAGAGACTCCATTGTTGGTGGTTCTTGACGATCTGCAGTGGACTGATCCGTCTTCACTTCTGCTATTGCACTACGTGGCACGCGGCGTTCAAAAGACGCCTCTGCTTCTTCTGGGGGCTTATCGTAGCACCGACATTGATGCTAAGCACCCATTGACTCCGGTTTTAACGGAATTGAACAGAGAGCGGTTGCCCCAGTCAATTCAGCTGAAGCGAATGTGTCTCAGCGATGTTTCAGAGATGATCAAGAGCACCTTGGAGCAGGATGATATTCCAGCAGACTTCTGCAAAGTCGTCTACGAGAAGACAAGAGGCAACCCGTTCTTCGTAGAAGAGGTCATCGAATCTCTCAAAGAAGAAGGCGTAATCTACCGAGAGGGAAATAAGTGGAAGATCAAGGAAATTTCAGAGATCGAATTTCCTGAAACCGTCAAGAACGTCGTCAAGGCGAGATTGAGCCGGTTGGACGATGACTGCCAGAACGTTTTGACCTTGGCTTCTTTTGTTGGAAATGATTTCACCCTGGAAGCGATGTGCGCAGTTACTGGTATTGAAAAGAGCAAACTGCTTGAGTCAATTGACAAAATGTTCAAAACCGGATTGATTAAAGAAAGAGTGATCCATGGAGAAGGAATTTGCTCATTTGCCGACGTACTTGTCAGGGATGTTGTATATGAAGAAATCAGTCCCCTGAGACGCAAAGAGCTTCACGAAGTTGTGGGGAGCTCTCTGGAAAAAGTCTATTCCAAGAAGATAGATGAGCATTTTGGGGAGCTTGCCTCCCACTTTCTTGAGGGCGGAAACAAAGACAAGGCGTTGGATTATTTCTTGAAAGCTGGGGACAAAGCCGCGAAGGTTTACGCCAACAGTGAGGCTGCTTCATACTTCCAGTCTGCACTTTGGCTGTTAGAAGAGAGGGAAGGAGAGCTGCAAGAGAGAGAGCATGTTCTTGAGCGGCTAGGAGACATAGAAAAACTTGTCGGGAAGTATGAGGCCTGCACGAAGCATTGGGATGAAGCGTTACTTGTGACGACCAAGCTGCAAGAGAGACAAAAGTCTGCAGCACTTCACAGGAAGATTGCGAATATTCTTTGGGACAAGATAGGCGACACAAAAAAAAGTAGGGAGCACCATGAGGCGGCTTTGAAGATTCTGGAAGCCGAGCCTGAAAGCGTCGAGTTGGCACGCTTGTACGAGGACATCGCCCACATGCTTCGACGCAAGGGAGAAGCCGCCAAGGCACCTGCCTGGGCAGAGAAAGCACTCGCACTCGCTGAAAAACTAAATGACGTCGAAGCAGTGGCGATTTCATGCATTGAACTGTCGGCAGATCGCATGGTTTTAGGAGACCTCAAGAAAGCCAGAGAATACGCAGACAGAGCATTGAAAATCGCCCTTGAAAACAACTATATGGAGACTGCATTGAGGGCTTATGACAATCTGAATGGCATGCTCCAATGGGGAGAATGCGAGAAATGCATAGAACATAATGAAAAAGGGCTTGCACTTGCAAAAAAAGTGGGAGATATTAGCGCGCAATCAGAATTCCTCGCAGGTCTGGTGATGAAGAATGTGTGTATAGGAGAGTTGCGCAAAGCAGTAATTCTTCAAGAAGATGTACTTGAACTGAGAAAGAAAGGTGGCCAATTGACTTACATTCCTTATGACCTGCTGGATATAGGCTATGCCTATCTAATGCTCGGGGAGTGGGAGAAGAGTGAGCAGTACTTCAATGAGGCAGCAATGGCTGCACGAGGCCGAGACGAAATCGTAGTAGACGTATATAGCCTGGGCTGTTTTGGATTACTGCATTTTAACAGAGGAGAATATGGAAAGGCAAGAGACTGTTTTGAAGAAGCAGTTAGACTGTGGGAGAAAAGTACCGGGGGTAAAATTAGCTACCGCTGGGTCGGGCTTCTTGCTTGGACGTACATAGAGCTTGATGAGGTTGAAAAAGCTAAGAATCTGCTTGACAGCCAGCAGAAGTACGTTCTCGAAATAAAAGAAAGACGTTTAGATACATTTTTTCAAGCGCTGAGGGCTATGCTACTCCGCGCACAGAAGAAATATGGGGAATCCATTGAACTTTTCGAGAAGACTCTAAGAGAATGGGAGTCCATAAAAGCGAATGTATGGAGCGCCTACTGGTTCGCCAGATGGCCTCTCTTTGAATATGCTCGAGCCTACCTTGAGAGGGATCAGCAGGGCGATAGAGAGAAAGCCCTCAACCTGCTCAATCGGGCGCTGGAAATGTTCCAGAAAATGGATGCTAGGAAAGATGTCGAGAAAACATTGAGATTGATGGATATTTTGCAGCCTCCCAAGATTGAAACGAGCGAGAATACAGTCAACCCGCCAAGTTATGTTTGTGATGTGGTGGGGGGCACCATCGTTGCTACGCCAAGGGAATTGAAAATCGGCGAGAATCTTGAGCTCGAGATAGAAATTACAAATACACGCAAGAAAGGGGCTATTCTGCTGACCACGATCGCGGAAGTCATCCCCGAAGGTTTCGCTATCGCAAAGAAGCCTGAATTGTACCGCATGGAAGGCAATTGCCTCATCATGAGGGAAAAGCAGCTTGGCCCATCAAGAACAGAAATAGTGAAGCTAGTTCTGACACCGAAGGTTCAAGGCACGTTCCACATCAGGCCGAAGATCGCGTATCTTTGTGAAAGTGGCAAGGAGAAAACCTGTGAGCCCAAACCTGTAAGCATAACGGTCAAGGAGCTGGGAATAAAGGGCTGGCTTAAAGGGGAAAGATGACCTCCCGCCAGTTTTGCGGAAACCTTGTAGTCCGCTTCTTCTCACACTCACTCCGTGCGCGTGTGCGTAGTATATGGGTAGGTAGGTATAGGTAGGTGTAGGGGTTGAGAGTGAGTGATTGGTAGTTTGAGTGAGTGACCGTGAGTGGTCGGTGGAGTGAGTGACCGTGGTAGTTGTAGTGTGGTTGGTTAGTTGGGGTAAAGTTTTATTCCTTCCTTCCTTCCTTCCTTCCACTAAACGCAAAAACGACGACGACTGATGACGATCGATCGTAATCTGAAATCCGCTTAAACAAAAGAGGGGAGTGTAGATTCATACACTGAAGCTTTTTGATTCATTTCAATTTTACTGTCCAAAAGCATCCATTTTCTTCAGACCGCCAAGACACATCTACTCCGAAATCCTCAGCCATTCCACGCATGACCTTTGGTTCAATCTCACAAAGCTCTTTTGGATCTACATCCAGACCTGCCTTCTTTATCAGTTCTCCTGTTCTCTTAAGAAGGGGACAACCCTTGATTCTCATAGTAACCTCCCGACCAGACACTCTGTTTACCTCGATGTTCGACAGTGGCATGTCCCTTTGCATCTCGTAGATTTCTTGATCCATAAGTTTATTGAAAGCTGTACCTGGAGCGAGTGTCTTAAGAAGTTTATATGTAGCAGCTGGAAGGCTTGGAATCATATTCTTCTCAGTCTTCACCAGCGATTCAATGCACTTGTCTACGATTCCTAGCTTCTTGTGAAGGGCATATAGAGTAGCAGAACTTAACAGGTATTCATCACGGATTTTTTCATATTTCTCCTCTAATGGCATCTCCTTTATAGCCAAGATCTCACCTCAAAAAATCTATTTCTCTATAGACAATTTAAGCTTTCATAACAGAGACCCGCACATAGCGCGCGCGTTGCTGTTCTGGTGAGCATCTATTTCTCCAGAATGCTCTTCAGATTGTTTAAGGATGACTCGACACCGAAAAGCTTGTCCCCGAACAATCCGCAAATTGAGCAAATAATCCCCCAACCCCAACAAGCACATGCATATGTGACTTCAGTTCCCCCCTCAACGGGTTTCAAGGTATATGTTAGAGTCAAATGCGATATTCCCCCTGCGATACCTTTCGAGCTATACATAATCTTCTCGTTTTCGAGACTCTCCGTGATCTCCAGATCATATTTCGCGTGCTTCTCAGCCACGTGAGCAGATGCACCCAGTCTATACTTGTCCTCGGGAGTGCGCACCTCGGAAATGAACGCGACACTCTTCCAGTACATCCATTCTGGCATCCTGTCGAAAGCAAGCATTTCCCAGACTTTCTCAGGCGGAGCCTTGATTACAACTGACTTTTCTATCCTAACCAAAATAACTCCTCCCTAATTGTCTATCCGACTATCTCTTCTTCAGAATATAAGATATGTGTGTTATAAGGGAGAGTGAGGAAGGAAGGAATGAAACTTTACCTCCTTCCTTCCCAAAAAATGTACTACATTATGATCGACTATACTATAGTCGATTATGCGTAACTCAAGGAGCTTCCTTCAATAGCGCGCGCTTTAGGCATTTGACGCGCTTCGTTTTTTGAGTGTTTCTGGTACTATTATCAGAATTGGGATGGCAAGCACTGTGGTGACTATCATCATTGTGATAACGAGGACAGGTGCGAACGTGTCCCACAGTAGCCCTGCTATTGCTGGGAAAATCACTAGGCCGATTAGTCCGTCGAATATAGCGAGCACGCTCAGCCAGGTGCCTAGAAGTTGTGGCGACACCATTTCGGTTGTCATCGCGGTCTGAAAGGCAGAAACCAGTGTGAGTGCGCCCAGTAGAAACGCTGAAATCACGAGTTCTGTTGAATTGCGGGCGTAGATGAGCATGAGCATGGAGACGAGTGCGAACGGCAGGGTCAGGTATATGGCGCGTTTTCTGCCTTGTTCATCGGCGAGTCTGCCCATTGGAAGGGAAAAGACAATTGGGATCACGTACATGGCTGTTGTCATTTGTCCGATCACTATTTGGTCTGCGCCTTTTACTTGCTCTGCGAAGAGGGTCCAGTAGATCTGGGCTAGGTATGCTGGTATGCTGCCGATGGCCAT